>Ga0307513_10001101_pt1 | contig 39108 bp, 31 predicted proteins | sample 15_EM_MG_FD_202174 | JGI IMG/M metagenome (GOLD analysis project Ga0307513, IMG submission 202174) | Populus trichocarpa ectomycorrhiza microbial communities from riparian zone in the Pacific Northwest, United States - 15_EM | ecosystem: Host-associated > Plants > Roots > Unclassified | place...
TCTTTTGAAAACTCACACCGGGCGTCTGGAGGTTGTAAGACCTACCAGCCGCGCTCGACGACTATACAGAAACGCCGAGACCCCAACGCGGCCGGAGTCGGGGGCTGGCGCTCTGCGCCGTTACGATCGCTTAACTTAAAAATGCCCATCGCTTGGGGGGTGCGACGGCTCTTGTACGTATACTCCCGGACCGCCGAAACGATGCTGACTACTCAGTTGAAAATCGCAATCGTACCAGCCCCCACTTGATCCAGACGTTGTTGTCTATATCTTGACGGACCTCGCCCAGCCCTCCCTTGTCCTCCCTTTCACGTCGGTCAAGCGCAAAAGAACGTGGAAACGAGATGGCCGTTCGACAGACTCTGACGTCGACGCTGAATACTGCCGAAATCGGCCTGGAATCAAACGAGCGGGTGCTGACCTCCGATGAATCCATGACATTGGATGTCCTGGAGAATCGGCCATCGGAAACCAAGGAGGACAAAGAGATCGAGGTTAGCTCGGTCGTCTCTACGCCCGACGCAAGCGATATCGATTACCCTGATGGCGGCTTGGCTGCATGGTGTGTCGTGCTGGGCGTGAGTCAGATGGCCATTCTCGCCTCTTCGAGTTTTTCTGACCAAGTACGGGCATGTAGTATACCTGTGCCGCTTTCTCAACGTAGGTTGCACTTTTCAAGCTCGTCGCAGAATATCAATCGCCGACTCATCTCGTGTGTGTCTCTAGATTCGGTCTCGTCAATTCCTGGGGAGTACGTGTGCCAAACCCTCTCCGCCCGCTGGTGCCGCGATTAATCGTCGAAACAGGTCTTCCAATCTTACTACCAACGGGTCCTCATACCAGAGACCCCGACCTCGACGATGTGAGCGTGTGACCTTCGACGCTTTCCCGCTTCCGTCTAATCTCCGAGCGCTAGTGCATGGATCGGTTCCATTCAGGTACGAAACAACCCCTCCCCACGACACCGAACTCACGTGCACGCAGTACGCTCTGGTTTTCCTCCCAGGGCTCATCGCGGGCCGGCTCTGTGACCTTGGTTACTTCAAGCGCACCCTGTTCATTTCCAGGTCAGTAACACGGGATTTTACTCAGCACAGCGAGCATTATCTGACAACAAACTCGAAATTGGCAGTGTACTTCTGGTTGTAGCAGCAGTAGTCACGGCAGAATGCAAGGAGTTCTGGCAATTGCTCCTTTGTCAGGGTCTACTGACTGGGCTTTGCTGTGGAATGGTCTTCGGCTCACTCCCTGCCATTCTTGCCCAGTGGTTTAAAAAACGGAGATCATTGGCGTTCGGCGTTGTCGCCGCCGGGTCGTCATTGGGAGGAATAATCATCCCGATCACAACCAGCAAATTGATTGATCTCGTAGGGTATGTTGGGGTATCATATCAAGTGTGAGCACAACTGATGGACTTGGCCAGGTTCAAGTGGACAATGCGAGTTGTCGCCCTGATCGAGCTCTTCATGCTCGCGATCGCCAACTTGGTAAGCGTTTTTATGGCAGGTTCGATCCGTAGTCACTTATCAGCGTTCCGTTCAGACTCTCAGGCGGAGGATCGATCCTCCTGAGCACACTGGTCCTTTCTTCTCTTGGCACGATTTCAAAACTCCTGCGTTCAACGCCTTCGTTCTCGGTGGTTTCCTTAACTTCCTCGGTCTATATACCCGTAGGTTCTATCGCCCTTTCCCTGCCACCGTTGCGCAACTAACCCGAACCTTGTGAAAGTCCTAACTTACATCGATCTGAGTGCGGTCAGCGTTGGGATATCCCCCGAATTCTCCTTCTACTTGCTTGCCATCGCGAACGCTGGGTCAGGTCTAGGTCGGATCTCGTCTGGAATCCTCGCCGACAGAGTTGGGGCGTTGACTGTGATCGCCCCATTGACCCTCCTGTGCGCGATCATGACGTACATCTGGCCATTCGCCACGACAAAAGGTTCCCTCATTGCTATCGGAATCATCTACGGGTTCTGTTCTGGGGCATATGTTTCGTTACTTGTGGTACCCGTTGTGATGATGGGTGACATACATGATGCCGGGAGGAGGACAGGGATAGCTTTGACGTGCATGGCGCTCGGAGCCATCACTGGGCCCCCGATTTCTGGTGCCATCGCCGATGCCACAGGCGGATTCAAGGCTGTCGGTTACCATGCAGGTATCGTACTCGAAGCTCCCTCTGTTTTTTTTTTTTCCGTCGTACTAAATCGCCCTCTCTTATTCCCTTTCCCTCAGGATCGTGCATCCTTATCGCTGTTGTATTCTTGTACCTCACGAAATACCTGATGATCGGCAGCCTGCGCGGAAAATGTTAATGTTGGAATTCAAGGGATGATAGACATCCTTTGCGTTCCACGACTGTGGTAACATCGACGCCCTTCGCAAACTCATACCGTCAATTAGGCGGTACCAATTTACCCTCCCTCGCGCAAGCAGGAGCCACCACACGCTAAAATCTATATCATTTAGGAAACCTCATTTGACGACCACATGTTATCACGGACGCATCTACCACCTGATTTCTTGTTCTCACATATAGCATACACACCCACACGTACGACCTATCACCAAAATCTTCACACCTCACGTCGCGCTTTTGTATTCCACCTCCGACTGTTATGTCATGTCATGTCTTGAGTTTTGTCGTTCTGTTTTCTTGCTGTAAGTCTAGTTCGTAGCAGAGTGTAATAGTGTATGAATGAAGATTAGAAATTGGCGACTGTATGTAAGGCCAGAATAACCCGTACGCGCGTAAAGGAACATGCGAGGACTCCGAGAAGGCAAATGCGAGACCGCGGCAGCTTTTAGTTGACTCGGTCGGCTCTCTCAATTAAATTGACATGGGCGACGAACGTTATTTAATGTCGTGCCGTCGTTGCCAACCGAGCTGCCGTGTAATACACACATGTCGAAACCCTCCTATGCGACTGATGTACGTGTAACAACAGAAGAGATCGCTACGGGCTTGGATGACCACGGGATCACCAGCGTCAGCATCCATAAACGATATTGCCCAGCACGTTATGCAGACTAACAAGAAACACCATCAACAACGTCAGCCGTCACAGGGAAATCAAACATTCGGGAACGATGGACGATCTATGTCACAAAAAAGCGAAACACATACAACAAGTGGCAGACGAGGGGCCGGACAACACAAGATACATATCAATCACAAGCAGCGGGATAGCGAAACGAAAGATATCAGGAGGTCAATCAGTTAGATAGAGAACGTCCTTGGGAGAAAGAGAGAGATGGGGGTAACAGCAGTAACGAGGAGTATGGCGGTAAGATTGAATCGGATTCTCATCTAGACACGGGGTCGGTCGTGCGTGGAAGGGTGTGTCCGGGTGAACTTGCAAGATGGTCCCCGGTATGCCAAGCTGAGAGTGGGGGGTTAACACGCATAGAAAGTAGCGGTGTTTCCATAATCTCACAAGAGATAATCAGCTTTCCCGTTTCTTTTCGATATCACGAAGGAGAGCCCTGCACTCCTCGAGATCCTTCGCCGCTCCGAACCTCTCAAAAATATCGGCAGCGCCCAGGGCCCCGGACTTCGCCTCCCCGAACCTGCCCTGTCCATACCAGAACCTGGCCAGCTGGAGCTGCGTTGCGCGAGCCAGATAGTATGGGTCATCGATCGCCGCGTTCGACGCTCGCGTGTGCTTCGTCAAACCTGCCTTCCTTGAAAAACAGGTCCGGCGGCCAGTTCGTAATGATACCGGGACAGTTGGTTATGCCATTTGAAAGGGGACGCAATCTTGAGGGCCGTCTCGGGGTGGTAATTGCATTCTCTGTCTCTCCCATGGAATAGCATATCTTGTCAAGGACACAGTGACAACGGCAGATCTCATATTGGCGGTTCGGATTGCCCACGAGAAGGTCGATCGCTCAAGCGCTCACGACGCGGCCCCTTTTGCGACATTAAGCTGGTTGTCGCTATGTACATAACGGCCAAGGAAGCATTGCCAAAAACCATGCTTGTCCTAGTATGCCATTGAGCCGTTTGAAAATTTCCAATGCTTCTCTCCCCTGCTGTATCCCTTCCTCATGGAGGCCAAGCACCTGGTTTACGTCGCATACACAGAACCTCACAGCAGCGGGACGGTTTTGCTGATGTATCGAGTGAACGGTTGTTCACGGCCTGGGTAATGTTTGCTTAGCTCTGTTGACACCCTCAATGTCGTGGGGTGGTAAGGCAAAAGAGACGACTTGGATGGTGTTCCGGTACTCGAGTCGAGAAGTAAGACCTTTACGGTGGCAACTATCGGGTGTGAAAGTCAGTCCAGCTCGAGAGTGAGAGGTTCGCTCAAACGTACGATGAGAGAATTCTAAACAATTCCTCACCCAGTGCTTCGTCAGATTTCCGATGCAAATCAGAATCCCCGCCCGGTCGGAATAATCGACCAGAATCCCCTCGACTCCCGTGTCGAGTCCTGGAATTTTGGCCATTCACCTCCTCCCTTCTCATCCGTCCGATTCGTCCGGGTCCTCGAGATAACAGGGTTTCTACCACCGCTGTCCGGCAGCTTCGTGATTTCGTAGGGTAACCTCTATGATCCCTCGGACTCGGACCATAAGACGCGAGGGGCGAAGACGAACAAATTAAATCCGACGAAGCTGGATCTGAGACCCCTTTGGTGAAGTATCCTGGGGAGAGTGGAAGAACGGAAGGTGTCGTGTAACCTCTCGAGAGTTCGTGTGTATCGTGGGGTTCCGCAGCATCCGTCCTGATTCTCATAAGCTCTCACGTTATAGAAAAAGTCAACGTACAAAAAGGTTGTACATCCCGATACCGTGTTCAGGCCCAACCGCGGCCCTCCGGCTTGAAGATCCAGTCCACACTGCAGGACGCCAGGTCCCGCACGTCCACCACCGGTCTCAACGTGAGTGTCGGAATCGGCCGTGTTCTGTTTCCCGGCCGAGAACCTGGTCCCGGTTAGCGGCGAGGATGTTGCGGAACGGCCCCCGCATGAGTTCGCGTTCTAGGATGGAGGTTAATGGAAGAGACTGGGGCCGTAGCGTGTAGTCGGGATATTGAATGGAAAAGGCTTCGATGCACGTCGAGTGGTGCTGTTGCAAGCTCGTACGGGTCGTAGCAAAGGTAATAAGAGACAGGATGTGATAATTGCTTGTCTTCAGAGCATCGTCGAAGAGGTGCTCAGTATACGTCTTCGGGCAGTCATCAGGAAAATGCACTTCGGATTCCACGCAATTTTGTGCTATCGACGCGCCTCGGCAAGATCATCGCGTGTCCCATGCGCTTCCACGCACTTTGATACACTTCCACTGCAGTGCTCAATCTGCGGAAGTGCGTGCGAGCGCTTCCCGTGCAGCACTACATCCATGTAAGCACACCGATGTGCTCCGATAAAACTTTGTTCCGAGCACCCCTGGCGTTCAGTTGGAGGCCGTGCTACCTTGCTGCTTTTCGCTGAGTCAATTCGGTCCGGCCGATTTCGAGCGCAGTGCTACAGAAGCCGTACGAGACAAAGGCACCCTCCTTCCGCTGTGGCAGATTATTTGGCCATGTCACCTACGACATCATCGCCCCCTTAAAAACAGAGCGCACATGGCCAGTCGCGCTGGTCATCTTTCGTTCCCAACCTCCATATTTGCTCTTCGCCAAGGTATGGACCCGAATGGATTTTTCCTGTGATGCCCCCCTCCCCTCTCCATAACACACCACTGACCTGCCGATTCTGACAGCGCATACCTCCTAACTCACCCACCCCCGGACATGATATGCTATTCAGGGCTCTCGTTTCAAACTTCAACATGGGCAATTGGGAGCCAGCCGAACATGATGGACCCCGCAACACAATGTTCTATGTATGCGAGAAGGGTGGCACCGGCTAGAGGGAGGTTCCATCCGCTCCGTGCTTACTGGGTCTCCATGTTGCCATTACCCAAACTGTCGCTAAGTATTGAATTGCCTGCTCATTTGGTCATCAATGTTAAGTTTACTTCACTTGGTCGTTGCTCCCCTCTGGATTCTCTGGAAGGCCCGCGGCGAGTCACCCCCACTGTTTGCTTCGGGTTGTTTGGCCACCACCATTGCTGTCCTCGCCCATGTTATCTTGGTCATTCATCTTCCCGACGTTTGGGAGCCCATTGTTGGTGCTCTTGAGGCTAGCATCACTTTGGACATGCGCAACCTCTCCGTCACGGTGTTGACTCTCGTTTGTCTATGTCTCATGCTTGCTGTGTTCTCCACCCCGCTCGCTAGACCCCTGTTATGGAAGATGGCGGCTGTCTGTGGGGTGCCGGCGATCCGGCAGTGTACAGTTGTCTGAGGGCATGTAGAATTGTTTGTAAATACACTAATGTTTTTCATCCCAAGCCTGCATGGTGTGCATCCGGTCGAGATCTGTTGAGCCAGAACAAGCCAGGCGAAAGGAAAAACTCGGTTGCAATTCCACGAACATCGACGCGCTTCGAGCTGACTGCCAATACCAGAAGTGCCTCGAAGTGCTTGCAGGGTAGCTCCCTTGTTCGAAGCGATTTTATATATTCCAAGCGCTTCCAAGCACGTGGGAGAGGACTCTAGGTTTTCCTGATGCCGCCCACTATCTGAACGCTGCCGTAAAGACGAGCGCGGCTGTTTCTACTTCTCAGAGTTTGGGGGCGACTCTTCCACTCTCTGTCTCTCCCTCCGTCATTTTCTCCGATGCTCCCGTACTTCCTGCGAAACCTCGTTCCGAAAAGAGACAAAGTCGAGCGGTCGAGACCCTTGCGGGAGGTCGTCAGAGAGATCACCTGGACGCAATGGGGTCTCTTCTGGACTGGGTGAGTCGCGTCGTCGACTGCCCCAAGAGTGACTGAATTACCTCGCTTCACCTTCACTTGTACAGCTGGCTGGCTTGGGTCTGCGACGCGATCGACTTTTTCACCGTCTCACTCACTGTCGTGAGATTGGGAACACAGTTCAACCGCTCAACGCATGACATTGTCAGTCTCATTTGCTCGAACTCCCCCCACTGCACCCTCCTGACCCTCCTTCACGAGCCAGACGACTGCCATTACCCTCACCTTGTTGTTCCGTCCCGCTGGTGCCGTAAACAACGATCTCTCTGTCCTCCGGCTATGCCTCTTACCCATCCCCGCCACAGGCCATCTTCGGTCTCCTCTCTGACCGATATGGTCGAAAGTGGCCCCTGGTCGCCAATCTACTCATCATCGCCATCCTCTCTCTTGGCTCCGGCTTCGCTCGAACCTTCCAACAGTTCCTCGTCGCACGAAGTCTCTTCGGTGTCGGCATGGGAGGTATCTGGGGTCTAGCCTCCGCCTCTGCCCTCGAAAACCTTCCCGTTGAGGTTCGTGGCATTGCTAGCGGCCTTATCCAACAGGGATACGCCCTCGGATTCCTCATCGCTGCCGTCATCAACCTGTACCTTGTCCCACACACAACCTGGCGTGCACTGTTCTGGACTGCCGCCGGCCTATCCGCTTTTGCTGCCTTTTTACGAGCCCTTCTTCCTGAGAGCGAGTTCTTCCTTCGTGCTCGACGAGAGAGGCAAGCCGAACCTGATGAGCCAACCCAGTCAAAGTCACGAATCTTCTTCCACGAGGTCGGGCAGATGCTCAAAAACCATTGGGTGCGGTGTATCTACGTTGTTATGTTGATGTCCGGGATCAGCTTCCTGTCCCACGGTACTCAAGACTTCTACCCCACTTATCTTGAACAAAACAAAGGGTTCACGAGTTTCAACGCCACGGTCGCGACTATCATCGGGAATTGCGGAGCTCTTGCGTACGCCTTTCTCCTCTCCGCTGCTTCTGACGTTTGGAAGATTTTCTGATTGCCTAAGCGCAATGTAGGGGAGGCATCGTCGGTGGCGGGTCGAGCCAGTACATCGGTCGCCGCCTTACGATCATGTACGTATCCATACATCTGACACCCCGGAAAATAGACTGAACCTCGCCACCTTCTCTTTCTCAGCATTTTTGTTCTCCTCATCGGGGTGTTTATTCCGCTCTGGATCATCCCGAATACATTCGGCGCTCTCTCCGCCGGTGCTTTCTGCGTCCAATTCGGTGTTCAAGGGTGGGTCGTGCAAACTCGCTTCGAGAGGGATTCCGGTTCTGAAAGCTTGTTGGTTTTATAGAATATTTGGTGTCATTCCCATTTTCCTGTCGGAGATTTCGCCTCCTGCATTCAGATCTACCTTCGCTGGTGTGTCTTATCATTTGGGTATCATGGTATCCTCGGCATCCGCTCAGATCGAAGCCAGTGGGTATCTCTCTTTCGGTGGCTAGATTCAACTCACTTATCTCCTTCGTCCCATAGCTGGTGGGGAACACTTCCGCACAATGATTCCAGGGCCGAACGGTCCGGTAGATGTGCCGAACTATGCTCTCGTTCAGGGTGTCTTCATCGGAGCCGTGGCCGCCTACGTCATCGTCCTCGCCCTCGTCGGTCCTGAGAACCATGGAAGCCACTTTGAGCGAGGCAAGACGGCGTTCCAGGTTGGTGCTTCGAAGGAGGATATCAACTCCATCCCACCGGGAATTGAGGATGTCCGAAGGATTGAGGGGTCGAGCACGGGAAGTGATAGAGGTGAGGAGAAAGAGGGTGTTCAACACCTTGAAAACGAAAGACCGACCGGGGGCAGTCACGCATGATGGCAACGATACGAAAGTGGTGATATATGATGTACTCTTCTATATACAATTAATGTATGATATCGTGGATGTGGTAGCAGGACCGGAAAAGACCCTATAGCGACTGAAATTTTGTACCGATCCATCAGTACTAACCTTTCCCACAGAACCTACGGGTACAGAGACCGAGGGAGTTAAGAAAGCCACTGAGAATGAAAACGTTGAACGCAGGCATCTTGAAATCGTTCCAAGAGAAGGTGCCTGTGTGTTTAGGAGAACGTGTGGGGCACCTGCTTGCGCGAGGGAGGGTAAATTGGTACCACCCAATTGACGGTGTGAGCCCGCGAAGAGCGTCGGTGTTATCAGTATTGGAAAGCAGAGGATGTTCGCTGTCCCTTCGGTTCCGGCATTAACATTTTCCGCGCGGGCTACCGATCATCAAGGATTTCGTGAGGTATAAGAACTTTACAACAGCGACAAGGATGCACGATCGCTGCTGGTAAGTGACGCGTCTCCACAATCCACCCTCCTATAGCTTATCCTCCACGTTCGGCGAGGAAAGAGTTGGAAGAGTCATTCGAGGACGATGATGAGTTTGAAGATGACGACGACGATTACTTGAACCTGAACGAAGATGAAGGTAAAGCCCGTCATCTGCTCGGACGATCTGCCGATTCTAAGCGCATTCTGCAGGCGATGTTTGGGACGAGGAGTCCGCCTGCATGGAAGCGCTTGCTAAGGAGGTGAGGGGCCATGACGCCTGTTCATGCTCAGCGCTGATTGTCCCTGGATAGGGAGCTCGCCTGCGGGCGATGAACGAGAAACGCGAAGGAGGTTTTACAGAATCTGATTCTTCGTCGGAAGAGGAGGAAATCGAAGAAGAGCTCGGGTACTTTAGCCCCTTGGACACGGTCAACCCTTACGAAACGTTTAAGAACGCTCTGACGAGTTCGTGACTTTTACGATCTTTTTGTGGGGCCTTGGTTGACGCCTTTTAGTACATCAGATTTCCAGCATAAGAACCCCACGGCGTATCAGGCAGCTACGACGTCGTTGGATGTAGAACAGCAGAGCGCGTTGATTGAGGTAATGGAGGAGGCTGGTCTTCCTCAAGCTCAGGCATAGGCTGCTGGAACGAGAGATTGGTTATGCTGAGCTTATCATGTTTGGTTAGTGTTTTCTTTCTTTCTTTTACTCACCATCGTCTCCGTTCCACCCACTTGTGTACCGGTTTATACACATCTTTGGGAGCGTCAATCTCCACGCTCGGCTCTCTGTGGCATGGGCGGGCTGACCTACGGCCGGTGTCATTAACGATCGACTATAAGTACCTACCGGCAAGTTCTCGGCAACAGCATTCTTTTGATGAACAAGACGTTCCATGACCATCAATCGAAGATCCCAGCATGAGGAAAATTGCCAAGGTCTATAGATAGTATGTAACCGGGATACGTTGTGGACGTCCAGCGGAAGGTGGTTCTTTTTCTCGCTAGAGCATCGTGTCGCCCATGCGGAGATCACGCCTCTAGTAATCCGACAAACATAGACCGCCATTGCGATTAATGTCGTCATCGTCGCTCGTTCGTCTCGCTGCCCACTCGAGGGGCTGAGCAGTGGAGTAAGCAGGTAATCTTACAAACACGAGACGCTGGGGAAGTGAGGGAGGTTTTCCCACGGCCACAGCTCCAAGAAGCACCGGACCACACAAAGGGTGCGTCAGACTCGAGTAAGCCATCAGAATACCGATGGATCCGAATCGGTGATCCGACAATTTTGGTATAGAGTCACCGGGCCCTCGGAATTCACACTTTGGTGGTGGTTTGTGTACATAAGTGTGGCCGGTACCCCCGCCGCACTTTACCGTCGGGACGGTAGCGGGCCCTCTACTTACCTCTATGTGAGAACGGACGGTGTGTATGCTCCAGCCGCGTGCCCTCGCAACCGGGATCAGCGGCGACGTCGAACGAGTCGGAGGCGCGGGGAGCGGTGGTTCAGGGGCCTGAGGAAGAGTCGGGAAATGAAAATTGAGTGTACTCGTGGTTGCTTATAACGGCATCATCCCATGCCGATCGCTTGTGTGGTGCGACGGTTCTAGTACTTCCGGACCGCCGAAACGATGCTGACTACTCAGTTGGAAACTATAAACGTACCAGCCCCCACTTGACCTCAGACGGCTGCCTATATCTTGACGGACCTCGCCCAGCCCTCCCTTGTCCTCCGTTTCGCGTCGGTCAAGTACAAAAGAACGCGGAAACGAGATGGCCGTTCAACGGACACCGACCTCGACGCTGAATACCGCCGAAGTGGACCTGGAATCAAACGAGCGGGTGCTGGCCTCCGATGAATCCATGACATTGGATGCCCCGGAGAGTCGGCCATCGGAAACCAAGGAGGGCAAGGAGATCGAGACTAGCCCGGTCACCGTCTCTACACCCGGCGCAAGTGATATCGATTACCCTGACGGCGGCTTGGCTGCATGGTGTGTCGTTCTGGGCGTGAGTCAGATGGCCGTTCTCGCCTTTTCGATTTTTTTTTCTGACGAAGTGCGGGCATGTAGTGTGCTTGTGCCATTTTCTCAACGTAGGTTGCACTTTTCGAGCTCGCCGCAGAACGTTAATCACCGACTCATCTTGTGTGGTCCTTCCAGATTCGGTCTTGTCAATGCCTGGGGAGTGCGTGTTACAAACCCCCTCTGTCCACTGGTGCCGCAACTAATCGTCGAAACAGGTCTTCCAATCTTACTACCAACGAGTCCTCATACCAGAGACCCCGACCTCGACGATGTGAGTGCCCGATTTCCAACGCTCTCCGACCTCGGTCTAATCTACGAGCGCTAGTGCCTGGATTGGTTCCATTCAGGTACTATGACATGACTCCCCTTCCCCGCGACACTAAGCTCACGTGCACGCAGTACGCTCTGGTTTTCCTCCCAGGGCTCATTGTAGGCCGGCTCTGTGACCTTGGCTATTTCAAGCGCACCTTGTTCATTTCCAGGTCAGTAATACGGGGTTTTACTTAATGTAACGAGCATCATCTGATAACAAACTCCAAATTGACAGTGTACTTTTAGTTGTAGCAGCAGTAGTCACGGCAGAATGCAAGGAGTTCTGGCAACTGCTCCTTTGTCAGGGTCTCCTGACTGGGGTTTGCTGCGGAATGATCTTCGGCTCGCTCCCTGCCATTCTTTCACAGTGGTTTAAAAGACGGAGATCACTGGCGTTCGGCATTGTTGCCACCGGATCGTCGTTGGGTGGAATAATCATCCCGATCACAACTAGCAAATTGATTGATCTCGTTGGGTATGTTGGGCATTATATCAATTATAACTATGAGCACGACTGATGGACTTGCCCAGGTTTAAATGGTCAATGCGAGTTGTCGCCCTGATCGAACTCTTCATGCTCGCGATTGCCAACCTGGTAAGCTTCTTTATGGTAGGTTCGACTCGCAGTCACTTATCACCTTTTCGTTCAGACTCTCAGGCGGAGGATCGATCCTCCTGAGCACACTGGTCCTTTCTTCTCTTGGCACGATTTCAAAACTCCTGCGTTCAACGCGTTCGTTCTCGGTGGTTTCCTTAACTTCCTCGGTCTATATACCCGTAGGTTCTACCACCCTTTCCCTCCCACCGCCGTGCAACTAACCCGAACCTTGTGAAAGTCCTAACTTACATCGATCTGAGCGCAATCAGCGTTGGGATCTCCCCCGAATTCTCTTTCTACTTGCTTGCCATCGCGAACGCCGGGTCAGGTTTTGGTCGGATTTCTTCCGGAATCCTCGCCGACAGAGTTGGGGCATTGACTGTGGTCGCCCCATTGACCCTCCTGTGCGCGATCATGACGTACATCTGGCCGTTCGCCACGACAAAAGCATCCCTGATTGCTATCGGAATCATCTACGGATTCTGTTCCGGGGCGTATGTTTCGTTGCTTCCGGTACCCCTTGTGATGATGGGTGACATGCATGATGCCGGGAGGAGGACAGGGATGGCTTTGACGTGTATTGCGCTTGGGGCTATCGCTGGGCCCCCGATTTCTGGTGCTATTGCCGATGCTACAGGCGGATTCAAGGCTGTTGGTTACTACGCAGGTATCGTACTCGGATCTCCCTCCGTTTCTTGCCGTCGTACTAAATCGCCTTCTCTTATTCCCCTCCCCTCAGGATCGTGCATTCTAATTGCTGTTGTATTCATATACCTCACGAAATACCTGATGATCGGCAGCCTACGTGGAAAATGTTGATGTTGGAATTGAAGGGATGACAGACATCCTTTGCATTCTACGACTGTGGTGACATTGACGCTCTTCGCAAACTCACACCGTCAATTAGGCGGTACCGATTTACCCTCGCGCAGGCGGACGTCACCACACGTTAAATTTTATATCCTTTAGGAAACCTCATTTGACGACCCCACGTTATCACGGACGCATCTACGACCTCATTTCTTGTTTTCTCACATATAGCATACACACCTACACGTACGACCTATCACCAAAATATTCACGCCTTATGCCGCGCTTTTGTATCCCGCCTCCGATTGTCATGTCATGTCTTGATCTTTGTTGTCTTGTTTTCTTGTTTTAAGTCTAATTCATAGTAGATTGTAATAGAGTACGAATGGAGATTAGAAATTAGTGATTGTATGTAAGGCTGGAACAACCCGGATGCGTGTAAAGGAATATGTGGGGACTTTGAGAAGGCAAATGCGAGACCCCGGCAGCTTTTAGTTGGTTTAGTCAGCTCTCTCAATTGAATCGGTATGGGCGACGAGCATTGTATCGTCATTCTGAGCCGAGATGCGGTGTTACGCACGCATACCATAAGCCTACCATACGACTGGTGTATGGCGTGTAACAATAGAAGAGATCGCTGTGGCCCTGGAGGACCACAGGATCTACAGCGTCAGCATCCACAAATGATATTTGCCCAGCACGTTGTTTAGACTAACAAAAAATGCCATCAACGGCGTCAGTCGTCACATAGGGAAATCAAACGTTCGGGAACGAAGGACGATCTACGACGCATAGAAAGGCGAAACCAGCACAGTATAGAAGACAGAGAGCCAGACAACACAAGAGACAGATCTACAAGCGGCGGGAAAACAAAACGTACAATATCAGGAGGTCGGTCAGTTAGATAGAGAAAGTCCTTGGGAGAAAGGGGGAATGGGGGGCAACAGCAATAATGAGGACTATGGCGATCAGATTGAATCGGATTTCCGCCCAGACGTGGGGTAGGCTGCGCGCGGAAGGGCATGTCCGGGTGAGCTCGTTGGATTGTACCCCAAGCTGAGAATGGAGAGTTAACACGGAAGCAGCAACTTATCAAGGAGCTTACCAGAGGCGATCAGCTTTCCAATTTCTCTCCGATATCACGGAGGAGAGCCCTGCACTCCTCGAGATCTTTTGCCGCTCCGAACCTCTCAAAAACATCGGCAGCACCCAGAGCCTCGGACTTTGCCTCCTCGAACCTGCCCTGTCCATACCAGAACCTGGCCTGGAGCTGCGTTGCGCAAGCCAGATAGTATGGGTCATCGATCGCCGCGTGCGACTTGGCGCGTTCGACGCTCGCGTGTGCTTCGTCAAACCTGCCTTCCTTGAACAACAGGTCCGCCAGTTCGTAATGACTCCGGGACAGTTGGTTATGCCAGTTGAAAGGAGACGCTATCCTGAGGGCCGTCTCGAAATGGTCGATGGCCTTCTCTGTCTCTCCCTTGGAATAGCATATCTCGCCAAGGGTGCGATGGCATTTGCAGACCGTAAATCGATCGCGTCCATCCGAGAGAAGATCGATCGCTTGTGACGCAGCTTCTTCTGCAGCATCAAGCTGGTTGTCGCCATGCAAAGACCGAGCGAGCTGTTCCAAAGACAATGCTTGTCCCGATATGTGATTGAGTCGTTTGTAATTTTCCAATGCTTCTCTCCCCTGCTGTATCCCTTCCTCATGGAGGCCGAGCACCTGGTTTGCATCGCATATCAACCTCAGCACGTGAGCAACCCAAAGGTTATCCCCTTGCTCTCTGTAAAGCTTCAAGATATGAAGAAGGATCTGTTTGCTCTCCGCGCGATTCCCGACGCGGCTGAACAACATTGAGAGATGGGTCAAACACTCTGGCTTGGAGGGGTGGTCATCTGGAAGCCCTTCAATCTTTGGCCCCAGGATAACGAGCCGAAGTTTGTGCCAGTAGAGGTGTTGCATGAAACGAGCACAGGTGGCCCAGACTCGGCGCGAGCCCGCGTCGATGGTTGTGAAGACATCGAGCAGGTGCTCGACATTCATATCCTCTGATGCAATCCACCGCCCTTCTTCGAAACTGGGGTCGCCAGGATTGATGATAACCGACAACCGGGCGAAGTAGTGCTTCTTGATTGTGCAGAGGAGGGGAGACGACCTTGGATCTTTGGGACAAAGATAGTCACGGAGGGGTGCCAACATCATGACGAAACCGTTGCTTCGGTATGTCAGAGAAAGAGTGCAGAGTTTGTCGAAGATGTTCATCCTGTTGGATAGGGCGGGAAAGAGCCAGTCAATGTTGTTCTCATTGACGCCTTGAGGGAAGAAGGCAATTACACCGAGGAGGTCGCGGGCTTCGGGGCCGAGTTCACAGAACATGGGTGAGGCGAGCGAAAGTTCGACTGTTGCCGCAAGGCTCTCCTTGTGGTCTGTCCGAAGTACCCGCGTCCGGTGCGTGCCCCACTGACGCGCCAATCGACCGCTGTCCCACTTGTTGTGATGTGCGACGGTACCAAGCAGGGTCACCGAGAGCGGGTGGAAGTCCAGTTGTTCCAGGATCGTATCGACCACATTGGATTGTTCGCCATTCTTGTATATCCGGTAGAACGCATTGCGCGCAGCCTCCACCGACAATGTTGGGATCTCGAGAGTTTCGCAGTCGGGAGGGATGGTTGAGATGCGGGATGTGATGCCGAGACAAATATTGCTGAATCGGCTCAGCTCCTCCACCACCTCATATATCTCCCGAGCGCCTGGTCCCTCCGGATCGAGGATGGATTCAGCGTTGTCGAGAAACAGGATCATATCTGTTGAGGATAGAAAAGGGCGTAGGGGGGTCAGGTCCTCAGGATTTTCGACCTTCGCGCCGACGACCTTGGAGAGTCTGGCGAGGAAGTGAGCGCGGGAGGCGGGGAACTGATCGCAACGGATGAATCGACGGTTGTCACCGAACCGTTGCTTGATGCGATCGTGGTGAAGGACCGTCAGGGCGATAGACGTTTTCCCGATCCCCCCTGCACCGATCAGAGCGACTGGAGTGAGAGCTTCGGCGAGACCAAGAACCCTCTCGATCAGTTCGTCCCGTCCGAAACAGGCCCTCGGTGGCTGCGGAGGCAGTTCTCCAACAATGCTATGAAAATGTGAGATCGTGAACCCCATGCTATTCGAGATTGCGGACCTAGCTTGAATCTAGGAGGTGGTCAGCATTTCGTTGTTGGTGGATGGAGAGTCGCACTCACCGAGTGATGTTGGCCGTCACCACCTTCCTGACCTGTCAACGCGTTACGATGCATATCCGCAACCAACACGTGGGTATTAATTGCAAGTTCAGTCTGAAGGAAGAGTGGTTAGCGATTACCGACAGCGACCGATCGAACGTACGTTGAAGACATGAAGGACCCCGTTGAGTTCTACCCTCCAAGCGGCAATCACCTCCTTGTCGTTCTTCGCGTGGAAAAGTTTGGAGAAGAAACCCCGTTCACCCTTCTCGATGATGTTTCCGTGGATCTCCGCCACGGTCCTGCGATTGACAACGTAGTTAGCAAATCGTGCACGATATCCGTGCCCCGGTTTTACTCACGTTGTCAATTGCCCAACCGCCTCGCCTACAGACCGGCTGAACTCATCCAATCGCCTTCCGTCCATCCCCCGGTCGAGAGCCCGACACACATTGGCGCATGCCAGCCCGAGCTCGACAAAGTCGGTTTCGTTGGCCATCGAGTCCTGGTTAGTGTAAGCCTGGAACAAATCAGCGGAGAAGAGGGGAAACGGACTCTGATCATTGTCAGAAGAACGCTGACAGTGCCAAAAACAGCTGGAGCTGGTGTGATGCTTGTAGCCTCCTTCATGATATTCATGGCCTCGATGGCCGCATTGAGCGATGAGAGAGTGACATCTCGACGTTTCTGTCGTTGGGACTTCGCAGCCATGGTCGAAACTGGAGGTAGCTGCGAGAGAAAGGTGCGGCACGCAGGCTGTGTGGGCTCTAATAGAGATGGGCGGCCATTTAACACGCCTCATGTGAACGGGCTGTTGATGAAGAGTTCTATTCGTGGTAAGTACAGGCCAGTGACAAGCTAACGCGATCGAGCCATCATCCCGCCGGTCCTTCGTTTTGCAGCCAACCCACTCTGTCCTCCCGCCGCACCTCTCGCTAGCAATAAGGAACACTCATCTGTCCCTATCCCCCACCCGTGTCTCACCCACAATATGCTTCAGGTACCGCGGTGGTCCAGCTGTAATCGAACGTGATCGCGTTAGGGAGGAGAGGCCTGGGAAGGAACGACGAGAGATGTCAGCTCGGGGAGATTCTACGTCGGCGTTTTCAGCGGTGAGTCTTGCATGTGTTTGAGTTTGCATCAAGAGATTCGTTCCTACCTTCCATGGCACTGACTCGTCTCTCTCAATATTGGATTTCAACCACCAGATGTGGTAGGTCGGCCTGCAGCTGGGGCGACCCCACCTCGCGCGGTCGCTCGTCCATCCGCCGTTCTTTGTCCAGGACCTCGTAGGGTGCCGATGGAGGTGTGAATGAAACGTATCGTCACGGTGGTCTTATCCGCTTGGCTGCGTTATGGAGGCTGAGGGGACAGTTGAACCTTATCGGTTGCCCCACTGGTGACATTATGCTCCTGCTGGAGGGCGGGCCCTGTAGGAGTCTACGGCTTGTCACCAGCTACGAGGGAGCCATGAGTTCAACAGTATCGGTTTTCCAATAATATTCCCCGCCGGGTACCGACCGTCCACCCAATTCGTGTAAGCCAACCACAGCACTGGTGATGAACATCACTATTTCCCCTCCGTTTTCCATAACGCTCCGGTGCACATTCACAATCACCCTCTCACCCTTACGGCACTTCTCCATCAGCGAGCGACGCCTTTACACGCTTCACTCCCGGCGTATCCAGGCATATGGTACAGCGAGTAGCCTTCTGGTTTGCCCTGTCCACCTTCGTGGAGGTGTCGTCTGGAGCTAAGGTTTGGTGCGTTAATCCGTTCCGGGCAATTCAACACTTGAGGACGGGAATGGCTTTGACGTGCATTGCGCTTGGAGCCATCGCTGGGCCCCGATTTCTGGTGCCATCGCCGACGCCACAGGCGGATTCAAGGCTGTTGGTCACTACGCAGGTATCGTACTCGGATCTCCCTCCGTTCTTTGCCGTCGTACTAAATCGCCCTTTCTTATTCTTTTTCCCTCAGGATTGTGCATCCTTATCGCTGTTGTATGCTTATACCTCACGAAATACCTGATGATCGGCAGCCTGCGTGGAAAATGTTGACGTTGAAATTCGAAGGATGATAGACATCCTTTTGTGTTTCACGGCTGTGGTAACGTTGACGCTCTTCATAAACTCACCGTCAATTAGGCGGTACCGATTTACCCTCCCTCGCGCAAGCAGACGCCACCACACGTTATCACAGGCGCATCTACCACCTGATTTCTTGTTTCTCACATATAGCATACACATCCACACGTACGACCTATCATCAAAATATTCACGCCTTGCGTCGCGCTTTTGTATTCCGCCTCCGACTGACATGTCATGTCTTGAGCTTTGTTGTCTTGTTTTCTTGCGTTAAGTCTAATTCGTAGTAGAATGTAATAGAGTACGAATGGAGATTAGAAATTGGTGACTGAGTGTAAGGCCAGAACAACCCGCACGCGCGTGAAGAAATATGCGAAGGCTCCGAAAAGACAAATGCAAGAACCCCGACCGCATTTAGTTGGCCCAGTCGGCTCGCCCGATCGAATCGACATGGCCGACGAGCCCTGTACTGTCGTTGTCGACCGAGTTGCAGCGTTATACACGCACGTCAAACCCTACTATACGAGTGGCGTATGGTGTACAACAACAGAAGAGATCGCTGGGGTCTCGGAGGGGATTTCCAGCGTCAGCATCCGTAAATAACATCTTCCCAAAAGCGCGATGTGTAGTTCAACAAGAACTACCGTCAACAACGTCAGCCGTCACGTAGAGAAATCAGATAGTAGTCAGAAACAATGGATGATCTACAACACATAAAGAGCGAAAAAAAATACAGCATGGAAGATGGGGAGCCGGACAACACGAGATGCAGATCGATTACAAGCAGGGGGAAAACAAAACGCACAACATTAGGAGGTCAACGAGATAGATAAAAAAATGACATTGAGAAAATAAGGGAGATAGGGGGTCGCAGCAATAATGAAGGGTATGGCGGTCAGGAATTGGGTTTCCGCCCAGATGTGGGGTCGGTTGTGCGCGGAAGGATGTGCCCGGGTGCACTCGTGAGGTGGTGTCTGGAGTATGCAAAACTGAGAATGGAGCGTTAACGCACTCAGAAAGTAGCGGTGTTTCCAGGAGCTCACCAGAGGTAATCAGCTTTCTCATTTCTCTTCGATATCACGGAGGAGAGCCCTGCACTCCTCGAGATCTTTCGTCGCTCCCAGCCTCTCAAAAACATCGGCAGCGCCCAGAGCCTCAGACTTCGCCTCTTCGAACTTCCCCTGTCCACACCAGAACCTGGACTGTAGCTGCATTACACGGGCTAGGTAGTATGGCTCATTGATCGCCGTGTGCGACTTGGCGCGCTCGACGCTCGTGTGTGCTTCGTCAAACCTGCCTTCCTTGAAGAACAGGTCCGCCAGTTCGTAGTTGTTCCGGGCCAATTGACCGTGCCAGTTGGGGGGAGACGCGATACCGAGGGCCGTCTCGAAGTGGTCGATGGCCTTCTCTGTCTCTCCCTTGGAATAGCATATCTTGCCAAGGATGCGGTGACAACGGCAGACCTCAAATTGGTCACGATTGCCGGAGAGAAGATTGATCGCTCGCGACGCAGCTTCTTCTGCAGCATCAAGCTGGTTGTTGCCATGCAACGACCAGGCAAGGTCTACCAAAGACCGTGCTTGTCCCGATATGTCATTGAACCGTTCGAAAATTGCCGATGCCTCTCTCCCCTGCTGTATCCCCTCCTCATAGAGGCCTAGCAACTGGTTTACACTGCATATCAACATCAGTGTGTCAGCAACCAGGAAGTCATCCCCTCGCTCTCTCCGGAGCTTCAAGGTATGAAGAAGTAGCTGTTTGCTCTCCACGCGATTCCCGACGCCGTTGAACAACAGTGAGAGACGGGTCAAACACTGCGGCTTGGAGGGGTGGCCATCCGGGAGCCCTTCAATCTTTGGCCCCAGGATAACGAGCCGAGTTTTGTGCCAGTAGAGGTGTTGCATGAAACGAGCACAGGTGTCCCAGACTTCGTGCGAATCCGCGTCGATCGTTGTGAAGACATCGAGCAGGTGTTCGACATTCATATCCTCTGATGTGATCCACTGCCCTTCTTCGAAACCGGGGTGGCCAGGATTGATGAGAACTGATAACCGGTGGAAGTAATGGTTCTTGATTGTGCGGAGGAGGGGAGACGACCTTGGATCCTTTGGACAAAGGTAGTCACGGAGGGGTGCCAACATCATGACGAAACCGTTGCTTCGGTACGTCAGAGAAAAAGTGCAGAGTTTGTCGAAGATGTTCATCCTATTGGATAGGGCGGGAAATAGCCAGTCAATGTTGTTCTCATTGACGCCTTGAGGGAAGAAGGCAATTACGCCAAGGAGGTCGCGGGCTTCGTGGCCAAGTTCACAGAACATGGGTGAGGCGAGCGAAAGTTCGACTGTTGCTGCAAGGCTCTCCTGGTGATCTGTACGAAGTACCCGCGTCCGGTGCGTGCCCCACTCCCTCGCCAATCGACCGTTGTCCCACTTGTTGTGATGTGCGACAGTGCCAAGCAGGGTCACCGAGAGTGGATGGAAGTCAAGTTGCTCCAGGATCTTGTCAACAAAATCGGAATGTTCGCTATTCTTGTATATACGATAGAAGGCACTGCGCGCAGCTTCCACCGACAATGTTGGGATCTCGAGAGTTTCGCAGTCGGGAGGGATGGTCGAAACGCGGGATGTGATGCCAAGACATATGTTACCGAAGCGGCTCAGCTCCTCCACCACCTCATATATCTCCCGAGCACCTGGTCCCTCCGGATCGAGGATGGATTCAGCGTTGTCGAGAAACAGGATCATATCTGTTGAGGACAGAACAGGTCGTAGGGGGGTCAGGTCCTCAGGATTTTCGACCTTTGCACCAACGACCTTGGAGAGTCTGGCGAGGAAGTGAGTGCGCGACGCGGGGAACTGATCGCAACGGATGAATCGACGGTTGTCCCCGAACTGTTGCTTGATGCGATCATGGTGGAGGACCGTAAGAGCGATGGATGTCTTCCCAATCCCCCCTGCGCCGATCAGAGCGACTGGAGTGAGATCTTCGGCGAGACCAAGAACCCTCTCGATCAGTTCGTCCCGTCCGAAGCAGGCTCTCGGCGGCTGCGGAGGCAGTTCTCCAGCGGTGCTATGAAAATGTGAGATCGTGAACCCCATGCTATTCGAGATTGCGGACCTAGCTTGAATCTAGGAGGTGGTCAGCATTCCGTCGTTGGTGGATGGAGAGTCGGACTCACCGAGTGATGTTGGCCGTCGGTACCTTCCTGACCTGTCAACGCGTTCCGATGCATATCCGCAACCAACACGTGGGTATTAATTGCAAGTTCAGTCTGAAGGGGGAGTGGTTAGCGATTGCCGAGAGCAACCGATCGAACGTACGTTGAAGACATGAAGGACCCCGTTGAGCTCTGCCCTCCAAGCGGCAATCACCTCCTTGTCGTTCCTCGCGTGGAAAAGTTTGGAGAAGACACCCCGTTCACCCTTCTCGATGATGTTTCCCTGGATCTCCGCCACGGTCCTGCGATTGAGAGCGTAGTTAGCGAATCGTGCGCGACATCCGTGCCCCGGTTTTACTCACGTTGTCAACTGCCCAACCGCCTCGCCCACAGACCGGCTGAACTCATCCAATCGTCTTCCATCCATCCCCCGGTCAAGAGCCCGACACACATTAACGCAAGCCAGCCCGAGCTCGACGTAGTCGGTTTTGTTAGCCATTGAGTCCTAGTTAGGCGTGAGTCCGAAATGAATCGTCGGAGAAGAGAAGGAACGTACTCTGATCATCGTCAAAAGAACACTGACGGTGCCAAAAACAGCTGGAGCTGGTGTGATGGTTGTGGCCTCCTTCATGATATTCAAGGCCTCGATGGCCGCGTTGAGTGATGAGAGAGCGACTTCTCGACGTTTCTGTCGTTGGGACTTCGTAGCCATGGCCGAAACTGGAGGCGGCTGCGAGAGAAAGGTGTGGCACGCAGGCTGTGCGGGAAGACCGGAACCCTAATAGAGATGGGCGGCTGTTTTGTCACAACACGCCTCGTGCAACGGGCTGTCTGATGACGAAAACTTTATTCGTTGTCAGGGCATACTAAAGTTAAGTTGAGAGTGATCGACCGATCGCCCAACCCTTCGTTTGCAACCAACGCTCTGTGCTCCTACTACACACCTGTCACCAGCAAGAAGAAACACTGATCACATCGACTGTTTTTATTGGGGTCCTCAGCATGTTTTTCTCTTGATCCCCCTTCACAGATCGCGCTGCTTGAGGTAAATCGCCGAAACACTCGTCCATAACGCATCCTCCAAGTTGTCACTGTGGGAAAGGTTAGTACCAGCTAATCAGTACAGGATTTCAATCACTATTGGGTCGTTCCCAGTACCTCTGGTACTGACACATTTTAGCGCCTAAGCTCCCACAGCCCGAAAAAACTCACCGTCAGCACTGCTGAACTTTTTGTACCGATGATCAGTACTGACCCTTTCCACAGTGTGTTTCTCATCTTGAATACCAGGTATGTTGTTTCAGACATCGAGGTAGTCCAGTTACAAATCAAACGTGGTTTCGATGGAGGAGAGAAATCTGGAAAGGAACGACAAGAGGTGTCAGCTGGTTTGTTCGGAGCCGTCGGCGTGAAACTCGGTGTGGGGGGTTCCAACGGTGAGTCTGGTACGCGCCCGAGTTTGCATCATCCCGATCTTCCACAGCACTAACCCGTCCCTCTCATTATTTGGTTTCGACCATTGAAAGTGGCGGGCCAGCCTACAGTTGGGACCAATCTGTCTCATGCAGTTGGTCATCCATCTGCCGTCCCTTGTCCCGGACCCTGTAGGACACCGGTGGAGGTGTAAATGAGGCCCATGCCACGGTGATTTCGTCCGCTCGGCTACAAGGGCTGTGTTATGGAGGTTGAGGGGACAAATGAGCCCCTAATGGTGGCATGGAAGGCGGGGAGCCTGACGACACGAGATACAGATCGATTGCAAGCAGGGGGAAAACGAAACGTACAACATTAGGAGGTCAACCAGTTAGATAAAGGGGGAAAAAAAGACATTCAGAAAAAAAAGGAGATAGGGATTCGCAGCAATAATGAGGAGTATGGGGGACAGGAATTGGGTTTCCGCCCAGACGTGAGGTCGGTTATGTACGGAAGGATGTGCCCGGGTGAACTCGCGGGATGGTGCCCGGTGTGCCGAGCTGAAAATGGAGGGTTGACACGCATAGGAAGCAGCAATGTTTCCAGAAGCTCACCGGAGGTAATCAGATTTCCCGTCTCTCTTCGATATCACGAAGGAGAGCCCTGCACTCTTCGGGGTCTTTCGCCGCTCCGAACCTCTCAAAAATATTGGCAGCGCCCAGAGCCTCAGAGTTCGCCTCTTCGAACCTCCCCTGTCCAAACCAGAACCTGGCCTGAAGCTGCATCGCACGACCCAGGTGGTATGGATCATCGATCGCGTGTGACCTGGCGCGTTCGACGCTTGCGTGTGCTTCGTCAAACCTGCCTTCCTTGGAAAACAGCTCAGCCAGTTCGTAATGATTCCGGGTCAGCTGATCATGCCAGTTGAAGGGAGACGCAATCTCGATGGCTGTCTGCAGGTGGTCGGCGGCCTTCTCTGTCTCTCCCTTGGAATAGCATATTTTGCCAAGGATGCGGTGGGACTGGCAGGCTAGAAATTGACGGCGTCTGCCCGAGGGGAGGTTGATCGCTCGCGACACGGCTTCTTCTGCAGCATCAAGTTGGTTGTCACCATGCAACAACAAACCAAGCAGCCCCAAACACTGTGCTTGTCCCGATATGTCATTGAGCTGTTTGAAAATTTCCAATGCTTCTCTCGCCTGCTGTATCCCTTCTTCGTGAATACCGAGCACCCGGTTTACGCTGCATATCAACATCAGTGTGTGAGCAACCCGACGATTATCGCCTCGCCCTCTCCAGAGCTTTAAGGCGTGAATATGGAGCCGTTTGCTCTCCACGCGATTCCCGACGCCGTCGAACAACAGTGAGAGCCAGGTCAAACACTCTGGCTTGGAGGGGTGGCTATCCGGGAGCTCTTCAATCTTTGGCCCCAGGACAACGAGTCGAATTTTGTGCCAATAGAGGCGTTGTATGAAACGAGCACAGGTGTCCCAGACTTCGCGCGAGCTTGCGTCGATGGTCGTGAAGACATCGAGCAGGTGTTCGACGTTCATATCCTCTGATGCGATCCACCGCCCTTCTTCGAAACCGTGGTCGCCAGGATTGATGAGAACTGACAACCGGTGGAAGTAATGGTTCTTGATTGTGCGGAGGAGGGGAGACGACCTTGGATATTTGGGACAAAGATAATCACGGAGGGGTGCCAGCATCGCGACAAATCCATTGCTTCGGTAGGTCAGAGAAAGTGTGCAGAATCTGTCAAATGTATTCTTTCCATCAGAAGTGGTCGGAAACAACCACTTGGGGGTAGTTCTTGTTGGGAGCAGCTGGTCGAGGCTGTCCTCGTCAATGCCCTGAGGGAAGAAGGCAATGACACCAAGGAGGTTGCGGGCGTCAGGGCCGAGTTTGCGGAACATTGGCGAGGCGAGAGAAAGCTCGATCGTTGCCGCAAGGCTCTCGTTGTAATCTGTCCGAAGTACCTGTGTTCGGTGCGCCTCCCACTCCCTGGCCAATCGATCATTGTTCCATTTGTTGTGATACGCGACGGTGGCAAGCAGGGTCACCGAAAGCGGATGGAAATCAAGTTGCTCCAGGATCTTGTCGACCAGATTAGAACGTTCTATTCCCTCGTGTATGCGGTGGAAGGCATCACGTGCGGCCTCCGCAGGCAATACCGGGATGTCAAGGGTCTTGCAGTTGGGAGGAATGGTCGAGATACGAGATGTGATTCCGAGACAAATGTTGTCGAAGCGACTCAGCTCCTCCACCACCTCATATATCTCCTGAGCCCCTGCTCCCTGGGGGTCGAGAATGGATTCGGCGTTGTCGAGAAACAAGATCATGTCTGTTGAGGACAGAAAGGGTCGTAGGGGAGCCAGGTCCTCGGGATTTTCGACCTTCGCACCGATGACCTTTGAGAGTCTGGCGAGGAAGTGAGCACGCGACGCGGGGAACTGATCGCAACGAATGAATCGACGGTTGTCGCCGAACCGCTGCTTGACGCGGTCATGGTGGAGGACAGTCAGAGCGACTGACGTTTTCCCTATCCCCCTTGCACCGATGAGAACGATTGGAGTGAGGTCTCCAACGAGGCCAACAATCTTCTCGACCAGTTCGTCCCGTCCGAAGCACGCCCTCGGCGGCGGCGGGGGTGATTCTCCGAGAGAAGTGTTATGCGAACGTATGGCTGCTAACTCCATGGCAATTGAGGTTGCCGACCTGGCTCGAGTCTAGGGCATGGTTAGCGTTCCGCTGTCGGTGGATGGCCAGCTGCACTCGCCGAATGGTGTTGGCTGTCGGTACCTTTCTGGCCTGTCAATGCGTTGCGATGCATCTCCGCAACCAACACATTGGTATTGATTGTAAGCTCGGTCTGAAAGGATGGTGGTGAGTGATCGCCGAACAGATCCGACTGAACGTACATTGAAGATGTGAAGGATCCTATCGAGTTCAGATCTCCACGCTGCTATCACGTCTTTGTCGTTCTTCGCGTGGAAAGCTCGGGAGAACATATTCCGTCCGCCCTTTTGGGCGATGTTTCCTTGGACCTCCCCTACGGTCCTGTGATTGAAAACGTGGTTAGAGAATTATGCACAACACCCGTCCCTGGTTTAACTCACGTCATCAATTGCTCAATCGCGTTGTACGCGGACCGACTGAGTTCATCCAACCGTCTTCCGTCCATCCCCCGTTCAAGAGCCCGACACACGTCAGCGCAGGCCAGCCCGAGCTCGACACAGTCGGTTTTGTTGGCCATCGAATCCTAGTTCGATATGAGCCTGGGACGAATTGTCGGAGTGGAGAGAAACACACTCTGATAATTGTCAAAAGAACGCTGACGGTGCCAAAAACGGCTGGGGCTGGTGTGATGCTCGTGGCCTCCTTCAGGATGTTCATGGCCTCGATGGCCGTATTGAGTGATGAGATAGTGATGTCTCGACGTTTCTGCTGCTGGGGTGTCGAAGACATAGTCGAAGCTGGGTGTAGCTGCGAGGGAGGGGTGTGGCAGGCAGGCTGTGTGGGCCCTAACAGAGATGGGCGGCCATTTAACACGCCTCGTGTGAATGAAGAGAGTTCTATTCATGGTACAGGCTGGCAAGCTGAACGCGATCGAGCCATCATCCCGCTGGTCCTTCGTTTTGCAGCCAACCCACTCTGTCCTCCCACCGCACCTCTCGCTAGCAATAGGAAACGCTCATTCTATTTACTGTTCCTCTTGGGTTTCTCAATCACGTCCCTCACCCGTTGCACTGCCCGAGGTACGCGGTTGAAATGTTCATCCGTCCCTATCCTCCACCCGTGTCTCACCCACAATATGCTCCAGATACCGGGGTAGTCCAGCTGTAATCGAATGTGGTCGCGTTAGGGAGGAGAGGCCTAGGAAGGAACGACGAGAGATGTCAGCTCGGAGAAATCCTACGTCGGCGTTCTCAACCGTGAATCTGGCATGCGTTTGGGTTTGCACCAGGAGGTTCGTTCCGACATTCCATGGCACTAACACCGTCCCTCTCAATATTGGATTTCAACCATCAGAAGCGGTGCCTCTCCGTTTACCACAATGCTCTGGTGCATATTCACAATCATCCTCTCCCACCCTTACGGCACTTCTCTCCCAGTGAGCCACGCCTTTACAAACTCCTCCCCCAGTGCTTCCAGGCTTATGGCACAGCAAGTGGCCTTCTGGTCCGCCCTGTCTGCCTCCGTGGAGGTGTCATTTGGAGCTACGGTTTAGTGTGTTAATCCACTCCGGGTCGTGTAACACTTGAGGACAGGGATGGCTTTGATGTGCGTTGTACTTGGAGCTATCGCTAGGCCCCCGATTTCTGGTGCTATCGCCGACGCCACAGGTGGATTCAAGGGCGTTTGTTACTACACAGGTATCGTCCTTGGATCCCCCTCCCTTTTTTGCCGTCGAACTAAGTCACCCTCTCCTCCTTTCTTTCCCTCAGTATCGTGCATCCTTATCGCTGTCGTATTCTTATATCTCACGAAATACCTGATGATGGGGAGCCTGCGCGGAAATGTCGATACCGGAATTGAAGGGATAACGAATATCCTTTGCATTCCAAGACTGTGGTAATATCGGCGCTCTTCCCGAACTCACACCGTCGGTTAGGCGGCACCCATTGACCCTCCCTTGCGCAAGCAGGCGCCCCGCACATCAAAACTTACATCACTTAGGAAACCTCATTCGACGACCACCCGTTGTCATGGATCATGGACACATCCACCGCCTCATTTCTTACCCCCACATACCGTACACACGCCCACACGTATTACCCATCGCCAAAACCTTCACGCCTCACATCGCGCTTTCGTAATCCGCCCCCAGCTGTCATGTCATGTCTTGAGCTTCGTCGTCTTGTTTTCCTGCTTCGAGTCTAATTCGTAGCAGTGTGTAGTATCGTATGAATGAAGATTAGAAACGGGTGACCGAGTATAAGGTTAGAACGGCCCGTACGCACGTAAAGGAATATGCGAGGACTTCGAGAAGGCGAATGCGAGACCCTGCCAGCTGGCTCACTGGTCGGCTCGATCGATTGAATCGACATGAGCGACGAATCCTATACTGTCGTCTTCCACCGAGCTGCAGTGTTATCCGCCCATGTCGAACCCCATTATATGACAGATGTGCGACATGTAACAACATAATGGATCGGTGTGGCCTCAGAGGATTACCCACAGATAGCGTTTGTCCGAAGTCACGTTTTGTAGAAACTTAGCAATAATCACCGCCAACAATGTCGGCCGCCACATAGAGAGATCAAACGTTGGGAAATAATAGACGATCCACAACACATAAAAATGCGAAACAGATAGAAGACGGGGAACCGGACGACAAGATGCAGATCAATTACAAGCAAGGGGAAAACAAAACGCACAATACGGGGGGGTTAATCAGTTAGACAGAGAACGTCCTTGAAAGAAAGAGGGGGATGGGGGAGAGGAACGACGAGGATTGCGGTCAGGAACTAGATTTCCGTCCAGACGCGGGCGTGGCGTCGGTTGTGCGCGGAAGGTTGTGTTCGGGTGAGCTCGTGAGATGGTGTCCGGATGCCAAGCTGAGAATGGAGGGTTAACACGCGTAGAACGTAGCGGTGTTTCCAGGAGCTCACCAGAGGTAATAAATTTTCCCATTTCTCTTCGATATCACGGAGGAGAGTCCTGCACTCCTCAAGATCTTTCGGCGCTCCGAACCTCTCAAAAACATCGGCAGCGCCCAGAGCCTCAGACTTCGCCTCCTCGAACTTGCCCTGTCCATACCAGAACCTGGACTGTAGCTCCATCGCACGGGCCAGATAGTATGGCTCATTGATTGCGTGCGACTTGGCACGTTCGACGCTCGAGTGTGCTTCGTCAAACCTGCCTTCCTTGAACAACAGGTCCGCCAGGTCGTAATGATTCCGGGACAGTTGGTCATGCCAGTTGGGGGGGGACGCGATTCTGAGGGCCGTCTCAAAGTGGCCGATGGCCTTCTCTGTCTCTCCCTTGGAATAGCATATTTTTCCAAGGGTACGGTGACATTGGCAGACCTCAAATTGGTCGAGGCCGTCCGAGAGAAGATCGATCGCTTGTGACGCAGCTTCTTCTGCAGCATCAAGCTGGTTGTCGCCATGCAACGACCAAGCAAGCAGTACCGAAGACCGCGCTTGTCCCGGTATGTTATTGAGCCGTTTGTATATTTCCAATGCTTCCCTCGCCTGCTGTATCCCTTCCTCACGAAGGCCGAGCACCTGGTTTGCACTGCATATCAACCCCAGTGTGTTGGCAACCCAAAGGTTATCCCCTCGCTCTCTCCAGAGCTTCAAGGAGTGAAGAAGGAGCTGTTTGCTCTCCACGCGGTTCCCGACGCGGTCGAACAACAGTGAGAGCTCGAACAAGCACTCTGGCTTGGAGGGGTGGCCATCCGGGAGTCCTTCAATCTTTGGCCCCAGGATAACGAGTCGACCTTTGTGCCAGTAGAGGTGTTGCATGAAACGAGCACAGGTGTCCCAGACTTTGTGCGAGCCCGCGTCGATGGTTGTGAAGACATCGAGCAGGTGCTCGACATTCATATCCTCTGATGTGATCCACTGCCCTTCTTCGAAACCGGGGTCGCCAGGATTGATGAAAACTGACAACCGGTGGAAGTAATGCTTCTTGATTGTGCGGAGGAGGGGAGACGACCTTGGATCCTTTGGACAAAGGTAGTCACGGAGGGGTGCCAACATCATGAAGAAACCGTTGCTTCGGTATGTCAGAGAAAGAGTGCAGAGTTTGTCGAAGATGTTCATCCTGTTGGATAGGGCGGGAAAGAGCCAGTCAATGTTGTTCTCATTGACGCCTTGAGGGAAGAAGGCAATTACGCTGAGGAGGTCGCGGGCGTCGGGGTCGAGTTCACAGAACATGGGTGAGGCGAGCGAAAGTTCGATTGTTGCCGCAAGGCTCTCCCTGTGGTCTGTCTCAAGTACCCGCGTTCGGTGCATCTCCCACTCCCTCAACAATCGACCATTATCCCACTGGTTGTGATACGCGACGGTGCCAAGCAGGGTCACCGAGAGCGGGTGGAAGTCCAGTTGCTCCAGGATCTTATCGACCAGACTGGACTGTTCGCCATTCTTGTATATCCGGTAGAAGACATTACGGGCGGCCTCCACCGACAATGTCGGGATGCCGAGAGCTTCGCAGTCGGGAGGGATGGTTGAGATGCGGGATGTGATCCCGAGACAAATGTTGCTGAATCGACTCAGCTCCTCCACCACCTCATATATCTCCCGAGCACCTGGTCCCTGCGGATCGAGGATGGATTCGGCATTGTCGAGAAACAGGATCATGTCTGTTGAGGATAGAAAAGGCCGTAGGGGGGTCACATCCTCAGGGTTTTCGATCTTTGCACCGACGACCTTGGAGAGTCTGGCGAGGAAGTGAGCGCGGGAGGCGGGGAACTGATCGCAACGAATGAATCGACGGTTGTCGCCGAACCGTTGCTTGATGCGATCATGGTGGAGGACCGTCAGAGCAATGGATGTTTTCCCGATCCCCCCTGCACCGATGAGAGCGATTGGAGTGAGATCTTCGGCGAGACCAAGGACCCTCTCGATCAGTTTGTCCCGTCCGAAACAGGCCCTCGGCGGCTGCGGAGGCAGTTCTCCAAGAATGCTATGGAAATGTGAGATCGTGAACCCCATGCTATTCGAGATTGCGGACCTAGCTTGAATCTAGGAGGTGGTCAGCATTTCGTTGTTGGTGGATGGAGAGTCGCACTCACCGAGTGATGTTGGCCGTCACCACCTTCCTGACCTGTCAACGCGTTACGATGCATATCCGCAACCAACACGTGGGTATTAATTGCAAGTTCAGTCTGAAGGGGGAGTGGTTAGCGATTGCCGAGAGCAATCGATCGAACGTACGTTGAAGACATGAAGGACCCCGTTGAGCTCTGCCCTCCAAGCGGCAATCACGTCTTTGTCGTTCCTTGCATGGACGATTCGGGAGAATAGATTCCGTCCACCCTTCTCGATGATGTTTCCCTGGATCTCCGCCACGGTCCTGCGATTGAGAGCGTAGTTAGCGAATCGTGCACGACATCCGTGCCCCGATTTTACTCACGTTGTCAATTGCCCAACCGCCTCGCCCACAGACCGGCTGAACTCATCCAATCGTCTTCCGTCCATCCCCCGGTCAAGAGCCCGACACACATTAGCGCAGGCCAGCCCGAGCTCGACATATTCGATTTTGTTGGCCATTGAGTCCTAGTTAGGCGTGAGTCCGAAATGAATCGTCGGAGAAGAGAAGGAACGTACTCTGATCATCGTCAAAAGAACACTGACGGTGCCAAAAACAGCTGGAGCTGGTGTGATGGTTGTGGCCTCCTTCATGATATTCAAGGCCTCGATGGCCACATTGAGCGATGAGAGAGTGACTTCTCGACGTTTCTGTTGTTGGGACTTCGTAGCCATGGCCGAAACTGGAGGTAGCTGCGAGAGAAAGGTGTGGCACGCAGGCTGTGCGGGAAGACCGGAACCCTAATAGAGATGGGCGGCAGTTCTGTCACGACACGCCTCGTGCAAACGGGCTGTCTGATGACGAGAACCCCATTCGTTGTCGGGGCATACTAAAGTTAGGCTGAGCGTGATCGACCGATCACCCAGCCCTTCGTTTTGCAATCAACGCTCTGTGCTCCTACCGCACCTCTCACTGGCAAGAGGAAACACTGATCTGGCCCGTCACACTCGCTACCGCCATCTTACCGTCCCGTCATGCGCCCTCCCTCGTCCGCTGTTCCTCGATCGTCCCTCTATTGTCATCTCCTTTTGTGGGCGGTCGTTTTCTCGGTCTTCGGGCTTGGCATAATGCTTTGCCTGCAATCTACTTGGCAGCCGTCTCAGCGGCCAACACCCTCCTACGTTTTTTAGAAATAAATCTAGCTTCACAGATGGCCACTCAGTAATTACACCACAAAATACTACGCCTTTCATTCCACTGCGGGCCCTTATATCCATCCTCTTGCTCTTCCCAGGTTGCTTGGAGGACCGTTTGTACCGTCCTTGCCACCCTGTCCAAAGTCCTGACCCGGGCCACTCACCTGATCAGCCTCGAAGTTACCGGTCGAAATTTTGTGTTTGTTCCGACCATCCGCAAGTTATCTTGGGAGGTTGGAACTATTAGAACCCTTTGCCCACCCCGACGGATGGTGCCCCCAACCCCAACGTCGAGATCCTCTTCGTTGGCTTGGACAATGCCCAAGCCACGGTAAGACCGGGACCTACGATAACCGTTCTGAAACGGGGGATTGCTTCGTTTAAGATCTTCGATCCGGATCCTTTTTCGCTCGCTCTCGTTCCTTCTGTTTCTCCGTCTGAATCTGTCCCCATACTACTTGTTCTGTCTCTCCGTTCGCTCCTTCTCGCTTCCCTTGATCTCCGCCGACTCGTCCAGCGGATGCTGACGGATACGCTCCGTGTGCGACCCGGACTTGACCGCCTCGGTAAAGCAGTCCCCAAAGCGTGTAAATGGGAATTTGCGTTCCGAGGCAAGGATACGAACTTCTTGGACACTGTAAAGATCCTGCTTACAGCTGCAATGCTCGGCGATTCAGAATCAAGCTCCGTGAATGACATGGACGCCCAAAAGAGAACTTCCCTGTTCCGTTTGACGAGGATTACTCATCTCCTCCCGTCCCATCCATCCAATTCGTCAGGGTCCTCAAAGATAACAGGGTTTCTACCACCGCTATCCGACAGCTTCGTGGGGTTCCGCAACATTCGTCCTGTTCTCATAAGCCCACTGGTTACTAGCAAGTTCTCGTGTTATAGAAAAAGTCAACGTACAGAAATGTTGTGCATCCCAATACCGTGTTCAGGCCCAATTGCGTCCCTCCGGCTTGAAGACCCAGTCCGCACTGCAGGATGCCAGGTTCCGCATGTCCAGCACCGGTCTCAACGTGAGCGTCGGAATCGGCCATGTTCTGGTTGCCGACAGAGAACCTCGTCCTGGTTAACGGCGAGGAATTTGCGGAGCGGCTCCGCATGAGTTCGCGTTCCAGGAGAGGGGTTAATGGATGAGACTGGGGCCGTAGCGTGTAGTCGGGATACTGAATGGAAAATGTTTCGATGCACGTCGAATGGTCCCTGTTGCAAGCTCGTACAGGTCGTAGCGAAGGTAATAAGGGACGAAGCATAATAATCGCTTGTCTTCAGAGCATTGTCGAAGAGGTGTTTGTGTGGCAGGCTCCTTCCCGGTCCTCGATGGGGCAACCGGGTGCTCACCGGGCCGGCATTACTTCTTGTGTGTCGATGGCAGCGCCTTTTTGGTTTGTGCGTTCACCGGCGGCTGGGTAGGAGCCTGTTCCGAACCCTGCCTAGCTTTCCCTTGTCCCCCGTTCCACGTCGGTTAAGCTCAAAAAAATGAAACGGCCGTCGACGCCAGATGCAGCTGAAATAGACCTGGGATCGAAGAAGCGCTGACCTCTGACGGGTACGGTCGTGTAATCTACCCTGTCGTTTTCTCAACGTTTATATTGGAACTCAAGGGACGATAGACATCCTTTGCGTTTCATGACTGTGGTAACATCGACGCTCTTCGCAAATCCACACCGTCAATTAGGCGGTACCGATCCACCCTCCCTCGCGCAAGCAGACGCCACCACACGTTATCACGGACGCATCTACCGCCTGATTTTTTGTCCTCACATATAGCATACACACCCACACGTACGACCTATCATCAAAATCTTCGCGCCTCACGCCGCGCTCTTGTATTCCGCCTCCGACTGTCATGTCATGTCCCGAGCTTTGTTGTCTTGTTTTCTTGCTTTAAGTCAAATTCGTAGTAGAGTGTAATAGAGTACGAATGAAGATTAGAAATTAGTGACTGTATGTAAGGCCAGAACAACCCGTACATGCGTAAAAAAAAATGTGCGAGAGCCCGGCAGCTTTTAGTTGGCTCAGTCGGCTCGCTCAACTGAATCGACATGGGCGACAAATGTTAACGTTGTGCCGTCGTTGTCAACTGAGCTACAGCGTAATACACGCATGTCAAAACTCCACTATGCGACTGATATACGGCGTGTAATGACGGAAGAGATGATCGCCACAGGCTTGAGTGGCCACGGGATCCCCAGCGTCAGCGTCCACAAACGATATTTGCCCAGCACGTCGTGTAGATTAACAAGAAATACCATCAACAGCGTCAGCTGCCAAATAGGGAAATCAAACGTTCGGAAACAACGAACGATCCACGACACATAAAATGGCGAAACCAGCACAGCATAGAAGACGGAGAGCCGGACAACACAAGATACAGATTTACAAGCAGCGGGAAAACAAAACGCACAATATCAGGAGGTCAATCAGTTGACTAGAGAGGGTCCTTGGGGGAGAGGGGGAGGTGGGGGGCAACAGCAGTAATGAGGACTATGGCGGTCAGATTGAATTGGATTTCCGCCCAGACGTGGGATAGGTTGTACGCGGAAGGGCGTGTCCGGGTGAACTCACGGGATTGTCCCCGGCACCCCAAGCTGAGAATGGGGAGTTAACACGGAAGCAGCAATGTTTCCAGGAGCTCACCAGAGGTAATCAGCTTTCACATTTCTCTTCAATATCACGGAGGAGAGCCCTGGACTCCTCGAGATCCTTCGCCGCTCCGAACCTCTCAAAAACATCGGCAGCGCCCAGAGCCTCAGACTTCGCCTCTTCGAACCTCCCCTGTCCATACCAGAACCTGGCCTGTAGCTGCATTGCACGGGCTAGATAGTATGGCTCATTGATCACGTGCAACTTGGCGCGTTCGACGCTCGTGTGCGCTTCGTCAAACCTGCCCTCCTTGAAGAACAGGTCCGCCAGTTCGTAATTATTTCGGGACAGTTGGTCATGCCATTTGACAGGGGACGCAATCTTGAGGGCGGTCTCGAAGTGGTCAATGGCCTTCTCTGTCTCTCCCTTGGAATAGCATATCTTGCCAAGGATACGATGACATTTGCAGACCGTAAATTGATCGCGTCCGTCCGAGAGAAGATCGATCGCTTGTGACGCAGCTTCTTCTGCAGCATCAAGCTGGTTGTCGCCGTGCAACAACCAACCAAGCAGTTCCAAAGACCGCGCTCGTCCTGGTGTGTTGTTGAGCCGTTTGTAAATTTCCAATGCTTCTCTCCCCTGCTGTATCCCTTCCTCATGGAGGCCGAGCACCTGGTTTACATAACATATCGCCCTCAGTGTGTCGGCAACCCAAAGGCTATACCCTCGCTTTCTCTGGAGCTTCAAGGCATGAAGAAGAAGCCGTTTACTCTCCAGATAATTCCCGACGGCGTGGAGCAACAGTGAGAGCCGGGCCAAACACTCTGGCTTTGAAGAGTGGTGATCCGGGAGCCCTTCAATCTTTGGCCCCAGGACAACGAGCCGAATTTTGTGCCAGTAGAGGTGTTGTATAAAATGAGCACAGGCGGCCCAGACTTCGTGCGAGCCCGCGTCGATGGTTGTGAAGACATCGAGCAGGTGCTCGACATTCACATCCTCTGACGCGATCCACTGCCCTTCTTCGAAACCGGGGTCGCCAGGATTGATGGGGGCTGACAACCGGTGGAAGTAATGCTTCTTGATTGTGCGGAGGAGAGGAGACGACCTTGGATCTTTGGGACAAAGATAGTCACGGAGGGGTGCCAGCATCATCACGAATCCGTTGCTTCGGTAAGTCAGAGAAAGCGTGCAGAGCTTGTCAAATGTATTCTTTCTGTCAGAAGTTGTCGGAAACAACCACTTGAGGGTGGTCCTTGTTGGGAACAACCAGTCAAGGTTGTCCTCGTCAATGCCTTGAGGGAAGAAGGCGATAACACCAAGGAGGTCGCGGGCGTCAGTGCCGAGCTCACGGAACATCGGCGAGGCCAGCGAAAGCTCAATCGTTGCCGCAAGGCTTTCGTTGTGGTCTGTCCGAAGTACCTGCGTTCGGTGCATCTCCCACTCCCTGGCTAAGCGATCATTATTCCACTGGTTGTGATATGCGACGGTGCCAAGCAGGGTCACCGAGAGCGGGTGGAAGTCCAGTTGCTCCAGGATCATATCGACCAGATTGGATTGTTCGCCATTCTTGTATATCCGGTAGAACGCATTACGGGCAGCTTCCGCCGACAATGTCGGGATGTCGAGAGCTTCGCAGTCGGGAGGGATGGTCGAGATGCGGGATGTGATCCCGAGACAAATGTTGCTGAATCGACTCAGCTCCTCCACCACCCCATATATCTCCCGAGCGGCTGGCCCCTGCGGATCGAGAATGGATTCGGCGTTGTCGAGAAACAGGATCATTTCTGTTGAAGATAGGAGGGGCCATAGGGGGGTCAGGTCCTCAGGGTTTTCGACCTTCCCACCGACGACCTTGGAGAGTCTGGCGAGGAAGTGAGCGCGGGAGGCGGGGAACTGATCGCAACGAATGAATCGACGGTTGTCGCCGAACCGTTGCTTGATGCGATCATGGTGGAGGACCGTAAGAGCAATGGATGTCTTCCCAATCCCCCCTGCACCGATGAGAGCGATTGGAGTGAGGTCTTCGGTGAGACCAACCATCTTCTCAACCAGTTCGTCCCGTCCGAAACAGGCCCTCGGCGGTGGCGGTGGCGATTCTCTGAGAGGAGTGTTATGCAAACGTATGGCTGTTAACCCCGTGTCAGTCGAGGTTGCTGACTTGACTTGAGTCTAGGGCATGGTCAGCGTTGCGCTGGAGGTGGATGGCCAGCTGCACTCACCGAGTGGTGTTGGCTGTCGGTACTTTTTTGGCCTGTCAATGCGTTACGATGCATCTCCGCAACCAACACATTGGTATTGATTGTAAGCTCGGTCTGAAAGAATGGTGGTGAGTGATCGCCGAACAGATCCGGCTGAACGTACATTGAAGATATGAAGGATTCTATTGAGTTCAGATCTCCACGCTGCTATCACGTCCTTGTCGTTCTTCGCGTGGAAAACTCGGGAGAATATGTTCCGTCCACCCTTCTCGGCGATGTTTCCCTGGATTTCCACTACGGTCCTGCGATTGAGAGCGTGGTAAGCGAATTAGGCACAACACCAGTCCCTGGTTTAACTCACGCCATCAATTGCTCAATCGCATTGTATGCGGACCGACTGAGTTCATCCAATTGCCTTCCGTCCGTCCCCCGGTCAAGAGCCCGACACACGTCAGCGCAGGCCACTCCGAGCTCGACATAGTCGGTTTTGTTGGCCATCGAGTCCTAGTTCGATGTGAGCCTGGGATGAATCGTTGGAGTGGAGAGAAACATACTCTGATAATTGTCAAAAGAATGCTGACGGTACCAAAAACAGCTGGCGCTGGTGTGATGCTTGTGGCCTCCTTCAGGATGGTCATGGCCTCGATGGCCGCATTCAGCGATGAGAGTGTGACTTCTCGACGTTTCTGTTGTTGGGGTGTCGAAGACATAGTTGAAACTGGATGTAGCTGCGAGAGAGGGGTGTGGCACGCAGGCTGTGCGGGCCCTAACAGAGATGGGCGGCCATTTAACGCGCCTCGTGTGAACGGGCTGTCTGATGAAGGGATTTTTTTTTTTTTTAAATTCGATTTATCCCGACAACGGTAAACTAGTACATGGTCGGCGCCTTATCTCTCTAGCACACAGCTAAGCGTCATCTCACAAGCAAACATAAACAAAGTCCAGAATCCTATCCAGTCCAGAAAGAATGCGCCAGAAAAGGAAAATAAAAGGGGTTTCGGAGGGCCGGACCTATGGCCGGATAGGGAAGAAGCCGGGCGGCCTAAATAAAAGGAATCCCAAGGTCTAGTAGGAGACTTATGGGCGGGCTGAAGAATAAGAAAAGAGTCCATCAGTGTTTGAAGTTATTCAGACATCCGGTCGCATGGTGGCAACCTGTTGAGGATGTGGGCTTGAGTATACTTGAGGAAGGTCGTCGTCGGTGCTTGCACGTATCTGGCCTAAAAGGAGTCCCGTCCTCAGATCAGTTAGACACTGCCGCCGCAAGTTTGCTTTCTTGATTTGGCTTGGCATGCTGTCTTGGGTCGATCCGAACGGCTTATTGCTCCTTGGTTCAACAGAGATTTGCAACGTGTCTTCACCCAGAGGGAGTCGGGTCCTTGGGCTGGGAAGGGCGTCGGTTGGAGACGGTTTCGTCTTGAGGAGTAGGCATCCATTCGTCCCCCTGGAGTGGAGGAGAGTGGGACTTCGAGAAGGCCGCTGATTCCTTGAGAAAGGAAACCAGGGCAGGAATGGCAGAGGGGGAGAAGAGACGGGCGAGTGAGAACGCGGGACTATGGAGCGAGGGACATACCTTCTCCAGGTGTTCCCTGGCCCTTTCAAACTGCACGCAGGAGCGGAGTACATGGTCCCTCGTTTGCAGCAAAGGCTGGTCAGACGAGAGGACACAGGAACAGGAGTTGGAAGAGCGTCTTGAAGGGACAAACCTGGAGAAGTACTCTCCTATATATCCGTGATTCGTGGCGCATTGGACAAATCGGCTGAATGTGGCACGGTCTAGGTCCTTGAAGTGGGGATGGTGCGTGGGGCGGAGGGCAGGCCTAATGTATTGGGATGCAGGGTAGAACCCGCTCGTCTCGGGGATTTCGTGATTGGGGTCGTCCAGGTGGAACCTCCAACGTGTACGCGGAGCAGTGTTGATGTCTTGAACGGCAGAAGACTTGGATGTGAATGAAAGGAGGGGGGCACGTTTTGATTTGGGGTTGGCTGCGGTTTTGGCCGCAAGGTCCGCCACCTTCATCATGTGAGTGCCCCCGTGTCCCGGGGTCCATTCAAGGTCTATGAACACGTCTGATCTGGCTGTCATGATAGCGTGTATGTTGGTTCGGAATATGATGGAAGCGGCCTGGGAGGGGTGTGGTGAAGGGTCGAAGATGACTTGGAGTGCGGAGGAACAGTCGGAAAGAAGGTAGACCTCGTTGATGTCGTAATTGAGGGTGAGGATCTTGCGGATCAGGGAGGAGGCGTGGGCTAGGGCGTACATCTCGGCATCAAAGGCAGAGGCTTCTTGGGCAAAGGGGACCATAACTTTCGTAATGATCTTGCCAGCATGCCATACAATGACTGAGTACCCCACGCGTTTGTTGCGTCTTGATCCGTCTGTGACCACGAAGATGGACTTGAGGTCTTCCTTGTATTCCTGAAACAGGTTCTCGTGTCTGATGGTTCTTCCAAGCTTCTTGTCCTTGACACAGGGGTCATGTCTGATGCGGAGTCGACCGTGAAAGGGGGGAGAGGAAAGTTGAAACGTGTATGGTGCGCAGTGGGAGTGAAAGGGGTCTGATCGCTCCGTGTCTGGGCAATAGCTCCAGCTCAATCAATACATTAGTAGACTGTTAGTTAACTGGAGAGCTTTTACAATTCTACAAGTCTGTTTTGATTAATGCAAAAGTAGTTCCTCCCCCTATGTCGCCAGGGGGGGTTCCG
>Ga0307513_10001102_pt1 | contig 39071 bp, 36 predicted proteins | sample 15_EM_MG_FD_202174 | JGI IMG/M metagenome (GOLD analysis project Ga0307513, IMG submission 202174) | Populus trichocarpa ectomycorrhiza microbial communities from riparian zone in the Pacific Northwest, United States - 15_EM | ecosystem: Host-associated > Plants > Roots > Unclassified | place...
CGACCAGGCCAAGCGCAAGGAGTTCTTCATGGTCGGCGGCGCCGGCTCGCGCAACGCGATGGACCTGATCAAGGCGGACACCGGCGTCCTGAAGGCGACCGTTACCTACCCGCCGAGCATGGCCTCGTCGGCGATCAAGCTCGCTCGTCTGGTGGCTCAGGGCAAGGGGATGAGTGACCTGGTGGAGAACGAGGTGCCCGCCTCGATCACGCTGGCCAGCGCCACCGTGACCAAAGAGAACGTGGATACCTACCTGCCGCTCGGCTTTGCGTCCTGATGGCGACTGGGACGGGCGCCCTCGGCGTCGGCATGATCGGGTACGCCTTCATGGGCTCGGCCCATTCACAGGCGTGGCGCTCGGCCGGTCACTTCTTCGACCTGCCCCTCGCCCCTCGGCTGAACGTGCTCTGTGGCCGCGATCCGGCAGCCACAGCGGCGGCGGCCGATCGGCTCGGTTGGACGGACACCGAGACCGATTGGCGACGGGTGATCGAACGGGACGACGTCCAGTTGGTGGACATCTGCACCCCGGGTGACACCCATGCCGAGATCGCGATTGCCGCACTCCAGGCGGGCAAGCACGTCCTCTGCGAGAAACCGCTGGCCAACTCGGTGGCGGAGGCCGAGCTGATGGCTGCCGCCGCCGAGGCGGCGAGTGCCCGCGGCGTCCGGTCGATGGTCGGCTTCAACTATCGCCGGGTGCCGGCGATCAGCCTGGCCCAGCGGCTGGTGGCGGACGGGCGACTGGGCGAGATCCGGCACGTGCGCGCCCAGTACCTGCAGGACTGGATCATCGATCCGCAGTTCCCGCTGGTCTGGCGGTTGCAGGCGGATCGGGCCGGCAGCGGCGCACTGGGCGACATCGGCGCGCACATCGTGGACGCCGCCCAGTTCATCGTCGGCGACCAGCTGACCGGGGTGAGCGGCCTGACCGAGACGTTCATCAAGGAGCGGCCACTACCCGGCACCGCGTCGTCGTCCGGCCTGCAGGCGGAGGCGGCGACCGGGACCGGCCCGGTGACGGTGGACGACGCGGCGCTGTTCATGGGTCGCTTCGCCGGTGGCGCGCTGGGCTCGTTCGAGGCCACCCGGTTCGCGACCGGGCGGAAGAACGCGATCCGGATCGAGGTCAACGGCAGTCTCGGCAGCGTGGCCTTCGACTTCGAGTCGATGAACGAACTGCAGGTGTACGACGCGACCACCCGGGCCGAGGTCGCGGGATTCACCCGGGTACTGGTCACCGAACCCGAGCACCCGTACATGGCGGCTTGGTGGCCACCCGGACACCTGATCGGCTACGAGCACTCCTTCACCCACGAGATCGTCGACCTGATCCGTGATCTCGCGGCCGACACGGATCCCAGCCCATCCTTCGCCGACGGTCTGCAGGTCCAGCGGGTGCTGGCCGCGGTGCAGGAGTCCGCCGGTGACGAGTCCCGCTGGCGGGCCGTGCCGCAGTCCGAATCGGCGGCCGACGCCGCCTGAACCTGCCGCTTGAAGAGATGGACCCCGTCGGCGCTGGCACGCCGACGGGGCCCTGCAAGAGAGGAGTCAGCTTCGGCAGGCGCCTCAAGAGGCTCCTGCCTGCTTCCGGAATCTCCGCTCAGCACGTTCAGTCTAGGAGGACCTCCCATGTCCGACGCATCGAAACCACAAGCTCAAGAGCTGGCCAAGGCGCTCGGCCTGAACCGGCGGCAACTGTTCGCCGCCACCACCGGCCTGGCCGCAGCGGCGGCCGTCACCATCCCGGCCACCGGTGCAGCGGCCTCGGCCGCCCCGCTGGCCGGCGGCCCGCACTGGGACGGTGGGCTGATACCGAAGGGTAAGCGCGGCATCATCCTGTACACCGTGCGGGACGCGATCGCCCGTGATCCGCTGCGGTTCCAGGGGCCAGCGGGCTTCAAGGAGATCTTCCAGGCGCTGTCCAAGATCGGCTACCGGCAGGTCGAGTTCGCCGGGTACCGGCAGCACGCCAACGCCGAGGGCGGCGCCGACCTGGAGACCGTGGCCGGGGCCACGCTGCTGCGCGGCTGGCTGGACGACAACGGCCTGCGGGCGCAGGGCAACCACGGGTTCATCCCGAACTGGCCGCTGACGCAGGCCGACGCCGACCGGTTCAAGCTGCACCTGGAGATCGCCAACATCCTCGGGATGCAGCACGTCGGCACCGGCGGCGACCCGACCGGCAGTTCGTACAAGGCGGACTGGGACGTGGCCGCGGAGAAGTGGAACGCGCTGGGGAAGATCGCCGCCGCGGCCGGACTGAAGCTGTACACGCACAACCACGACACCGCCTACAGCTTCCTCCTGGATTCGGGCCCGGCCGATGCCGCCGGAAACCCGACGGCCTCCAGCGGAATTCGTCGCCTGGAGTACTTCCTCAAGATCAGCGACCCGAAGTACGTGTTCCTGGAGATGGACGTCTACTGGGCCCACGTTGCACAGCACAAGTTCAAGACCTACACCGCCGCCGACGGGTCCACCGTTACCAGCGTCTTCGACCCGGCGAAGGTGGTGCTGTCGGCCAACTCCCGGTTCCCGCTGTTCCACGCCAAGGACGGCAACCCGGACCCGGACGTGCCTGACGGCTACCACATGGTGCCCTTCGGGCTGGGTGGAATCGACTACGAGCGGTTCTTCCGCCGGGTCGGCAACACCAAGACCCGCAACCCGATGTTCGAGGACGACACCGCCCCCGGTGGGGACACCACCGCGCCCGCGCGCTCGCTGCTCTGGGCCAAGATCAGCTACCAGAACATGGCGGCCTTGTGAAACCTTCGCGGATCAGAGTTCTCGCGTTCTTCGCGGTCTCGGCCCTGGCCCTGGCCGCGCTGGTGGCGATGCCGTCGGCCGCGGTGGCGCACGACGGCGTCGACCACGATCAGGAGCCCGGGGCGGAGGCCGCCCTGGACTGGGGTGACTACGAGAAGGTCACCCTCACCAAGGACATCGGCGAGCCGATCGACCTGGCGGTGCTCCCCGACGGGCGGGTACTGCACACCGCCCGCAACGGGGTGGTCCGGCTGACCACGCCGGACACCGGCGTGACCAAGGTTGCTGCGACGGTCGACGTCTACAACAACTCCGAGGATGGCCTGCAGACCGTCACCCTGGACCCGGACTTCGCCGAGAACGGTTGGGTCTACCTGTATTACGCGCCGCGAGTGATGACCGCGCCGTATCCGACCACAACCCCGACCGGGTCCGCTCCGAACACCCTGCCGGCCGGGGCGGATGTCAGCTACTGGAACCAGTGGAAGGGCTACAACCAACTCGTCCGGGTGAAGTGGAACGAGGTGTCCGACACCCTGGACCTGGCCACCGAGCAAGTGATCATCAAGGTGGAGACGCAGCGCGGGCAGTGCTGTCACGTCGCCGGGGACGTCGATTTTGACGGGGCCGGCAACCTCTACCTGGCGACCGGGGACAACACCCCGGCCGGAACGCCGGGAGCCAACGGGTTCGCGCCGAACAACGATGCCCCCGGGTTCAACCCCGGCTTCGACTCTCGGCGGGGTGCGGGCAACACCAACGATCTGCGCGGCAAGATCCTCCGGATCAGCGTGCAGGACGACGGCTCGTACACGGTCCCGGCGGGCAATCTCTATCCACCGGGAACAACCGGCACCCGGCCGGAGATCTTCGTCCAGGGGGTGCGTAACCCGTTCCGGATCGACGTCGATCAGCAGACCGGCAGCGTCTCCTGGGGTGACTACGGGCCGGACGCCGGAGTGGCCGACGCGCAGCGCGGCCCGATGGGACTGGTGGAGTGGAACACCACCGGACTGAGCCAGCCGATGAACAGCGGCTGGCCGTACTGCACCGGCAACAACTTCAACTACAACGAGTGGAACTACGAAACCGTCACTCCGGGGCCGTTCTTCGACTGCGCTGCCGGGGCGCAGAACCGGTCCCGGTGGAACACCGGGTTGGCGACGCTGCCACCGGCCGTCCCGGCTGACCTCTACTACGGCGATGCTGCCAAGGACCAGCCGTGGCCGGAACTGACCGACTTCGAGCCGGCCGGCGGTCAGGGACCGATGGGTGGCCCGGTGTACCACTACGACGCCGCGAACCCCTCGACCACCAAGTTCCCGCAGTACTGGGACGGCAAGGCGTTTTTCGCCGAGTTCTCCCAGGACTACCTCGCCGCGTTCACGGTGAACTGGCCGGACGGTCCGGTCAGCCATATCGAGCACTTCCTGCCGAACGCCGCCCTGACCACCAACGCGCAGCCGATCACCGACAGCCCGATGGACATCGAGTTCGGTCCGGACGGCTCGCTCTACGTGCTCGACTACGGTGACGGCTTCTTCCGGGCCAACCCCGATGCCGGCCTCTACCGGATCGACTACACCCCGGGGAACAAGGCGCCGCAGGCGAAGATCTCGGCCACCCCGATCAGCGGCAGCAGCGCGCCGCTGACCGTACAGTTCGACGGCTCCGCTTCCCGGGATCCGGAGGGCGGCGCGCTCGGCTACGAATGGGACTTCGACGGCAACGGCACGTTTGATGCCACCGGAGCGACGGCCTCGTTCACCTACTCCCAGCTCGGCGCCTACACGGCCAGGTTGCGGGTCACCGACCCCGCCGGGCGACTGGGGCTGACCTCAACCGCGATCAGCGTGGGCAACGTCGCGCCGACGGTGATCGTGGAGAAACCGCCGAACGGTGCCTTCTTCAACTGGGGCGACCCGGTCGCCTTCAGCGTGAAGACCAGTGACCCGGAGGACGGCACGGCGACCACCTGCTCGCGGGTGGCCTGGACCTTCGGTCTGGGGCACGACGTGCACGCGCACCCGCTCAGTCAGGGCACCGGGTGCACGTTCAACATCCCCACCCCGGCGGATGCCCAGGAGCACGGCGTCACCGAGAACATCTTCGGCGTCGTGGTGATCCGGTACACCGACACCGCCGTGAACGGGGTTCCGGCCGCGACCGGCGAGGTGTCGCTGATCCTCAACCCGAAGCAGCAGCAGGCCGAGTGGGCGGACACGCTGCACGGGGTGCAGGTCGTGGACGACCCGCAGGCCGGTGGGCTGCGCAAGGTCACGTCCTTCGATCCGGGGGACTGGCTGGCCTGGGATCCGGTGAATCTGGCCGGGATTCCCGAGGTCCGGGTGCGCGCCTCCGGCACGGGGACGCTTGCACTGCGCTGGGGATCGGAGACGGCGACCCCGTTCGCCACCGTCCCGATCAACAGCGCGGGCCTGGCGGACGTCGATCGGACGCTCTTCACCGCTCCCGAGGGCACCGGGAAACTGTTTGTCACCTCCTCCGGCGGGGTCGTCGTCGACTCGCTGACCTTCGGTGGGGATGGCGTCGTGGACACCACCGCGCCGGTGGTGACGATCGCCGGGGTGGCTCCGGACGCCGTGCTGGGCGACTCAGGAGTGCTGAGGCCGACCTGGTCGGCATCCGACGACTCCGGCATCGAGTCGGTGACGGCAACCCTGGACGGCGAGCCGGTGCCGGCCTCGGCGACGGTCGAGCTCTGGCGGCTGCCGCTCGGAGCGCACACCCTGGTCGTGACGGCGACCGACAAGGCCGGCGTGACGGCGAAGCAGAGTGTCGGCTTCAGCACGGTCACGTCGTTCAAGGACGTCGCGGCGTTGGTCCAGCAGTTCCATCGGGCCGGCAAGGTGACGACGGCGGGTGCGGTGATCCTCCAGGCCCAACTGCTGGAGGCACGGCTGCACGCGTCGGCGGGCCGAACTCGGCTGGCGGTGGCCGCGTTGACGAGGTTCGGTGAGACAGCCGGCAAGCGCAAGTATGTTCCGGATGCGACAAGGTCGGCGGCTCTGCGCCGGGACGCCGCAGCACTGATCGAGCAGGTACAGCACTGATCGAGGTACAGCACTGATCGAGGTACGGCACTGATCGAGGTACGGCACTGATCAAGCAGGTACAACTGAATCCGTAACCGCAAACCCCGCGGTGATCATGCACGGCTGCGCGCGCAGCCGTGCATGATCACCGCCAATTGGAGGACGACGATGGCGCGACCGATCACCCTGTTCACTGGTCAGTGGGCCGACCTGCCGTTCGAGGAGGTCTGTCGGCTGGCTTCGGGCTGGGGCTACGAAGGACTCGAAATTGCGTGCTGGGGCGACCATCTCGACGTCGTCCGGGCAGCGGACGACGACGGATACCTGCAGGACCGCAAGGATCTGCTGGAGAAATACGGGCTGAAGGTCTGGGCGATCTCCAATCACCTGGCCGGCCAGGCGGTCTGTGACGACCCGATTGACGACCGGCATCGGGGCATCCTCTCCGACCGGGTCTGGGGTGACGGTGATGCCGAGGGCGTGCGAACCCGGGCCGCCGAGGAACTCAAGGCCACCGCTCGCGCCGCCGCCCGGCTCGGCGTTGACACCGTCGTCGGGTTCACCGGGTCCAGCATTTGGAAAACCGTGGCGATGTTTCCGCCGGTGCCCGAGTCGATGATCGATGCCGGGTACGCGGACTTCGCCGACCGCTGGAACCCGATCCTCGACGTCTTCGATGAGGTCGGCGTCCGGTTCGCGCACGAGGTGCATCCCTCAGAGATCGCCTACGACTACTGGACGACGGTCCGGACCATGGAGGCCATCGGTCACCGGCCGGCCTTCGGACTCAACTGGGACCCCAGCCATTTCGTCTGGCAGGACCTCGATCCGGTCGGCTTCATCTGGGACTTCCGGGACCGGATCTACCACGTGGACTGCAAGGACGCGAAGCGGCAGACCGGCAACGGCCGCAACGGCCGGATGGGCTCACACCTGGCCTGGGCCGATCCGCGCCGGGGCTGGGACTTCGTCTCGACCGGGCACGGCGACGTCCCGTGGGAGGCCTGCTTCCGGATGCTGAACACGATCGGCTACACCGGGCCGATCTCGATCGAATGGGAGGACGCCGGGATGGACCGGCTGGTCGGAGCTCCCGAGGCGCTGGAGTTCGTTCGCCGCCTGGCCTTCGACCCGCCCGCCGCCGCTTTCGACGCCGCCTTCAGCACCCGCTGAACCGGCTAACCTGCGCTAGGCCCGGCTACGCCTCGAGGTGGCGAAGCTTGTCGGGGTTGACGACCGAGTGCAGGGCTGAGATCTGACCGGCGGCGATGTCCAGGGCCAGCACGCTGAACACCCGGCCATCGCCGTCCCGGATCAGAGCGCCCGGCTGACCGTTCACCTCGGTGGGCTCCAAGCGGAAGCCGGGGATTCGGCTGCCCTGGCGGACCCAGTTGAGCAGGATCTTGGCCACTCGGCTGCGGCCCTGCACGGAGTGGGCCAGTGCCGGGGCCTTGCCTCCGCCGTCACCGTGCAGCTCCACGTCATGGGCGAGCAGCGTCTCCAGGGTGGCGACGTCTCCGTCCTGGGCCGCGGCGAAGAACCGGCGGGCCAGCTCGTCGCGCTGCTCGCGGGTGGATTCGAAACGGGGACGTCGGGCCTCCACATGTTTGCGGGCTCGGCTGGCGAGCTGCCGGGCGTTCTCCCCGCTCTTGCCGACGATCTCGCCGATCTCGTCATAGCCGTAGCCGAACACGTCGTGCAGCAGCAGCGCGGCCCGTTGCTCGGGGGAGAGGGTCTCCAGCAGCACCAGGAAGGCCAGGGAGAGCGAGTCCGCGATCTCGGCCCGATAGGCGGGGTCGTCGTCCTCGGTCCGGACCAGCGGTTCGGGCAACCACTCACCCGGGTACTGCTCGCGACGCACCCGGGCGGAGCGGAGGTGGTCGATCGCCAGCCGGGTGGTGACGGTCGCGAGATAGCCGCCAGGAGAATCGATGTGCCGTCCCGACTCGAGCTCGCGATGCAGGCGCAACAGCGCCTCCTGAGCGATGTCCTCGGCATCCGCCACCCCGCCGAGCATCCGGTAGGCGATCGCGAACGACTGCGGTCGCAGCCGGGTCAGCAGCTCGGCGCGGGTCTCCTCGGTCATGTTACCTATTCGCTCCTTCCGATTCGCTGGCCGGCCGGGCGGCGAACTGGCCGCGCCAGCTCGGGTGCGCCGGCTGCCAGCCCAATTCTTGCTTGGCTTTGGCGTTCGACGCGCCCCGGATCTCGGTCATCATCCCCGCCGCCGCCGCACCGACGAGCATGCGGGCGAGCCAGCGCGGCACGTGCCTGGGGGCGGGCGCGCCGAGTTCGGCGGCGATCTCCGGCAGCCACTCCCGGACCGGCGCCGGCTCGTCGTCCACCACTTGATAGATCCCGCGTCGACCGTGCTCGACGGCGGCGAGGGTGGCCTCGGCCGCATCGGCGATATGGACGAACGACCAGACACCGCCGCCGTTGCCGACCACCGGGAACTTGCGGTCCAGGATCTGCTGAAGGTTTTCGCCGCCCGGCGCCATGGACGTCCCTGGGCCGTAGAAACCGCCGTACCGCAACGCGATTCCCTCGGTCCAGTCCGCCTCGGTGACCACTCGCTCCAGATAGCGGATCGCGTCCAGGGTTGACCGCAGAGCCTCCGGCGGCGAATCGTCGAGCGGATCGAGCTCGGTCTTCACCGGCCCGCCGATCCGGGCGAACGGCCAGCCGGTGAAGCTCTGGACGACGAACCGGCGCACCCCGACCGCCCGTCCGGCCGCCAGGAGATGATCGGTGCCCTCGGTTCGCAGCCGGTTGGTCAGCGCAAAGGTTCGGTCGATGTGTCGCAGGTCCAGACTGCCGGACAGTGCGGTCAGCTGGTGAACGATCACCTCCGGCTGGGCCTGCTCGATCGCGCGGCGTACCTCGGCGGCATCCAACGCGTCAGCGCTGACCGGGACGGCTCCCATCCGGGTCACCTCCTGCCGCGAGCGCTCGCTGCGGGCCAGTCCCGTGACCTCGTGACCGTGGGCCAGGAGCAGCGGCACGAGTTGCCGGCCGATCGCTCCCGTCGCACCGGCGACCAGGATCTTCATGATGGCTCCCCTGTTCACCGGATCCGCTCTTCGGATCCGCTCACCAACTACAACGAGATGCCCACCCCGGCTGTGACAGTGGGGGCTAACCGAGTCTGAGTGTGGTGCGAGGATGGGTGGGTGAGATCGCCCACCCGGATATTTGCCGCCACCACGCTGACCTGCGAGGCGCTAGTGGTGATCTTTGCCGGTCTGGTGGCCAAGGATCTCTCCTCGCTGTCCCTCGGCGCGGCGCTGGGAATCTCCGCGGCGCTCGCGGTCGGCTGCCTGCTCGCGGCCGGGATGCTGCGGACCCGGGCCGGCTACGTGCTCGGCTCGGTTCTGCAGGTGCTGATCATCGGATACGGGTTCTGGCTGCACACGATGTTTGTGGTCGGCGCCCTCTTCGCCGGGTTGTGGATCTTTTCGCTGGTGGCGGGTACCCGCGCCGAGCGTGAGGCCGAGCGCCGCTGGGGAGCGCAGTCGTCGTCCCCGTCGTTGTCCCCGTCGTTGTCCCCGTCGTCGTCCTCGAAGGCGCCGTCACCGCCGCCGGAACCGGAGTCGTGACGGGGAGGTAGCGTCGTCCCATGCAGAGCAAGGTGCTGACGAGTCGCCGGCTGCGGTTGCGGCCGTGGAGTGTGGACGATGCCGAAGCCGCGGCGCAGATTTTCGGCGTAGCCGAGGTCGCGCAATGGCTGACCCCGGCGATGTCCAGGGTCCCTGACGTCGCAGCAATGCGCAGCGTCCTGGAGGCCTGGCTGGCCGAGGTGGACCGATTCGTGCCGCCGCTCGGTCGGTGGGCCGTCGAGTTGGCCGCCAACGGCGGGCCCGGCCCGGTGATCGGCGCGGTCGCCCTGCTGCCACTACCGCCGGACGGTGAGGACGCCGAGATCGCTTGGCAGACCGGACCCGACTTCCAGGGCCACGGCTATGCCACCGAAGCCGCCGACACCCTGATCCGGTGGGCGTTTTCGGCCGGCCTGCCCGAGGTCTTCGCGGTGTCCCGCCCGGGCAACCGGGCCGGTGCCAGGGTCGCCGAGCGGCTGGGCATGGAATGGGTCGGGCAGACCGCCAAGTACTACGGGCTGAACCTTTCCGTGCACCGAGCCCGTCCCGGGGACCTCCCGCCCACCTCGTTCGGATGACGGACTTCAGCACGGCCCTCGAACTCACCGCGCTCGGTGAGCAGCGCTGGGCGGCCGAACTGCCTTCGGACTGGGCGCAGGGGCGGACCACGTTCGGCGGGCTGATCGCCGCGCTCGCGGCCCGGGCCGCCATCCTGGTGGTCGGCGAGCAGCGGCCGTTGCGAACCTTGGACCTCGCGTTCGTCTCGCCGCTGCCGGCCGGACCAGCCGAGGTGGACGTGGAGGTGCTGAGTGCGGGCAAGGCGGTCACCCAGCTGGTGGTGAGCGTCCGCTCGGGCGGGACGCTGGGTGCCAGGGTGCACGTGGTGGCGGGTGCTGCTCGGCCGTCCGGGCTCCGGGTGGAGACCGGGCCGACCGAGATGGTCGCGGGCGACCCGGCCGAGCAGGGCCTCGCACTGCCGTACCTGGCCGGGATCACGCCGGCGTTCGGCCAGCACCTGGAGTACCGCTGGTGCTCCGAGACGTTCCCGTTCACCGGCGGCGGCCCGGAGACCGCCCGAGTGATCGGCTGGGTCCGGCATCGCACCCCCGCGCACGGGCTGGAGGCGAAGCTCGCGCTGCTGGACGCCTGGCCACCGGTGATCCTGCGGATGGCCAGCGGGCCGATTCCGGCCAGCACCGTGCGCTGGGCGATTCACCTGGCCGCGACTGACGATCTCGAGGCCGGGTCGGAGGTCGACCGGCCGTGGGTCTGGTACGAGGCGCGGGCGGTGCAGTGCGCCGACGGCTACGCCACGGCCTATGCCTCGATGTATGCCGGGGATCGGTTGCTGGCCTGGTCCGAGCAGTTGATCGTGGTCTACGACAAGCCCGCTGACGCGGTCACCGTGGGGCCGGACGCCGGGGCTGCAGTGGTCGGGCCGGGCGCCTCGGCGTAGCGTCCCGGTATGCGCATCGTTATCGCCGGAGGGCACGGAAAGATCGCTCTACAGCTCGGTCGGTTGCTGGCCGAGCGGGGTGACACCGCGGTCGGCCTGATCCGCAACCCGGCTCAGAGCGGCGACCTGAGCGCCGCCGGGATCGAGCCGGTGGTGCTCGACCTGGAGAATTCGGACGCCGAGGCGGTGGCGAAGGTCCTGGCCGGGGCCGACGCTGCGGTGTTCGCCGCCGGCGCGGGTCCGAACAGCGGTGCCGCCCGCAAGGACACCGTGGACCGGAGGGCGTCCGTGCTGCTCGCCGACGCCTGTGAGCAGGCCGGGGTGAATCGGTTGGTGCAGATCTCCTCGATGGGTGCGGAGTCGGTCCGGAACGTCCCGGCGACGCCGGAGGACGACGTCTTCACCGTGTACCTGCGGGCCAAGCTGGCCGCCGAGGACGACCTGCGCCGCCGCCCGCTCGCCTGGACCGTGCTGCGGCCGGGCGGGCTGGATGATGCCCCGGCGACCGGACGGGTCCGGCTGGCGGCCTCGGTCGAGCGCGGATCCGTGCCCCGGGCGGACGTCGCCGCCGTGCTGCTTGGCTTGCTGAACGAGCCGCGCAGTGCCGGGCTGGTGCTCGAACTGGTCGGCGGGGACGTGCCGGTGGCCGAGGCGATTCGGATGGTCTTCGGCTAATTCAGGCGACGGAAGGGCCCTGTTTACTGCACAGTTCGGCTGTGAAGAGCACTGGAACCGCGCCCGCCGTCCACCTGAATGAGGTGGTTTCCGCCACCGAGCTTGCTGCCGCTGTCGCGGACGGTCTGGTTCGGGTGCAACGCCATCCATCGCTGCCGTTGCGGATCTTCAACTACACGGAACTGGCGGTATACAGCCGGATCTGGACCGCGGCCACGCTCAACTCCCGGGGCCTGATCGTGGACCAGGACGACCAGATCGTCGCCCGTCCCTGGGTCAAGTTCTTCAATCACGCAGAGCACTCGGACGACGCACTCGACCTGCAGTCGCCGGTCGAGGTCACCGACAAGGCCGACGGATCACTGGGGATTCTGTACCTCACGGCGGACGGCCCGGCGATCGCAACCCGGGGCAGCTTCGCCGGCGAACAGGCCCGGCACGCGACCGAGCTCTATCTGGATCGGTATGCCGGAACGTGGGAACCGGTCGAGGGTCGGACCTACCTGTTCGAGATCATCTATCCGGCCAACCGGATCGTCCTCGACTACGGCAGCACCGACGACCTGGTGCTGTTGGGCGCGGTCGAGATCGCCACCGGGACGTCGGTGGGTCCGCTCGACCCGGTGTGTGCGTCCTGGCCGGGACCGCGGATCGAGGTGCAGTCGTACCTGACTCTGGCCGCGGCGCTGGCGGCCGAGTCGCGAAAGAACGCGGAGGGGCTCGTCGTCCGCTACCTGCCGGGTGGCCCGCTGGCGGGGACGATGCTGAAGCTGAAGCAGGCGGACTACGTCCAGTTGCACCGGATCGTCACCGGGCTGACGGCGCGGCGGCTGTGGGAGCGTTCGGCCGTGCGCGCCGCCCTGGCCGATGACCCCGACACCTCGCTGCGGCGGCTCGGGCAGGTGCTGCGTCTGGACCTCGCCGACGTCCAGGCCATGGTTGAGGTGGGGCCGGACTGGCTGGAGCAGGTGCGGCAGTCCGTGCCCGAGGAGTTCCTGGACTGGATCACGGAGACCACCGATCGGCAGGCCGGCCAGGTGGCTGCCGTGCTGGCCGAGGTCGCCGTGGTGGTGAGCGAGGTATCCGGCTTGGAGCGTAAGGAGATTGCCCTGCGAATTGTGGAACATCCCTATCGGGGAATGGTTTTCGCCGCCATGGACGGCCGTTCGGCCCTGCTTCAGGCCTGGGCGGCGGTTCGGCCGGCCGCCGATCGTGGCTTCGGAGCTCGTGGAGAGGACGTGGCCTGATGACCGAGCTGATCATCACCCGAGGGCTGCCGGCCTCCGGCAAGAGCACCTGGGCCCGGACCTGGGTGGACGAGGACCCGGCCGAGCGGGCCCGGGTGAACCGGGACGACCTGCGCTCCAACCTGTACGGGACGGCCCGGCCGACGCACCGGCAGGAGTCGGCGATCGGCGTGGTCCAGCAGGCGGCGGTCCGGGCGTTGCTGGCAGTGGGCCGGTCGGTGGTGGTCGACGACATGCACCTGCGGGCCCGGTATGTGAGCGCCTGGGTGGAATTGGCGGCGCAGGCGGGAGCCGAGTTCGCGGTCCACGATTTCACCGACGTCCCGCTGGAGGAATGTGTCCGGCGGGACGCCGAGCGGGCCGCGCGCGGAGATCGGGCGGTCGGGGAGGACGTGATTCGGGACCTGCAGCTGCGGTTCCTGGCCTCCGGGCGGGGCCTGCCGGCGTCGGCGCTGGTGCCGAAGCGGGCTTCGGAGGCTTCGGGCGATGCCGGTCCGGCATACCAGCCGGATCCGGAGCTGCCCGTCGCGTGGCTGGTGGACATCGACGGCACGCTGGCGCTGATGGCGACGACGGCCGGTGCGCGGAGCCCGTTCGAGTGGCACCGGGTGGGCGAGGATGCGCCGAACCCGGCCGTGGTGGACCTGGTCCGTTCGCTCGACGCGGCGGCCGCGATCGTGGTGATGTCCGGGCGGGACGAGAGCTGCCGAGCGCTGACCGAGCAGTGGCTGGCCCGGCACCAGGTGCCCTACGCGGGGTTGTTCATGCGGCCGGCGGGGGATTCCCGCAAGGACTCGATCGTCAAACGGGAGTTGTTCGACCGGCACGTTGCGGATCGCTGGGCCGTTCGGGGCGTGATTGACGACCGGCGTCAGGTGGTCGAGATGTGGCGGGCGATGGGCTTGATGTGCGCGCAGGTCGCACCGGGCGACTTCTGAGCGGATCTGAACTGTTCTAGGCGGCCGACGACGGGTCGGGGTCGGGCCGTTCCGGCTGCTTCGGGAAGTGCTTCGGGCCCCGGCGCGGCATCGGGATCACCCGTGGCATCGTGATCACCTGTGCCATTCCGGGCACCTCGGCTTCGGCTGGGCGGGCGACCGTCCGGCCGAATTCGGGGTGCAGGGTGGCCAGCAGGCCGGGCCGGCCCGCGCCGTCGATCGCGGCAGTGAGCACCGAGGCCAGGGCGATGGTGAGCGGCGGGCGGGTCATGGCTCCTCCTTAGGCGCCATCGGTTCGGCGTCGTGATCCCTGTTTTCATCGCCGTCCGACGCGTCTGGCTTGAGTCCGACGGGTGATCTGGTGACTGCCTGCCCCATCCGGCCCATAGCGGCCATCTGTGGTCCCACTAGGCTGGCGCGGCCCGCCGACCGCAGTGGTTGCGCAGGGTGACAGCCGGACAGATTCCGGCTGAATTCGGCAAGTTTGTGGCGAGAGGGACAGGAAACATGGCTACGGAGCGGACGCTGGTGCTGATCAAGCCGGACGGCGTGCGTCATGGTCAGGTCGGCGAGGTACTGCGCCGGATCGAGACCAAGGGCTACCTGATCGTCGCGCTGGAGATGCGCACGGCCGGCGGGGATCTGCTGGCCCAGCACTACGCCGAGCACCTGGGCAAGCCGTTCTACAACAACCTGGTCGAGTTCATGGGGTCCGGCCCGGTGGTGGCCGCGGTGATCGAGGGCGAGCAGGTGGTGGCCGCGTTCCGGGCTCTCGCCGGAGCCACCGATCCGGTCAAGGCCGCCCCCGGCTCGATCCGTGGTGACCTCGGCCGGGACTGGGGCAGCGCCGTCCAGCAGAACGTGGTGCACGGCTCGGACGCGCCGGAATCGGCCGCCCGCGAGATCGCCCTCTGGTTCCCCGGGCTGTAGTCGCCGGCCGCGGTTCAGGGCCGCGGTTCAGCCCGGCTATCGGTCGTGGGCGCTCGCCTGGCGCGGGATCATCGCCATCGGCGAGGCGGCGTAGACCAGGCGCTCTCGATCGGCCCGCGAGGTCGGCATCCGAGGGGCCGGGTACGGCGTTCGCTGCCGCGGTACCGGCGTCCGCCCGACCTTCTGGTTCCGGTTGGTGTCCGGGTTGTTCTGGTCGGTACCCGGGGTCTGGGTCTGGCTCGGCTTGACGACCGGTGACCGGCCGACCGACAGGGTGCCCGTGGCGAGCAGGACGGCGACGGTGGTGAGGACCGCCCAGCCGGCAGCCGCGACCACCAGAACCCAGGTTCGATCACCTCCAGCAGCCGATCCGAGATGGTGGTTCGAAGCGGTCGTCACAGTGGCCCCCTGTGTTTCGTGGTCTACAGCTGGCGTGATCTATCCGGCAGAGATTGATCCGGTTCGGGTTCGTACGTCGGGGCCTTGGGGTTTGGTCTGATCGGCTGATTTTTTCTTCGGAGCTGAACCATTCCGATCCGGCGTCCGTAATTGATGCTTTTCTCTGCCCGACGGCCGCCGGATCCAGCCGATCCGGCAGACACGGTTAAGCTGAAGAACATGCCTGGCCACCTGCACGCCGAATCGGTCTTCGACCGGCTGGAGCGGCTGCTGCCGCACGTTTCCAAGCCGATCCAGTACGTCGGTGGCGAGCTGAACTCACAGACCAAGGACTGGCAGGTCGGGGGCCCGAACACGGTCCGCTGGGCGCTGATGTACCCGGATGCGTACGAGGTGGGGCTGCCGAACCAGGGTCTGATGATCCTTTACGAAGTCCTGAACGAGCGCACCGACGCCCTGGCCGAGCGCACCTACGCGGTGTGGCCGGACATGGAGCGGCTGATGCGCGAGCACGGCGTCCCGCAGTTCACCGTCGACGGGCACCGGCCGGTGAAGTCGTTCGACCTGCTCGGCGTCTCGTTCTCCACCGAGCTCGGCTACACGAACCTGCTGACCGCCCTGGACCTGGGCGGGATCCCGATGCTGGCGGTCGACCGCGGCGACGACGACCCGATCGTGGTGGCCGGCGGGCACGCGGCGTTCAACCCGGAACCGATCTCCGACTTCATCGACTGCGCCGTGCTCGGCGACGGCGAGCAGGCGGTCGGCGCGATCACCGATCTGGTCGGCGGCTGGAAGGCCGAGGGCAGCCCGGGTGGACGTCCGGAGCTGCTGTTCCGGCTGGCCCGGATGGGCGGCGTCTACGTGCCGAGCCTGTACGACGTCGACTACCTGCCGGACGGTCGGATCCAGAAGGTGGCGCCCAACCGCCCAGGGGTGCCGTGGCGGATCAGCAAGCACACGGTGATGGACCTCGATGAGTGGCCGTACCCGAAGCAGCCGCTGGTGCCGGTGGCCGAGAGCGTGCACGAGCGGATGAGCGTTGAGATCTTCCGTGGTTGCACCCGTGGCTGCCGGTTCTGCCAGGCCGGCATGATCACCCGGCCGGTCCGGGAACGCTCGATCGAGGGCATCGGCAAGATGGTCGAGGTCGGGCTGGCCGCCACCGGGTTCGAGGAGGTCGGCCTGCTCAGCCTCTCCAGCGCCGACCACTCCGAGATCGCCGAGGTCACCAAGCAGCTCGCCGATCGCTACGAGGGCACCCAGACCGGCCTGTCGCTGCCGAGCACCCGGGTGGACGCGTTCAACGTCGACCTGGCCAAGGAGATCTCCAGGAACGGCCGGCGCTCCGGGTTGACCTTCGCCCCGGAGGGTGGCAGCGAGCGGATCCGCAAGGTGATCAACAAGATGGTCACCGAGGAAGACCTGGTCAACACCGTCGCGACGGCGTACGGCAACGGCTGGCGGCAGGTGAAGCTCTACTTCATGTGCGGCCTGCCGACCGAGACCGACGAGGACGTGCTGCAGATCGCCGAACTCGCGAAACGGGTGATCCAGACCGGCCGGGAGGTGTCGGGCAGCCGGGACATCCGGTGCACGGTCTCGATCGGCGGGTTCGTGCCGAAGCCGCACACCCCGTTCCAGTGGGTCGGGCAGACCTCGCCCGCGGTGGTGGATTCGCGACTGGCCAAGCTCCGGGACGCGATCCGGTCGGACAAGCGCTACGCCAAGGCGATCGGCTTCCGCTACCACGACGGCAAGCCGGGCCAGGTCGAAGGACTGCTCTCGCGCGGCGACCGACGGATCGGCAAGGTGATCCGCGCGGTCTGGGAGGGCGGCGGCCGATTCGACGGCTGGAGCGAGCACTTCTCCTACGACCGCTGGATGGACGCTGCTCAGCTTGCGCTGGCGGGCACCGGGGTGGACGTCGACTGGTACACCACTCGCGAGCGTGACTTCACCGAGGTTTTGCCCTGGGACCACCTCGACTCCGGGCTGGACAAGGACTGGCTGTGGGAGGACTGGCAGGACGCGCTCACCGAGGACGAGGTCGAGGACTGCCGCTGGACACCGTGTTTCGACTGCGGGGTCTGCCCGCAGCTCGACCTCGACATCCAGATCGGGCCCACCGGCCGCAAACTCATCCCGGTCACCATCGGCGCCCCACCCAGCTACGCCGCCAAGGAGTAGGGCAAGCAGTAGGTCGGTCGAGCAGGGCTCAGCTCAGGTCGAGTTGCAGGAGCAGGGTGGGGGAGGCGGCCTCGGCGGGGATGATGGCCAGCCAGCCGTTGCCAACCTCTTCACCGCAGAGCATCTTGGTGGTGGGTGCGCTCGGGCAGGTGGCGCCGCCGACGGCGGCCCCTTCAGCCCTGACCACCAGCGGCAGTCCTTGTTCGCGCAGCGCCTGGCCGAGCAGCGGCAACGAAACACCAAGCGCCCGGCCGGAATTCGATGGCTTGGTGCGGACAATGGCGTCCTGGATCTGATAACTGAGCTGCACCGTGCGGGCCTGCTCGCCGCCGGCCGCGACAACCGCCCAACCGGGGCCGTCCGCGGTCGGGGTGGCGGCAACCGGGGTGCCGTTCACCGAGACCCGGAGGTTGTGCACCGTCGGGGTCAGCTCGGCCACCTGACCGCCCAGCGACGCCATCGAGGGCAGCCGGAGGTTGAGCTCCCGTAACCCACGCGGCCCGAGCACGGCCTGCTCGGTGACGTTGAGCGAACCGTCCCGGGTGACCTGGACCAGCATCATCGTGCCCGGATCGGTGATCCCCGGCCCGGTAGGCGGCAGGCTGCCGGCCGGGGCCTGCAGCGGCGCCGGCGCCGCTGCCGCACCTGGTTTGGCCGGGTCTGGGTTGGCCGGATCTGGGTTGGCTTGTTCGGCAGGGTCGCCGCCGGGGTCGGCCGGTCCGGCCTGCGACGTGCTCTGCGGCGTTGAACTGCCGTTGACGTCGGACCAGGGGACCAGGATCGCCGTGCCGATCGCCGCGATCGCTGCGCCCACGACCAGGATGCCGATGAGGGGCTTCCGGCTGCGTTTGCGGGGCGGCGGCAGGGGTGGCGGTCCGTCGTCCAATTGACGACGGAGCTGCTCCAGATCCGCGCGCAGTTCGTCGGCCGCGGCGATGTGGTCGTCCAGCAGGGCCTCGGTCGGGAAGCCGTAGGGGAACTCCTGGGTCCGGATCCAGCGAGGGGCGGCTTGCTCGTCATCCACCGGAGTAGCGACGTCGGCCGGGCTGGCATCGGTGGCTGAGGTGGCATCGGTGGACGGTGCGGCGGTGGGCTTCGGGGTGGGCGGAGCGGCCGGAGCGGTCGGGGTGGGGGACGCGGCAGCGGAGTCGGGAACTGGCTCGGGAGCATCGTCGGTCACGGGCTCAGGAGCAGTGTCGGAGACCAGCTCAGGCGTACCGTCGGCGACCGGTTCGGGGGAGACGACCGGTTCAGGAGTAGCGGACTGTTCGGGCGAGGCGGTCGAGGGCGGCACGCTGGTGGTCGCTTGCCGCACAACAACCCTGCGGATCCGACTCACGTCGCGATCGACCATCGTCGGCCCTCCCTCGCTGTCGTTCCCCCGACAACCACCTACTGGTCTTCGCCGACCGGACGGTGCCCGTCCGGTGCCTGACTTGCCTAAATCCGCCTGACTCGTCCCAACGGCCTAGTGATCCGCTCGTCTCTTCGTGTCGAACCTGCTCTCGTCGGCCAGAGCGGGTTGCCCACGTTGACCTCGCCAGCAACAGTAGCCCGGACGTGTTAACCCGCAGTGCTTAAAGCCTGGAATATCGGCGGACTGGTGGAGTGGGGTGACAGAGTGTCGGCTATTCGATCACCAGACAGTGCTGTGGACGATCAACGATCACAGTGAGCAAGATCGGCAAGAACCGCTTCGGAGGACCGCATGACATTGCGCTGGGGCTTTACGGCTACCGCGGCGACGGCGACGTCTCGCCGCCGACCGGGTAGGCGCCTGCCTGCGGCGGTCGCGGTTCTGCTCGCCGTCGGCCTGGCGTTGCTGATCCCGGCGGCGATGGGCGGGCCGGCCGCTGCGGCATCCGGCAAAGGTGATGTCTACGTGATCCACGGCATCGTCGGTCAGGTGCTCGACATCTACGTGGACAGCAAGAAGGTGCTCGGCGCCGCCGAACCGAAGTCCATCGTCGGCCCGCTGAAGCTGGACGCCGGCAGCCATCGGGTGATCCTGCGCTCGGGTGCCAAGGCCATTGCCGAGGGCCGCTTCCAGGTCGGGTCCGGGCAGAGCGTGGACGTTGTGGCGCACCTGAAGTCCGACAGCGCGATGGGCGGCACGATCACCGCCTACCGCAATGACCTCTCCGCGGTCGGACCGGGCAAGCTCCGACTCGCCGTGGCGCACACCGCCGCCGCCCCGCCCGCCGACATCCGGGTGAACGGCGACGTGCTGTTCAGCAACGTCGCCAACGGCGAGACGCTGACCGTGGTGGTGCCTGCCGGAACGTACAAGGTGGACATCGTGCCGGCCGCCACCGAGGGCAAGGCGATCCTCGGGCCGGTCGACCTCGCGCTCAAGAAGGGCACCCTGACCAGGGTGTTCGCGATCGGCAACGTGACCACCGGCTCGATGGACGCGGTGGTGCACAGCCTCAAGGTGCAGACCTCCGGCTCCGTGGCGCCGCGCTCGGTGCCGACCGGCGACGGTGGCCAGGCGGCCCGTGAGTTCATCAGCGGCAGTTCCGGAACGGCCGAGGTGATGATGGCGTCCGCGATCGGACTGTTGGCCACGGCCGGGCTGATCGCAATGGCCGGTCGACGGATGCGGCGACGCGTCTCGTTGTGAGGCCGTTGTGAGGCATGGGATAGGAACCCCGCGGTACGTCACCGTTGCCTCCTGGCTGGTGGTGACGGGCCTCGGGCTGGCGATCGGTGCGATCGGCGTCGGCGGCCTGATGGACCTGCTGTCCGGGTCGGACGACGACCCGGCACCGGCGAATCTGGCGGCGAATGCTCCGGTGTCGTCCGCCGCGCCGGTGGTTGCCAGCCCTGCTGCCGATCCGAAGGCGCTGCAGGAGGGCCAGGTGATCTCGCCCTCCGAGGTCCCGGACGGGGTTGCGCTCGGCGGCAAGGCGCCCGCGGCTCGGGTGGCCCAGGACAAGGGGTACATCGCGTTCGAGCCCACCTCGATCCGGCTGCCGTCCGGTCGGCTGGCGCCGATCCAGCCCGCGAGAGTGCATGCGGACGGTGCGCTGGACGTGCCGCAGGACCCGGACCGGGTCGGCTGGTGGACCGGCGGCGCCCAGGCGGGGGAGCCCTACGGCAGCATTGTCCTGGCCGGTCACGTCGACTCGGCTGCCTTCGGGGTCGGCGTCCTGGCGGAAATGATCGACATGCGTGCCGGGCAGAACCTGAAGCTCGCCGACGGCAAGCACGGACAGGTCTACCGGGTGGAGACGATCCGCAAGGTGCCCAAGGCCAAGCTGACGGCCGGTACCGACCTCTTCGACCAGGACGTGAAGCACCGGCTGGTGATGATCACCTGTGGCGGTCCGTTCGACCCGAAGACGCATCGCTACCGGGACAACGTGGTGATCGTGGCGAATCCCGTCGGTTGATCTGGGTACCGTGTGCTCGACCATCCGCGTGCTCGTCCACCGAGCAGCACCAGCAGTCCCCAGCTCTGGAGGCAACCCGTGGCCCGCAGTCCGGACGGACCGCCGCCGCCCCCGGCGGTTCAGCGGCTCCGCCTTCGCTACGCCAAGCGCGGCCGGCTGCGATTCTCCAGTCACCGCGACTTCCAGCGAGCGTTGGAGCGGGCGCTGCGCCGGGCCGCCGTCCCGATGGCCTATTCGGCAGGGTTCAACCCGCACCCGCGGATCTCCTACGCCAACGCCGCGCCCACCGGTGCGGCCAGTGAGGCGGAGTACATCGAGATCGCCCTGGACCGGCGGTGCGACGTCGAGCAGATCCGGGCGGCGCTGGACCACGCGCTGCCGCCCGGGCTGGACATCACCGAGGCGGTCGAGGCCGGTCCGGGGGCGCTTGCCGACCGGTTGCAGGCCTCGATCTGGCAGATCGAACTGCCCGGACTCAGCGCCGAAAACGCCGAAGTTGCCGACGTCGTCCAACGGTTCCTGGCCGCGGAGCGGGTGGAAGTTCAGCGGATGACCAAAGCCGGTCTGCGTACCTTCGACGCTCGTGAGGCGATTATCCGGATCAATGTCGAGGCCGCCTCGGCATCAAGTCTGACGCCTGCCTGTGCGATACTGCGAGTGGTCGTACGGCACGCCACACCGGCCGTACGCCCCGACGACGTCCTCTCCGCTTTCCGCGCGGTAGCCGACTTCGCGCCTCCGTCACCGCCCCTGGTGACGCGGCTGGCGCAGGGGTTACTCGACGAGGCAGACGGTTCGGTGACCGATCCATTGGTCCCCGATCGGGACGCCGGCGGCGCCTGACAGGTGCCGCGCCCGCCTTCACGGTCGGCGCGCGCCGCCACGGCGTAAGAACTGACTTCCGCCGCGCCGAACCGGTGCTGCGACTCAGCCGACCGCCCCGAGCGGCGCCGACTTCGGTGTGACCGGCGCCCGGGGTTGACGGGAGAAAGCCCGTGACACTCGATAACGAGTCTCGCGACACGAACGACACCGCTCCGGACGATCGCGGTCCGGATTCCGGCGCGAATTCCAGCTCCGATTCTCGCCCCGATTCTGGCTCGGTCGCCGGCGCCGACGCCGCGTCGGTGGACAGCCCGGCCGCCACGGATGGGCCTGCGGACACGACGGTTGAGCCTGCGACCTCCGCCGATCAGCCTGCGGCGACGACGGACGAGCCTGCGGTCGCTACCCCTGAGCCTGCGGTCGCTACCGATGAACCCGCCGCTGCGCCTCGGCGGCGAGCCAGCCGAGCTCGTACTGCCAAGAAGACCGCCGCCGCGCCGATCACGGTTGATGCGCCGTCCGACATTGCGCCGACTGAGATCACCCTCGGCCTCGAAGCCCCCGCCGCCGAAGCCCCCGCCGCCGAAGCCCCGATCGCCGAGGCGCCCAGCGCCGAGGGCATTCAGGCTGGGTCCGACGTGGCCGAGTCCGACCTCACCGAGACGACGGCACCGGCCAAGCGGACCCGGGCACCGCGCAAGCGCACCCCCCGGGCCGCCCCGCGCGCCGGCTCGGAGTCGACGATCGACGGCCAGCCGGATCAGAGCGAGCCGATTCAGAGCGAGCCGACCGCCGCCGAGGTGGACACCGCCGACGCGGTGGCGAGCGTGGCAGGCACCGAAGGTGCGGTCTCGTCGTCCATCAATCAACCTGACGCCCTGTTCGGCGACCTCGAGTCCGTCGAGCCGGCGAAGAAGCCGGCCCGCCGGCGCAGCCGCAAGTCACCGAGCGCCGAGCCGTTCGCGGCACCGACCAGCGCCGAGACCCCCGGTTCCGCCGAGGGCACCTTCGAGTCGGTCACCGCGACCGGCTCGACAGCCGCCCCGCAGACTCAGGCCGCCCCGCAGACCCAGGCCGCCCCGCAGACTCAGGCCGCCCCGCCCGAGGCTCCGGCCCCGATCCGGGCGATCATGCCGTTGTTCCAGGCCCCCGAGCCGGTCGCGCCCCGCGCTCGCCGGGCGGCCTCCCGTCCGGCCGGCCCGCCGAAGGCTCCGGCCGAGCAGCCGGTGGCCGCCGAGGCAGCGCCCGCTGATCGGCAGGTCGATCGGCAGCCGGCTCGGCAGGTGGAGGTCGAGGTCGATCTTCAGGTGTCCGCCGACTCTGCCGAGGACGTCGCGGCGCTGGAGCCGGAGCTGCTCGACGAGGTTGACGAGCTGGTCGAGGACCTGGCTGAGGACGACGACGAGGACGAAGAGAGCACCGACAGCGAAGGCTCAACGCCGCGGCGTCGCCGTCGCCGTGGTGGGCGCGGCCGTCGCGGACGTGGTCGTACCGATGCCGACGCCGGTGACGACGAGGCCGCCGAGGAGCAGCCGGCCACTGTTGACGACGACGAGGACGAAGAGGTGGCTGCGGAGGCCGCCGCCGACACCGAGGACGACGAGACCGAGGAGAGCGCCGGCGAGTCGTCCGGAAGCCGTCGGCGCCGTCGTCGGCGTCGGCGCGGCTCCAGCGGTGGGGACGGCGAGGCCGTCGTCGAGGACACCACGCGAGTCGTCACCCGGGTGCGGGAGAGCAGCCGGGACGACGTCACCGCGATCCGTGGGTCCACTCGGCTGGAGGCCAAGAAGCAGCGTCGCCGCGAGGGCCGGGAGGCCGGTCGGCGCAAGAGCATCCTGACCGAGGCGGAGTTCCTCACCCGGCGCGAAAGCGTCGATCGGGTGATGGTGGTCCGCGAGCGCGAGGGTCGCACCCAGATCGGGGTCCTCGAGGACAACGTGCTGGTCGAGCACTACGTTGCGCGCAAGACCCAGACCTCAACGGTCGGCAATGTCTACCTCGGCCGGGTGCAGAACGTGCTGCCCAGCATGGAGGCCGCGTTCATCGACATCGGCAAGGGTCGTAACGCCGTGCTCTACGCCGGTGAGGTGAACTGGGACGCGGCTGGCCTGGACGGTCAGCCGCGTCGGATCGAGCACGCCCTGAAGGCCGGCGAAGCGGTTCTGGTGCAGGTCACCAAGGACCCGATCGGGCACAAGGGAGCGCGGCTGACCAGCCAGATCTCGATGCCGGGCCGCTACCTGGTGTACGTGCCGGACGGTTCGATGACCGGGATCTCCCGCAAGCTGCCGGACACCGAGCGCTCCCGGCTGAAGAAGATCCTGCGGGAGATCGTCCCGGACGACGCCGGGGTGATCGTCCGTACCGCCGCCGAGGGCGCCAGCGACGAAGAGCTGGAGCGTGACGTCGCCCGGCTGCGTGCGCAGTGGGAGGACATCTCCGTCAAGATCAAGACCGTGCAGGCTCCGGCGATGCTGTACGGCGAGCCGGATCTGGCGATCAAGGTTGTCCGGGACATCTTCAACGAGGACTTCGGCAAGCTGATCGTCTCCGGTGACGAGGCCTGGGACACCCTGCAGGGCTACATCTCGCATGTCGCCCCGGACCTGGCGCCGCGGCTGGAGCGCTGGACCTCGGACCAGGACGTGTTCGCCGCGCACCGGATCGACGAGCAGCTGGCCAAGGGCATGGACCGCAAGGTCTGGTTGCCCTCCGGCGGCTCGCTGGTGATCGACCGGACCGAGGCGATGACCGTCGTCGACGTCAACACCGGCAAGTTCGTCGGCGCCGGCGGCAACCTCGAGGAGACCGTCACCAAGAACAACCTGGAGGCGGCCGAGGAGGTCGTCCACCAGCTCCGGTTGCGGGACATCGGCGGAATCATCGTCGTCGACTTCATCGACATGGTGTTGGAGTCCAACCGCGACCTGGTACTGCGTCGGCTGCTGGAATGCCTGGGTCGGGACCGGACCCGGCACCAGGTCGCCGAGGTGACCTCGCTCGGCCTGGTCCAGATGACCCGTAAGCGGGTCGGCCAGGGCTTGCTCGAGGTGTTCAGCGAGACCTGTGAGCACTGCGGTGGCCGCGGCCTGATCATTCACGACGAGCCGGTGGAGAAGAAGCAGCAGGAGCTCACCGGCAACAGCGGTGGCAACGGCGGTGGCGGCAACGGCGGCGGTTCCCGCGGTCGCGGCCGGCACTAGTTCCAACCCCGTTCCAACCCCGCCGTGATCATGCACGCTTGCGCGGTCAAACCCGAGCAAGCGTGCATGATCACCGGCTTTCAGCGGGTCATCGCGAGGGTGCGCCCGGGAGTGAGCTCAGATCAGCTCGCCGGGGCCTAGTAAAGATCAGCTCGCGGGGGCGTAGAAGCGGTACTGGGCCGTGTAGGGAACCCCGGTGGTCTTGCCGTCCACGCAGGCCCCGGCCGGGGCGGCACCGCCGGTGGTGTGCAACCGCTGGATGTAGCTGACCTTGCCGAAGATGCCGTCGCCGCGGTTGACCGTGGCCTTGAGCAGCAACTCGGCGATCGAACCGGGCACCGGCGACGAAGCGACCGAGGCGGCCTGGACGAGCGAGCCGTCCTTGGTCGATTCCCAGCTCGGGCCGCGGAAGTGAACGGCCGTCTGGTTGGAGCGCGGCCGGGTCGTCGTCCGGCCCGCCAGGCTGGCCGCGGGCTCCAGGAAGACCCAGGCACTGGCCGTGCACTGATACACCTGCACGCCCTGGGCGCTCAGCACGGCGATCGGCACGTTTCCGGCGGGGACCTCCAGGCCGGGCGGCACGCTGCTGTTCGCGCCAGTGGACTCGGCAGTGCTGACGGTGGCCTGCGAACTGCCGGAGAGCGCGATCGCGGTGCCGAGAACGCCTGCGCCGAGGGCGGCCAGGATCGAGCGGTTGATCATCTTGGGACGGATCATCGGTCGGTTCTCCTATCGGTCTGAGGTCTCGTTCGCGCCGCATGATGTCGCAGTCGGCGCGGGTTACTGTCCGGTATGGGCTGGAAGTACGCGAAGTTTCGCATCCTAGGAATGTCAGGTTTAACCCCGTTCACCCGCGTCTCCGACGTCACGACGGCCTGGACCCGAGGCGCGCTCGGCCCCGGTTTGCTCTCCCAGCGTGTGCTCCGTACTCTTGAGGGCGGTGCGCCGCGTGGCACGCTTCTGCGCGCGTGAGCCGTTGCCCCGACTGTCGGGGCCGGATCGCACCCCTCGAAACGACCGGAGAGTGATTTCACGTGTACGCGATCGTTCGTGCTGGTGGCCGCCAGGAGAAGGTGTCCGTGGGTGACGTCCTCACCGTTGATCGGCTCGACGGAGCTGCGGGTGACACGCTCAAGCTGATTCCGTTGATGCTTGTCGACGGTGCCGACGTGACGACCGACGCTGACGCGCTCGGCAAGGTCTCCGTGACCGCTGAGATCGTCGAGGCCACCAAGGGCCCCAAGATCATTATTCAGAAGTTCAAGAACAAGACCGGCTACAAGAAGCGTCAGGGTCACCGTCAGCAGTTGACCCGGATCAAGGTCACCAACATCACGAACTAGCACTCGGGCCCGTAGGGCACAGGCAGCAGCCCGTCAGGGCACCAGACAACAGCGCAGCGGCACTCGGTAGCAGCCACCCGGCGCGGGACCAGAAGGCAGGGCAAGAGATGGCACACAAGAAGGGCGCCAGTTCCACCCGGAACGGGCGCGACTCACAGAGTCAGCGCCTCGGCGTCAAGCGGTTCGGCGGCCAGGTCGTCAACGCCGGCGAGATCATCGTTCGCCAGCGCGGCACGCACTTCCACCCGGGCGTGAATGTCGGTCGCGGTAACGATGACACGCTGTTCGCGCTTGAGCCTGGTGCCGTGCTCTTCGGTACCCGCCGCGGGCGTCGCATCATCAGCATCGTCCCGGCTGCCGAGTAGGTACTCGCGCCGACAGACGATGGGTTGTTTGAAGGGGCGGGCCGGTCTGGTCCGTCCCTTCATCATTTTCACCCCGTCGGAATTCACCCCGTCGAAAATGGTTCCACCCAGCAGTTCCCCCGATAACACCGGGACAAACGCAAGGGAAGCAGGGCAGTCATGGTCACGTTCGTCGATCGGGTGACGTTGCACGTTGCCGCGGGCGATGGCGGGCACGGCTGCGCGTCCGTGCACCGCGAGAAGTTCAAGCCGCTCGGCGGTCCGGACGGCGGCAACGGTGGCAAGGGCGGCGACATCGTCCTCCTCGTTGACCCGCAGACCACCACCCTGCTGGAGTTCCACCGCTCGCCGCACCGCCGCGCCTTCAACGGCAAGCCGGGGGAGGGCTCGAACCGCAACGGCGCCAACGGCGCGGACGTGGTGCTCTCCGTCCCGGACGGCACCGTGGTCCGGGACGCCGATGGCAACCTGCTCGCCGACCTGGTCGGAAACGGCTCCCGGCACGTGGTCGGGGCCGGTGGCCGGGGTGGGCTGGGCAACGCCGCGCTGTCCTCGGCCCGCCGCAAGGCACCTGGATTCGCCCTGCTCGGTGAGCCCGGTACGGCCGGCGACATCACCCTCGAGCTCAAGACGGTGGCCGACGTCGGCCTGATCGGATACCCGAGCGCGGGCAAGTCCAGCCTGGTGGCCGCGATCTCCGCGGCCCGACCGAAGATCGCCGACTACCCGTTCACCACGTTGGTGCCCAACCTCGGCGTGGTCGAGGCGGGCGAGGTCCGCTACACCGTCGCCGACGTCCCGGGCCTGATCCCGGGCGCCAGCCAGGGCAAGGGTCTTGGCCTGGAGTTCCTCCGGCACGTCGAGCGCTGCGCTGCCCTGGTCCATGTGATCGACTGCGCCACCTTCGATCCCGGCCGGGACCCGCTGAGCGACCTGGACGTGATCGAGGCCGAGCTGGCCGCCTACCCGGTCCAGGAGGGCATGGTCCCGCTGACCGACCGGCCGCGGATCGTCGTCCTGCACAAGGTCGACGTGCCGGACGCCCGTGACCTGGCCGAGCTGGTCAAGCCCGAGCTGGAAGCGCGTGGGCTGGAGGTGTACCTGGTCTCCTCCGCGAGCCACGAAGGGCTCCGGGAGCTGCTGTTCGGGATGGCGAAGGTGGTCACGGACGCGCGGACCGCGCTCGGTACCCCGGAACCGACCCGGGTGGTGCTCCGGCCGAAGGCGATCGACGACGCCGGCTTCACCGTGAAGCGGGAGAACACCTCGGACGGCGAGATCTTCCGGGTGCGCGGGATCAAGCCCGAGCGCTGGGTGCGGCAGACCGACTTCACCAACGACGAGGCGGTCGGCTACCTGGCCGACCGGCTGGCCCGGCTCGGCGTCGAGGACTCGCTGGTCAAGAACGGCGCCGTGGCCGGTGCCGTGGTGGTGATCGGCGGTGCCGACGGGGTGATGTTCGACTGGGAGCCGACCCTGCTCGCCGGTGCTGTGGCCCCGGCCGCGCCGCGCGGTTCCGACCTGCGCCTGGAGGAGCCGGCCCGGCCGACCCGGGACGCCAAGCGGGAGATCTACGAGGCGATGCGGATAGCCCGCCGGGAAGCCCGTGGCGAGCTGGCCGACGAGCGCGAGGCCGGCCACTGGGTGGACCCGGCCGACGGCGAGGAGATCGCGATCTCGGACGGCCTCGAGGATCCGGACCCCGTCGAGGGTTCCTTCCAGGACGCCTTCCCGGACGAAGGCACGTCCGACGCCGAGCTGACCGCCGAGCAGTTCCACGATGACCACTCAGTCGACCACCGCTGAGCAGGGACGCCGCGCTCTCGCCGAAGCCGCCCGGATCGTCGTCAAGGTCGGCTCGTCCTCGCTGACCACCACCGAGGGTGGGATTGACGACGAACGGCTGGATGCCCTGGTCGACGCGCTGGCAACGCGCCGACAGGCGGGCGCCGAGCTGGTGCTGGTCTCCTCCGGGGCGATCGCGGCCGGACTGGCCCCGCTGGCCCTGCTGCGTCGTCCCAAGGACCTGGCCACCCAGCAGGCCGCGGCCAGTGTCGGTCAGGGGCTGCTGATGGCCCGGTACACCGAGGCTTTCGCCCGGCGTGGGCTGACCGTCGGGCAGGTGCTGCTGACCGCCGACGACGTGGTCCGGCGCGGGCATTACGCGAATGCCCGGCGAACCCTGGAGCGGCTGCTCGGGCTCGGTGTGGTGCCGATCGTCAACGAGAACGACACGGTGGCCACCGACGAGATCCGGTTCGGTGACAACGACCGGCTGGCCGCCCTGGTGGCCCATCTGGTCCGGGCGGACGCTCTGGTGTTGCTGTCCGACGTCGATGCGCTCTACGACGGGCCGCCCGGCAAGGGCGGTGCCACCCGGGTAGAGCTGATTCGCAGCCCGGCCGATCTGGAGGGCATTCGGTTCGGGTCGGTCGGCAGCGCGGTCGGCACCGGCGGGATGATCACCAAGGTGGAGGCGGCCGGGATCGCCGCGACCGCCGGAATCCCCACCCTGCTCACCTCCGCGCCGCAGGCGGCGGCCGGGCTGGCCGGTGCGGACGTCGGCACCTGGTTCGCCGCGTGGGGCTCCAAGACCGCGAGCCGGCTGCTCTGGCTGGCGCACGCGGCCCGCTCCAGCGGCACCCTCTGGCTCGACGAGGGCGCGGTCGCCGCGGTGGCGCAGCGCCGGATGTCGCTGCTGCCCGCCGGGGTGACCAAAGTCGAGGGCAAGTTCTCGGCCGGCGAACCGGTTGATCTCGTCGCTCCGGACGGCGGCCTCGTCGCTCGGGGCCTGGTCAACTTCGACGCCGCCGAGCTGCCGAACCTGCTCGGGCGCTCCACTCGGGTCCTGGCGCGCGAGCTCGGGCCGGACTACGCCCGGGAGATCGTCCACCGTGACGACCTCGTGTTGCTCAACCGTCGCTCTGTGTAACAAGGTTGATGGTTGAATACGCAGCTCAATTCCGCCGTCCAGTTCTGACTGGTATGAGCATTTCATGCGTTCCGTCGAGATCATCCGACGAATTCCGTGGTTCGTTAACGAATCACAAGACGTAAGCGTCGTCTTCTGGTCAACTAGAGCTGTGCCAGCCGCAAACCAACCCGAGATCGCGCCGGTCACGTGCGTGCGACGTGCGGCGTTGCAACGTCGGCCGGTTGGGGTTCCGATGGAGGATCTTGAGGGTGCACCCGCACTCTGGTTCGTCAAGGTGACTGTCGGTGGTGACTCGCTCGTTCCGAACCGCGTGCAGAAGGCGCTGCAGCGGCTCAGCGTGGAACGCGCCTTCCTGGTCAGTGCGCGTTACGGCGACGACCGGGCCGAGGTCCGATACTGGGACGAATGTGACGACGCCGACGAAGCGATTCGGCAGGCGTTGTCGCTCTGGGGTGATGACGAGGTCGCCACCCGGCTGCCCGGCTGGCGGGTGATCGGTCTCGAGGTGGTCGACCAGCCGACCGCCCGGCGGCAGTGGGACCGCGGTGACCATCCCCGGGTCTTCGTCCTCGGTGAGATCCTCCCGTTCGACTGACCTTGCTTTGCGCTCCTGACGGCACGGCCCAGCTGATGGGGCTTCGCCCAGCGACCCATTAAGCTGAGCTGATGAGTACCACCGACACTGCTGCTGCCACCCTCCGGACCGCCGACGGCCGCAGCGCCGCGCCGGGCCCGTCGAGCGGTTCCCAGCAGCAGTCGGCGGCTTCTCTCCAGACCTCCGGCCAGACCGATCCCAGCCAGGCCGATCCCAGCCGGGACGCGGTCCGGGCGATCGCTCGCCGGGCGCAGCAGGCGGCTCGGATCCTGGCCACCGCCACCCGCGCCCAGAAGGACGCCGCGCTGCTCGCGATCGCGGACGCCCTGCAGGCCCAGACCGGCCGGATCGTCGAGGCCAACGCCCAGGACCTGCAGCGCGGTGCCGTGGACGGGCTGGCGACCAACCTGCTCGACCGGCTCCGGCTGGACGTCGATCGGGTGGCCGCGATCGCCGCTGCGGTGCGCAACATCGCCGGGCTGCCCGATCCGGTCGGTGAGGTGGTCCGCGGGTCCACGCTGCCGAACGGCCTGCGGTTACGCCAGATCCGGGTCCCGATGGGGGTTGTCGGGATGGTCTACGAAGCCCGGCCCAACGTCACGGTGGACGCCGCCACGCTGGCGCTGAAGAGCGGTAACGCCGCGGTGCTGCGCGGCGGATCGGCCGCGGAGTCGACGAACACCGTGCTGGTCGAGGTGATCCGGGCGGCGCTGGTCGAAACCGGTCTGCCCGCCGACGCGGTGACCTCGATCGACGAATGGGGTCGGGACGGCGTCGGGCACCTGATGAAGGCCCGCGGCCTCGTCGATCTGCTGATTCCGCGCGGTGGCGCCGGGTTGATCAAGAACGTGGTGGAGAACTCCACCGTGCCGGTGATCGAGACCGGGACCGGGAACTGCCACGTCTTCGTTGACGCCTCCGCCGACCTGGCCCAGGCACTGGCGATCACGATGAACGCCAAGACCCGGCGGACCAGCGTCTGCAACGCCGCCGAGACCCTGCTCGTGCACCGCGACGTCGCGGACGCGTTCCTGCGAACCGCCTTGCCCGCGCTGTCACAGGCCGGGATCACCCTGCACGCCGACGAGCGAGCCTTCGCCGCCGCGAAGGCCGCTGGGATCGACGCCGTGCCCGCCACCGGGGACGACTGGGAGACCGAGTACCTCTCGGCCGATCTCGCCGTCGCCGTGGTCGATTCGCTGGACGCCGCGATCGAGCACATCCGGACCTACTCCAGCGGTCACACCGAAGCGATCTGCACCAGCGACCTGCGGGCCGCAGACCGGTTCACCGCCGAGATCGACTCGGCCGTACTGGCCGTCAACGCCTCCACCGCTTTCACCGACGGCGCCGAGTTCGGCCTCGGCGCGGAGGTCGGCATCTCCACCCAGAAGCTGCACGCGCGTGGGCCGATGGGCCTGGGCGAGCTGACCTCCACCAAGTGGATCGTGACCGGCGACGGCCACATCCGCGCCTGACCTCGGCACCCGCTCAACCCGCATCACCGCATTGCCCGCACACTCAGGACCGACGCAGACCAATAGCTGGGGAGCAGTTTTCGCATGGAGGCGACCGAGGTCCGCAAGCTGACCGCGCTCGAGGACCGGCACTGGTGGTACCGCGAGCGGCGGCGCCTGCTGGCCCGCTCGGTCGCCGACCTGATCCCCGGGAAAGCGGTGGACGTCGGTGCGGCCGGCGGTGGCAACACCCGGGTCCTGCAGGCGCTGGGGTGGCAGGTCGCCGCGCTGGAGTTCGGCTCCGACGGTGCCGAGGTCTGCGCCGAGCGGTCGATCCCGGTGGTCCGCGGCGATGCCACTCGGCTGCCAATCGCCCCGGCGAGCCTCGATCTCGTCGTCGCGTTCGACGTCCTCGAGCATCTTGACGACGACAAGGCCGCTGCGGCGGGCATTTTCGAGGCGCTGAAGCCGGGCGGCACGTTCCTGGTCGCGGTTCCGGCAGACCCCCGGCTGTGGTCGGCGCACGACGACGCCGTTGGGCACGTCCGTCGTTACACCCGGCAGACCCTCGGCGACCTGCTCGGTGGTGCCGGCTTCCAGTCCGAGCCGATGCGCAGCTGGAACGTGCTGCTGCGTCCAGTGGTGGCGCTGCGTCGGCGCAGCAGTTCCGGCAGCGACCTCGAGCAGCTGCCCGCAGTCGTGAATACCGCCCTGCACGCCATTGTTGCCGCCGAGCGCTACCTGCCGGTCAAGTCGCTTCCCGGGGTCTCCCTGCTGGTCCGCGCCCAGCGGCCGGCGCCCTTCTTCTCGGATTGAATTTGCTCGCTCGCTCGCGGGGTGTCCGCTTTGGCGGGTGGTTGCGTGGTCTGCCCGCTCGCCCTGTTACTCCGTGTCGTCGTCGGAGGAGTCGTAAGCGATGTAGTAGGTGGGGCGGCCCTGCAGCTGGGTGTAGAGGCGGCCTACGTACTCGCCGAGCAGGCCCAGGCAGAGCAGTTGGACGGCGCCCACGCTGGCGACCGCGACGAAGGTGGACGTCCACCCGGGGACGGTGTGGCCACTGAGGAACGCGATCACCGCGAAGGCCAGCAGGATCGCCGTCACCAGGGCACCGCCGAGCCCGAACCAGGTGGCCAGCCGCAGCGGGGCGATGGAGAACCCGGTCAGGCTGTCAACGGTGAGCCGGACCATCCGGGACAGCGGGTACTTCGTCGTCCCGGCCGCCCGCTCGTCACGCACGTACGGCACCTGTGCGCTGGGGAAGCCGAGCGCCGGCACCACCAGGCGCAGCACCCGGTTCTGCTCCGGGAGCCGGTTCACCGCATCCACGGTCGCCCGGCTCATCAACCGGAAGTCCCCGGCGTCCGCGGGCACGTGATGCCCGACCAACCGGCGGATCATCCGGTAGTAGAGGCCGGCGGTGAACCGCTTGAACGCGGAGTCGCTGCTGCGATCGCTGCGCACCCCGTAAACGACGTCCACCCCGACGGTTTCCGCCTCGGCGATCATCTGGGCCAGTGTCTCCGGTGGATCCTGCAGGTCGGCGTCGATCGTCGCGACCCAGGCGCCACGTGCTCGCTGCAGGCCTGCCGACAGCGCGGCCTGGTGGCCGGAGTTCGCCCGCAGCCGGATCACCCGCAGCTGCGGCCAGTCCCGGCGGGCCTTCTCCAGCAGAGCCGGGGTGGTGTCCCGGCTGCCGTCGTCGACCACGACCACCTCGTAGCGGCGGCCAAGGTCATCGAGCACCGGCCGCAGGCGCGCCGCGAACAAGGGAATGACCGCCTCTTCGTCGTACATCGGGACGACGACGCTGAGGTCGGGCACAAGGTTCGCAACGGACGGGGAAGTCACCGTCGTGAGGGTAGTCGTAGTCTGCGGATGCCGTCATGGCACACTCGACCAACGACAGCCCGTGCTACCGAAGCGCTGGCGCTTCTGTTGAGAGACAGGGATCCGTGATGCACGCGTTCGCACTCGTCGCAGCCGCTGAGGCTACCGAAGAGCACCGTGACCTGCCGATGCCGGCCTGGGCCTTCGGTGTGATCGCCCTCGCCGTCTTCTTCGTGTTGTTCGCCTTCACCTGGTCCTTCCGCAGCGTGGGTAACCGGCACTGAGCACCGTCCCCGACCCGACGCCGGTACCGCGGCGGATCGGAGTCATGGGTGGCACCTTCGACCCGATCCATCATGGTCACCTGGTCGCCGCCAGCGAGGTCGGAAGCCGGTTCAACCTGGACGAAGTGATCTTCGTGCCGACCGGGCAGCCGTGGCAGAAGACCGACCGTGAGGTGTCGCCGCCCGAGCACCGGTATCTGATGACGGTGATCGCGACCGCATCGAACCCGCGGTTCACCGTGAGCCGGGTGGACATCGATCGGCCCGGCCCGACCTTCACCACCGACACCCTGCGGGATCTGGCCGCCGAGCGGTCCGGGGCGGAACTGTTCTTCATCACCGGTGCGGACGCGCTGGCGCAGATCCTGTCCTGGAAGAACGCCGAAGAATTGTTCCACCTGGCCTACTTCATCGGCGTCACCCGGCCCGGGCACCGACTGGAGAGCCATGGGCTACCCGCCGATCGGGTGAGCCTGCTCGAGGTCCCGGCGATGGCGATCTCGTCCACGGACTGCCGGAATCGGGTCCAGCGCAGCGCGCCGGTCTGGTACCTGGTGCCGGACGGCGTCGTCCAGTACATCAACAAGCACCGTCTTTACGAACCGACTGGGCGTGAGAGGGTGGAGTAGTGACTGCTTCCGACCATGCTCTCGAACTTGCGACCGTTGCCGCCCGTGCGGCGTCCGGCAAGCTGGCCGGCGACGTCGTCGCCATCGATGTCAGCGAACACCTGGTGATCACGGATGTCTTCGTGCTCGCCTCGGCGCCGAACGACCGCCAGGTCAAGTCCATCGTCGAGGGCGTCGAGGAGGCGCTGAACGCCGTCGGGGTGAAGCCGATCCGGCGCGAGGGCGAGCGCGACGGCCGCTGGGTGCTGCTGGACTTCGGTGAGCTCGTGGTGCATGTGCAGCACGCCGAGGAGCGCAGCTACTACTCCCTGGAGCGGCTCTGGCGCGACTGCCCGACGGTCCCGCTGCCCGAGGACGTCATCACCTCGAACGCTGCCGCCAAGGAGCGCTCGAACGAGCACTACGAGCCGTACGACGACTCGTTCAACAACGTGGACGAATCGGACGTGGACACCGGGTCTCCGGTCTCCGGCGTCCCTGGTGCCACCGGGGCGTGACCGCTCAGCGGCTGTTGCTGCTGCGACACGGCCAGACTGCGTACAACGCCGAGGCGCGGTTTCAGGGTCAGACCGACATCCCGCTCGACGAAGTAGGGCTTGGCCAGGCGAAACGCGTCGCGGACACACTCGCGAACGAGCTGGCCGGGAGCGTGGTCAGGGTCGTCTCCTCCGACCTGAGCCGGGCCGCCCAGACCGCCGACGTGGTGGCCGCCCGGCTCGCGGTTGAGGTCACCCTGGAGCCCCGGCTGCGGGAGATCTACGCGGGGGAGTGGGAGGGGCTGCTGCGCGACCAGATCGTCGCCCGTTGGCCCGACGACTTCGAGGCCTGGCGTCGCGGCGACCCCGATGTCCGGATCGGCGGCGGCGAGAGCCGGGTCGACGCGGGGATTCGGGCGGCCGCCGCGATCAGCGAGGCCGAGCAGGCGATGGACGGCGGGACGCTGATCTGCGTCGCGCACGGCGGTTCGCTGCGGGCTGCCATCTTCCAGTTGCTCGGGGTGCCATCGTTTCCCTGGAACGCGCTAGAGGGGCTGCGCAACGCGCACTGGGCGGAGCTGCAGAACACCAGCCAGGGCCGGCGGCTGTCGGTCTGGAACATCAACAGCAGCTCCGCGGTGGCCGAGGGCTGAGCTCGTCCGTCGTCCATCGTGATTCCTGGGCCTGCTTGAGCTTGCTTGGTCCTGGAACAGGGCAGGGCCTGCCCTGTTCCAGGACCTGCCGATCCGTGGTTAAACGCTCCCTGCCGCCGCGCCGGATTCCGGGTCAGAGTTTCCCATGGAATCCATTGCGGACGACGATACGGAGCTTCTGACATGACTGAACTACCTACTCGTGCGCTCGGCAACACCGGGATCCAGGTCGGCGCTCTCGGCCTGGGCTGCATGGGGATGTCCGGGATGTACGGCGCGAGTGACGATGCGGAGAGCACCGCCACGATCCACGCTGCCCTGGACGCCGGGATCACCCTGCTCGACACCGGCGACTTCTATGGCTCTGGTCACAACGAAATGCTGATCGGTGCCGCTCTGCGCAGCCACCATCGGGAGCAGGTGCAGCTGAGTGTCAAGTTCGGCGGGCTGCGCTCTCCCGACGGCGGCTGGGTCGGCTTCGATACCCGGCCCGAGGCGGTCAAGAACTTCCTTGCCTACACGCTGAAGCGGCTGGGCACCGACTACATCGACATCTACCGACCGGCCCGGCTCGACCCGAACGTTCCGATCGAAGAGACGATCGGCGCGATCGCGGAGATGGTGGACGCCGGGTACGTGCGGCAGATCGGCTTGTCCGAGGTGGGCGTGGAGACCATTCGCCGAGCGGTGGCCGTGCACCCGATTGCGGACCTGCAGATCGAGTACTCGCTGATCTCCCGATCCGTTGAGCCGTCGATCCTGCCGGTCTGCCGCGAACTAGGGATCGGAGTGACCGCCTACGGCGTCCTTTCCCGCGGCCTGATCAGCGACACCCTGCAGCCGAGCAGCCTTGGGGCAGGCGACTTCCGGACGCATAGCCCGCGGTTCCAGGGCGAGAACCTGACCCACAACCTCGCCTTGGTCGACGCCCTGCGGAAGCTCGCGGCCGAGCGCGGCGTGAGCGTGGCTCAGCTCGCGATCGCCTGGGTGCTCTCCCGCGGGGACGACATCGTGCCGCTGGTCGGCGCCCGCCGCCGGGACCGGCTCACCGAGGCCCTGGGGGCGCTCGCGATCGCCCTGACCCTGGAGGAGCTGGCCGTGATCGAAGCCACCGTTCCCGCTGATTCTGCGGCCGGCGAGCGCTATGCAGCCCCGCAGATGGCGACCCTCGACAGCGAGCGCTGACCGGCTCGTTGGCTGACAGCTTTGCCGGCCCGGCCGGCCGTCGTCCCATCCATGATCGCGAAGGCTTTGTCGGTGATACGCCGACGAACTCTTCACAACGACGGCCGCTGCCTGGCCTGTGACGGGAGGGCCCGGGGGCGCGCCGAGCAGACCCCGATTTGAAGTCACCCCCCAGCGCTGGGATAGACTCGGCAAGCTTCACCGGCGGGTCGCTCACGCGGGCTGTCTGGGAGTGGCGGGGCTGTGGCGCAGCTGGTAGCGCACCTCCATGGCATGGAGGGGGTCAGGAGTTCGAATCTCCTCAGCTCCACCGCGTTTGAGCAGGTCAGAGGCTAGGTCCGGGATTGTCGGGCCTGGCCTCTCGGCTTTTGGGCAGCAAATGGGCAGCAAACTTCGCTGTTACGCCCCGGATGCAGCCGAGCAGAACCGGCTTCGGATGATGCCTGGCGAACGAGTCTCGGGTGAGGGTCATCACGTCAGGGCGCTCGTACTCTGCGATGGGCGATCGCGATGAGGGCCGGGGGAGTCGCGGCGGTGGATCGGCCGGCCGTCGTGGAGCGCTGGGTGCAGGTCGTGATCATGCTGGCGATCGGTGGGGCTGCCGGGGCCGGCAGCTTCCGGCACGTCCATGACGTGGCTGCCGCTCACGGTCAGGCCGGTTGGCTGGCGTGGGCGGACGCGGTGGTTCTCGAGCTGATGTCGGTGGCGTCGGGCCTGGAGTTGCGGCGCCGCAAGCGGGCGCACGAAGCCACACGGTTTCCAGCGGTGATCATGGGCGTATCTGTGGTCATCTCGCTCAGCGCCCAGGTGGTAGAGGCCGAGCGGTCGGTGATCGGGTGGGTGGCTGCGGCGATTCCAGCTCTCGGGTTCCTGGTCATGGTGAAGATCGCCTTGGCGAGGGCAGGAGCCATTCCTGGGGCCGTAGCGGACACGGACGAGGAGCAACGCGTGCCGGTCATCGGTCCCAGCGAGTCGGATGCAGCGGCTGAGAAGGAAATGGAGAGCGGTGCCGATGCGAAAGCTGATGAGAAGGCTGATGAGGTGGATCCGGCGGTGGCGGTCCTCATCCCGGCGGCCCGGGCTGCAGCTGAGACTTTGCATCAACAGAGGCGTCGGGTTACCCGGAAAGCCCTCGCTGATGTGCTTCGTGCCGATGGGTACGGCGTCTCGAATGCTCGTGCCTCCGAGCTCCTGCGCGAGTTGAAGCCTGAGTTGGGCGGCAAGGTTTCACCGACTGGCCTGGTCGGTGTGGCGCCGGCTGGGCGGACTCCTGTCGGTGAGGTTCCATCCGCGATTCCATGACAGTTGGCTGTGTAGGCGGGGCCTTCGTTCGCATCGAGGGGGTCAGGAGTTCGAGTCTCCTCAGCTCCACTGAAGAACGCTCAGGCCTGTGGCCTGGGCGTTCTCATGTTTGCCGAGTGCGAGTCCCTCAGGGTTCGGCGTGCGAAATCGGATCCGATCGTCCGCCTGAGCGTGGTCGTAAGCCCTATCAGCGGCATGACCGAACGGGGAACGCCAGGGCAGTTGCTTCGCTCTCGGCGAGCTAAATGCGTGGCGGCGGCTTTTCTGCGGAGAATGGCCGGATGACAGAAAAGCGTCCGCCCTGTCAGCGACAGTTGAGGGGCATCGACTTCCGCGGCTCCGAGGCGGTTCGCTCATGAACGCCGCTCGGACCGAGCCGCCTGCACCACCCTCGGCAGGTGCGGCCGTCCGCCTCGTGGTCGACAACGCTCACCGTGAGGACGCTGCGCGCCCCGTGGCGATTCCTGATGCGAACGGCTTGTTTGCGCCCGCGTTCCTGCCCGAAGTGTTCCCTGCAGTCGTGGACGCGAACGCGCTGCGAGACGACTTGCTGCGGGTGGCCGACGGCCGGGGCCGGACTCTGATGCTGAATGCGGCAAACAGCGGCGTCCTCCGGCTTTTCTGCGCATCGCACGTCTTGGAAGAAGTCGACGAGCACCTTGAGGGGTGGTCCGCGCAAAGGGGACTTGATCCCTTGCTCGTTCGCGCCACCTGGAAGAGTGACCTTGCGCCCCTGCTGCGCTGTGTCGATGTCCCTGACGGGCTCACTACCCTCGTTGAGCAGCAACGCCTGGATTACCTCGGCCTACCACCCGAGACCAGCAAGTACTGCGACCCGGACGACGTTCCGACAGCCGCCCTGGCGCTGTTGATTAACGCGCCATTGCTGAGTAAAGACAGGGCACCCCTTCGCGCGGTCTACGGCGAGCCGCACGACCACGTGGCGCACGCTCAATGGCTGGACCAACTCCGCGCCGTCGGCGACCTGAGCCCACTTGGACGCTTAGTCGGGGCGTTGGAGTCACTCATCGGCATGGCTTCCTCTGGTGCCTTTCAGGGGGTCACTGCGGTGGCCCGCCGAGTGCCATGGCCTTGGCTCATGGTCGGTGCGGTGGCCACGGCCGGCGCGTTCCGCTACGTCGTCACGCCCGAGACCCGGCAGCGCGTGCAGGCCGCGCTGGGCGCTGGTCTCACGTCCGTCGGGACGACTGCAATAGAGGTCATCAGCGCAGGTGAGGCAGCAAGACGCCAGTTCGATTCGCTGCTGCCGGTCCAGCCCGAGTGGGGCCACGTCGCCGCCAGCCGAGGCACCGAGGCCGCCCTGACCCGAGCCGC
>Ga0307513_10001103_pt1 | contig 39053 bp, 47 predicted proteins | sample 15_EM_MG_FD_202174 | JGI IMG/M metagenome (GOLD analysis project Ga0307513, IMG submission 202174) | Populus trichocarpa ectomycorrhiza microbial communities from riparian zone in the Pacific Northwest, United States - 15_EM | ecosystem: Host-associated > Plants > Roots > Unclassified | place...
AAAGAGCGTAAAGAGACGTCGATTTCGGAGGCGGAAGCATGTTTGGCCAAAGTTCCCACAAATTGATTGGACGATCAGGGCTGCTTTCCATGGCCGAGTTGACGGTGGTACAGGTCAGGCATATGTTGAGGCGATCCCCTTTCTGGCCGTGACCACGCTCTCTTTGACACGTTCCAACTTCATCTGACAGCTTGCATTGGCTGCATTGACTGCACTTAAACCTGGGGTCGGTGCTCATGGCGGCAGAATGTTGAACGGGAGGACAGCCTTGGCATAACAAACATGGAAATCATCAGACAGCTGTCATGCTTACAGATAGGGGAGGAGTATTACCACGTACTGTGGTGCGTCCTCACGAAGTGGAGAATGACTTCTTGAGCCTTGTTCTCTGGGGTATTCACCAAGGGAAGGCCGCGATTGCGATCATTTCATATGCAGAATAATGTAGACCTTTCGTACAGGTTGAGACAGGCTGAGAGGGCAAAATATTAGTTCATTCACCAATGATCTGTATTACAAAACGACTTGTATATGGCTCACTAGTCCCTCCCTGAAATGTGGGCCACAGCCCGCCAACCTTGTTCGCCGCCTTTGATGCTCTTTCCCCTTCGTCCCTATAGGTCACCTCTGAGTCGCGTCTCCAACATCTATCGCCCGTCTCTCGTCTCTGGATTTCTCATGCCAGCCCCCTCACCCAACTGGGTGGCTCTGAAAAAGGTGCCCGCTCCAGTTGCCGCCTTTCATCCGCGCCATATCTCACCACCGCATACAACCTACAATAGACGCTGGGCGCAGAGAATAGCAAAGACGAACGACCGACAAAACGGAGAAGGCTGAACTCGGACGCCAAAAGACCTAACACGATGATACAACCACCCACGAGCAACCCATCGCAACCTCTACGAACACCGGACGTATCTGTGGATCCGTCCACTATCCATCCAGCTGATATCGATCCTGATTCTGTGGAGAATTTACGCGCCATGGTGTCGTCCAAAGTGCGAGACAGACTATTAGCAAAGTATGGCTCCTGCAACCGCCACTCTTGAATTCTTCTGTCCACCGAGTTGACACTATATATCCCTATACAGGCCAACAACTTTCCTCGCTATGGATTGCGAAATGGTTGGCGTTGGCCCTGACGGCATTGAGTCTGCTTTAGCACGGGTCTCTATCGCTAACTACTCTGGAGGTGTGGTCTTGGACGAATATGTTCGAGCGCAGGAACCCATTACGAACTACCGAACGTGGGTGAGCGGTATCCGACCCGAAGATATGGTCAACGGTATCGGCATAGCTTCAGCGCGTTGGGTAGAACTCTAACGATTACGGGTTTCTGTTTGCAGCAAAGCCGTTCCGAGAAGTGCAAGAGAAGGTAGCCAAGCTGCTCGAGGGCCACTTCCTCGTAGGCCATGCACTCCACAACGATCTCTCCGCTCTATTCCTCACACATCCACCAAAAAAGACTCGAGATACGCAGCTATATGCGCCATTTCGCTCTGGAAGGAAATCTCGTCCGTCATTGCGAAAACTCGTTCAAAAGGAACTGGGGCTAAAGATCCAAGAAGGGGAACATTCTAGTGTGAGATTTACTGGATTGATTGGTGGAAGTGACACTCAATATATCCCCTTTCCAGTTGATTGATGCCCGAGCAACGATGGCCCTCTATCGCTTGCATAAGAAAGAGTGGGAGGCTAGCAAGCAGGGCATTCCTACCAAGACAAGTCCGTCCATTTTCTTGCAGTTTTACGCGCGGTCCACTCATTCTAACCCCACGTGTACAGGAGCAAAGAACGAGCCAGCCACAACATCTGACCATGCAACCCCAAGGAGGGCCCCCTCCGGTATGGTCACAGCCGTAAACAAGGAGGTTTCCAGCACATCAGGCAAGGCGATTGTGAAGGCAGTCAAACAAAGCGCGAACGTCAAGGTAGCCAGTGGCGAAACGAAGAGCAAAGATAAACGTGGGGCGAAAGAAAGTTGGTGGCAGGACCTTGAATGATGGTGAAACCCGAAGGTGGCTAACGCATGAGCGTCGGGCATGTACTGCATCGTCGAGTATTCTGATATCGAGTGCTCTTTAGCTTTGCCGTCACAGAGTCCCTCACTAGCATGACCGTCTGAGTGGCAGAAGAGTTTATCGCACTTTGAAGCAGAGAACGCGCAGTATTTGCTACATCAATTGTTTCAAGCCCGTAAAGCGGTGGGCTTGGGCTAAAGCTTAGATTTGTTCGCTGGGAAGGGACCATTCCATGGGTATTCGTCCTCTCCGAGCCTGTGAAGATACGGTATTAGTCATTTTATAGGTTGCAACCACCTCTTTCTAGACGCTAGCTAACAAGTCGAGCCGAACTCACCACCATGCTATATTATGGAACCTATCACTTCCGAACCACCATGCTACTTCTCCGTCCTTTGGTCTCTGTACAACGATCCACGGCAAGCCATACGTCCCGTACTTTTCCACTATCTCGGTGACCTCGCTTCGCATTAGGTTCGAAACATCTTTCTCCTGCGATTTCGTGATACAACGAGCGAGATCTTGCGCTGGAATGACGGAGGGTGGGAGTGAAGGCAAGAAAGAGGGATCAGAGGTAGAGGTATTGCGGGTGAACAGCTCAGCCTGCAGGGGGTGGTCGTGATCGGTCGTGTTATCATTGACCGGTTACATATAAATCGTTAGAGAGGGTAAACAGAAGGGTTGCCCACCCAATAATGACGAGTTGCATCCGTAAACTTGTCATCGGACAGTTCGTCTTTCAAGACCCTGAGAAGGCGCATAGTCGATAATGTATTCTGAGGGAAGCTTGGCGGTATGTCAACCGTAACTAGTATTAGAGGAATTTGTCGCGTCAATGCTTATATGGGTGGGGTAAGGCGACAGCGAAGGACTCACGTTGATATTGAGCACAAATTCGAGGTAAGGCCTTGAACTTGGGGTAAGCATTAGGTATCACTGTGATTTTTCATTCCACAAAAGGAGCATGTACCATGTGGCGCGCCTTGTATGGGTTGGCCGCGGGAGAGGCATTGCCGGTGCTCTTAAATATACCCCCCAGGAGAACCTGGGCATAGCGGAGTCAGGATATGGTCAGATATAGCTCGAATAGCACGTTAATGCCGCCGAAGGACTTACTGGCCGAAGGTTCAAGTCCAAATTCCACGGTTTCTTGTAGCGCTGCAAGATCTCGAATGCTAAAAAACTGTAAGGAGATCCGATATCATAATAAAAATCAATCTTCACGCGGGGAGGCATCGTGCGGTTATGGGATGGTTCAAGTCTGACCGGCTTTGCCGGCATGCCGGCTGGGCTGTGCACTGGATGACAGCAACAAAACAGAAGTGACGAAGCAATATTGGAATTTATTGATACTGGAAGGCAGGAATACATCGACGTCCGTATTGAGAACGCACAAGCAACCCGTGATGATGATGAAATCGAGTATTTATATAGCCGTGTCAGGCCCAGATAGGGCTTACACGACTCTACTTACAACAGCCAGTAATTATTTGGTTTAGGTGGAGTAGGGAAAAGTTGGGGATCGAGGTGAGGGTAACAACTTTGAGCACAACTGTATTGATTGGCTACAAACTGAGAGGCAAGCCACAGGGCTGGAAGAATGAAGGGTTAGGGGTTAGCAGAAGTGAGTATCAAGAGACGACCGTGAAGGGCGGTGACAGAGAGGGTTTAGCGCGTGACCATCGAAATCCGTATTCAATCCTGCCTCAAGACAAGAGAGAAGGCGCAAGAGCGGTTGTCAAATTACTTTGAGTGGGTGGGCCCCGGCAATCGGCGCCTGCGACGACACCGCACGATTGGCATTCGCCCTGGACCCAATGGCACAAACCCTCGTATGTGTGATCAATCCGTGCCATTGCGGGCCCCGTTTCGTGAGATCTCCCTTGCGTCATCCCCCGTGCATGATCGGATAAAAATGAAGGATTGTATAGCACTGATATGTCATTCTCCCTTCCAGACGAAAATAAACGACGAACATGCGTGTAGGACGAAAGTCAGCGATCGTGGAACCCACCATTACATAGATCGGGCGTATGAAAGCAAATGGATTGCATGCTTGAAAAGCAGCGAGTTGAAGTCAGAGAGAGCCATGATGAGTCGTAGATATCGCCTTGTTTGGCCTCAGGGTCCTATTCGGAGTGTCGACACGCGGAGATCGTCCCGCAGACACCAGATAGAATAGAGTCCACACCGAGTAAGAACCCAAGGATATGGTACGTACCTTCGCATTTCCAATCGACTGGGGGCGTGACTTCCTGGAAATGCTATCGTCAACTGCGTGGATAATGTTCGTAAGGTACATTGAGTAATCAACGCATCATTTGAATATTATCGAAGCGGCGTGGACCGAATGCAGGTATTGGGATTGTCACAGGGGCCCACCGGATCGCCACAAAACGTCATGACATCCACCATGGTGGAAGGATACTTTGACGGACGAGAGGCAGATTGGGATTCTTCGGGCTGTATATTTGTTTGCGCGCGACCGAATTGAATATTAATTACACGGGTCTATGAGGAAGGGATCCTCGTTGCAAAGGGATTTGCAAATTGTCCTTCCGCGATGGGACACATTCTGGAACCTTCTTATAGTCGATGTGGTTGGTGGTTGTTGAGAGTAAGGGATCGATTCGCGGTTTCCGGATTTGGGGGATGGAGTGAAACAAGGCTTTGCTAGGCGGTGACATTGGCGTTTGCAACGCCAGGGACTGATCGTAGTTTGGGAGAGACGGGCTTGAAGAAGGAGAAGCAGTAACTGAAATTGGAAATGTGGAAAATTAAGGCGGGGAGGCACCAAAGGAGGAATTGAGAGTGATCGTGGTCAGCCTGCCACTGCTGCTGCCACTGCTGCTGCCACCACTGCCACTGCTGCTGCCGTGCTTGCTGAACGCCGTGACGGCGAAGTAGTCATCTTGGTTGCTCGTTGCGACGTTGCGACGCTGTTTGAAAGCGCCCCTTTTTGTGGATGACCGGAGGTTGAAATGCTCCGTCCAGATCGCAGACGGCCCTCTCGGGCAATAGGCTGACGAGAAACCCAAGCTCCATCCGACGCGATCAATTTCCAAATCACCCTGCCCAGCTCTCTCGCTCTCGCCGCTGCTGTAACCGCTGCCCATGGCATCCCAACTCCCCTCCGAGCTCTGGAGACCCATCCTCCAGCACGCCTGTATGATTCCCCACGCCCTCGATACCCCCCTTCGCATTGGAGGCAACATCGACGATGTCCAAGAACGCACGGCCGTCCTCCAACACGTCGCAAAGTCACGTCGCGCGACCCACAAATGCATCGCACTCGTCAACCGCACTTTGTACTCTGTCAGCGCAGAGTTTTTCTGGACCTACCTCGTCCTCGATTCGCGGGACAAAGTCATCGGCGCAGCCACAGCCCTCTACGGCTCTGCCCACAATCACAACGTGCCCAACCCCAATCGCTATCCAAACTACCCGAGGCCTGTAGGTGGCTTAGGGTGGTTTATACACCGCATCGACATGGAATTCGACCTTTGTGCGACTGGAACAATTGACGAGGATTCCCTCCGCGCTCTCGTTTATATCCTCAAGTCTTCGCCAAACTTACAAGTCTATTCTGATATTAGCGATAGTGAAATGCCCCGACCCTTCCGACTCCCTCCTCCCCTTGCCGACACGATCATGCCTTTACTCCTGCATCCTAGTAACTTTCTTCGGCGGATCGACTGGCATTCGAACAATCTCCTTTCCTTTTGTTCTCATCTACGCAACGCCCCATGTCTACAGCTACTCAACCTTCGCTACTTCGACGACAAGCCCGAAAATCAACCTAATGATGACGTGCCCAATGTCCACCTACCGAGTCTCCACTCCATCACGTTTCGAGAGCTCGGAAGCTTTCGTCAGGCCGCCATATCCAGCACGTGGACCTTGCCATGCCTACGTATGTTGACAGTCGAAACAGCACAAGACTTCGGATCACACCCCTTCCTTCTCAAGCACGGGCCTAGCATCCGACATCTTTCCTTGCATACTCCTACCATTGGTGGGCCATTCCCGCCAATTTCTGCGTACTGTTCTTTCACGCCTCAACTTGAAACACTCCATTTTCAGTTGCATCACCCCACCTTTACCCTCGGGGGTACCCTGCAAGCTTTGTCCATGGTCGGCATCCATGGTCTCCTCCCATGGGGGGATCGAGACTTTGAGGATGGGGAGCCCGAGATGCTTCACAACCACCTGAGTGCCATGGTCCGCCTCAAGCAAAAGATGCCCAGCCTGCGCGTTGTACGCTTAGTCGATTTTGATCCCGACAGCTGGCAGTCGATGTACCGCGAAGCATCTGAAGTTGCCAAGTGGCAGCGTTGGCAAGTCCGATGGGAGTTTTTAGGAGTTCGTTTTGAGGACCACAAAGGGGAACTCATGCGAATACCACAGGATCTCCTCGACCTCTTAGAAGAGCGAGATCTTGCAGCAGAAGACTCCTATGGCGAGGAGACGGAAATGGAGGATTACTATGAGTGGGATGGGTCGTCCATCGGCGGCTCACTCGGGTCTAGCATGATGAGTTGGGGTCAGTAAATGATTTACATGGTACCTTTGCCTCAATTTCCGTTGTAAGTGTATTTTTTTGGATTTTGGCAAGGTGCTGATTGGCATACAGATACATCACAATCTCCCAAAAGATACCACTCACTACAACCATGCTCCTTAATTGGCAATGATACCTCAAAATCTGTCACTCCTTCCTCTTTCCTCTTTGTCGAGTAACCGCGCACTAGCTCGCGTTCTGACTATCCAACTGTGAGCAGCGGCGCTTGCGCGCTGCCTTTGGATGCAGGAATAACTTGTATCTGAACCTAATATAGCGTACGGATCGTTATATCTAGACTAATGCTATCACAGCCGCAAATTAAACCACTCACCCCAATGAATCCGAGAAACTTGTTTATACGACGCTCCCGAGTATCGCCTTCTTGAGCCAGACCATAATGGTTGTTCAGTTCCTTGACTCCAGACGCTATACAGAGGGCATTTAGTCACTGAACTTGAGAATAACCCTTGTACTCACCGCTCATCGCAAATAGTTTTGCCATGGTGCTTGGGGAGAGCTCACTGACTTCTCCGTTGGTGCGGACAAGTGGCTTCAGCGGATCATGCAGGTTGGACGCCGTCAACAGGGAGTTATGACGCCGAGCGTCGCTATTGACAAGGTTTTTCTTTACGTCGGCGATCTGTCTCCGGTGCTCGTCAGCTTGATTTCTTAGTGCATCTGAGATGCGTTCGTGGAGCTTCCGAAGTATTCTTAGAAATATGTCCGCTCGGAAAGAATGAACAGTGGAACTCACTTGGTCCTCGACCCTTTCCTTCACTCGTGCGTTGATTCTATCTCTGATGGTATGCTGCAGGTGGTGCGTTAGGAAGTCGTTGATTTTCGATCTAACCACCTCCCGAAGCAGCGCCTTCAGATCTTGGATCCGGTCTTCGTGTCGTCGATCTGCAGCAGCGATTTGCTGCCGTAATTGGGCAAGCTGGGAAGACGTCCTGATTGAGGGACCTAGAACACAGTCCGACTTTGGCAGGTACTCACTTGATGGGCATTCTCTACGACACTGGGGAGTGCAGCAACATGCGCCGTTTGTTCGCCCAAGGTATCAAATGTGTGGCCCAGCATTGTCAGAGAGCTCTTCATTACTGCGACCAGATCCTGAAGATCGTCCATTGGTGGAGGGGCCTCCAGAGTCGAGAAAGGTGTCTGGGGCGACAAACCGAATTCGAATTCGGAGGCAGGCGCAAGGTCTGTCATGTCGGTGCCGTAGGGTGATTCTTATGAAATAGATTCAGGCTGGTGCTGCCTTGATTCAGACGCCAGAAAGAATACGGAAAGGCAAGATGGAGGGAGTTTTTACGCCGTCGATGGTGAAACGGCGTTTTTGAAGACCAAGACAGGCTCAGAACGTTCACTCAGCGATCGAGAAGCACAGTGAATGGAGGCCACGCCTCGAGTTTGCTGGACGGCCAACACGTGCACCCCGACGGGGAGAATGATCGATCAAGAAGACCATATATTCTTATCACCTCCCCAATGCACTGATCATCTATGTAGATATGGTATGTCAAGTCCTTACCCAAGGTAGAGAGCCTGCCACACTCACATCTACAGCAAGGCTGGAGACCCCAGAGACTTTCTGGCATTCCAATTGAAGATTGATCCCTTTGACGGTATCCAACTCCCCCATCGCAAGCGAGAAATGCAGATACCTATGATCCGCAGATAAGCTTTGACTCGCTCAGGGGTCGAGGGAACCCACCGAAGGCAAATCTCCTCACGGAAATCAACATATAGTTGCTTGTTGTATTTCCTCTTTTCCTAGTGTTGAGCGTGGTGATGACACTTTGTAAGACAGAGCCCTTACCTCCGCCTTCCTGGTTTCCTCGTCATACGGGTGGCTTTGGTGAATCACAAAATCGGGCAAGACGTAAAAGGACATCCCGGAGCCAAGATACATCTCATACAAACAGGCCGCCTTGTTGCCACCGTAACCAATAAAACGTTCCTCACACCTGTAGTGGGTTAGTCGACAGCAGTTAAAATCAACAGAAGCCAGACCAAGGGGGACCCTTGCGGAGGAAGATCACGTAGGGTTCGTATGCGTACTGATATGCTTGGACTTTGTATACATCTCCAGGCCCAGCGTCGAAGTATCGTCGGTATTCAGTGCTATTGTGGCCTCCGGTCCACGAGCGATGAAAAACCTCAATCTTGCCAGAATCGTAGAGCGCTCTTAGATCCTATGCAATCCAATCATAAGTATGTTAGGCGACTAGAAATCAATCCCCACCTCTTTAGTCGTAGGGAACGTATCCGCATCTCGTCCATCTTGTTGATCAACGAACTCAAATGCAGGTATAACAAGAGCAGCATCTCCGCGCCTAAGCTTGTCCATGATGGCAGGTGACCTTAGAATCTGGCTGCGAAAGTCTGTGCACACAGCAAAGTCCACATCAAGCATCATTACGAATTCAGTACGAGCGAAGAAACGAGCCACATTCCGCCACATGTTGAACTGTCGATCAAAGTTGTCCAGTATGAGATGAACGTCCACCCATGTTGACATGCCCGGAGAGGTGATGTACAAGTTATGAAGTTCACGCAGAACGGCATCCCGTTGATCCTTGGGAGCATTTGGTATATGAATTGCCACAGAGATAGGGCCTACGATTACAGTGTCAGGGCAACATTCGACAAGGAGAAATGTGTACCTTGATATTTGCGAGCTAACTTAGCGAGAACAACGAAACGATTACGGGTCACCAGAGTGGCAATGGATATATCCTCGTAAGAGAGCTGTTTCTCTGATGACTTGGACGAACGATAGTAAAACGGGACGATATTCGTTGGCTGCAGTGATTGCGAGAATGCCTTGTTCATGAACAATTCCTCAGTCATCGAGAGTGGCCTCCTTGGGCTGGTTTTGAAGAAAAAGCTCGGCGACGGGCGCCAGTAGACGGGCTCTTCCGCCCATCGCAGCTTTCCTGGACCAACGTTGCTATGAAGAGACGTGTCACTTTTAATTTCCGAAAATTTACTGCTAGGACTTGACAGAAGGTCGACGCCAACCCGCAAGGACGAATGAGTAGGTAAGAACGCCACCAGGGGGACGAGGAGCGTGTAAACCGTCGCGACCACGGCATAAGAGAGAACGACCGTCTTGAGAATCCTAAGGAAGACCGACAGGAGGAAGAACATGAGGTCCGAGGTGGCCTGCCCGGCACGGCGGATTCCAAATCCAATCAGGACACGACCCTCAAGGTTGGGACTTGACGTTTCGCGTGTCGTCACTTGTTCTCTACCATACCCGAACAACGCTCCCAATATGCCAACAACGCTCACCGTCCTCATCACTGGTTGTTCAGAAGGAGGTATGGGTTTTGAGCTGGCAAGAGAGTTCCATCGACGTGGTATGTCCATAGTGGTGCTCTCAACATTATCCTCCCATATATACCTCGCGAAGGACACAAGGTCATAGCCAGTGCGCGAAAATTTGAGTCGATGGCGCGGCTCAAGAGCCTCATCGGTCTTAAACTCATCGAACTCGACGTAACCAAAGACGAATCGGTCAAGAACGCAAAAACCTACGTTACAAATGCTTGTGGAGGAAAGTTGAATATCCTCATAAACAATGCGTGAGTGCTCTGTCTTCTTCGCCAGATGGATCAAGTGTCACTGACCTTGTATTCCCAGAGGAACATGTTATATTATGCCAACCACGGACATTGATATCGAAGAAGCCCGCTCGCTTTATGAAGTCAATGTCTTTGGCGTAATGCGCATGTGCAAAGCGTTTATTCACCTGCTCATCGCATCCGGGAACGGGAAGATAATAAATGAAGGCTCAATAGCAGGAATCATACCCATCACTTTCAGCTCTGTCTATAACAGCAGTAAAGCGGCGCTTGCTCAGTATTCGGACACACTCAGAATCGAGGTCGCGCCGCTAGGAGTTAAGGTCATTACAGTAGGTCTGTTTAGTATTTTCGGAAGGTCGCAAATGGGTGGTAACGCCTATAGCTGATTTCCGGCGGCGTCACAAGCAACCTCAAATCACGAGAGTTGCCCCCAGACTCTCCGTTTCAGCGCATAAAGGAGGCTTTCAATTTCAGGCAGGGAAGGTCACAATGTGAGTGCCAGTTTTGAGTGACCGTTTGACATCTCGGCGGACAATTACATGTTCGACAGTTGGCGCGATGCCCGCTGATGCACATGCGCGACAAGTCGTAGAAGTCGCATTGAAACCTTCTCCCTCTGCACATTACTGGATGGGAAGGTTGAGCTTCCGCACTTGGTGCTGGCAGACGTTCTTACCCAAAGTGTCCTGGGTGAGCCGCTCTATATTGGTTCTTATATAGGCTCCTTACCTCCTGCACACAGGACTACCTCATGGCCTACCTATTCAGTCTCGGTAAACTAAGAAGGATCGTGCAGGCGAGCCACCGGACGATGATTTAGCTCGCCACAAAATTGCAGTTACAGCGCCATTATCTTATGCTACTGTACCTGTTCGGCACTCAGAGATATTCGCTATGACGGCGTCAATGCTGTACGAATGTCCTTGTGCCACACAGTCAGGTCCATCCATTTACCATGTTTGAATCCTATCATCGGTAGTTGGCCAACCTTGACGAAGCCTTTCTTGGAGAAGAGGGCCATGGAGGAAACGTTGTCACCGACGATGTGTGCAATGATTACTGCGTAACCGGCTTCCAGACCGAGGTTATTCATCTCTTGGACCAGATAGCGACCAATGCCTCGCTTATGGTGCGAAGGGGAGATGCATATAGCAATTTCAACAGTACTATCAATCCGGTGAGGGCAGAACAAGGCGAATGGCAAGACTAACTATTTCATGCAATCTTGATGGTTGTATGGCGCAAGGTTCGCATATCCAACTAATGGACCGTCCGTGTCATTTTCGAAGACACCGACCGCAGGATAATTATTGCTGGTGATCGCGTCATACCAAGCTTTCCGAGTTTCTAGAGTTTCCAGGTTGGTGCGCCAAATGTTGAGGTTATTGGCGATTTCATAATTCAGAAGCTAGAGGATATTATCTGGATATCTTTTTTGTGTCGGTCGTGGGGACTCACTCCGACAACCGCCGCAAGATCTCTCTCCTCCAAAGGCCGAGCGAAGTAACCAGCCGGAAGTGACATCAAGGGCAACAGTCCCGATAAGTCGCCGGAGGGGAGTGTTGGATAGCTGCTGAGTGCAAACCGCGAAGGGCTGCTGAGTGCGGCCAGAGGGTGGCGAAAGAAAGAAGGTAAAATCGCGCGGGTGGCCCCAGAAACAATGAGGGGCCCGACTCGACAGAAAAGCGGAACCCGCTCGCGGAACTAGGATTGAGCTCAGATTCCATCTAGCCGTGGGTGCTCGACTAGAATACGGACTGCCGGGCCAGGGCATTATTGCAGAGTACTTTGCTTCAAGTCATCAGATCCAGCTCCTTATGAGATTCAGCGTAAAACACGCAACAAGCCCTGAACCCGAATAAATCCAGTGACAGAGCCTCTTGACCGCCAACCACGTCGACGCTTTTCGCTGGCCGACTCGTAGAGCCATGATGCAAGACTCCGACGTCCCAGGGAGTTCTCTCCCCCCCGCTTTACAGCCACTACAACACTACTACAACAGGGTCATGCGCCAATACCAGTTCTACTTGGATAGGTCGACCCCACATGTCGCCTACCGGTGGATTACAACAGCTAGCCTCTTCGCCATCTTTGGTCTGCGCATTGTACTAGCACAGGGAGTGAGTATCTCTGATAACTGACTGCTGGAACGCCATGCTGAACAACCTGCGCAGTGGTATATTGGTTCGTGGACTTATCCCATTCATAGGGCACCTATGCTAACATACTGGTGTTCTTCGGCTCGCTCATACAGTCGCGTGTAAGTCTGGCCATCGCTGGAGTCTGCAGATAACTTTTGACGCTTTCCGCAGACGCACATGCAATCTATATGCTGAACTTGCTCCTGGCGTTCCTACAACCCCGTTTCGACCCTTCGTTAGAAGCAGACCTTATGGATGATGAAATAGAAGGAGGGGTGGAGGAGGAAGCTCCCCTCCCTTCTTCGCGGGACGACGAGTTCCGCCCATTTGTACGACGTCTCCCAGAATGGAACTTCTGGTAAGTCGCAAACCTGTGGATACAGTGCCTGTACCCATATTGACTCCCCTTTCCAAGGCTCTCGGCTACGCGCGCGACCGTAGTCGCCCTGCTTGCGACGATTTCCGAAGCATTTGACGTCCCTGTATTCTGGCCAATCCTGGTCGTATACTTTTGTGTGCTCTTCGCCTTAACGATGCGTCGACAAATACAGTGCGTCCTGTACTTACTTGAATGGCCCAAATCGTTTCGGCGCACTGACTCCCAACGTCTTGATGTAGACACATGATCAAGTATAGGTACATTCCGTTTGACTTCGGGAGGAAGGCCCGTTACGGTGGAACCAAAAAGTAGCGCGACAATTAGACTTTGTTGTAATGTTTTCTGTCCTCGAAGGACGGTTTAATACCAGACGACCTGGATTCTACTTACTCAGCTTTGCTTGTCTCTCGTTGTCACGTCTGGATCGGAAACGACATTGGTTGGGATAACTTGGACTCTGCTTCGTCTTCCGGCCTCTCATACGCGTTCGTGCTCGTGTTAAACTAAAGACTCAAATCGACAAGACGAAACACTCCAACTTCGTTGGCCCTGCTAAGTTCGCTGGACACGTACATCGTCGTGGTCGAGTTCTATTACCACTCGAGCGATCCGCATCCATCTTATCCTTTAATGCCCACTTGATAGGACAAATATCCTCTGTAAAGATGGACAGTAACCGACCAACGACCGAAACAACAGGTATTTTCGCGCTTGCCGATGAAATTCTGATCCAAATCCTTGAGTCGATGCGCGTACGAGATATTTTGGCGTGCTCCTTAGTGAGCTTACTCATAGTTTATTCTTTGTGCCTTCTAGTTGACGCATCTCAGGTTAACTCTCGTCTCAATGCCGTAGCAAAAGCTGCGTGTGTCCCTTTCCGCAACGCACTGGCGCGCTACGGCCTCGAATATTCTCCACCGTATCAGATAGTAGAAACTGAACCTTGTCTTGCCGAGCTCCTTTACACATTACTCGAATTGCACCGCCGATGGCTCGTCCTCTCTCCTACCAAAACAGAAAAAGTCGTCATCGCGGATCCCCCGGATGACATCTTATTCTACGAACAGTTTGCTGTGGTAGATCGTCAGCCAGACGATGACGATGACGAGTTTGAGCCAGGTTGGGAGCTTGAGGTTCTCACCTTCGGAGAAACTCCCAGTGATAGAGGGGCTGGTGCTGACGGAAGCGACGATGAAACTGGTGAAGACGGACAGAAGGTACTCGAGGTCGACATTGACGGAGCGGTGATTGAAGAGATTACGGACACAACAGGAATCGATTTGGAGGCAGTTGAGACGGAAGATGAAGATGACGACGGGGATCTCATGGAAGAGGACGGTAGTGAAGAAGGCGGCGCAGAAACCATCGTCCTGGAGAACAAGGGCGTACATTCCATCGCGGAATTCAAGACCGGCAGCAGTACTCTAAATACATACAAAGTGGACACCAGACAAGATCTCATAATCACCTCAGAGGAGTGGAGAAAAGCAAAGGCCAAAAAATCCGCGCGATTCGCCCAAAGAAGCGGTCTGAACTTCGCACGAGGTACAAAAATTCTCCGCTGCTTGACACTCTCCGGACTGAGACCACATCCCAACACTACCGCCCACCTGGGGGCGATCAATGTCCATTCACTCTGTGTCGAGAACAAGGAGGAGGCTGGGGACCCAATTGATCTTGTAATCCAGGGTCCCCTGCTAGCTTTTACAGTTCGTCATACCCTCAGAGACAAGGTTGTCACCATTAACTGGCGGGAACCACTAAGAGCTACGACGGTGTGTGTGACGAGCCTACTTGATGGTTTTAGAGACTTAATCGTACGTCGTAGATCACCCTAGAAAAAGAGTTCTATATGGATAAACTCTTCATTGCCCCAGACCTACTCGCCCTCCTTGTCTGCCCTGTCGGCGACGCAGACATCGCTCGACGTTCTTTGGATGAAATGACGTGGTTCTCTCCAAGCGAGGGAAACCTCAAGATACACCTCTACTGTTTTGGTCCCTCCACATCTAACCGATCACCACCCCATCGACTCCGGACCCTTCTTCTACCTTCCCTAAATCCAGGTGCTCGCCTTGATATCGAGACTATCACTTTCTTGCCTCAGGTGTCTGATGTTACCTCTCGACCACCTCCGGGAGGTCCTCACCCTCCGCAAGCACTGATGCAGCGCGTGAAGGAAGAGGCAGGAGTCGTAACACTAACCTTCACGGGATCAACTGTAAAAGGTGACGGGGAGAATGACCTTCATGAGGAAATACCTGAAGGGGATGGCTGGATCATGGACATTGTGGTGCTCAAGTCCCATCTCTTGCGTCTCGCCCGTGACCCGACCTATCTAGCAAAAGGTGACAAGGAGATTCCTTTCGAATTGTGGGGCGGAAGGCATGCTAGACTATTCCCACATCTTGACGAAGGAGTTTACGAGTCGCCCAAACTCTACACAACGTGCACATACCGAGTCGTTAGCATCAACCCGCTGGTTTCCCCTGATGGGGAGATCCCCGAGGTCATAGTAGACGGGAGGCTAGATCAAGGCGGCAGGAGGCAAGTCCCAGCTGCAGATCGGCGCATGGATGTCTTGGACTTTTGCCCTGGCCGGATCGAGGACGTAAGGGAAGCACTAGAGTGGGAGAAGCATAGGACGGAACGGAACAAGGAGGACGTTAAGACAGAACTCGTCGAACCCACATCGTTCGGACCAGAATATGGAGGGGGAGGACCAGGCACCGACCATTATTCTGCCAAACTTGCTACTACGCTGGTTGATACCCCGACGGTACTAGAGAAAGGGGTGTTTGTGGATGCTGTGGAAACATCTCTCCCGTACCTCATCTCCAAGTTTGATCTGGAGCGGGGTCGGAGGGACGATGGCGAACTTCCTCTACCAGAAGCCGTCTTTTTGTCTGAAGTGGATCTTGTCGTTCAGGTACGTCCCGCGCACTTTTCGAAGGGGCTACTAATGGTTTCGCCAGTTGCAAGGCAATGACAACACTGAAGAATTCGAGTGTCCTCGTTACGATCGTTATCTCTTCATATAAAGCCATTTACATACGCTACCGAACTTCCCTCGTTCGGCACTGTCTCTTGGGTTTACTTGCTCAATATTTTGGCCAATGGATCTGAAGGCCATCCACTAATAATACAATATCGATACGCATGCGCAGAAAACATAGACTACCTGATTGTCCAAAAGATTATTCTAGCACGTTGACGCCCAAAGTCCGAATTCTTTGAATGACATCGCTTTCCAATGTCATTCCGTGCAGATGAAGCTCCTTCAACGGTGCCACCGGAGCACCAGCATTCGCTTTGGACTCCAAGAAGCTGACCAGAGTCCGTTGTCCATCCGAGGACGTAGCGGTGAAACCGCATTTATCGCTGAATGAAATTACTTCGAGCCTCGGGCACACCCTATGGTGCGCAACCACTGCCCATACAGCAAACAGCTCCAACTCGAGGGTCATTTGCATGAATTTGAGGCATCTCAAGGACGGGAAAGCTTTCAGGAGCGTAAAAAAGTCTCGCATCTCGAGCCAGCTGAGCTCGTAGTCGATCATGTGGAGGGTTGTTACGTTGGAAAGGGACGTAAGAGGGGAAGAGGTCGCCCGGTAAGTGGTTTGGTCGGGGTCGATCCGTGGAACATAACCTCCCTTAAATCCCAGAGTTTGCAGCGCTGGTGCGTGTATGGCTTCTATAACCGCCTGACCATTTCGGTCGTCGTTGAAATACAACTTCAGATATACGAGAGAGTCGAGCGTGATGGGCGCGTGACCAACCGTGAGTCGAGCGAAACTTGAGTCGACAAGCTTGAGCTGTTCGATAGTGGAACCGTCTATCCAACGAAGCCAAGGATGGAAGGGAATTGAGGTAACCTTGGTTAGTTCCAAGCTGGTGACGGTCCTCGGTATAGGTGTTGTTGTGAAGGGCGAGGTGTCTGCGAGTTCTGTGGACCTGATGCAGAGTCGTCTAACTCCGGGCACCATATCGGTATGCTTAAAGGATGCGGTGCCAACAAGGCTCAGTTTGGTAACCTCGATGACCGCCTCGGAAGCCTTCACGAGAGACTGGAAATGGCTGGAGGTCGTGTTCATGTCTTCCTCGTTGTTGATCTCCAGGGACAGCTCTGCAAGCCTCGTCATAGAGAGCCTCAATTTTTTAAGAATCTCCTTCAGAAGTTCATTTCGAGTTTTCGCAGGCTCCGTGGAAGGCGGCTCGCCGGCGGGTGCCGTTCCTTTCCACCACTGACTTGAAATCTTTAGATAGAGCTTATACCGGCATCCACCCGACCTTTCGAGGAAGGCCTGCGCCCGTCGGACTGCCCGCATGGAACCTTGGCCGTTGACTCGCTCCGTCTCGCCCCACTTCTCCAAATGAATGTAGACGTTGCGGTACAGACTAGGCGTAGCGAGTGCTACTGCGCGCCAACCTTTTGACACCCTGTTCAGGCGTTCCAGTGCGCTTTTGGAGTCACCCAAGGCGTACGACTCTGGCTCTGCTTCGACCGCGAACTCTAAAACTCTGGCGAGCAGCTCGGGTACAAGTCTTGTTATCGGCGCGACCGACGCAGAAAGGACTTCCCGCTTCCGTAACAGCCCCGCCTTCCGTTCTTGGAGCTCCGACTTTTTGGATTGCAACTTGCTGAGCTCCTCATCGAGCGCGGCTACATTTGCGTCTATTGTAGATACTTCTGCGTCGACAGATGCTAATTCTGAATTTCTAGTCTACGCATCAGTGCCTCTGTCAAAATTGCCACTACAACCTTGCCAGCGACAGAATGAGGCTGGCGCGTCCAGGGTTGCCACTCACGTTCCATCACGACGTATTAACCATACGTCGGTCGAGGGAGCGCTGGACGAGGAAGGTGTCGTCATGTCGCAAGTGACGGTGGTTGGGACCAAGTCTGTTTGCCGCGCTTTCATATTGATCAGGCAGTGCGTGTGGGATGTCCAATAAGCTTAGCCGAGTTCCATGCATAAACATAAAACACCTGTGACAACATTACAAATCATCCAAGCCATTATCACTCTCGTCCCTTGACCTCCCGTGCTCGGTCCTTTCAGGGTTGCGCTATGTGCGCAAAGGAACCCCAATCTTGGCTATACGAGCCCATCAACTAAACGTTGAGAAAGAACGAGTGAGCCATGTGACAAATGGGAGGGCAGCATCACTTCTCTAGATATCCACCGCACCGTCTGCCTCACCTGTCTCAAAGAGGATCAGTATGGAAGTATTGAATGTCGCCTCAAGGTGAATGTGGACACACCTGTCTGTGCAGTGCTTCCCACATGAGAGCCAGCATTCGAAGATCCCGGGTCATCCTCTACAGCCCCAGTTTCTGTGGCAGCCGGTGCATCGCCAGAATACATTTTGTCTGCAGGTTTAAATTGCAATTTGGCTTGCACTTGAACTTGCACTTGCCGTCTTGCCTAAATCACGTAATGAGGTTTATCCGAACCTAGACATTGGCACGCAACAAACCTTTGTGTCCTTCAACCCACTGACACTACCGGCGACCTCCTCCAGGGACATCTCAAACCTCCCCGTTTCGACCTTGGCACGCTTCTCCACGCATTCGACCACCCATCCAATCCCCACCACGACCGGTTTGGGATCAGGCAGAGCTCGGTAGTGGGTAAGGGTGGACGGCATACCCGATTTATACACGATGTGGGTCAAAGTCTTTCCCGGCCGAGTGAGGAGCTGTAGACGGCAATCAGGGACCGTGCGGATGGTTGCTCAACACTAGACTAAACATACCCTTGCACCCAATCTTTTAAGCATTTCCACGAAGAGTCCACCAGCGTCATCTCCATCCTCAGTTCGGACATCCACGAAGACAATGCAATCCTTGAGCACTTCGCGAAAGGATGGTTGGGTTTCCTCCGGCGTAGAGACTACCTGACCCACAGCAGTTGGCGGTGCTCCTTCGTTTGATAGAGTTGAGGAAGAGGTTAAATTAGTGGGAGCCGCTGCGGGCAATAAGGCCGCCCTTGCTGTAGCAGATATAACTCGCCGACCAGACGCTGTCGTATAAGGCTGTGGTGTCCTCACGACACCAGAGGGGGGCAGAGTTTGTGATAGAGCCATTGAGGCCATTGAGGCTCGTCTGGCAGCGTTGGCGGCTGGATTTGACGCTGGTGGGGGTCCCATGTTAGGGTTGGCTGGACCGTGCTTTCCGACCTGTGTCTGGTTGCGTGAGACTCGGGAGCCGTTGAAAGCGGAAGGGGGCTGCATTCCACTATTTGGTCGCGTCTTGGAACTTATTCCGATGCTAGTACCAGGTCGATGCAGTCCTAAATTATTGGGAGTCGTGCGTTGCTTCAAGTCTGCAGTCCCCCCGCGCTGCACTGGTCCGGTCTTAGTCGAGCGATCCGTTCGAAGACCCATGCTCGTAGCAGGACGGGGCGCCCCCATTGCAGACGACGGTCGTGATGCGCCAAGCCTATCCAACGCATCAGATAGAGTTGAGAGCTGGTGGTGAGTATCTTTATGAGGATCCACTGTATTCCTCTTCATCAGGGCAGCAATTGTTCCAGACACTGGAGTGGTGGCCAAAGGACCCAGAGTTGGTGCTCTGAATAAGCTAGAGGCACCACCAACCGTTCCGGCCCGTTGGAGGATAGAAGGACGAGCCGAAGTTGAAGGCTGTTTCGAGGAACTAGGCCCCGCTTCGCCAGCTGAGGGTTTAGTAGGAGAAAGACTGAATGGTAGCTCGAATGCTGTTACACCATGTTGGACCTTTGGTCTGGGCAGTCGAGAGGCTGGGGTAGGTGGAGGTTTCGCTGCGGGAGTAACAAGCGAGGTAGGAGGCACCATGTCGGTCAAAGGCACGCAAGAAATAGGGGCCTCTGTGGGTTTGGAGGTTGACACGTCCTTTGGACGCGTAAGGGGTACCTCCTGGAGTTTGGGTTTCGAGGGTAACGGTCCTCGAATAAGTTTATCCTTTCGCGCCGAAGTATTGACGGGATTAGGAACTGCCGATACAGGAGCTTTGATCCCAGCTGAACGCCAAGGCGATGGTGCAGCTTTGATTTGATCAAAATGAGGGAGTCGAGAAACGGATGTGGAGAGCGGCGTGTTGGAGGGAGGTGGATGTGAGCCAGAGATTATGGATGGAGATTTTGAACGACCCGGAAGGTCAACTAGCATCGCAAAGGTGCTAGGAGTCGGTAGCATTGCGTCGGTTCCTTTGGGTTCTTCAGCCTCTGCAACATTCTGGAGAGAGAGGTCATGAACATCCAGCTAAATGATAAGAGACTACAGTCTACTATAGTTGACAGACCTGTTGGTGGCTATGTGGAACCCATGCGGAGTTTTCTGGCCCAGAGGACACTTCAGACACAGTAGTAGGAACGGACTAGGTTACGTAGTAAGCTCTTCTCGCTTATTAGGTGAACAATGAATTACTAACGAGTGGATCACTAGTTATCACCTGGCTCGAAGTCGAACCATCCGCCACTGGAGCAGAATCGATGCTCTACAAATGGTGAACATTTGTCAGCACGATTTACAATAGGGGACATACTTCGGTTCTTGGACGCTTTGGCGAAGGACCTTCGTTTGCGCCAAGCCCGGGTGATGGACGCTTGCGAACAGCGGCAGGGGCATGGGGGAAAGTGAGGGTAGCCTGAGTACTATCTACAGCCTTCTGGGCCTTTGTGTTCTTGCGTTTTGCCATTGGCCTTGGTGGCATCGAGATAATTTCGCGATGGGGAGTGAAGGTGAACGGGACAAACGGCAAACGGTTTGACGGCTGGAGCACTCCCGACAGAGTTTGGGGGGTGGTTGGTGGCGGTGGTTGCTGCCGCTTTACAGGCGAGGGATTCAGGCGTCGTTGAGCACGAGTGCGGATTTTGGACGAAGGAAATCGATTAACGGGTGCACTCGTCTTCGTCCTTGTCACAGTGCTCGTGCTCGACATCACACCCTTCCAACTCGTCACGAAAACACGAATGAGGCGGAGTCCAAATTCCGGCCAATGTTTGGCCGGGTGCGTCTAGACCCAATCACACAAGCCGACTATTTACAGGTGCATCCACCCGAGTGCAAGACTACATCAACGACGCGTAAAGCTTACAGTTTAGCCTTGAGCTCAGCTAGCTTGAGCTCAGCTAGCTTCATTGCGCTGTCTGCGGGAAAATCAGCCAACGAATGAGGTAATTACGTGTCTAAGTACTTACAATTCACATTGTATAACTCATCACTTGGTACTGTGGTCGTATGGAGCCCGATTGACCTACTGTCCACCATCTCAGGGACGACTTCCGCGATAGTTCGGGCACCAAGGAGGCGCATATTCATCTCAAACTCCTCCTACAAGTCAAACCTGTAAGATCGTTCGTCTAAGGTCAATCAACCAATGCTTACATGAAGAATCTTTAGTGCCTTGTCGATACCTTCCTGACCGTATGCAGAGTACGCATACAAGAACGGTCGACCGATTCCCACTATAAACCAGATGAGATTTCCTTTACCAATTTACGCTGTTTGCACATACCTGCGGTTGCGCCAAGAGCCACTGCCTTCAGCACGTCCGTGGCACGGCGCACTCCTCCGTCCAAGAACACCTGAAATTTTGGATTGGGGTATAATTTTCGCTTCTTCAGCTCTTCTATCACCTCCACCAAGACCTCAATACCAGAGCGAGCGAATTCTAATTGCCGACCGCCGTGGTTCGAGAGGACAATACCTTGCACCCCGGCTTCGGCAGCCATCACGGCATCCTCCCAGCACTGGATACCCTTAAGGATAATCGGCACTGGATATAATCAGATGAGATATCTTTAAACAGGCAAGGACCCACTCCTCGTGATACTCTTGAACCAGGGAATATCTTCCCAAGATAGAGAAGGATTGATGAACGACTAAGAGAACGTTCTGTTGAGATTTATCGTTGTCTCCGGTGAAATATGAATACGAACACTGATGGCTCGGGCAGCGCCTTGACTCCTATCGACCAGTTCGCCAACTTGGACAGCAGAGTCATCTTCGAATTTCATACGCATATCCTGAAGATGGTTAGGTTTGGTTTAGGAAGATATGCCGTAGGTCATTCAAGATCGACGTACCTTCTCTCTTCGCCCCAATTGAGGTGCATCGACTGTAATGAAGAGACTGGAGGAAATATAGGCAAGAGTTATTGTACTAGGAGACAGTTTTGTGCCCACCCTTTGATCCCCCTCTTCTCGGCACGCTGAACCAGCTGTTTGGTAACCTCACGATTTGAATTCACGTATCTGAAAGAACAATTGTTAGTAGGCCTAAAGCAATACCTGAGTCTGGTAACGTACAGTTGCAAGAACTGTACTTGGCCGGGCTGAGCCGCATCCACGATTTCATCGAATGAACAAGATGCAAGAGTGGGGATCTGCAAGAGCGCAGTTACCCAACTATATTAACCGCAATAAATAAAAATACCATCTGGATAACACCAGCCTTGGCGGCTGCTCTTGTCAAGTTCAGTTCGCCATCTGGATGCCCTAACCGACCGAGCGCCGTTGCAGTCTATTGGGTGTGAAGTCAATGGGAAAAATGCAAGGCAGAGAGTAGGATGCACAATATACACAGGCATCTTTGACTTATGCCCTAGGATCGTTGTCGAGTAATCTACCTTCAAAACGTCTCGCAATACCCGTGGTCGAAACCATATCCTAGGAACAATCAGTATCGTACAATGTCAAGGTGTCGAGATACCTGTGGTAAGCAAGATGATTCTCTCTATTGGTGATCTCGTCATCCGCCGCAGATGAATAGTAAGCCCACGCTTTCTCGGACATGGTGAGTTTGGCGATGGCCTGTGGACCCCTGTTGGTGGGCAGTTACACTGCCGTCACATCCCGCGGCTCACTTCAAAGTCATGCAAATTGAGGATTTGATCCAGGGGCGGTCGATTCTTGATCCTCTCTTGTCTCTTGACCTCCTCCTGAGTAACCTCTTTCACAACCAGTTTCACCGTTCCAGGGTCAACCTTTCCCAAACTATGGAGGCGTCAATGTGTCTTAACAGCGGTCCGGAGCTTCTGACGTACTGATTCTCCTTGGGTAAATGAGTCGTAATAGCGTCTGGAGGGTGGATGGGATCATATTCTGGCTTTGGTTGGTATACGTGATTCGAGAGCAGCGCGGGCTTTACCTTCTGTTGCGTCCTTACCCCCATACTTGAGAATGATCCCCGCCCCTCCAGGGTGATCTGCAAGAGGATACTTGAGGTGAATCCTTCACACCTTTATAGTGCGTACCATCCAAGAACTGGGTAACGTCGTACACGTTCCCTGCTCAAGAGATATATGTGAAATTCGCGTGCGACGGTTGGAATCGACTCCACCATGAACGATGATCCAACATGACTCTCTCGTGTTATGCTTAGCGACCTCCTCTCCAGAAATGAGTACGTCTGGTTCAGGCATGGCAGGAATGGAAGCTGCAGAGCCGCAGAAACGAGCTCGTTAGAATTTCGCTCGGGTGCAAAACCGTGAACAATCGTGTTTGTTGGGGCACACCACAAACACGTAGGGGATACAAGATAAACCTTGAGGCTTTATATAACCGTCCACCGGGTATCCCGATAATCGGGCACTGGAGCTCGGAACCCGAATATCACCTGAAACACTCGTGCTTGTCAAAATTAAAATAAAGAAAACATCAAGGCCTCAAGCCAAACCCAACGTCTTTGGGACCACCTTCGCTCAAACTAGGTATTCAGGATCACAAGGTGCAATGAATGCACAGGGAGCAGCCATCTAGACTTCTGGTCACGAAGAACCGTTCTGTGCAGTAACGTAATCCGTGGAATTTAGGCGCGATGGCGGAAGAAATGAGAACATTCTACGGAAGGTGTACGGTGTTGTCTGTTGAATTACAGTAATTGTTTCCTATAAGAATCCTGCCCAATATCGCTGAGGTTGTCTACTGGCTTGGCCTCCCACATAACCATAACCCTAGAGTGTTCGTAAGATGGGGCGACCTACCGCCGGAGGAGTGTCTCGTTTGGTTCAAGTATAGGCCAACCCGTAGGAATTCCTTTCGGATCGCGGAGTCACGCGGGATTGGCACGGGTCTGTTTCCAGCAATAGTAAGAATTAAATAGAGCAGCCATCTTTGTTTGTGCGCTGGGTTCGTTGCCCGCTTCGGCGGGTACCAAGCCTTGGTTCGCTACATCCCCCTGCGTTGACCACGACCATGACCAGCAAGCGCTCATTAAACCTAGCACTGACCGAGCCTTTCGTTTTCCTACGCACCGGCAACGATTCAAGCTCGCACAGGCGTAGACCGCAGATACCTGGCGGAGAATCAGCATCGATGCTTCGCGGTGTGCTGTCCCTCAAGCTGTCAAAGCCAATGCGGGTCACCAGCATCGAGACCGAATTAATCGGTGAATCCCGTACGGAGTGGCCAGAAGGCGAGTCACTGGCTCCATCCTCCTTTGGGGATTGGCAGCACTCACATTCCGTCGCTGACAGGGATTGGGTCACGACGGATAGAACTATCCGAACAGAAAACCTTTCTCAACAACAAAACCGTTTTTTATAAAGCCCAGTGTCACCGACGTGCTCGGACTGTTGGGCCTGGTGTGTCTCTCACTGAAGATGATACAGAAAACGATGTCGATTCATCGGAAAGCGTTGAGAGGAATGAACGCACACGATCTTATCGCCGTCTGAGCGCGGACCACGGCATATTTCACCGATATGGACGCTCGCCACCTTCTGTCTCACCAGACCTGTCCGCGGCAATGCTTCCACAAGGACATGTTACCTTACCGAACGGAAGTAGGAGTTTGCATGGCTTGCCGAGCAATGCCAGTAGCACGGGTGAGGTCAACAGTTGGTGTAGTCATGAAGGAAAATTAAGTTACTTCTAGGTACACAAGCAATTCCGCCCCCTATGGGTAACTCTCCTTCCCCTTCCCCTTCCCGTCGCCACTCGACACCGCATCCAACCCCACCTGAGCTACCAGAGACCAAGGCCTCACGTCGCCTATCAGCTCGTCTAAGCATTGCAGGGGTCCTACAAGATGTAAAGGATATGGTAAGACGTACCGATTCTCGTCAAGATCACACCAATCGTTTAGAATCGACATCACCTGCACGAAGACCAGAGACCGCAAGCCTTGATAAGGGCGAAGGTCGTCGGGGAAGAAGCCGTGATCGTAAAGGAAAGAGTCGGATGTCAATCATTGGAGAGGCCCTCGGACTTAGAGACGAGAAGGGTGAAGGAAACGGCTGGCACACCTTTCGGTCCGGAACCTACAATTACCCGGTTTCATTTCAGCTCCCACCAACTCTTCCCCCAAGCGTACGGTGTGACTTTGGCTCCGTTCACTATCGCCTGAGGGCCACTGTGCACCGACCAGGACCGTTCTCCCACCGGCTTACCACTACCATTCCGGTCGAGGTTGTCTGTATGCCGATTGATGAGGTTGATGATGGTGATGCAATAGTTGTCGAGCGCCAATGGGATTTCCATGACCATCCAGAATTGCGATACATGCTATCGATCGGAGGTCGTCACTTTGCTCAGGGCTCCGAAATACCATGGAACATCCAACTGATGCCTCTCAACAAGACGAAACTGTATCGTATCAGTATTCTTCTTGAAGGTAAGCAAAATTCCCTTCCCCTTGTTCGATTGGCCACTTAATACACTCCAAGAACGCATCGAGTACCATGCACATCACCTGATCCGACATGAATCACCTCGTCGTTTGGCGCTACTAGTGATCCGACCCTCGACCCGAGCACCTAAAGGAGCACCGCAGGTCCCTCTCCTTCCAATACTCTCGCCTGATCCAAGCGCACTTGATGAGTCTGGATTGCTGCCATATGTCGATCACCCCGTTTCGACGGCAGACTCCGTGGAAGACCGGGCTACAGAAGCTGCGGCCCACCTTCTATCGCTCGATGGACCATGGCATCTGCATGGAACCATCAAACTTCCAGAAGATATAGTCCATATCTCTACCAAACACCCAGTGTGCAACACCATGGTTCGACACAGCCTCAAATTCTTCCTTCGTGTTGAGCCGGGGGACGAGGACGACTTGGATTCGAAGGGTAACAAGAGGCAGTATGACATTATTGTCGAAATGCCAGTTACCATTCTTTCAGTAGGTGCCGTTTCGTCCTGCGACATGATTCTGACGTCATGGGTTTCTGCAGCACCACTGTCGAGCCGAGCAGGCTACCTTGCCTCGATATGAATCAGACACGTCTGACCGAGCCCCCGTGCACCGCTCGCACCGCTCCGCCCACGACCAAATTCCAATCGTCACTGTTGCGAGTCCATCGAGTTCTGGCTGTCCAATCGGAATACCTGCTCAGGACTACGAGACCAGGGTAGAGACCAGCCTCCAGTTTGCACGACTCATCGCCGGATTCGAAAACGAACAAGGCGAACTCCCCCCACCATATCCCAATTACGAAGCGCCACCATCACCAGCTATCGTCGTTTCTTCTGAGGACATTGGTATCACTTCATCGTCATTAGGACGAGCAGAACCAGGGACGAGCGGAAGCGTCTCAAGCCAGGACTAAACTTGTTAAGTCTCACAATTGCTTTGCCATTTCCAATGCTACTGTTGTCTTCTTATGGTCACTCCCCCTCATGTCTGTTTCGTTATCGGAATTTGGATGCTCTCCCTAGCGCTTATTCACGATCATATGTGATACCACTACTTTGTATGCTTACAGAAAATGGAACCTACTATTTTTTTGGATTGTTGATCATCACACAGGTGCATCTGGTGAGCGGGGGATGCGAATTGAAATCTAAAATGAAATAAAGTAACAATATCGAGCCCGGCGGTTATCCAATCCTCTCTTTTGCTTATTCCAAAATTTTGGTGACTATACCCGTGCCGACTGGAAATAGATTAGCCACATCGAACATTTCGATGATAGACACGCACCAGTCCTGCCGCCTTCGCGCAATGTGAATCTGCAAAGTGCAGGTGAATCAAGGTCGACACACACGACAAGCACAACGCGCGTACCGAGAACCTGGCTCCATAGCCACATCGTGCACGAGAGTGCCAACCATCTCGATGTTGTCACCCGGAATGACCATCTTCTCCGCTGCATCAGCGGTGCCCTCAGGGAAGGTCAAAGCAACGGTTATATCCGCCGTCCGTAGGAAGAGCTGTGGTCGATAACCCTCAGTGAAGGGGGTGTATCGTCCTCCTTCATCCTTGGTCAAAACCTAGATGACGGGATGTCGGGATGTCAAATGCGTCGCATAGAGAATGGAAGTTGCGGACGAACGTAGATTTGAGCCTGGAACTTCTTGTGGGACTTGATGGAGCCGGGAGCAGCCATTACCATTCCCCGGCGGATCTGGTCACGCTTGATACCACGGATGAGAGCACCCATGTTGTCACCAGCTTCACCACGGTCCAATTCCTTGTGGAACATCTCTACATAAGAGTTGAGTGTCTGCAGAGCTCAGGTAATAGGGTCACTTACCAATGCCGGTGACGGTGGTCTTGAGATTAATTCCGAGACCAACGATTTCGACTTCCTGGTTCTTGTTGATGACACCGCGTTCCGCCTACAGAGACATCGGCAAATAGGACATCAGAAAGACGGAATTGACATACTCGACCAGTGCAGACAGTACCACGACCAGCGATCGAGAACACGTCTGGAGAATGACGGGTGAATACAGAAATGGTGTCGTTTGGACAAGCAAACCTTCGATAGGAAGTAAGAACGGCTTTTCAAGCTCACCTAGAAACAATACATCAGCGATTCTCTCGCACGAAACGAGGAAGGAGGACTCACGAATAGGGATCTCCAGCCACTCGTCGCAAGCCTCGAGCAGCTTCAAGATTCTCTTTGCACCGATCTCCGGGTCCCTCCCTTCAAGGGCAGCAAGCGCACTACCCATAACAATAGGCGTGTTCTCGCCGTCGAACCCGTAGGTGGTTAATAGTTCGCGCATTTCCATGTCTACGAGCTCGAGCATTTCCGGGTCTTCAATCACATCGATCTTGTTGATGAAAACAACGAGTTTTGTGATGCCGACTTGTTTGGCAAGGAGCAAGTGCTCTCGTGTTTGGGGCATCTGGCCATCGGTGGCGGATACGACCTGAGGAGGCATGCTCAGGGCCTTTATTAGTACCTGGAACTAAGTAGACTTACAATGATACCACCATCCATCTGTGCCGCACCAGTAATCATGTTCTTAATGTCTACGATGCAGATGGGCTATTATTGCTGAGGGGCGCATGAGTGACAACTTACAATCGGCATGACCTTTCATAATGGGAGTTAGAGACGGTGATAGCGCACAATCCGTCATTCTACTCACCAGGGCAGTCGACATGGCCGTAGTGGCGATTTGGAGTCTCGTACTCAACATGGGCAGAGTTAATGGTAATACCACGAGCCTTCTCCTCCGGCGCCTTATCAATCTGTGCATAGTCGACGAACTTGCCTCCTCCCTGTCCAGCGAGGACTTTTGTAATAGAAGCAGTCAGGGTGGTCTGTTTTCACGCGCGACGCAACAACCGAGGGTTAGGCTAGTCGGAGGGGTACGGGAATACAGAAGTTACCTTTCCGTGATCAACGTGCCCAATGGTACCGATATTCATGTGCGGTTTTGCTCTCGAGAATTTAGATGGGGCGTCTGCGTACCCTCGTCGTGTGGCAACTAGAGCGCGTGCAGTTTTGTACCATTCACAAAAGCCATTCCCGATGTAGAAGGGTGTGGTGGAAAAAGCGCGAAAAGCCCTTCATCAGAAACAAGGCTTGACACTGCGAACAACGAACATTGGCGCACCAAAGAGGCCATTGTACGAGCCATTCACGAGCGACTTTGTAAAACGCGAACGAGCAGAGACTTTGAAATGAGAAAAACGCGCGTAAGCCAGACCGTTCTGTGGGGCACGATGGAGAAAAAGAAAAACAAGGCGTACAGGTGACCGACGCGGCCGACCTAGAAATAGATACACGGAACATGACTTTCGTATTCCTCAGCAGCCGTAGGTACAATCAGTGCGAATGACCGGGAGAACGAGGAAAAAAGAAAGAGGTCGAAGTTCCAAGGCGGCGCCTTTATAAACCACCTTTGCAGGACAGTGAAAATTGGTAAAGGTGGAATACTACAACGCCCGAATCAATTTATTCACTACGCAACGAAGACACAGAGACCAGATAAAGTCAACTACGATACAGAGGGTTTGCTTGCTTGGATTGCAACATAAAATGCTGGTCAGGAGGAAGGACAAAGTGGGGTGCGACATCATTCATCATGCGCAACCAGAGCGCCCAACGCACACTGGATGCCAACTCCTCCAATCGAGCGGTGCCAAGCGCAAAAAGTGGGGACGAACAAAGGTCGGATGGGGAATACACGGCACTAGGAAAGCCCACGGTGCCCACCGGGAGTGAGGGGAGGAAAAAGGTAGGAGGACCAATAGCGGCAACATGGCTGTAAGGTAAAGTGTAGACAGAGAACTAGACCAAAAAGTCCTTTCGCGATTCAAGTTTACTCAGAGTCACTCCCAGAAGAAGAGTCCGAGTCCGAGTCACTGCCGCTGTCGTCGCCACCGTTGTGGTGGGCATGCACTGCGGCAGCCATCTCCTGGTCGGCCTCGGTTGCGATTCCGTTCTTCAGTCGGTGGAGCGTCGCCTCTAGTTGCCGGATCCGCTCAGTCTCCGCTTCCTCGTCCATGCTCTTCCTTTTCACGCCAGCGACGACGTTCTTCCCTGGGGCGGTCGTGCCGTTCGGCGGTCGACCGAGGCGTGGTTTGTTCGGTCGGATGACATAGTTGTAGAGCTTGATAAGGACGTGCGGAGGCAGCGAGTCGATGTCAAGTTCGATTTCTTCAGAGGACTACGGAGCGAGGTTATATGTCTATTCGATAAGGAGAGACGAAAAATGTATACCTCGCGAATCTCAGGATAGACCTCGTCGATAATTTCCAATACCTTCTCCAGCTTGGCGCCATCAAGGGTCTGAATAGACTCGCTGAGCGCCTTCTTCTGGTCGAACGTCAAGACCTCGTCGTCGTCGTGACTCTGCTTCTTCTTCTTTTTCGGCACACCACTGAAAGACGAGGAGGTTGCAGGACGGGGCGCCTTGGGTGGCTTAGGCGCACCATACGTCTTGCTCTTCTTGTCTTTCTTCGGCTTTTTCTTCAACGCGGACAAGGCAGAGTGGAGGGACTGGATCTGTGCTTCCATCATCATGACGGTGCCTACGGAGGTATCAATCTCTATTTTATGTCTCGTCTGTCTGAGAGTACGCACTGTCTTGATCCATATCGCTCTCCTCATCGTCGTCGTCGGTCTCCTGCGGGTGCAACGACGGAAGCTCCTGCCATTTCTCGTCAAACAACTCGTTGACTGCCACGCCGGCCTCGTGCACGGGGGTGCCAACAGGGTTGAACAAGAAACAGTTCTTGATCATGAGCTTGAAATCAGCGTGGAACTGTTTAGCATCAGAATAGACACCACGACTGAGCTTGTCCTGCATGGTAGACAGGTCCATCGGCTTCTTGACGATTTTGGGGTAATGAGGAATGTTAAGGGCAACAGTATCTGGAGTGGATGAGACAGCAGTCACGGCAAATATGAAGAGTTTGACGCACCAACTGGAGCATAGAATGGATAGGTAATAGAGTAGTGCTGCTTCTTGTGCAGGTCCTTGAGGATAGTCTGGCAGAACTTGAGTTGCTCGGCGTGTGCCTCGCTTCGGTACTTCCTGCGCTTGGACGGCTGCAAGATGGCAGCAGTGTCTCGCGGAGGAGGAATCTCACGCTTGGGGCGGTTGAGCGAGTACGAGTCCTCGCGCTTTGGTCCACCACCTGCGGCTGAAGGGCGTCGAACGGGCCCAGGCTTCTTGATGAGCTTCGGCGCCTTGATCTGGTGACCACGTTTATATCTTCAGTAGGGGCAAGTCCAAGAAGTGCTCACCTCTTCAGGGCCGGGCATATTCTTCAATGCCTTGTTGAAGGCTTCCTCTACATTCTTGCCCATTTGGGTGATGACATGGTCGGGTCCATTGAATGACAAGCAGTTCCTGAACACGAGCCGCACATCCGCAATAAACTCATCGACGGTGTTGTATAGCGGATAATTTGCCTGCTCCATCTTGGGTCCGCCACCGAGCTTCTTCTCGATGGTGCCGAGGTCCATAGGGTGGGAGACAATAGTTGGATAATGGGGTATGCCCAGGGTGACATAGTCAACGGGATAGACGAATGGTCCGGCGTCCTTCATCTTTTTGAGGCCACGGATGGTGGAGAGGGCGTATTTCTGTTGGGCCGAAGTTATTGGCCGCGACCAGACGCTGGTGGACGCGACTGGGGGCATGTAATCGCAGGTAGGGGCAGTGGCGAGAGGGTCCGCAGGGGGCTGGAAGCAATGGAAAGGAAGAAGGGGGCAAACACGTTAGCCATGACTGGATGACTGGATTTATACGCGATCGAGAGTGGCACATGATTGGCAAAGTGGTATAATACTCACACTAGGCTCGAGCTTTTGGCGCTTTGCGGGCGGGGGACCGTCGGCGTCATGGTCAAGGATGGAGTACGAGGACGGTGGATAGAGGGCGGCGCTGGGGGAAGGCGACTTTATGTACCCATTGCTGCCGTTGATAGGGTGGAAAGGCTGCTCTGAGATGAGCTCGAGGGTTGCAGCGGTGGTAATCCCATTCAAGTAGCCGTTTTCCTGCCTGATCTCCGGCTGGACCTGTAGCTGTTCTGTATCTGGTTTTACATCCTCTTCCATTTTTACGTCCTCTTCCATTTTTATGTCTGCATCCTCGTCGATATAGTGAGGAGTTGCGCCGAGAGGGACGTGAGAGAGGGTGAGGTCGCTGCCGGGTTGGGGGGTAGCTGAGAGGACCTCTGTCGATGGTTCTGGATGCGTTGGAGAGTCTTCATCCATTGGACGCGTGTCCTCTGGGTCTGTTGGAGGCGTCGGTGTCACCGGTGGAGGTGTGAACACGCTCGGGGCTGCAGTTGGAGCAGACGCGACGTCTTCTGCAGCTGCGACATCTTCTGCAGTTGCGACATCTTCAGCAGTTGCGACATCTTCAGCAGTTGCGACATCCTCAGCAGTTGCGACATCCTCAGCAGCTGCAACGTCAGGGAGCAGCTGCCCCGGTGGTGGCCGTGGTGAGCCATGGGGAGGTTCGATTGGGATCGTTGCGGGATCGGGAGGCGTCGCGAGTAGCGAGACATGCGAGGCCTCTTCAACAGTAGCACTGGCAGCAGTACCACCCGCCGCCGATGGAGCTGATGTGGCAGGGTTTGTGGCTAGCAACGGCGTCGGCGACGGAGGCGTTGCTGCTGAATCATTTGTGACCGTGGGCGCAGGTGGTAGAGGCGCGTCGGCAGCGGTGGCAGCGATGGCAGCGGTGGCGGCGATGGCGGGGGGAGATGGGGGAGGGATGGGAGGGGATATGGGCGAAGCAACGGGCGGAGGGCTGTTGGGGTTGGTTGTTGAAAATTGAGTTGAAAAGTTGTAATGAGGCTGGTGCACTTCCATTTGATGAAAAACGTGACCTTGGAGTGCGGTGGGGTGGCTCGGCCGAACCGGACAAACGAGCAGAAGGGGGAGGGCAACTTGGAGCGGGTTTCTGAGTGGAAGCCTTATAACTGGGTCACGGCCACGCTTGCTTTGTCTGTGTCTCGCCCCTCTGCCTCCATCTCCTGTGGGATTCATGTAGTCTAGCTAGTTGTACATCGTTTCGTTTCCAATACACCTCTTCTTTGCTCCAAAAATTTCCCAAATCGCCGTCGTCGTCCCCGCATCACCGCGCACGGTGCGCTTCCCCGCCCCCGCTCGCTCGCCAGCTAAACCGGCTGGTCGTCCGTAGCATCCCCAGCGAGTATCCTGCCAGTAGCGAGTATCCACGCCCTCCATAGCGTCCTCCACGGCCCGCAAGAGAGCTGGCGCTGTCTGAGCCCTGTGTGAACCTTATGTCTCCAAGCGACAGGCCACGTCAGCGTCGGCCAATCGCAAATCCCCGTAAACTGCTTCTCGATGGTCAGCGCTCTGAAAAAGATACAGTGCACATGCGTTGGCACCACTCAGCATCATTCTAATCATCGTCCGAGTCTCCCCTGCGCTTGCGCTGTTCCTTGCCAACTCTAGGGGCGGGCCCTTTCCCCTTTCCGCGCGCCCCCGTCGCCGTTTTAAGGCTCTTTTTCGGCGGTCCCTGCTCTTCCTCTATCTCCTCTACGTCCTCTTGTTCTGACTTCGTCCGTTTTTTGGCCTTTGGCGCCACGACTTTTGCTTTTCTCTCCGCTTCTCCCCCGCCCTCGCCATCCGACGCAAAGGGATCCTCTTCATCCTCTTTTACAGGTTTTGCCTTACTCTTGACCACTCCACCTTTCCTTAGCTTGGATCCCCCCTGTTCTTCCGGTCCCTCGGCTTCAGCTTCATTGACTTCCCCGAAGTAAGCATCGCGCTCCGCCTGTCGGACCACAATCACCAGGTCAGATATCATACGCCCAAGCTCGCATACAAACTGCGGAACCCGCCTTAATTTGTTCGTCTGTCAGCAACGAAGCGCTTCCCCCGTCGCCTTTACCCTTCCAGATCTAGGCGCCAGTACGTACAGGTCAGCACTATACAAAGCAGGAGTAAATGGTCATACGTACCGTTGACGGCATCCCGCTCCTATGTTTGCTATCAAGTTCTGTGTGATCCATCTCATCGATCATGTGCCACGGCCTCGGTGACTTGGACGACTCACGGATGACAGAGTACATGTCAGGCTTCACCCCAATAAGCTTCAATCCATGGCGGCGCAAGAGGTACCTCATGAGCTGTAACAATACCATGTCTCGGTCTCTTGGCTTTCGCACGTTCGGGCTGAACGTACCGAGCGCACCTCATCTGCGTCATATACATTTGGGAAGTGTACCGTGATGGAGTAGCGGTTTTCCTGTCCCTCCACCGTTGACAAAGGCGTCGTGGTGCATCGGACGGCGGTCACGCTTGTTTCTGCCAGCGGGCCGGATATGAGGGACTCGGCGAGTTTGCGGAAGGTATTGTCTACGTGTCCACTTTCGGCGAACACGAGCCTGGCGATGGCGTCAGGCTCGACTACGGTGCCAGCAGTTGAAACACACCATTTTCCACTGATGAAGCCGTGCTTGATCGCTATCTCCTTCAGAGCCCCAATAGCCTTTTCTTGTACTTCTTCTCTTACTTCCTTTTTACTCTTGAGACCCTTTTTCTTGTTTGCGCGAACTGGAATAGAATCATCATTCTTCAATGGATCGACGGCCCTAATTTTAGAATTCACATAGCCTAATAAATGCAATAGACTTACTTTGATTCCCTCGACTGTGTCACCGACTTCTTTCACTGCGGAGGTACTTTAGGGCACGGCCGGTGGCAAAAGGGTCAAATGAACACACAGACTTCCTCCGCTTCGGCGATGGCAACGGAGTAATCTTGTTTTTCAATATCCTTGCTCTTACAGATGCAGATGAACTAGGTGGGAAAGTGTATGAGGACAAGCGCCACTTTGCAATGAGTTTGGGGATCATATTACAGGTTTGTTCCCATCGTTGCGGACCTGAGAAGGCTTATACTACACGGGCCGAGTATTAGTATTAAACGAAATCATCAACTGAGATGTACGCGCCTTCTTGAGAAAGTCCTCCAGCGACAAATTGGACACAGGTGTCCATGCATACGCGTACCCTTCCGGGATAGTGTCTTCCTTGTGTGACATCTTCTTCGACGCGAGGAGATGACGTGCAAGGCGGTGGCAAATGAACTTGATTTCGAGTGGAAGACGTGCTGTCCAAAGTTTGGGAATCAGCGCCACTTGGAGCCAATCTCCTCCCTGCACCGCCCGCGTGGTACCTTAACAATCCAGCGACGTGTCAGGACTGCCCGTACGACTCATCAAGTTGTTGGAACGGAGTGAAGTCATATATGAGTTGCGATGATGGATAAGGAAGGAGGTCGGAGATGGTTTCAGATTTACTATGAGAGTACGCACGCGCGCTCTCATTTCTTCTCATAACCAACGCATGTTATTTAGCGGCCATTCGTTTGTACAAGGTCGTACCACTCATTCTTGGGCCCGTGTTGTTCGTGATAGATGCGCCATTTGGACGGTTTTATTCCAATAGTAGATGGTCTATGAATGGTAGGTTGAAACTTGGAATCCTTTGGCTATCTCATCTTATGACGAGCCTATATCTAACCACAGCCTTTGACAGGCACCGTAGGGTGGATGATTATGGAAACTGTGTCTCCCATTGCATTCATCGCAACGTACCTCTCCGCTCCCTTCTCCCCGACTTTCTCCCCTCCGCCGCTTCGCCACCCGTCAACTCTTCTGGCGGGCCTCTTCATTTTGCACTATATAAACCGTGCGATTGTCTCGCCTTTGAGGTCTCCGGGACGTTCACGGACACACATGATCGTCCCTGTTTGTGGTATCGTATTTAACCTCATCAATCCACCCCTCCTCGCCGCGTACCTCTCAGCACCACCAGCACCCACGGCAATAGAAGCCAAATTCTTCAACAACATCGGCAACAGGTTCTCTGTCCCCCCTTCTCAGTTCCCTTTCAGCACTTCCGTCCAGGGACCGCCGAGCGATGCATGGTCGCATGCGAGTTATTCCATTGGGATTTTGATATACTTTCTAGGGCTCATTTCAAATATCCTCCACGACGACATCCTGTACAACCTCCGCCGAAACCACTCTCCCAGTGCGGATGGCAAACCACGGTATGCTATCCCGAAGGGTGGTCTGTACAAATGGATCTCTTATCCAAACTACCTTAGTGAGTGGATAGAGTGGACCGGCTTTGCTATTGCCGCGACTGCGGGCCAGGTAAATCGGTGGACATACACTGCACCTTGGGTATTTGTCGTGAGCGAGGTGGTCTTGATGCTTCTTCGTGCTTGGAAAGGTCACTTGTGGTATCACCAGAGGTTCAGGGGCGAGTACCCGAAGGAGAGGAAGGCAGTTATTCCTTTTTTGTTTTAAACTTGTATACCGCATGATTAAAAGTTAACCACAAACTTTACCATAACAAGCCAGAGGCGTGAGTATGACGATACAATGTGATGTTAGAACACGATGTGGACGAAGATGAGAAGGATTTCGACGAACGGACACTATGCAGGTGCGCCACCGTCTGGTAGACGCTCAATGGCATATTTTCTTCGCACAATGTACATGAGCGGAATGCCGGGCACTTTGCGGACACGCCGTCTCAGGTCCTTGTCGCAGGTCGCTACGATGTAGCACTTGTGCTGTGTGATACGATTAATGAGACAGTCGTCCGCATAGGTACCTTTATGCGAGCAGGTAAGACGTTCAAAGCGCGGATCGCGCGCGACTCTGCGGAACATTGGATAAGTAAATACAGAGGGGCGGGGTTCGTGTAGGGTTTTGGTGGTACTCGCCTCAGTGCAATTCGGTATTTTGGTCCAAGCTTTTCAAGTTCTGCCATGACACAGTCGGTTACGCACGGGATGCCTACCAGAGAACGCTGAGAACGAGCGACACATGAAGAATTTGGGGAGTGGCTGGCGCACATTTTGCATAGAGGCAATCCATCATCCCACTGATAAGCTCTAGCTTGTTTTGCAGACTAAAATTGATAAAGTTGGTGTCAATGAGAACCCGATATGGAGGGCCTAGTGCCGTGTTATGGGACAAGAAGAGCGAGGAAGCAATTTGAGGCCTCGAAAATAAGGTTAGTAAGGTATCATCGATTTCTCAAAAACACACTGTCGATTGACCGCCTTTTCCTTGACCTCGGCTTCTTTCTTCGCTTGTTTGGCTTTGTTTTCCTTTCTAGATACACACTGTGAGTTTACTGGTGTGACTATTGCTATACGCTGCTCACAATCGAGCGTCTTTCGGGTTGAGGAGGCGCTTTACAGCGGCGACCTTGCGTGTCTTTTTTGCTTTTCCCTACCAGATAGAGGATATTATTAATTTGTGCGATTCCTTGGCACTTTATAGACATACCATGGTCGGTTCCGCTCCTCCACAACAAGCAAGAGAGGAAGAAGCGCAATGTCTTTGTCATATTGACTTTGAACACCAACCACGACCGCCAAAATGCCGCTAGATCTCGTAATGGGCTCGGAGAAGGTAAATGCCCTTCAGGTATGTTCCTTTTAGACGTAACAAAGGTCCATTATGCTGAGACGGGCGCCCAGTCCGCAATAGAGAAGGAGTTGGCAAGGAGAAATTTCTCCGCCGGTGAAGGTGTGTCCAGGGCGTGCGAACGGTGTATAAGAGTGTGTAACTCATATATATCTCAATAGACAAGGTCATGGCCGAGTACATCACGATCATGCTCGTCAATAACAAGTCAGCTGGTAAGTATTGACATCCCACCCTGCCTCGTCCAACGCCAGCCGTACTCGAATCTTGTGTGTCTCAAGAGGAGCTCACTGTTCTCGGGGTACCTACCGCCCAACCATTCGACTGACACAAATCTCTAGAACAAATATCATCTGAATTAGAAGAATGTAAGATAAATCGCCGAAATTTGTTGTTTTATCGGTGCTAACCGAACGTCTCTTGTAGTTATCGGTGCCGATATTTGGGATCCGTCGTTTACCGACTGGCTTTTTGCAGAAGCAACCAAGCCCCTCGGGACAGCTCCTTCTCCTCCACCTGCGGCTCCAGTCAAGCCTTCTGAACCATCTCCTCCTCCAGTGTCCGAACCACTTCCCATCCCAACCTTTGTCGACGAACGATCGCGAGATGAGCTAGCCCATCCAGGCAGGCGTCTACAGCCAGGCAACACTCGTATCTACAGTCAAGCAGTCTCTGGAGCGCAGAAGCGAACTGCGTCCATGCGATCACCGTCCCCACAGGGTGGGCCCAATAAAATTCCCCGCCGAAATGATCTTCCAAGTGGACCCCGGGCGATGATGAGAGAGGATGGTGGAAATGACAGTGGAAGGGGAGAGAGAAGAGACCGGCCGCGATCTCTCCGAGACCGGATGGGTGGTTTCGCCAACGGTGCAAATAATCTCGGCCCCAACGGACCTATGAACGGACCACCACCGAATATGATGATAGGACCCGGAGGGTTCATCGGACCTATGGGGCCCATGCCTGGGCCCATGGGTATGATGGGAATGGATCCAGCGAGCATGAACCAGGGAGCGTTAGCGGAAGCGTTGATGGCGCAAAACCAGCTACTGCAAAATATGATGTCGATGATGCAGGGTGGGATGATGCCGAATATGCCAGGAATGTCCGGACCAATGGGGCCTAATGGACCGAATGGACCCCCAATGCCCCCCAACAGCCACGGTCAAGGACAACAGCGTGGACGAGGACGAGGGCGGGGAGGCAGAGGTGGAGCACCTGCAGATGGAGGTCACCAAGTGGTTCCGAATGGACCAAACGCTCCGATACCAACCAAAGGAGCCGCCCCTCCGCCTGCGCCCCCCGCCATTCAAGCACCTCAACCAAAGCATGCCATTCCCGCTCCAGCTCCAGCTGAACTTCCGAATCGTCCTCTATCGCCGACTCTTTGCAAGTTCGGCGTTAACTGTACAAACTCGTTGTGCCGGTACTCCCATCCATCCGCCGCGGCGACTCAGGAGTCGGGTATTGTATTGTCAACGGAGGCTTGCTCCGAAGGGCGGTTTTGCAAGGATAAGGATTGCAAGCTGAGCCATCCGAGTTCTGCGACTGGTGTGTCTAAGCTGCATTCCCAAATCCTAGATCATTTCCTGACTTGTTCACTTCAGGACCTCCACCTGCTGCTCCAGCACCCGCCGTGCAGCACCATGGCTCCACCGTACCCTGCAAGTTCGGGGCTAACTGCACACGGCCAGGGTGCACTTTTGCCCATCCACCAAAACCGCGAAGCACGATCCCCTGCAAATTTGGGGTCAATTGTACACGCTCCGATTGCATGTTCACTCATCCACCAAAAAGTTGGACGCCAACAGGCGGTGCGGGGAGCATTAGTGTTCGCTTCAACCCGGACGCGAAGCCGTTCGTCCCAAAGGGTGCAGCAGCGCCAGTGATCCTCGACACATCGTCGCAAACATCGTCCCCTACAGAGGCGACAAAGCCCTTGAAGTCTGGCGATGAACCGGCAGCGGCACCTGTCGCTGAAGAGCAAAAGGCGGCCGAACTCGTGGCTGCCGTCTGAGTAGAAAGCTTGACTATGTGTTCCTGGAAGAGAACATTGGCGCTCGTGCTTTTTTTTTCCTTTTCGCTTGTGACCACTTGAAGTTTTCTTGCCATGTATGAGTGCTTTACCTTGCTAGGAGTAATAATAGGAATGTGTGCGTCGGCTAAGAGCTGCGCCTATTTTCGTACTTGGACAATTTCCGTGGTCCGAACCGTTTTGTTCCTCCGATATGAATGACGTCCTTCT
>Ga0307513_10001104_pt1 | contig 39051 bp, 43 predicted proteins | sample 15_EM_MG_FD_202174 | JGI IMG/M metagenome (GOLD analysis project Ga0307513, IMG submission 202174) | Populus trichocarpa ectomycorrhiza microbial communities from riparian zone in the Pacific Northwest, United States - 15_EM | ecosystem: Host-associated > Plants > Roots > Unclassified | place...
TGTCACAAATCGTGACTAAGCAAGGCAGATTTCACATGACTAATACTTATTAGTCATAAGGTATGTTGGGTTTTTGCACTATGACGTCATTTGACTCATAGCTTTCACATGACTGCGAACTTGCAAGTCATTGGTTGATTATGATTGGTTAATGGTTTCATGACGTCACGATGGTGACGTCATACGATGTAATGATTTCGCACATGACTCAGATTACGAGTCATGGGTTTCACGCATGCGACTCATTTGAGCGCATGATCGAATTTATTGGTTTGGATCGGGGAGAGAGAAAGTGCGCAGTTGATTGGTAAGAATCAGCTGATGGATTTCGCACCATGACTAAATATTAGTCATGGGGCTATGCTATGTAAGGTGACGCGTCACCTGGGTTAGGGTTGTGGGAAGATGCCTATAAAAGGAACTTGGTTCCGACGAAGGGATAGGATCTTCACGCAACCATCTAAGTACTTTTCTATACTAAAGATATTGCAATACGATCACGCTTTACTCTCTTTACATACACTCCTCCTCTACGAGGGCCTACGCTCTAAAAGAACCTGGAGACTATTGTGATAGTCTCGACAGGTTGCCCGAACATAGGACTATCGTGATAGTTCTATCAAGCACGACGATCCACCCATCTTACTATCTGAAGAGATAGTATCCTTCGACGGATCACACAGGACAAGCAAGCCAGTTCCGTACTATCTGAAGACATAGTCCTTTCCTACGCCTTGGTGCAAAGAAACGAGACTCGCTTACGCAGGAGACGACTGTCGTTGCCTGTTGCATACGTGCTCAACAATAGGATTGTTACAATAAGATAGTCACCAGGAATTTTGGTAGTCGTATACCAGGACTCTTGGTGGATAACTCCAGGGACAATAATCATGGGTGGTAATGCCACCCCATCACCACTAATAGTCTCACAGACACTAACCAGTTCACGATTTGTAGAACTTCCAAGGTAAGCCTATTGGGTAGGATCACGAGTAATGATCCACTGATCTCTGCCAATGCCAATACGAAACCCAGTTTCATCAAAATTGTACTGGTCGCATGGCTCAATATTGTAATCCTCACAAATAAGATGATATTTCTCAAACCAAGCACGAATGCTTTCCCGATTATGTGCGTTCTTTCAGTTACTATCGATTGAACATTGTTTGCGAATATAATACTCTGGGTGGCGGGCAAGAAAGCGAGGAGCCCAGTGACTGCCAACAACAGGAGCTGCTCCTTCACCAATATGTGCATATTGCAGGATTGCATTTGCACAGCCTGCTACCATCTGCTATTGAGCGCTAGTTCCAATAGAATCGAAACGGTCTAGATACTGGCACACAGTGAATTCTTGGTCCTCAGTGAGTTTCAGGTTGGTTCCAGGCCGCTCGTGACGGTATTGGCCTCCTTGTAGGCGTCCCCGATGTCTGCAGACTGGGATTTCATATGTCCGAGCGATTGCTGTAAGATTTGGATAATTATCAGAGGACAACTGAATAAAGGTAATGGCCGCTTCAATCCGTACTTCGATGTCATTGTATGGCTCAATGCGCTGGCTTGCAAGGATGAAAGATGATTTTGCAGGTGGCATAATTCACAATCACGGTGATTTGAGATGGTAATCGGTTGATTAACTGAAGTCTCTGTTTTTCTATCTTTTATCAACTATAGATTTATCATTGTTTATCAAGACATTATTACTAATAATTCATATATAGAAAACTAGCCACAAAGTGATATTGAGCCGCAATCTTACGTTGAGCTGGCAGGCACTCTGTAGGAGTGCCCCAAGATGTGAGCCAGTGAACATGCGGGGTTTGCGGCCACACGCCGCAACCTTGGCACGATTACATTACTAGTCATGGGTTTCATGCATGTAACTCATTGGGTCAAATGAATAGTTTTATGAGCTTCAATTGGTTAATGGACGTAGCACTGTTGACTCAAAAGACTCAGCTGATAAACCCCACACTATGACACACTATGAGTCATAAAGGTTATGTGATGTTCACCAGGATTAAGGTTGTGAGAAAATGCCTATATAAAGACTTGGTTGGGGCCAAGATAATATGATCTTCATGAAACCATCTAAGTACTTTGCTATACTGTTCATATAGTAAGAAGTGTGGATCGTCACGCTTGTAGAACTATCACAACAGTTCTATGTATTTAACCTGTATTCTGAAACTATTACAATTGTTCCTGAGTTTCGCTCGTAGGTTCTTATAAAGGAGGAGTGTATATAAAGAGAGAAAGAGTAATTGTATTGCAACTTCTAGATATTATCCTTCAAGCCAAGCAAACCACTCTCATAGTATCTGAAAAGATAGTACTTGTTATTCCCTTGGTACAGAAAAGTGAAACTCACTTCCACAGGAGGTGACAGTCATTTCCTGTTACACACCAGCTTAACCATAAGATTGTTACATTCAGGATACCATGGCCAAATAAATCTTCCCAGGGTGTTAGCAGGGTTGCCCTCTTGTTGATCACTTTGATGAAAGGTTCAAAATCTAAAATAATTAGCAAAAATCATAACCAACATTTAGAAAAGGTTTATACTAAAATATTGATGAGTATCAGGATAAGAAATGCCAGATAGTCTGCCAAAAGCATGGGTGTACAAGAGTTCACCATGTGCCATGATGAAGAATCAGTGACTATATTACCACCATGGGCAGCAGTATTGCAACTCATAATCAGGGTACCATCCTAGGCCAAATCAACTTTGGTCATTTTGCAAGACTTGTGGTAAAAGCAATTATGGATAGTAAGGGCTGCCAGTATTTCACATAGTGGTTCCAGTACTTCAGCCTTTTCTCAATGTGGTACTAGTTCTTGATCCTTCTCCAGAAGTAGTTCTGGTTCTTGAACCTTTTTATGAACTGGTTCAAGTTCTTGTAAACTATTCTCTGCTTTCATCATTCTCTCAACATGCTTCAAAAGCTCCTTCTTTATTTCCTGCAATTCTTGGAAAATACTGCTATCTTGGTGGTTGACAGAGAAGTAGTGTATACCCTTGCCACAACCAGATGAGTTGTTTCTAACATCACTTGACAAGTCTTTCAAATGAAGGACAGCTGACATTCTTTCCACATCTAGATGCTTTTGTTTATATAGCTGACAGGCCACAAGAGGTTGAAGGGTTTGCAAGGTTTAGGGGGTGTTTGGCACATTGTGTGTTCAAATAACCATTATTTCAAAACACGTTTTGCAGATTAGATTGAGATCAGATTTTCAACAACCCAATCAAAAGAGAGGAAAAGGCATTACATCATCTGAAAATGTCCTTATATAATCCCTTTGTATGCATTGTGATTGGTCTATTCAAAATCTAATCTAAATCTAATCTGCAAAATGTGTTTTGAAATAACGGTTATTTGAACATACGGTGTGCCAAACACCCCCTTAGTGTATGTGTCTTGGTGGAAAAGTGAATGGTAGGTTGAATTGGATGGGTGAAGCATTGTGGAGAAGGTCAGTGCATGACACTCATCAAAATGGTATATCGTATTGATGATAACCTATAATATTCATTAATATCAAACTGACTAGACCTTTATGAAAGAGGATATAGATATCTGTCGTTATCAATGGAAATTTCATTGTTTCAATATATTGAAGAGAAAAATGTACATGTAAAGAGAATAAGATTGTGTGGTCCGTTAAAGTTGAAGATTTTCACTTTTTTCCACGGGAGATTGGGAACAGATAGAGTCATTTCCTTTTTTGTTCCCAAGGGATTGGTAAGGGATGGAGAGGGGGAGAGAGGAAGAAGGAAAGAGTGTTAACTTGAACTGTTTGGTGCCAACCCAATTTGCCTTGCAAAGCAGTATGATCGAACAACTCCGACCTAGCTCAGAGTTGAACCCTATGCACATATTTCGCACTGCCAAGCCGTCCCCTGTTCCAAATTATTTACTATACACTTAAGACGTCCGGAACCATATCATATCATACAAGCAGAGAGCGAAACCCAGAGCACAGCGGCCAGACCTTACCCCGAACCCTCCGCTCCTAACTATCCACCCTCTAGAGACCCACCTCCTTCACCCCCACCATCCCACACGCCAGCGAACATCCTCACAGCCAATGCAACTTTCCACAGACTGGAAAAAATCGCGTAGAAACCCCCCGCCCCATTTTACGCACAGAATTCCTATGCATCAAACACTCCACCATCTTCTCCCCATCCCCAGACCCGTCTGGCGTTCATAGCAAGCATTGGAAAAGCCCCGCCACGAGCAGCGGGTAAAATTCCACGAGTACCGCGCCCGCTTGGCGGGGTTTTTCATTATTAGGTTCACCGGTTTTTTGGCAAAGGTGGTAGGCAGTATATGCCTGTAAGTGCCAGCTTACCTATTGCTAATTCGGGACCTATCCACATCTCTAGAATGCCAGTGTACGCTGAAAAAGTGTATTTGAATTCTGGGAGTGGTGTGAAGTGGGCGGATACATGCGTCCAGGTATTTGGAATCGCCTTGCCCAAATGCTCCTACCCTTGCCAGGATTTAACACGCCGAGACTGAAGCGCCGGCCCCCTGGATCGAAGATATGTTGAAGTTCACATCTGGTTGTGTGTGTTCTGTAAGACAAGGTACAATAGCGAGCCGAAGTCGTACCGTCCTACAAGTTCGTTCTCAAAAGCACAAAGGCTCATGGATACCGCCATCCAAGCTGTAACTCGGTCCCATTCCCGAAGAGCCTTAAGTGTGGGCTTTACGCTGTCTTCAATCCCCACAAAGTACAAGGAATTCGGTTTCTACCATACTGATAGCGAGTTGATAGTGCCGAGGGCAGATCCGCTCCATTGGTCAGGAATCTTGCCACAGTGTGCGCCGGAATAACCTTAATCTGCCCCTCGCTGAATAGAAGACTCGAGGAAGCGGAAATAAACTGTGCTCGGATCCAGGAGATCCCACTTGTTCCAGTACCCCAGAAACCCGAGTCCCGGGGGCTCATTCCCAAGTGGAATTCGACGTGCTAGACCCTCGTGTTGGGTCGCTCCCCGAGTAGTTTACTGCGGGAAGGTATTGGGCGATCCAAGATACAGAACTGGCACGGCGTTTTTTGAGGTGCGAGTGAACCTGCTGCTGATGAGGGAGATACCTTTCCCGCGTTGCGGATGGAATATATTACAGTGGGGTGTGGGCAAGGGGCCCGATATTGACGTCTCACAAGCTTTGTCCATTGGGTAATGGAGAAATATGTCGCGGCATCTAGTGTGTACTCTACCTGTCCCCAGTCATTCGCAGAGTCGCTTCTCAGTATGATTGCGGGGGGGGGGAACCAAATTCTCTCCCCCAGTAGCGTAAGGAAAATCAAAGAAAACTAACAGCAACCCCACAGCAACCAACTCAGAGTCACTCCGGTACAATTGCACCATCTCCTGGGTCCACTCAGGTTAAGAAACAGCCCCTGTTCCGCCAAGGTTAAATTTCGACTTCAGTCCCCCAGAACATGAGTCCAACTCCCGACTTTTATCATCCAGATCCTCTCCAGTAACATTCCTCCCACCAAACATACCCAGCCCGTCCAAGATTTGTTCAATAAGTACCACGGAACAGCCATTGCGACATCATCTTGCCAGGTTGTATGCTAACTATAGCTACGGTAGCTACTAGTCAGTCATGAGTCTACCAATCCACTCCTCCAAAATCCCCTACCTTCTGCTGACCGGGGGTAGTGGGAAAACAAAAGCTAAGCCAACCCGACGAGGAAAGCATGGCTATATGCTCAAGCGTCTAGAGGCCAGTAGTATCTACTTCGAATTCAAAATCGCCGTCACCAGCCTACATAGGTGTTAATAATATGGAACCTGTTGTTTGATAACCGAATTAAGAGGCAACACCCTCCCTGTTAATTCCAGACGCCAGTGATCAAGACGCCAGTCAAGAGTAAATCCAAATCGCTCCAACAAAGCTGGTGCACGGGTAGACCGCCATTTAAAATGCAATGTCCCGGGGCCCTGCATCGCTGTATTCCGGCAGAGTTAATACATTCCACCCCGCCGACAACACCCCTCAGCCAACCCCACAAAATTCTGATTGCGGATTCGACCTGGGGGGCTCAGCCTCTCGGGAAGCAACTTGGCCCATGGTCCCCGGGTGTATGGTTCTGGGTCTGGGTGGGCCGCGGCGCATGAAAGCAGTTACCCTTGTGGTCTCACTGTATGACATAACGGTTATATGCTTAAAAATTGGATCTGTCAAAACTCCTGCGGGTATTCCTCATACCTTACCGCAAGCCCCCGCCTAGCCCTCTTGCATCCTGCTTAATCACCTGCTGAGAACAACCCGTCATCAACCATCACTCGGAAAAAGGTTCACCAGACATCCCCCTGAAGAAGCCTAGTAGCCCAGAAGATACTAGAACATGTCCAATCACTGGGAATCCAAGGGAGAAGACCTTAGGAAGACAGCGACAGGCTGTGAGCACAGCTGATAAATGTCAGGAAAGAAGACATGCGGCTGAAGTGACGCTCGGAACATTTGAGAAGTGCCAAAAGTTATTCCGGGAGCCCACCGCTAGGCGGCCCAGCGCAACGATAGTTTGTGCAACGAATGGTCCCAACGTCCGCATCAATCCTACAGGGCAATTCCAGTTTTCATCTTAAACCGCCGAGCCGACACCGACAGCTACGGGGCAGGGAAAACCGAGATCTCCTATCCAAGCAGGTATCACTCGCATGCCTAGAACCTATCTATACTGCCAAAATAAAACCCTTGATCTTGGACAATTCCACGCATTCCACTCCTACAATTCGGCAAGTGGGATTTCTTCTCACCCATCGCCCCCGAATTTTTTTCGCCCAGGTAACGCAAACCTTCAGTTTTCCGACCGCACTAAAATTTCGTCTTCCAGTATCCCAAAATGTCGATTGTGGGCACACTCGAGGAAATAGGTTCATCACATGTAATCACTCGCATAACCACAGGCACCCCAGTCCCAAACTCCCCAATTCAGTCTCCTCTGAATTTCGCACGTCTCCACTTCAGTAAACTTACAAATCTAGCACCAGCTAACATCCATTGCATCCATTGTTTCGTAGGGCCTTGAGCTGAGAAATTCTCCGTGGGGAAATTCTCCGGCTGTCGAACGAATTGGAAATTGTTGAAAAAGCTGCGTTTGAGGTTCGTGGGACAATCAAATACTCACAAGCTGTCCTGGTCCCTGGATCCTCTCTGTTGGTCGTTCTCCACCCTAGGCCATGATCCATTTAAAAAGAGAAACCGGTACTCTAAAGAAGAGTGAACCCCTGGGAAGCTACGAGGCTCAACCGGTAATCTGGGGTCTATTTCCCACTAATGAGGCTTTGGATTGGAGATGTGCGCTGTGAGATTTGCACCAGAGGTGGAGGGTGTCCCTTACACCAACGCGAGGAAAGGGTTAGGTAAGGCTTACACGTTGCCTCTGTGGCTAGCAAATGATTTAAGTTATGTATTTGAACGCATTGATTTTTCTAAATCGAGCCCCTTTGGAGGTTGGCTGGGCCATTGTGACTGATGGCTTCCGCAGTCGGAAGAGTCCACCCATGGTTGGGCTCCTTATCTGGTTGATTACTCGAGTATTCGGAGTAGATCCACCAGTGGCCATTACCAAAATAGCAGTCCAGGGAGGCGCAATAAAACAGCAGACAGGTAAATCTCCGGGTTGCAGAGCGGAACTAAATCTGCAAACTTATAGGGCTGCCAGCATCCCCTGCTATCCCAGATCTACCCGGCGAAATTGAAGCTGGGGGAAATTCATTCCCTGACAAAGGAGCCGGTGGTGGGGTCATTGTGCCTAGCTGCGCAGATTGTGAGGGGCATTATTCACGTGTTTTATTACATGAATGGTTTCTTTTTTCTTGACTCCTATTGTTCCCCTTACTCAATCGGTATTCGGGGGGTCGGCAAGCTAATTCCGCTGATCCCATACAATTCTCTACGGGGGCAGGGATTCTGTTTTTTCCGATTTTTAATGACCTCCCCGAGCACTTTAAGTTAACCCAGGCTTTAGTATGCGGCGCCGGTATTCAAGAGTGGCGCTTGTCCCAGGCCACGAGCACAGGCACTCTAAAGCAAGGTGTATCATTTGTACCAGGTCCCAGATAAACACAGGTTCTTCACCATGTAATGTATTGTTTCCCTAATCCCTACTTTCGGGTACTCTGGCGTTGGACGAGACTATAATTCCACAGCACTAGAGTACCGGTACCTCCTATAAGTAGCTCACTAGGGCAGCAGGATATGAGGCATGTAAACAAAGTGAGACTTTGCTCCAAGGGACTCTCCATGTCGCACCACCCGCAACGAGGAATACTTGTGCTTGCACCGTATATTGGGTCTCGTAAAGACTGTGACCTTTATGTGTAGTAGAACATGTTAAACTTTGGCAGTCGCGCGCCCAAAATCGAACGGATGCCAGCCTAATTGTAAAATCCTCAACCCCTAGAAAGAGTGCAATAAGAAACCATAGTGAAACCCGCGCCGAGAAGAGGAGCTATTCCCTATAAGAAGCCATCGACCCAAGCCTTGTCCGCCCCCCGCTCCGTGTCCGTCCAGGAGGGTTTGCGAGCTACCGGTAAATCATCAGAGATCGAGTTCAGCATCACATTATGCGCAGATGTGTGGCGCTGGCTGCAAATTCAGGTGAGCAGCTTGAACCCTTTGACGAACAGCACGCAGCACAGCACCAGGTCGAGCTTCTACGACAGTTCTTCTCAGCTGGGGGTCCAGTTCCCAACCTAAAGCATTGTTCCAAGCAGCGGAAGGATCGCCGCAGTTCTGCAGGCTCTAAAAATTTCTCGATTCGGTCCTGCTTCTTTCCTTCCTTTCCCCCAAGCTTTTTTTCCACTACACACACTTTATCAGCCAAACCGTCGATTTGATGCAGACAAGCCGGTTGCTTAACCTACTGTGTGTGCAGCTCCCCCACAGCCTACCGGATAACTTTGAAATCTTGTCGCGAGTGTCAAATACAGCGATACAACGCCCAAAAGAGCGGCTTGCCCCTCCCTGTCTGGAAAAACCCACCTCCTGATATTTTTTCCCCAGTTTCTTGAAATTGCCCAGAATCACACGACTTTTATCCGTGTATTCACTCCCTCTCCTTTCCCACCAACCCCCAGCCCGCCCTGTCGATAGCTCTAGACTGCGATTAGCCCCAAATTCACGTTCTCTTCTAAACTCTTGCGAAACCTTCTACTACCGCCGCCGCCATCGCCCCGCCTGGCTCCTGTTACCGACCAGCCGAATCCCTTTTCTCCATTTCTCCATAACCACCATCTTGGCTGCACACTCCGGATTGAAGACGGAATAGGCTTTTTCGTTGACTTCCTCTCGTTTTCGCCTTTCGCTCGCTCCTATTTTCTTCTCCTATATGCTACCTGACAACCCGGCAAAAAGCTAGTATCGCGATTTCATTGCTCGCCCTTTAGGCTACCTTCACTGTGTGGTGGGTTTGTAGAGTCGAAGCGAAAATCCCCGGGCGATTCGACTGCAAGCCTGTGTCTTGTGTGTTGTTGTAACCACGACAAACAAACTATCTTTCGCAACCAGTACCTCGAGGTGCTTGCAGTACCTTCCTCCCTGAATCGCATTCACGCGACATACGACGGACAACCCACAAATGTCAACAAAAACGCCTACTCAACAAGCTCAGGGTGAGCCAGCTCTCGAGACCACTGATACCCGAACCCACGACGAGACATCGACATCATTATCTGTGGGTACAACTGGAATCAACCATACCTCGCAGGAACGTCTGGCCCCAGACCAACCATCCCCTACTACCCCTATCATCTCGAACTCATCCCAATCTATTGAAGAGCCCAACGCACGGCCTCCCTCGCCTCTTACCCGTCCGACCGTTGCCCACGAGCCTACGCTCCCTACTGCCAACAATGCTGCCACCGTTTCCCCCGGGTCCAGCACGGAGGATTCTACACCTCTACCTCCACCCCCGGAAATGAAGCCGCCTTCGTCTTCTCTACCCATAACCCCCTCAAAATCATCCCTTTCGATCACGTTGCTCCTCATATCTGGTGTGCGCCATCAATTCGTTATAAACGAACCCTACCTAGAATCGCATTCCGTGACGGGTGGAACAGGGAAGGACTCATTAAAAGACCCATTTGAGATGAGTGTCTGGCAGTTGAAGGAGTGTATTTGGAAGGATTGGCGGGATGGTACGTTTTCTTTACCTTTCCTGGATCCAGCCACCGTCCTCTACCAATAGCACTAGAGTAAGCCACTAACCTCTTTTTTCTCGCACAGAATGGGACCAGCGGCCAGCAAGTGCTCTCTTTATAAGGCTCATTCATTTTGGCCGGATGCTTGATGACAAGCAGCATTTGAAAGGTACCAATTTCCCTGTGCTAATTATACTCGAGTTGCTCGAGTATATACTTGGGAGATGGGGATTCTCACGACTAGAATAATAGACTGCAAGCTCAACCAAGATTCACCAAATGTTGTTCATATGACTATTCGTCCCGCAGAAACTGGAGACGACGAAATGACCCAGCGCAGTGCCAAGGTTGGATTCGGATCAAGGCAAAGAGACGATCAGCGCTCTCCGAGATGTCGATGCGTTATCTTGTAAGGATTTAGTGGAAATGGAGGATATGAAAAAAATTGGGTCGATATGGCCGTTCGATGGGTTGGCTGGTGGGCAACTGCAGATGGGAGGTGTCAAAAATTATAAACCAACACCGGAAAACGCTCCCTAGGGATCGCCGGTTTAAACAGTTGCTCCGTTGTGTGCATATATGTGCTTTCTGCTGCTGCTATTCTTTCTTTTTATTCCTTTGCATTCCCTTTATTTCTTGCGTATGGAGTCTGTGTTAACTATCCTTTTCTTATCACCTCAAAGTCATGGTAATCTATTCGTTGTCTCGTATCCCAATATTTTTTCCTTGTGTTTTCCATGCTGCGCGCCTTTCTCGGTGCCTCTCATTGCACTCGTTTTATTATTACCACTTTTGATTTTGGGAAGTAGTTGTGGCATTATCAGGAGTTGTAGAGCGACTTGCTTTGCATCACGTATGTTTCGTCTCTGGACTAACCTTAACTCGTACTCATCTTAGTTTGAAAAAGGATGATATTCAGTAAGATCCACGGTACATATCACATAGGATTTCTCGGATAATTTTCCATAGAATCCGATGGTATCTACATATATTTCGTTGAAGTCAGAATCCCTCTCCAAGTGGCATCGCGTGATCCCTAAAACCTTAATCTTCGCATAACTTGAGTAAGGGCTCTGATAGGCCAAATATCGTTGTTAATTCACAGGACGACACAAGCACAGTGGGATGGGATGGGGGGGATCTTTGTTTTTTTTGTTTTTTTTTTCCTTCCCCCCTCCTTTTTTTTTTTCCTACTTTTACGGCGTGTGGGAGGTATCCATGAAGGGTAAAAGACCTCCAAAAAAAAACGTGTAGAATCACCACTCCCCGGATGAAGGAGTGTTCCACGGCTGTCCCTGAGTGCCCAAAGTTTAGTTAGATCCAATGTTCGTTTCCTTGGGTCACAGGGGAATACCGACATTGGCCACATTCTCAACCCGACTCAAGTGGTTCCAGGTGTTCGAGGGACATATCGATTTCCCCTCACTCTTGTTGGTTGGGGTAAATGTGGTGCTCATCATCCCAACGTGTATCTACTGGTTACATGCATTCCTAGGTTTGGGTGGGATGTTTGGAGCCAAGGTATCGGGGGGAGGCAACATTGGCTGGGCGTTTGCCTTTGGCGTGGCGGGTGGCGTTTCTGAGGCGCAGGCATCATCTGATAATGCTCCTCTGACAGATCAGATAAACAATGCCCGGTTTCTCAGGGAGCGGCTGGACAACACCTCAACCCCCACCGAAGGAAGAAAAAAAAAAAGAACCTCCAACAGAGCCCCCCAATAACCCTCAACTCACTTGGTCCAGCTTATCATACCAAGCTTTTTGACTTGGTCCCTTACCTCCTCCAACATAAGAACAAATCCTACGCTGCTTTAAATTTCCTTGTCACAACATCGCTTCATTCTCATCACCTCTCATTTCACTTCACACACACACACCACAAACCGCAATACCGCCGACCATCGGTCATGGAGTCCCCAATCCTCCGTCGGTACGAGATCGAAGAGCTATTGTCTCTCCGAGATTCACCCTTAGTTCAGAAACCTGCTGGGCTTCCCCCAATTGAAGAATGGATGGGGTGAGCTTTCCCTGATGTTTTTTCTTGTGTTTGCTTCTTGCTGCGGCACAGCTTCTGCAGTGAACCTTGAGATACCTGAGCTGACAAGTCCTCAAGAACCACCCCTATTAGACCACAGACTACACGGTCGCGCACAGATGGAGACGGCCTCCTGGTCAACCATGAAGACGGGGCCAAAATGTAAGTGTTCCTTAACGCATGTTGTCCGCCAAAGCTTAACCTTCCCTAGCGGTATGACGTCGACCCGTCGGCCATCTCTATTTGAAACTCGTCATCTCTCTCGCCCCTCACGTATGTCCCCTATGTGTCATCACATCTCGAGTTTAAAACTAAACCACCGGTTCGTTTGCAGTTGCTGATGACATTGTACTTGGTCCACCCAAAATGATGTTCGCATCCTCGTCCACTCGAACACCTTCTGGAAAGTTTGATCATGATTCCCAAGTTGCTTCTTTAGCCTCGCCAATTATCGATGAGGACCGTGAAAGCCCCCGTTTCGAGCGGTTTAGAATGAGTGGGAATATCAGGCTTGGCAAAGAGATGGACAAGGATCGCCCTGAACGCAGTAGCTTGCGCAGTGACCATACTAAGCGAGGCTTCGGTAGAGAGGATTCTGAAGGTTGGACTAGTGTGGCTTCTTCTCGCCAACCTCGTAAAAGCTTCGGGGCGGAAGACGGTGACCGTTTCCGTGGCGCTGGCGATAGGGGGAAGAGGGAAACTCCATGGGATAAGGACCGTCCACCCAAGTACGACAATTTCGGTAGGGAACGTGAGCATCGTCCAAGAGGGAGAAGGGATGAGGCAAGTTGGTTGCTCGAAGATCGTGGTATTGACAGAGGAGGAGACCGTGACCATTACCGTGATCGCGATCATCACCGTTATAACAGCAATAGCAACAGAAACGAGAAGGACCCCGAATGGATGGATTCAGGCCCAGGCAATGAAGATAAGACTGGCGATAGTAAGACTGTGCATTCAATGGAGGAATTTCAACGTTGGAAGGAGAGGATGAAGGCAAGCAATGCGCCAGAAGACAAGAAGATCAGGGTTGAAACTCCGGCAGAGACACTAGGGCAAGACAAATTCCCCAAGGAACCTAAAGGTGGTCAACAGAGTCCGAAGGATGCTGAAAACACGCATTTCGCCGTCGAAGGTTAGCCCCTATACTAAATTCGAAGAATGCATGTGCGCTAACACAATACAGAGCCGGCAACAGCCCCAGCGGTTGTGGAGAATGGGGTTGACAGGTTCTTTGGTCTCTGGGGTGCTCCGAGCGCTAGCAAAAGTCCTGAACAGGACATCTTGGGGAATGCGCGTCCGGAGACAAAAACTGCCGTCAAGTCTCGCTTCACCTCTTTTTTTACCCCCCAGGAGCCTGTCTCACCAAATATTCCAGAGTCTCCTATTGCCGCCAAAATTCCTACCCCAGCAAATGAGTCCTCTTCCGAGGACAAGGAAGGTTTCCAGCGTATACTGAAGATCCTAAGCGGTGTCAGCCTTGGAAGTTCAGAACCAGTTTCTGTTCCATCTTCTGGGGTGACTCGTCCACCCCAACCAAGTGTTTCTCCATTGGCCTCCCTAATGCCCTCGCATCCACCCCCTTCGCACTCTCAGCAGGCACCTGTTACTTCTCCCCCTCATCGGGACGCTAACGCAGACTTTTTGATGCGCCTCATGCATCAGTCCCATCAGTCCCAGCAAAATCAAGCTCAAGGCCCCCCTCCTCCTCCCCCATTGCACACCCCGTATGGCGGCCCATCTCAGATGCCCCCTCCTCCTCCAATATCAACTAGTCCTCACAACTTTCAGAGAGCAAAGAATAACCCACTTTCACCAGCATTTGATGACCCTGCCATCACCGCTTTTAGGCAGCGTTCCAACCAGGAGTCTACAAGCCCTATTCTTCCTAGGGGCCCTCCTCTTATAGAACAGCACGGCCCTCCTGGAGGCTGGAATCATCATCACCATCAGCAGCAGCAGCAGCTATCACAGCAGCAACAGCAGCAGACACAGCAACCTCCTCCCCCAAATCACCGCCAGGTAGCGCCACCACCCGGATTTGCAAGACCCCAGCAGCAGCAGCAGCATCACCAAGGTCCTCCACCCCCACCTCCTTTTCTTGGCCCTCCTCCTGGTGTTAACGGGCCTCCCCCAATGCCATTCGCGCTGGGCCCTCCCCTCACCATGCCTCCAAACTTTGGGCCTCCTCCTCCGTTCTTTGGGATGAACGGGATGAACAGCTTGAATGGCCATCCACCTCCACCTCCACCCCCGCCTCCGCAAATGAATGGGCCCCCACCACAGGGCTACCATCCCCAATTCCATCACCCCCACGCCGAACCCCATGGGCCCCCCATCGGTATTCATGGACCTCCATTTGGATTTCCCCACGATGGCCTTAAACACCCTCAACACCCCCACGGTCCCGGTAACCCAAGGTTCCCCAATGAGCCGCTACATCGCCAGCTTCGTTAGTTTGACTGCTTCTCGGCTGTCATGCGGAAGATCAAGCTGAAATAATACTTTGTCCCCCACCATCCCCCATAGCCCTTAGTTTCGCAGGACTCCGCATCTCATACCCATCTCGTATGAAAATGCACGCTTTACCTCGGCTCTTCTATCTCTATCTTTATCTCCTTTTCTCTTGATTGGTCTGGTTTTTCTTTTACACTCGTATCATGCACATTTCCTTGGCTAATTCCGCTGTTCCTTTCAATTTCTCGACTGTTGATGAGGTCTCATCTGTTCTTGCTATCATTTCTTTAGTGCCATGTAACCATACTTCAGTTCTGATAACGTTTCTCCCCGCTCTTATATTTTTCTTGCTTCTTCTTCCCCCCCATTTTCCGTTTTTCATCCTCTTACCGGGTTGGTCGTTGTCGGTGCTTGTTTGGCGATTTTAGGTCATTACTACCACTCCTACTTGGCTTTTTTTTCCAGTTTGCGGCATCTGGTACCTTATTGCGACGGTTTTTACGGTATGTTTGAAAAACAAAAAATCAAGCTTTTTTTCTTTTCTTATGTTTGTTTCGCTGGCTGGTTAGTTGGTTGATTGCACTACTGTGGGTTTTGTTGGTTTGGGTCTTTTGGCACAGCGGTTTTCCGGTAGTGTTGAGCCCGCGGACGGAGGCTTGCTTTGTTGGTTGGTTCGTGAGTGGAGAGAGATCTTGCTTGGGTGGGCCTGGGCGAAGTAGGGAGATGTTGCGATAGCAGTATCGATCATGCGAAATAAATCTTTGCTCGAGAGCTCGATACCCTTCTAAAATATTTCATGACCTTTCGGAGATATGGTGAGAGTAGAGGCCTTGCTGCATTACTTCCTTTGGACACATACCGGCGCTGCGAGTGATATTTTGTGCAGATAATGAGCAGAGCACCCACTCGAGTACAGTCTTGTCCGCTAAGTCTTCATACCTTTGACCCCGGCATATCAACAGAGCCCAGAATTAGCCCAGTCATCATCCTATTACCGACGCGTCAGACAGTTTGTAGATAAAATAAGATTTTATCCCACCCGACCCACCCATCTGTAGGGCGTTGGTCCTAGCTGCGGCTTTCCATCTCGCTAAGCCATAGCAAAAGTGTAGTGTAAGACACGCCCAGACATACCACAACTATCATACCCACCCACCCGCCGACAATTCTGTAGGGAAGGCGGAGGAGTTAACTCACAGCGGATATTTCCTTCCTTCCTTCCTTCCTTCCTTCCTCCCTTCCTCCCAATCCGCCCATCGCATGTCATCCCCAAACGACGAGAAAACAATACAGCCTCCTCCAGTGTCGCGAGATCCCCGAGCCGGGAGAATAACCACTGTCTTTGTATCACAGTCTGATTGGTCGAGGTTTGTGTGTTTGTTTGTGATGCCAATTTATTTTCTGTGCGGGCATTTACTCGCAGTTGCGAGAAATCTCGCCATGGTGGAGTGGAATAGACGGCATTATAAGTTACCAGATCTCAAAGATGGAGACTACAGAAACAACCACTATTACAGCACACAAACACCCGCCGCCACCATCATCACTACCCCCCGCGATAGTGCAATACGGTACCATGCTGCTATCAGGCACGATATATACACAACACAGCACAACAAGTATGTATACTAAGCACGGTGCAAAGATCCAACCACCAAAAAACACCAACTGCAGAAACTACGCTATGCTATGCTGCGTTCTGTAAGGTAAGGTTGCCTTACCCAACCGCTCTGCTCTGCTCTGCCCTGCTCTACAAGTATATATCATACCCCACTCTCCACACACGGTACTACTTATAAACCACACCAGAGCAGCACCGTAGCACCACACCGGCCCCGTTCATTTCCACAGACTGGACCACCACCACCACACCTGCCGCGTTGCCACAGGGTACGCACAGTATTTACTACATATTATCATACCCGCCGAGAACACAGCGCGAACCGGCCGGGCCCCGTCGCTAACAGATGTAAATAAACTTGCTTCGCGGAGTGGGGTGGAGTGGGGTGGAGTGGGTGCGGACCTCTCCTAGGTTTCGAATATTTTTCTATATTGCGGCGACTTGGTCTATTATATAATGCCGTACCCCAGCTTGGTTAGTAAAGTTGGATGGCGCGGGGAACAAGGGGAATCTGCATCCCTTTGCTGGCCCGATTTTTGTTTTTTTTTCGATGTGGAAAAATCCAATGGCAGCATTATGGGGCGTTGTGGGTTATGTTGTGGTGGTGCGGACCTGGGTCTGCCGTCTAAACACGATATGCGAGTGAGAATTGGTGAGGTGAGAATTGGTCAGTTCGGGATATATGGGTGAGTGAATCGTCCATCATACATAGAATATACATCCGCTTAACGGAAGCAGTGTAGAGTGATGAGGGATTGAGCAAGCACTCGAACGCTCACAGATACCAAAAATGGGAAGGGGAAAAAGGGGGGGTCCAATTCCCGTCGTGCAATTCACTGGCTAGCCAGTTTGATAAGCATTCTCATTTCCATATTACCCTACCACTACTTCACCGTCTCAGAGTATTTTACATCAGGGATATACACCCAATCCACCCCACCCCACCCATTTGACCCAACCGATCCTATCAACCCACCCCACTTTCATCTCGAACCAAGACATTACACTAACGCAATAATACCCCAGCAAAAACATGACACAATACGTAGTTAGTGCAGACCCCCCGACCCCCACTCCCTAATGACTCCTGGCACAAGCAAAAGGCACGATTGAAAGCAAAAACATAGCGATAGACCAAGGAAATAGGAAACCAAAAAAAAGGAAGAAAAGGGACAGGTGGATATGACCATATTTAGTGCGGCTAAGAGAGTGATAGTGGCAGCGGCTTTCGTTTGTTCGTTTTGTTCGTTTATATGTTCGGTATGATATTGATTCGTCCCGCATGCAGTGTCGATACCCGCACGTTATCAAAATTCATTCCTCCCGCCCCCTTTCCCATATTCTCCACCCAATCAAACAGGCAATGACCTTCCCTCACTTGAGTCCCTCCTCCTCCTCCCATCCTCGGGCTCCACACTCCTCCTAAACTTCGATCCGAAGGGGATCCACCCACTCTTCCCCTCCCAATACCTTCTATTACACGATACCAACGCCCTCCCCAGAGCTCCCTGCAACCCCTCTCCATAATTCCTGCCCGTAAACGGCGCTTCCCCAGGGGTGGCACTGCCCCTAACAACCTCCCTCGCGAACGCCATGACAATGATTACAAAGTAGATCCTGATCAACCATATCACCGAAATGATAAGAATACTGGTCGAGCCCTCGGGCTGCAGCACACCAGACGATAAGAATGAAGTTCCCTCACCGCTACCGATGACTACCGCATCCTGGCCCGATGTACTCGGATAGGTAACAACGCCCGCTTCGGAAGCGTTAAATTCCGAGGATGCGAGGCCAGCAGTGCCATCTATTGCCTCACCAACAGACCCCACCGGGAGGATTACAGAGTTGTGCTTCGAAGCCAGGGCCAAAAACCAGGATATTCCGAAGAGGAGAGTGTAAAGGGCGTTAACGAGAGAATCGGCGAGGTAGAGGTATGCAAACGAGATGGCAGCGAGGGGGTTCCGTTGATGGAGTTTCGGGAGAATATAGATTAAGGCTCCGAACATCAAGAGGGAGTAAAAGTACATGGATAGTTGCAGTGTAGATATCTCGGCTCCTGCACCAGGGCGTCGGGTTAGATAAGGAGGTGGGGGGCCAGGGGGGGGGGAGAACACCACCAGAAGAACAAAAGAAAGCAAAAACGTACCTATAAGCATAGCCATAATACCGTATAGACCGGAGATTTTGTTGAAAAGGGTACACACAAGAATGAGCTCGGTTCCATGCTGGAGATCTAAAACTCCAAGAAAATGCTACACGAAATCGGCATCAATGGGGGGGGGGCAAAAGCAAAAAGAAAGAAAAAGAGGAGAAGATTCAACAAACCGTTGGCCGCGGCATCCGCAGAAAGCGAAGTAACAGAACCATCACTCAAAATACCAGGGGGGGTCGCAGAGCTCAAGGTACCGTTCGCCGCAGTTCGTTATGAAGTCTGTAGCTGGAGTGGTGGTGGTGGTGGTGGTGGTGGTGGTGGTGGTGGTGAGGGTGGCAGTGGTGGCGATGGACGCGGGTTGGTGACGAGAAGGGAAAAAGAAAGGAATGGAAGGAAGGGAAACGGGAAAGCTCGAGCCAGGGTTCACCCCCAGCACCGGCAAGGCGTGCGAGTGTCATCCGGGAGCTTGAGGCTCTGTCTATCATAATACCGTACAGGTATTATCATAAAAGAAATATCATACATTTTCGAACACTTGGCCAGCGGCTGTCTGCTCTCCAGTCCCCCCAAAGCGTGAGCGAACAGATACGAAGACCGAATAAAGATTGTTACCCCGGTCGGAGACAGAAATGAAAAAGTTGGGATTCTCCTTTTCTTTTTTCAAGACATGCTGGCCGGGACTGCGGTATCGGAGACTTCCGGTAATCATTTCGATTAGGAGATTTTACCGGTAATAATATGCAAGTCGATTGTCGGAGGCATCAAGCCCCGGGGCTTGAAAAATGTTTATGCAAGCTTTTTCTAATGGAAAAAGACTCCTGTGTGTAACGCCTCTTTGCACACAGATCAAACTCGAAACTCGGCACACGAACTGGAAAAAAGGGTTTCTCCGATAAATCAAGCTCCCCAAAATATGATACCAGCCTAGCCCCCTATCAATGGAAGAATATCATACAATTCAGGTTCCTTCTCATAATAATATTATGGTATTATAGTATCACCATAAACTTGGATTATGGAGGTATTCCTTCATAACACCACACAAAGCGCAACACACAACAAACCCCTTCACACCCGCCACTCTCCCGGATCCACATGCGCCAAATCTGCAGTCTGGCACCCAAGCCAAACCCAGGAACCGGGAACTTCCCAGATCCCCTCATAGCATGACGCCAGGGTCAACCGCACCCACAAAACACTATCCGCAATCCACCGAAAGGAACGAAAAAAATAACAAAAATGGGGTAAAAATAAAAATAAAGCATTATTATTGATAATTCCTCTAACTCTATTTTATCCCACCAACGCCCCGACGATACGAATAATTATTTCCACCTGTACTCGTAAGAAATATGAAAAAGAGATGGTGTAAAAAGTAGGGAAAAATCTAAGAGATATTAATGCCCAGTCCGGTCCATTCCGTCCATCTATTGCACCATCTATTAATCCCACCAACAAAAGAAATGACAAAGAGAGTGTGAACGCAAGAGAATCGAGGGAACAAGTGAGTAGGAGTAATAGAGTATAAACCGAGCTCCCAGTTTACGTCGCTATGGTACCTCACTGGTCCTTGAATACGGCGACAAGAACTCCGTCTCCCTTCTTGAGCATAACCCGACTGCTCACACCGCACTCATGATCAACAACCCACTCCCCAAACTGCGCTTCCTTCTGCGGGAAAGAGAAAGGGAAGGGGGGAAACAAACCTGTCCTTAAAAATAACAGCTCCAACACCCTCCCCATCAAGCGCATCCCGTGACGCAACCGCTAAGAAAGTCGCGTCATCCTCAGTAGCTTTACCCGCCGCTGTCCTCCTCGCCACCACCGTCAGCGCTTCCGGGGGGGGACGAACAGTGTACCGGAACGGAAAAACTAACCTCCCAGACAAATTCCCGTAGAGCTATCAATGAGGAGGGCTCCTGTTACACCTTGCGCTTCCATTCTGTCAAGTCGTCGTTGTCAGCCAACTCGGAGGAAGCGGGAGGGAAGGAAAGGGTATACGAACACACTCTCCAACCATCTACAAATGGCCGTTGGATCCATTATTTCTTTTTTTCCTTTTCCCCAAAGTGTCGTAAATACCGGTATTAGAGGAAACAAAGGTGAAGCTGCAGGAGAGCAATAATAGATGCACTATATGTCGGTATAATGTGTGTGTGTATGTAATGCAGGTAGGCAGGAAGGTGGACAGGAAGGTAGGTAGGTATGCGTCCGTCTGTTAAGTAAAAGAAGGAAATGAGATTCCCGGGAAACGAATAGCAGGAAGAAAAGAAAAATCCAACCAACAGTGAAAAGAAAAAGAAGAAAAGTGAGAAAGTTGGGGCTGGACTGGATCGGATTGGAAACGCGTGTGTGTGTGTGTCGGTGAAACAATGGCAGGATTTGGTACGGGTATGATCGGTAAGGTGAGAAGAGCGGTTGGTACCGCAGGGTTGTGTATGTGGTCCAGGGTGTTGGGATGGGAGTGAGAGGTTGGACAGATAGGATCGGTCGGAGACCAGCCTTGTCGTTATATAAAAATTTTCCGAAGGGGAAAAAAAAATGATGGAAAAATTTGTTCATGGATACCGGTAGGAGCACCGGTATGGGACAGCGTTTTGAGGTATATACATCTGTATTATTATTATCATTTCTTTCTCTCCTTCTCTATGCCTCCCTTCCCTTTCGCTGGGGCAAGTGTGGGAAAGGGTGGGCGATGAATTGGGTATTGTCTTGAGGTGTTTTCCAGCAAATAATCTTCTTCCTTCTTCTTCTCATCTCACAATGCTCACTCGCACTGTGTGTTCTGTGTAAAAAGTTACTCAACGGCAGCCTTCTATGCTGCACAGTACCGGTACTACCGCTGCCACCCGTCACACAGCCAACAGCAACAGCCATAACAACAACGCAGAGCTTCCCTTAATCTCCTCTTCTATGGAAATACCTTGACTACTCACTGTACTGTACTTGTACGAGTACTGTACCGGCACACACATACATGCGCACCGTTTAATTCCTTCCTCTCCTCTCCCTTCCCCCGTTCTCCCTTTTTTCTTCTCTTCTCTTCTCCGCTTCCTCCAAGAGTAGCGTACTCATCCAGTAGCAGCACACCAAGCTGTCTGAGGCTCAACTCTCACAATCCCCTCTTCCCATTCGCTGGGCGGGCTATCGTATGACTTTAGACCAGTAGATTACCCGTATCCCTATCCGGCCAGTAATATCAAAAATCCCGAGATGGGTTGTGTGGATAAACCTATGATGTTGAAGCGACGGGAAAGGTTGTGAACTTTGGTGGCACTCGAGTGAAAGTGCGCAAATTGGAAGTTGTGGGTATGAGGGATACCCTGGGGTACAAGTACGAGTAAGGTTAGACTCGGGCCTTCACAATAATGTGTTCAAGCACAAGTATGATGCCGCATGCGCAGGGAACGCGTTGACGTATGATATGACACAACCCCTCCTCCAGTGACGGAGGGACCCGCTCGATCAACACCAACACACCACACCAGCACAGCGCAGCAGGGTACAGCACAGCACAGCACGGCGCAGGACAGTCAGAGCAAATCATGCCTCGAGCACTCCCCTGGGCGCGAAACCCCTCTTCCACCTCCGCCTCCTCTTCATCAAAACCATCCACCAAACCACCACCACCCTCAAAGAAAACAAAACCCAAACGCAACCCCTCCGCCTCCCCGCCCCACCGCAATGCTCCCAAGAAGGCAGGCCCGGCCCCTAGCGAGGCAATGATCGAGTACATGACCCCCCAAGACGACGTGTACATAATGGTCGAAGATGAACTCTTGACCACAGCACAACTCTACACACGCTCCCTCCACCGCGCAGAATACACCAAATTGCAAGCCGCCGCGGCGCTCAAGAATGCACACCGGATCAACGACATACAGCGGCCTGTGGATGGGGTTACGAGGATGAGTCGGGAGGCGATTATGCGTGGGAGGAGGGGAGCGAGGGCTGCTGCTTTAGGACTGGATGGGGGTGGGAGTAGTAGTGATGAGGATGAAGAAGGGTGGAAGAAGGGGGCTCTAGGGAGGCTGATGAGTGGGGGGGACAGCGGTGATGGCCATGCCAAGGGGAAGCTGGGGGAGAGGTGGAAGGGGAGGGGAGGGGGAGGGGGAACGAGAGCCGCAGCGGGGTTTACCGATTCACATGTTGCAAGTGGGGGGGCGGCAGTCAGGGGGGCTAAAGTTAAGGTGGAGAAGCAGGAGGACGATGAGGATATAATGGCGCCGATACTCCGGTTTCGAGAAAAAGAAAGGGAAGGTAGAAATACCAACTCTTATACCTCCGCTGTCGGTACAAAAGTCAAGCAGGAGCAGGCCTCGGATACAGACACACCGTCAGACGACGACCTCGACGCTCCAGTTCACTCCTTCCGCGCACCCTCCGTACCACCCTTATCTTCCATCTCCTCCTTCACCAACAACCGCAGCCAAGCCAAGCCAATAAAGCGCTGCGATTCAATCCCCCCCCCAACTCCCTCCGCTTCCACATCCTTCTCTAGCACTGCAACCACTTCTACATCTCATACCACTTCGGCGCCCCAATCAAGAGCCACTTCGTTTTCGAAAATCATAGACCTGGACAATGACCCGCTGTTCGCGCTACCAAAGCCGCTGGAAAAGAGTAGTACATACCGCGGGAAATCGATGGCCGCCAGAAGGAGGGCAGAGAGCGAGAATAGTAGAAGCGAAACCGGAGGTGGGGAGATGGGGGACAGGCAGGAGAGGGAGAGGGAGAGGAAGCTGTTTGATAGTTTAAAGTCATTTTGAGGAGCGGGTTGGGCTGGTTGTGTTTGGCTGTATCATACTCAGGTACTAATATATTTAGGGGGGGGGGGATCGGGAGTCTTCACGTAGTGTATTTACAATAGCTATTAACCAGGCGAACAGGAGGCTTCGGGAACGGTGTTTTTGGGGATTTTCGGAGTATTGTACCACCAGAATCCTGTTTGCCCGTCTACGCTTTATTTTAGAATAGAACCATCCAGTGTTAATTCCATACCCGAGTACCACTCAACCCTGAATACTATCACTTGTGAGCATATATAGCACGGAAGCCCGACCTCTCTCCCCCTAAGTTCTGCTTGGCAGAACTTGCCGGAGAGGAAAGTTCAGGTTGGTAGTCGCTGCCCAACCCACTAACCCGTTTTTTTTAGCATCAATAAGCATTTTATAGCACCGGTTCACCGCCATTTCCCGAATATTCCCCGCCCCTGAGTGTGCGATCGTTTTCGTTGCATATAAGTTTGCTTGGAAGTATTGCGTTTCGTTTCACCGCTCGTCACTCGCCGTGAATCTTTTTCCCCTGTGAAGTCCAAAAGAGACTTCTCCCATCCACACCAGCCCTTTGTGCACCACTGGTCCCATACGGGCCACAGAGAATATCATAAACGGTTCGTTCGTAATCTCATTTCGATGGTGGGGGGGAACCGGAGTTCAGCCAACTCGCTGTCAGTGAGATATGATACCTTGTTGGGCATTCATAGCGTGGAGTTCTCTTCAGACTTATGATGAGCATTACTATTCGGGTTCCTTCTAGTTCCCACATTTTGCCATCCGCCACGAGCTTTTCATAGCTTTCGGGTGAACCGGCCTCGATAATAAACTTAACTTCGTCTACTCCTCTATCATTTGTAACCTACCTCAAGTGCCAGATCTGACACTTTTTTTTGAGACACATCATAATATTTGCCTTGGGAAATAATAAACTTCCGGTTTCTAGCCATCTGAATTTAGTCCGAATACTGGGTGGGAGTCTGCTAAGAAGCCTGTCCATAATCGTTGATATAACTTTTTTTCGTTATGATACATTGGACTTGCCGTACTATATGTTCGGTGGTAGGTAACGAGAACCATGCAGTATACGAATACTCGGGAAATCTAGAACTGTTGAGGATAAATAATTTGCGAGGGGTAAGAAGAAGAAGAAGTATCTTACCCTTCTTCATCTTTTCATCATCATGTAAGAGTTTTTAAAACTCAATGAAATCTCTCATTGAAATTTTCATACTTGGCGCTTGCCCGCAGCCCCGGCTGAGGACCGGAAGGCCCCCCCACTTCCGGAATGAAAGTCCGCTGCATCTCTGAAGGTACTCGTGGCTGCGAGAGGGCTTGCGTGTTGGGTTCTTAATAGCTATGGCTTGCATAACGGTATTCTTGGGGCCTGGAGGTGGAGATATGCGGCCTCTGGGAATGGAGGCAGGTGGGGTAGGTAATTGCCGACAGCGTTAGCTGGGCCAATGGCTAAAGTTAATATCTGGCGCTGTGTATTCTTGGTGCTGGCCGCGGCTCCAAGAGTGCTCTGTCTCGGTAGGGGTTACCTACCAGTATGTGGAGTGTGTTGGCTGGGGTATGCTAGTGGTGAGTAGGATGGGTTTACGCACGCAGTGGCTGAAAGTTGGTATTATGAAAGGGCGTGTTGTTGTTCGCGGACTTTGTTGGAGAGTAGCTGTGAGCTTCGGAACATTAGAGCGTTGAATGTGTAAATAGTGGACCGTGTCTGGGGTTTGAAGGAGAGATAACGAGACCAGGCATGTCAAGCAAATACTTTGAAGCACGGGTTGCCCTTGTTAGCGGGAGGTTATCAAGAGAGGCACAGCGGGTGTCAGCGGCTAAGGAGATGACTCCTGTAGATTGGCGAAGGAGGACGAGTGATTCTTTGAGTAAATTTAGGCCTCCAGAAGTAAGTTGAAAAAAATGTAATTTATCGGTAGCTGTGTAAGGGAGCTTATAGTCTACGAGAACTCGGAGAAGGTTTAAAGGGGATGAAATGATGAAGCCACCGATAGTCGCAGTACCATGCACCAGTCCGGTGGCCTTGTGTACTTGGGTATGGCCATAAATGTCGGAAAAAACGATTAGTAGTCAGGTGGGGTATTATAAATTTAGTAGGAAGAGAGTCTGCACTAGTGGAAAGATTTCGGGCCCGGCAGATACTAGGAACCTGTCAGAGAGGATTATAGGTATCTTCAGGTATCGGCATACAGTTCGATTCATTCGTTTATGTGACTCCCTTAAAAAGGAATATTCCAAAAACCCTGATTCATTCCCTCTCCGAGTGCATCTCAGCTCACCCATATGCTATCTTAATAAGAATCCATAGCTTTAGAATCACCGCTGAATACACTGTTCTGTATAATACCCCTAATCCATCCGCGCTCCAGATTTTTTTTCTCGCCACCCAGTGTTTTCCGCAGTTTATGACCGCTGACAATACCCCGAGTACTCGAGTAGTTGTGGAAGGTTGTGGCAGGCATGTGGAAGAAAGCTTCACAAAATTTGCGGTATTCCGAGCACTGACTTACAACACTTTGGAGCTGGGCCCGTCCGATCCTGCGTCCTCTAATAGGCTAGTTTCCAACATAATAATATTATAAAACTAAACTAAATGTCACAGGCGCAGAGGGAATACCAGAGGAACTCAAATAACCGGACAATGTCCTAGGACATTGGAGTCGCCTTTCCTAGTAGGGTCCAGTGATTTCTTTCTTTCCTCTTCGTAGGTCTGTGAGGTAGGGTACATTAAGCGGTACTACTCTTCTGGTAAACCCCATCCGCCTTCTGCTTAGTGGATGCTACACTGTACTTATCCAGCACCCAGGGGTTTATAGGTTTGTATCGTCCCCTATAAGTTGCTTCTGAGCCCCTGAGATCTTTTGTTTTCGTTCCTTCTTAAATCCGTTATACTTCTATATTTCTATCTATTTTCTACTTGTACTTCCCAAGTCTTTATTTCAAAACCATTTTGGGTTTAAATATATATCTACCCTTCAAGCGTAAATTACAGTATCATAGATCAATCATAGTAATTCCTCAAGACAACATTACTAGTATCATAGTGAGATAACATGCATGGGAGCAAGTAGGGAGGCTCGAGGTCTCGAGTGGGCCTTTGCTAGTATTTCTCTACGCCCGTTGACCCGCGTGTTTATCCGATCTGCCCTACCCTCTGACCTATTTGAGCACCCTCCATGGCCCAGATCCCCCAGCTACATTTCATTGTGATAAGATTACCCTACCGCCGAGCCCCCACCACCATTCTTCCGAAAAAATCCATGAAAGGGAAAGTCCACAGCTTCGCTCATTCTCCACCACCACAAACCACCCAACAATAAGGCCACAACCTCATACACGAAAATGGGGAAGAGCAAACTTGTCTGTTCTTCCTTCCCTCCCTTCTCAGATGGCAATTACGCAATCAATAGCTAATGTAACAGCACAGAAAACCGCCCTACTCAGGCACCAAGGCCGCGACCCTATCCGCGAAAGGCAAAGGAAGATGTCTAGGCGGCGGCCAAAGGGCTTACGCAGGCAGAGCGGCGATGAGGAGGAGGGTTCGGAGAGCAGTGAGGCGCCGGAATTGGTTGATATAAGTACTTTGGTACCGGGGGAGGGCTTGAGGTCTGCTATGAAGAAGACGGAAGGGAAGCTTGCCGAGCCTGATTCTGCGGAGGAGGAGGAAGCTGACGACTCCGATTCCACCAGCGGTGGCGAAGAAGCAGAGGAGGAGGAGATCGCCGACATCCCCCTCTCCGACATCTCCGCCTCAGACCTGGACTCCGACACGGACCACCCCCCCCACCAAAAACTAACCACAAACAACACTCTCGCCCTCACCGCCTCCCTAGCGCGTATATCCCTCCCGCATACCCTCCCCTTCTCCGAAGCCCTGCTCATAACCACCCCGGGTCCCATCGTCATCCCGGACATCCACGACGATCTAACCCGTGAGCTCACATTCTACAAGCAAGCCCTCAGCGCGGCCAACGAGGGCCGGGCCAAGATCCTGGCGGAGGGTGGGCGGTTCAGTCGGCCGGTGGACTACTTCGCTGAGATGCTGAAAGACGACGAGCACATGGGGAAGATACGGCAGAAGCTGCTAGATGAGGCGGCGGGGAAGCGCGCGGCGCAGGAGGCGCGCAAGCAGCGAGATTTGAAAAAGTTTGGGAAAAAGGTGCAGGTAGCGAAGTTGCAGGAGCGGGAGAGGGGGAAGAAGGAGATGTTGGAGAGGGTTAAGGTTTTGAAGAGGAGTATGTCCCCTTTCGCCTCACTTTCATTACCGGATGGGTGATAATTGATGGGGGAGTAGAAAGACAAGGCGTGGAAGTAGAAGCAACCACTGAGGCAGATATGTTTGATGTAGCCCTCGAAGAGGTTATCAAGGGCGGTCGCGGTACCACTGGGGGTGGCATCAATCACAAGCGCCAGAAGAAGGATCAAAAGTACGGCTTTGGCGGTAGGAAGAAGTTTGCGAAGAGCACCGATGCTAAATCCTCCGGCGACCTTTCCCGCTTCTCACATAAGAAGAACAGGGCTCAATTCACCGGCATTAAGAAGAGGAAGCCGGCTATGAGGCTAGGCAAGAGCAAGCGTGCCGCTGGTGGCGGCGGGGGCGGTCGGAAGAGGTAGCTAGATAGCGGATGGACGGATGAATGGATGGATAATTAATTGTACAGCGTCCCGGCTTGCGGATTTGAAATTACAAAGGTTTGAATAGAATAAAATTGTATATTCTATCATTGAAACTATTACTGAGACGCTCAAGCCCTCACTTAACCGCCTCTCTCCCACCCTCTACCAAAATACAATTTTACAAACCCAAATCCCACACAATCAAGAGGGGAGCCCTACTATGCCGGTGGCAAGAAAGCCGCGAACAAAACCCCCTGAGCAAGAGCACAACAAACCATCCACCACGCAATCCACTTAGCACGGGCATCGCCAGCACAAATCAGGCACTCAGCCCACCAGTACCAGACAACGCACCCACTCCTCAACCGTGTGATCTGTACGTGGTATGCTAAGAGCGCCATGGCCGCTAGCAGCACCCGGGGGAAAGCCGATTTCCCAAGGACGGGCCCAGCGCCGCCCTAGATAGCCCATATACCGGAGCAGATGAGGGCGATCAGCACTGGCGTCGCGAGGAGCAATAGTGGGATATTAGAGATTGTCCAGTATCGGAAGATGCCCACGTTTTCGGCTTAGTTAATCTCGGACCAGAGAGTGGGAGGAGGAAGAATGGAAAACAAGCCATTCCGCTCCTGCAGAAAGAGGCAAATGCTGGGAACAGTGTCGCCACACCAACTCCTGACCTTCCCCGCCCCCGCATCAGTAAGGCAGTACCTCCCGCAAGCAACCCACTGCGGAAATGCCAATCCAGCCCCTACGGGCACCCCCCCCCCCCACCCCAATCCCCAACCCAACCAACCTCCCCACCGCCTCCACCTCTCACTCACCCCTCCCTCCTCCCTAGCCATCAACCTTCACCCAACCATCCAAAAATCTAGCAGAAACACAGCACCAGTCAACAGCTCATTCCTCCGTACCATGGTAGCCAAGCACATCCACGCGCCAGCAACCACTACATAGCCACGCACATCGCAGTCCAACCCCGAGAAGGTCAGCAGGGCAAACAACGACTCGCTGTACGGCGCTGAAAGGAACAGCCCAGCGGGTGAGATTACGTGCAGGAGCACCGCTACCAGTGATAATTCCTTACTTAGAGGGAAGACTTGGCGCGCAAGGGCCTAGAGCACCGCTGTTGACAGCGTTTGCGCGAGGTTTACCAGGAGGACGGCGGAGGGGGCGTAATCATAGGGCTGTGGGTAGATCTAGATACTTGAGTGCCGGGGAAAGGGCAAGTGATTATTAGCTCCCCCATCTCTAGTATGTACTAGCAAAGGCCCACTCGAGACCTCGAGCCTCCCCACTTGCTCCATGCATGTTATCTCACTACTAGTGATGTTGTCTTGAGGAATTACTATGATTGATCTATGATACAGCATGGTTGTTTACTCATGGAGCTATCTTGGTTGTCATTGGTAGTGGGTTTCTTGCGTCTTCCCAAATCTCCCCTCTTTTGTCTTACATACACAAAAGTCTTTTATTTCAGGTAAACTGCATCAATTAAACTGGTCTTACAACAACTCTCATTTCGCGTTTCCTTTCCTACATTCTATAAAGCTACTCCCAGCACCTTCCTGACCCAATTAGCGGTTGCGCATACACTTTGTTCCGCCTGCCGCTCACATTTGTAAAGACTTAAGCGGTCATAGTAGGTCACTCGGAGAGTGAGAGGTCATGACAGTGCTTCTATGTCGCCGGAGGTGTCCTATATATACGCGAACTTGACTTTACAGAAAAAGCTCCTCATCCTCAACACTGCTCATATTCTCTCCCATCTTCGCTCAACCTCTCCATCCTCCCACACAACCCCTTCGAACTTGCCCCAAAAACTTACCGCCTTATTCTCTTCCACTGTCTTCCTCGTCTTCCGTAATCCTTTGCAGTACGGGCACCATATTCTGTTTCTTAATCATCTTAGTGCGACACTGATCTGTCCCAACCCCTAGCTGGCCTTAGTTCCTAACCTCTGTTCTGGTTTTGATGCTGCAAATGGAACCTTTCTGACTTTCAACACCATCGTCCTCAAATTCGTTCCCTACTCAAATTCAGATCTCTGTCAGCGCCAGTTGCGAATCAACCATACTGGTCGGTTTACACCGTGTTGTTGCTGACACTGCTGGTATAAAACCCGACCTGTATCATAGTAGCCCAGGATGAGAGTTTGAGGAGCCAATGTATTTGAGGGTGAGATTATAGTGCCATCTGCTGATGAAGGAAATATCTTACTAAGGTCTGTTGCGGTATTGGAAAGCGTCTAAATTGCTGAAGTGTGTTGTCTCGTTGCTGACTTATCCTCCTGCCATGGTCGAATTTCTTCAGGTCTGAAAAACCCTGTTTTACACTTCCCCCAGGCCTCGCTACTTACCTGGGTGTCCAAGGCTTTTGGGATAGCTGAAAATAAGTTGTCTTCTAGCCACCGACCTCTCCTTGCGCAAACTTTCTAATATCGCAAAATTCGGAAGGCTTCCTTCCATATGCTAGCCACAACCTGATGGTATAATAATCCCGGTAATTGAGCGCTGAGTTAGGAGCAGAGGGAGCGCAGGCCAGGGGAAGAGCACAAATGTGTAGAGGAAATCACTTGAAGTGTGGGCAAGCAAACGTTCTAAGGAATGAACGGATTTATAGAGCCTATCCGGGGAGACAGGGCTATCACATGTGCGAGCGGAGTCTTCACTACTTAAGGTGAACCGTGGATAGCAACCAGCCTTCAAAGAACATACAACTCAACATCTTTTCAGTTAACACACTTGCACACTATCGTGCCACCTCCACCACAACCCTCCACCACTGAATTATTCTACAACTGCAACAGCCACCACACCACCTGCCTTTTCCATATACTTTTTCACATTTTTATCTTCATTTGCTTTTCCTTCAAGCTCTATCCGTATATCTACTAGTACTGTCATCTTCCTTGACACCGAAGATATGACTTCTATTCGCAACATGGAGGTTCGAGCGATCAGGGGCCCCACATCTGAGTCCGTATACAGTCAGGAGTGTTTGCAAAAATTCAAGGACTTTCATTCTGGGAAAGGTGCTTTTAAATCTCCTGACAGTACAGAGAAAGCGGTAGTTATCAACATCTCAAAGAGAGATTTCCTTGATTTCCTTAAACTTGTGAATAGAGATTGTGAAGGGAAGGACAGGTGAGATACTTTTCATTGACTCTTGGAACTTATTTGCTAAACTGTGTTAGGATTCCAAGATATTCGTATAACTCGTCATCCTAGACGCTCACTTTTCAACCCATGTCAAGCAGTATCCATGAAAGTGTTATATTGACTATCCATGAAGGCTTTAGTGTCGCACGTCGGAGTCTTCCAATACACATCCAGGAGAGAATCAATATAGGGAGACACCAAAGGTACAAGGTATTTGGGGGTATATACACTGGGTCGAAGAAAGTGCCAGATCTGGTGCTTGACATCAAAAACGATATCGGAGTCCGTGAGGCCAAGTTTGTTGCTGAGGTTGGCTTCTCAGAGACCTATGAAGAACTGGTTCAGGATGCAAAGTTGTGGCTTGAGGGGAGTGAGACTGTTTCTCTTGTCATGCTTGTTAAACTGGAGGAGGATCCATGCTACCGGTGCCCGATTCGGAACCTTACGCAGAGCGAGTTTGCCGAACTAGAGTGCCCTCCCATGAAGGAAATTAGGTACCAACCCTTCATGATTAGGGGTCCATATGGGCCAGTGGAGTATAAGGGATTCAAGTGGGTTGGGAAGATTTCGGGATTTTTGGAATTTTGGACGCTTGATCCTGACACAAGATTGGCTTTGCGTATTATGACCCGCATGGTAAGTAACTCTTTAAAGAATCTGAGTTATCCAAGCTTACCCATGTAGAATCTCCTCGATATGGGAGAAAATACAGGAAGTGATATTAGGCTCAGCCAACAGTTTGATGGCGGCGATATGCGTGGCTGTGAAATCCACTTCGACCGGGGTCGGTTCCTCCGCACCATAAGGCAAAGCATCCGGGTTTTGGCGGTGGATCGGTGTTATGCGATGCTAGAAAGGCGTGAGGGGCGGGCCAACATTTTGGACCATGATTACCGACCTCCCTCTCCATCAAGTTCTGAATAGTGAAGCTTAGTGGGAGTTAGGGATTTTAGAGATCTTGTTGTTAGATATCATAGATTGTGTACAGGGGTGTGGTTTCTTTAGTCGCAGAGCTGTCTTGGTTGTCTTTAGTAGTGGGTTTCCTATGCCTTCCTAAATCTCCTCTCTCTTCTCTTATATACACAAAAGTCGTTTATTTCAGGTAAAGCGAATCTATCAAACTATTCTTACCACAACTCTCATTCTGGCTTTCTGTTCCTAAATTCGATAAAGCCACTCCCAGCACCTTCCGGACCCAATGAGCTGTTGTGCAAGCACTTTGCTCTGCCCGCCACTTATCGGTTGCTGCTCGCCGCCTCTTGATTCTAACTTTTGTAAAGTGTTGGAAATGATCCGTGGTTGACTCAGTGCTTTAAGCGGTGAGCGGAATAAAGTCTTTCCAGATCGCCTGATGGGTAGAGTTACTGTGGACAGAACTTCACTGAGAGTGAATACAAGAGCGAGATTCAAAGGGAAAATGAGAGTCGTGTTAAGAGCAATTTCGTTGGTTTAGTTTACTGTGTAGAAAGAACTTGTTGAGTTGAGTTGAGAGAGAAAAGAAAAGCGAAACGAAACAGAGTGTAAAGAAGACAAGTGAGCCCCATGGCCGGTGGCAACCAAGCTAAACATATGACTAAGCTTTGGCGAACAACCCAAGATATCCAACACAACATAAAGACTTGAGCCGTCATGGTTGGTCACTCAGAGAGTGCGAGGCTATGATCATGAAAGCCCCCGGGGGGGTTACAATTGCTTAGATGGAGACTGGGATGAAATGAAGAGTTTTGGAGGGGCAGAACCCAGACTATTCACTTGAGTAATATCATTGCTGCTGTCCCGACAGAAGAAATAGCCTCCTCAGCTCCAGAGGATTTCTGAAAGGAGGACTAAATGCTCAATCTTTTTCCGGAACACCCCTTTGTTCTCATCAACGACCTGCCCATGATTTCGAATGACTATCCACTTATCAAAAAAACATCCTCAATATACACATAGTCTAGCTATAGACACTGCCACACTCCGATAATCAAGGTACTCGAGCACAAATAAAACGTCAGCCCTTTTATACGGCTGAGCCACCCCCCCACCACTTCTCGGCTAGCTCCTCTCTAATCCCGAGTTCCCGGGGAGAACTATAAAATGGGTAAGGGGGGGGATAAAACAAAACGAAACGAAAAATCCTGATAATAATTATTAAATAGAGAAATCACTACGACGGCGAAGATAGAGTTCCAAGCATGATATTATTTGTACATAACCCTTCTACCTCCTCAAGCATAAAATCCAAGTTTTCATAACTCTAAAAATTGCCATACTCACTACACTGGTACCATAATATTATCACAATAGCATGGGAAACCCAACAACACCAAATAAGTAGATCAATAACTCCGATCACCACCATCGGAAAAGCTGTCATACCTAGCATCCCGTAGCATGTAGCAAACACTACACCAATACACACTGTTCCCCCTTTTTTAGAATGGCTATGGATGAATGGCGAAGAACGGATGACGAAACTGCGGGATGGCAGAGCGGTGGGATGGCAGAGCGGCAGAACAGCAACTATGAAACGAAACACCACGATTAAAACACTACAGACAGATCGCCAATACACAACTCTAAGAAAACAACTTCACTTCTAACTTATTCGTCAACTCTTTCATGCTCACGACTCCACGATGCTCAATTCAATACTCTTCTAACTAAACTAACTAGTGGTAAGGACAAGAGTCTGAATCAAAACAACAATGGTGCCATTCTCCCATCCTGCTACTTTTCCATCAATAACGACACAGCTCTATTTCCTTCCACTGATGCTCCCCTTCCCCCCTGCTAAACTGTCATGCTAACAAAGAACAAAATAAAAGTCACAAAGAAAACTTCTTCGCCCTCAAAAGTCTCCACATATCCAACTCTCCCTTCCCGCGCTGCACCGATCCCTAGCGCATACCCGGAGGTTTGTTGAACAATACAGGCATAAGGTGTGCATATGCGAAACATTCCGAGCAGTATCAAAGAACTTGCTCGATCCAGAGGCCATGTCAGAACTTCTTGGCGCGAATGACATCCGGATAGACTGTGTTTATGCCCGATAGGTTGAGCATGTCTAGCAACATCTGCAGGTTCCGACACCCCACCATTACGGGGGAGACAAAATATCATACCACAGCCGTCAACCTCTGGCATCGCTCAGATGCGCAATGCCGAATTACTAGAACAATTGAACCTCACTCTATGGCGTGAGAGTTGCCTTTGCTGGTAAGGCCTGACTGTTTTTTCTGTCCTAAACTCAGTCTGAAGGGGTCAGTTTTTCGCTATGCACTCGCCCCCCTATCCGAGAGAGGGAACTTTAGACTTCTTAGCGTGAAGTTCAATTTATTCCAGTAAATACTGTACATCCCAACATGTGGTTTTCGCTATATATGCCAAGTGCCAGACCTGCACCATACATACAGCTATGGTGCCACTGGGGGACACGTTTTGCCTGCAATGGGCATTCCTGCATCTTACCTCTCATGTGGTATGGGGAGGGGGTGGGGGTGGGCAGGTGATATAACTTTCTCGAGTTCAATACGGTCAGTGCCCACCTATTCCTTGGAGATCTGAGGAGCTCAAAAGAAGCGAGGTTCTTGATGTGTATGGTATATTATTCGGGATTGAATGGAATTTTTATGATAACAGAAACAAAAGGTCAGGATTTCAGTAGCTCTACCAGGAGTATATATAAATTTCTGGCTCCTGGGTGGACTGTGGTGCAGTGGTTAGGTTTAAATGTCTTGTTAACAAACGCATGGTTTTAGAAGTTAAAAACTGGTTTATCTGAGGCAGCTCGATGGGGAAGGCTCTATCTTCATATCTCCAAAGTGGATTACAAGGGTAGGGCATATAGCGATCACGTGTCCTGCTCTGTGATCTGACAAGATTTTAAGGTTAAGGATATTTTGCTGGTAAGCCGCTTTTGTTGTGCGAGGGTTTTGTGCCAGAGCATTCTACTAGCAGCCCTCTGATAATATCAAGATTTGGAGGGCTTCTCTCCACATGCCGCTACAGCCTTCAATCAGTGAGGCCTTCCACCACTGCAACCTTCTGATAGAGCAACCCCATCGTGGGATGTCATGTTACAGCACACTGGTTAGTAGGCGAGTGGGACTGTCACCATGTCGACTGGTGTTTCTGGTGTTTGTGTGATAGTGAGCCAACTGTGCGAGTGGCCACCACAAACTGTATTTAGTCTCAGCTGCGTTCGCTTCTCTTTGTATGATCATCATCACTCCACACATCGAATAGCAAACGCACCTCACCTTTCCTATCACCTTCGTTACAGGTCTTCTCACAACGCCCGCCTCACAGCAGCCTCCCACCGGTCATTGTTCGGCGGCAGTTATCCGTGCGCACAACAAGACCTCTGTCTCCTTCCACCACTGCAACCCCCCGCCACCACCAGTCACCACCATTCAGCTTCCATTCCCATATCTTTTTTTCGCATTTTCATCTTCGTTTGCTTTTCTTTCAAGCTCTATCCCGTTACTCCGCACTATTGTGGCCAAGAACATCCGAATGCCAGCAATCACTACATAGCCACGCACATAGCAGTACAACCCCGAGAAGGTCAGCAGGGCAAACAACGACTCGCTGTACGGCGCTGAAAGGAACAGCCCAGCGGGTGAGATTACGTGCAGGAGCACCGCTACGAGTGATAATTCCTTAGTTAGAGGGAAGACTTGGCGCGCAAGGGCCTAGACCACCGCTGTTGACAGCGTTTGCGCGAGGTTTAGTAGGAGGACGGCGGAGAGGGCGTAATCATAGGGCTGTGGGTAGATCTAGATACTTGAGTGCCGGGGAAAGGGCAAGTGATTATTAGCTCCCCCATCTCTAGTATGATAGTATAGTACCAGTATAGTGAGTATAAGGATTTTTTGGAGTTATCAAGACTTGGGGCATGCTGTCGCGCTTCGAGGATCCCGTTTATGCTTGGGGAGGAGGAAGTCTCATATAATATCACGCTTGGGATTCTACCCTCACCGCGGCGATTTTCTTTATTTAATAGTTATAACCAGGATCTCAGTTCTGGTTTGTTCAGCGCAACTATCCCATTTTACGGATTCTCTCGGGGGACTTGGTATTGGGTAGGAACTACAGGAGAAGTTGTGAGAAGGCTGCTCGGCTAAATGGAAGTGCGGAGGCGCTATTTCGCGCTCGAGGAGCGTGGTTTTCAAGGAGCGGGGGTGTACATTTAGGATGTGTTTAGATACTTGAACAGTCATTCGAAATCGAAGTCAGGTTGTTGATGAGAGCGGAGAGATGTTCCGGAGCAAAGGTTGAGTCCTTAATTCTCCTTTAAGAATTCGCGGTAGCTTAGGAGATGATTTCTTCTGTCGAGGCAACAGCAATGATATTACTCAAGTGAGTAGTCTGGGCTTCACCTCTTGTAACCCCCCAGGGGTTCCGTAATCATGACATCTCACCCTCCGAGTGACCAACCATGACCGCTAAAGCCTTTACAAATGTTAGAGTCGATAGGCCGCCAGCAGCAACCTATAAGTGACAGGCGGAATAGAGTGCTTGAACAACAGCTCATTGGGTCCGGAAGGTGCGTGGAGTAGCTTTATCGAATGTAGGAACAGAAAGGCCGAATGGGAGTTGTGGTAAGAATAGTTTGATAGATTCGCTTTACCTGAAATAAAAGACTTTTGTGTATATAAGAGAAAAGAGAGGAGATTTAGGAAGGCATAGGAAACCCACTACCAAAGACAACCAAGACAGCTCTGCGACTAAAAAAACCACACCCCCGTACACAATCTATGATATCTAACAACAAGATCTCTAAAATCCCTAACTCCCACTAAGCTTTACTATTCAGAACTTGATGGAGAGGGAGGTCGGTAATCATGGTCCAAAATGTTGGCCCGGCCCTCACGCTTTTCTAGCATCTCATAACACCGATCCACCGCCAAAACACGGATGCTTTGCCTTACGGTACGGAGGAACCGACCCCGGTCGAAGTGGATTTCACAGCCACGTGTATCGCCGTCATCAAACAGTTGGCAGAGCCTAATATCGCCTCCGGTATTTGCTCCCATATCGCGGACATTCTACATGGGTAAGCTTGGATAACCCACATTCTTTAAACGGTTACTTACCATGCGGGTCATAATACGTGAAGCCAATCTTGTGTCAGGATCAAGCGTCCAAAATTCCAAAATTCCTGAAATCTCCCGAACCCACTTGAATCCCTTATACTCCACTGGCCCATATGGACCACTAATTGTAAAGGGTTGGTACATAATTTCCTTTATGGGAGGGAACTCTAGTGCAGCAAACTCGCTGTGGGTCAGGTTCTGAATCCGGCACGCATAGCATGAATCCTCCTCCAGTTTAACAAGCATGCAAGGCGAAACAGTCTCACTCCCCTCAAGCCACAACTTGGCATCCTGAACCAGCTTTTCATAGGTCTCTGAGAAGCCAACCTCGGCAACAAACTTGACCTCACTGACTCCCATATCGTCTTCGATATCAAGCGCCAGATCTGGCACTTTCTCTGACCTAGTGTATATCCCCCCAAATATCTTGTACCTTTGGTCTCTCACTATATTCATTCTGTGCTGGATGCGTAGTGGAAGACTGAGGCATCAAAGCCCCGAGAAATCGTCAATACAAGCTTTTCATGGATACTGCTTGCGATGGGTTGAAAAGTGAGCGTCGAGGATGACGAGTTATACGAATATCTTGGAATCCTAACACTATTTAGCAAATAAGTTCCAAGAAGCGACGAGAAGTATCTCACCTGTCCTTCCCTTCACAATCTCTATCCAAAAGTTTAAGGAACTCCAGGAAATCTCTCGGCGAAATGGTGATGGCTAGCGCCTTTTCTCTACTATCAGGAGATTTAAAAGCTCCTTTCCCGAAATGACATTCCTTGAATTTCTGACAACACTGCTGACTGTATACGGACACGGATATGGGGCCCCTGATGGCTGGAACTTCCATGTTGCGAACAGATGTCATATCTTCGGTGTCAAGGAGGATAACAGTAGATATGCCGGTGGAGCTTGAAAGAAAAGCAAACGAAGATAAAAATGGGAAAAAGGATATGGGAATGGCAGTGGAATGGTGGTGACTGTGGTGATGGTAGTTGAGGGTTGTTGTGGTGGGGGGTTGCAGTGCTGGAAGGTGACAGGGGTCTTGTTGTGCGCACGGAGAATTGCCGCTGTACAATGACCGGTAGGAGGCTGCTGTGAGGCGAGCGTCGTGAGAAGACCAGTAACGAAGGTCATAGGAAAGCTAAAGTGTGTTTGCTGTTCAATGTGTGGAGTGATGGTCATACAAAGAGAAGAGAATGTAGCTGAGCCTAAATACAGTTTGTGGTGGTCACTTCACACTGTGGGCTCAGTATCACACAAACACTAGAAACACCAGTCGACATGATGACAGTCCCACGCGCCTACAAACTAGTCTGCTGTAACCTGACAACACACGATGGGGTTGCTCCGTCGGAGGGCTGCAGTGGTGGAAGGTCGCAGTGGTCGAAGGTTGTAACTTAAGAGCATGTGGAGAGAAGCCTTCCAAATTTTGAAATATTCTGAGGACCTCTAGTAGAATAGTCTGGCATAAAGCCTTCGTACACATCAAAGTGGCTTATCAGCAAAACGTTAAAACCTTGAGAGGTCACAGAGGGTGTTGGATCGCTATATGTCCCACCCTTGTAAACCATTTTGGAGCTATGAAGCAGGAGCATTTCTTATCGTGCATTCTTAGATAAACTAGTTTTCAACATCTGAAACCATGATAGCATACGTTTGTTACCAAGACATCTGAACCTAACCACCGCACCACAGTCCACCCAGGAGCCCAGAAAGTTATATACTCCTGGTAGAGCTACGGAAATTCTGACTTTTTTCCCCTTTATCATACAAATTTCATTCAACTCCGAATACTATACTGTATTATACGCATCAAGAACCTCGCTTTTTCTAGCTCTCCAAGTAATAGGCTGAGCAACTGACAGTATTGAACGTGACCCGAGAAAGTTATATCGGGGGGGGGGGGGGGCCCCCCCCCCGCCCCCGCCGCCACAGCCACCACGGGAAGGACA
>Ga0307513_10001105_pt1 | contig 39001 bp, 49 predicted proteins | sample 15_EM_MG_FD_202174 | JGI IMG/M metagenome (GOLD analysis project Ga0307513, IMG submission 202174) | Populus trichocarpa ectomycorrhiza microbial communities from riparian zone in the Pacific Northwest, United States - 15_EM | ecosystem: Host-associated > Plants > Roots > Unclassified | place...
AAGACCGAGACTAAGACTGACAAAATGACCATCACTCAAGTCAGCACCTACGTCCAACCCACGACCTTGACCTCTGTCTGGGTATCGACGCAGACTATTGACAACGTGAGTCATCCAGCTTTTTGCCATCGGTTTATAGTCAACTCACAGAGAATTTAGACCAAGACTCTTGAGCATACCATCACTTCGACCAAAGTTTGGGACCAGACATTGACATCGACTGTTACCTATTTGTCGACTGCAACTGCGACTGCCACCACCACGGAAATCCAAAAGATTAAGGAGACTGGTCTCTCGGATTGCCTTGGCAAGGTCAGCCCCACTTGTTCCATGAAATTTTTATTTTCTCTGACGAAACTTTCCAGTGCAAATCTCAATACTGGTTGACAATGGGCAACAAGGACAACTGGAACACCTATGCGTCTCCGTCGTACACCTCAGCCCCTGCTGCCTCTACTGGATACGTATCCTCCAGTGGTAGCTACGGGTCGTCCGGTTCCTACGGCTCCAGTGGCTCAAGCAAATCGTCCGGTAGTTCAGGCTACGGTTATTAGAGGATAAAACCCCTGTTTTCCACCTCCTTGGGCTATCTCGGTCATGTCATGTCGTTCACGCTGCATCGTAGAGTTTTCTTGGCGAGTCAACAAAACGGACTCCACACCTCGCTTTCAATTGGACATTCCAAATTTTATATACCTTCGATCTTCTTTTCTTTAAGATGTAGTCATCAATCCTTTTTGATGCATTAATACGTTTTTCAAGGCATGGTCCTTTTCTTTCTGACAGGCTAAAACGGTCCTTTTTTTTTTTTACACATATTTATCATTTATTCGGCCGCTTTTCACTCTCCTGCCGCGCACTGTCTTTCGCTCTATCTGGTTCTAGATTACTGGGTTAGCGTAGCAATGGAATGCTTTGAGAAACGCTAAACAATTTTGTCCAATGACGTCATCCGACTCTGGAAGCTCCGGCTCTTGACAGCTTTCCCTCTCTCATATTAACCATGCCTCTCTATGTCGCCGATGGTTCCATTGACCCCGTAACTCTCCAGAATGTCCCAGATGAATTTGTGATCTTTTATGCATCCATTATCGATAGTCAAATGTGGTGTCCGGTAAGTTGCTGTTGGATCTCAGTGCACTGCCTGGTCGCTTAGCTTTTCTTTTCATCGAGGACTGTCGAGTAGTTGAGAAACTGGTCAAAGAGACATTCTCCGAGCAAGGACCGGGCGCTCTGATCGTCTATGTCGGAAACAAACCACAGTTCGTGGAACTTCCTCAAATTTCTTTGATGATTGATCATCCACCTTTTGTAGATGGAAGAACCCATCGAACATCTACCGTCAGGAGCCCTGGAAGCTCACAGGTGTACCTACGATCGTACGATTGAAAGATGTCAGCGCCCATTTCCTTTGTCAAACGTGAAACTGACGGCGAATCCGATGTAGGGTAAAGAGCTCGGGAGACTCGGTGATGAAGTCGAAATATTGGAAAAGCTTACAGAATTTGTTGGTGCCTCGAAATAAGCTCCTTCAAATCAAGATGTCCTTGAATCCGAAATGGAATAAATGTACATTATAAATTTAGGTTGTGGGTGAATCTTTCCTATCTACCTCCGTCAGGTTTTTTCCCCTCCTCATTGCACCTATTGAAGTTACCGCTCCTCCCGCCTGACTTGCGTGTGACCATAATCTGACCTATCTCCATTTCCTTCCCCGCCACAGCCTTCAGCATATCCCAGACTGTTAACAACCCGATTGACACAGCGGTTAGCGCTTCCATCTCGACGCCTGTCTTCCCCTCACAGTTGACGGTCGCGGTGCAAAGAATGCTATGTCGCACAGTTTTGTGGATGTCTTCAGCTGCCGGCGTTACTCGTTCTGGCACAAGGTTGACATCGATCTTTGACAGCGACAGTGGGTGGCAAAGAGGGATTAGGGTCGAAGTAGCTTTTGCTCCCATGATCGCAGCCAGCTGGGCAACAGTAAGGGCATCGCCTTTTTTTCTTGCCTTTTCTAGACCACTTTGTTCATTGGGCGTAGATACTTTGCTCGATTCGGTTGGGTAGGAAGATGTCACGAGCTCATAAGCGATTCCTGGAATAAATATGCGCCCAGACGCCGTTGCGCTGCGTCTGGTTGGTTGTTTGTCGCCGACGTCAACCATGGATGCACGTCCGTGCTGGTCGAGATGGGTTAACTTCGATGAAGTACTGTAAAGTCGAACCCTCTCCTTTGTATCGAGTCGCGGAAAAATAGACCCCGTATGAGTAAGTGGGCGCCTTGATGGTAACTTGCTGTGGGCCGAATTGCCTGGAAGGAGAAAGATCTAGAATGTGGGTACACAAGGGCAGGCCAGGATTCTACATGAAGAACACTCAACCGCCTATCAGAATCATTGGTCTGTTTGTAACGACGTCAATATCTTTCATGCCCGCGTGCTTTTCCTTCTTGCCAGAGACTGCTTGACCGATGATTTCAAGTAATTCTTCATCGGACGCTCCCAATCGCATTTCATCGCGGAGAGAAACTTCCTTTGCATCAAACAGGCAGACCTGACAGTTTTCATCAGCCGTGTGAATAGAACAAAAGGGTGAAATATTATGCCTTTATCTGACCATCTGCCGTTAACCGCAGACGGTTACAAGATGCGCAAAAATGATCCGACATGCTGGAGATAAAGCCAAAGCTTCCCTGGTACCCAGGTATTGACCACGACCTCGCAGTGTCATTCAGCTCGTCAGGCGCTCGCTGGACATCCGGGTGTCGAACTTTGACTCGTTTCAGAAGCTCGGACGATTCGACCATTTTCTTTTGATCCCATTTGTTACCTGGGACCCATCCGTCAGTATCAGGACCAAACATCAAATACAATAAAAGGACCTGTAAACGGCATGAATTCGATAAACCGTACGGATATTGGCTGGTCTTTCGTCATCTCCACGAAATCAAGGACTTCCGAATCGTTGAGGCCTTTAATAACAACGACGTTAAGCTTTACAGCGGCGAGGTTTGACTCCAATGCAACATTGAGGGATTTCAGTACTGCATCGTGACCCCTCCGACGGGTAATGAGCTCGAATTTGAAAGGATCTAAGGTATCTAGGCTTGTTTCTGGTCTATCAGAACAAACCCGGATTGCAATCATTATCATGATACATACCTTAGATTCAGGTGAGTGAGCCCGTTTGAAACTAGCTGAGGCAGCCGGCGGTGCAGCGAGAGACCATTGGTTGTCATCCCGATTGATTTGAGGCCGTATTGCCTCAGCTCATTTAGACTGGCTAAGCTGAGGATCAATGATTGTTGTCAAGTCGGAAAATATTACACACCAATGATATCGGCAATCCCTTTGCGCACTGTGGGCTCTCCTCCTGTCAGCCGGATCTTGGTGACTCCACTCTTGACGAACAAAGTCGCCAGCCGCAAGATCTCGTCGTTGGTGAGTAGCTTGCCATCCGGAGACAATTCTATTCCTTCGCTGGGCATGCAGTAGAAGCCTGAATGTTGAGAACGTACATGAGCTTGAGGAACTAGGGCCACAAATTCAAGTATGACTCACATCGAAGGTTACATCGTTCTGTCAGGGAGATTCTCAGGTAGTTGTGTTTACGTTTGAACGAATCCGTTAAATGTTCTGAGAATGGTAAATTAGATTCTCTCTCCCTAATCTTTTCCTGGAGCTCAAGGTCAACAACAGGCTTTCGGGATGAGGACTTGCACGTACTTTGGCTCGAAGTTGGACGCTTGGAAGTGCGGGCGGAGAATAAGTTGCAAAGTATCGAAACGAACTTGGTCTATATCGCAAGGCCTGTCTTAGTTGTACATGTGCCATGTATGCACGATAAGAATCAGGGCAGCTTCGCCATTCCAAGGGCTTTCTATATAAGCAGACGAATTTTGAGGCACGTGATCAGGGCGCGGCTTGGCTCCGCTCAAGGGGGTGTCGGGATTAAGGGTCAATTTTTTTCTTTCAGCGGCGAGAGGCCAACCTACCTACTACGTAATCAGGCACAAGTCCAAATATGGAAATTATTACATCATCATCACATTTTTTCCTCCCCAACCTTTATTGAATGACAAACAGGCCCAAAACAGGCCCTGCACATACAATTTATACACATTATAAAATGATATTGGTGTGTATATATGTACATCCTATGATTTAAGTCAATAATATAAAGGTTGAAATGTGATCTGTCCACTGTGCGATGAATATCAGTCGTGTGTGAAATCTGCTAATTTGGGCCCTGGGGGGGATCTCTATTTTTTTCAAGGTAAAACAAACCCTTCCTACCCCAATTCAACCTAATTCAAACTCTCTGTGTCATTTTGCCTCTTCCTGCCTAGTTTTTGCATGATTTTAGGTGAGGTCCACTTTTTTTTTTCAAGCCCGGTGGCTAGACCTACCAGCCTCCGGTCCGGCATTCCAATCCCGACACCCCCTTGGCTCCGCTCAGCCCCAGGCCCCTCATGCTCAATGTTTCTCAGCAGCCATTCTCCTAATCTCAGGTGTCATGTCTGGCTTCAGAAACAATCTCTTCGAAGTCTATGACGATGAAACTTAGAATCTATAAAAGCAGCCCTACAGCTTTGTTTCTGTCTAGCCACTTTCGTTTTCGACATGCCTGAACTTGCAAGTCGCTTGGAGTCACACGGCAAATCATCAAAGGCTGATATCTCTGCCCATGGCGCTGCCTTCGATGATCTTGGAATCGATATTGCCCGCATCGAATCGAGTGATACCGACCAAAACTATCTCATTTCATCAGCGCGGCAAATCTTGGATAAATTTTCCGAAGCTGAAAGTCGCTTCATTTATGGCCTCGGAGACCAGCCTCCGAGCATAGAGCTCGACAAAGTTTTATCTGCCATGCTGTCTCATGCACAAGATTGCGGTGGCCATGAAGGATTGCGGTACATTGCTTCAGCGATTGTGGCATGTCGTGAGCGCAGCCAGTGCAATGGAGGTGTTGCTGAATTCAACTTGTTGGAAAGTATGGGTATAACAATGATTACACAGTTTCTATTTATTTGTGCGTTCTTCCTCCTTTTTTTGCAACATCTACCCTAATCCTTCCTTAAGTTAAAGCGAGGTGGCTGGCGTCCGAGGATTGGCTCGGCGCAACCTTTGACGAATATGATCCCCGATACTACTCCGGCTTCGGCAAGCGCAACATATCTAAGAGTGAAGAGAGGTTTCGACTAAAGGTATCGCAGTCCACCATTCTCTATATGATCCAATTTAAGTTGATTGGGCTTGATGAGTTACTTATTCGCCAAGGTTTCGCGTGTTTCCTCTCTAAAGATGGAGCCGACTTCACCTTCCCACCTATATTTCTGGAACCGAACTTGTCTTGTGGGTTCCTGGTACAGCGTCAAATATTTCGTTGGCCAACTGCCGTTGCGGAAGACGGATCAGAGTCTGTGGGTATATTTTTTTATGTATGTATGGGTGAAACCCCTCTAAACCACTGTCCAAACCCAGTGCAAGTCGGCGACCAGGTCATTCAATATTCTCAAGAAATTCACTCGCATCTCAGCCAACAATCTCGGCGAGCTTAAGAACACTATAATGATCCGTCTAACGGAGTGATGCTGTTTCTTCACCTCCATAAAGAATTTGACCAATTCAAATGGTGCCTGCAACCGACAGAGGTCGGTTTTTTGCTTGAGAGTAGAGGTCAATTCTCACCTATTTGACAAACAACGCTAGGTGGAAAATGAATACAACCTTAAATTCCATTACCCGGCGTCTGATACGCTAGAATATTTGCGACCTGCTTTGGACGCGGAGCGCGTGGTCTTCACAGATAGAAGCCAGGAGAGTTATTCTAGGATGGGCTCTATCGAACGATTTCCAGATCCTATCCCGCTCCCCGATCGCCATTTGATTTCAATATGCGCAGGTATCGGAGAAATTTTGCACAAAAGTGGAGCAGGACTTTTTCTTGAAGAGTTGCTGCCACCACTTTCACGAAACCCCTTTCCAATAATAGTTCACTCTTGGCAAGAACTTGAGGAGGGCTTGAGGAACTCATTTCGAATACGTCACTATCTACATGGCTAGATATGTTGCCCAATCCTTTTTTCTGCACCAGCCTAAATACTACTACAATCGTCGATCAACGGCTCTGGTAATGTTCCTTGTTTGGTGACGAAGCCTCTTACTTTGTTATGCAGCTTCTTGATACAGCTGTCTTCCCACGTGTCAAATTCCGAGAGACTAGACAACCTTACTTAGGAGCTATAAAAACAGATAACTTGGCGTCGTAGATTTTCTGGGCGTTATCAACATTGGTAGTTGCTACGTAGGCAGTGTTGTTTCTTTTCGTATCTCATTCCCTGTGTAATTATCAAAATTACCATGCCACCATCTGGGACCAAATTATCAAGAACCAGCTTGGGAAAAGAACAAGGTCGGAAAAGTGTCAAGGGAGAGATGTATCACCTACTACATACAGCGCTTGAAAATAACGGTTTTTGAGATAAGTACGTTGCTTAGCTAATAAGTGGTTACCAAAAGTAGGTGGCACCGCTGATTCGGGCTGGGGTCATGACGGCCCCCTAAGCAAGGTTAACGCGTCACCCCAAAGAAGCAACACGCGTAATTGAATCCTCTATCTCAACCACACCAAGTACTTGTTCTACACCCACATTTGTATCCTTTCAACATGGTCAGTCAACTAGCTTTTTAACTCCTAGGTTTTAATGACGACAGTCTCAGTCGATCATGGATCATAACGGTGGCTCCGTGATAGCCATGGTTGGGAAGGAGTGTGTCGCGATTGCATCTGACTTGCGGCTGGGAAATCAGGCATTGGGAATTTCTTCGAATTTCCAGAGGGTACATTCTTTCCTACTATGCTACTACCGACGTATGTTGATAAACTTTCAGATATTCCCAGTAACAGATCGAATCTACCTTGGACTTCCGGGACTTGCGACAGATGTAACGACACTGTGAGCCGTGTACCGCCATCTTTCATAGAAACCTCACCTAAATCAAATCTGCCGTAGCCATGAACGACTTCGCTTTAGGCTCAATATGTACACCATCAAGGAGGAACGAGAGATCGAACCGGAAACCTTTGCTCACCTTGTATCTTCGACACTCTATGAGCACCGATTTGGGCCCTATTTTATCGAGCCAGTCATGGCTGGACTCTCAAAAACACCATCAGGCGGTATTAAACCATTCATCGCGGCGACCGACCTCATCGGATGCCTAAACTTCGCAAAGGACTTCGTCGTCGCGGGGACTGCGAGCACGAAATTGTATGGTGTTGCTGAAGGCCTTTGGGAACCTGGCCTGGAGCCGGAGGATTTGTTCGAGACGATCTCGCAAACTTTGATGAACGCGGTTGACCGTGATGCCTTCTCAGGGTGGGGGTGCATTGTGCATGTGATGTTCGTATTTCTCAAGTTAATTCTCCTCATACCCTGTCTAACCTTTATCTCCCATAGAACGAAGGACAAGGTAATAACCCGCACATTGAAGGCACGCATGGATTAATTACGCTATGCTCCATGTTCATTACTCTCATCTGGAATTGGAACTGAGCAATGTATTTTTTTTGTATTGCCGAGAACTTTGCATCATTCAAATACTCAGGTTGTTCGATCTGGGCGAGGTTTGGGAGGTTGCTCTTTCTGCTACTGCCTTGGGACGCGAAACCTTCTTCATAGGCACCAACCTTCAAGATGCGCGAATGAACCGTCTTCCATGGTTTAAAAATGCTTTGTCGTCCTTGATTTTCTTCCGTCTTCCGTGCCGCTGTTTACTCAATAAGAATGTATTCAATGATCTCGGAACTAAGTACGTCTAATGCCGCAGAATTTCTGAGCTCCTGCTTCCATCACTCTTCTACTGGTATTGGATGTCATAAAAGAAGTGAAGGAGCCCACAGAAGTTAACCCCGTTTAAAAACCAGAACACCGCATCACTGGTTGATACTCATGTTGGATTCCTCCGTAGAGCGTGATGGTCGATTCTCGGCCTGGTCTTAAGGTTGATCGGCAGATAATACCGTTCCTGCGAGGGGCAGAAAACCTTTACAAAAATACCTTCCTCGTACTGCTAGTACACGCTCCTGTAAATGCACAGCCCCTTCGCGAAATCTGTGCTCAGTATTTTTCCTCAAAAGACAGAATGCGCGAAGACTTACGGGAATTTGCTAGGTATAGATGTTGACTGGTGTCAGCATGAAAATGCTACAATGATATGAGTGGCCACGAGAATATTTACATCGAATAGTTCCAAAGGATATATTCTACGAGTGGGTATGTTCAAGCCTAGTTGCTCCGCTTACGTCACAGGTTTATGTGCGTATGTACGCATTAAGCCCTTCGCCGCTCTTGCTGCCACCGCCCTCTCCTTCCTTGATACCCTCACGCCATGTTCATCTCAGTTGCTCGTCGTGCGGCTAATACTGGTGTAAATACCTCCACTAAACGAGGAATTTCGGTGCAGGTGCGCACACGTGGAAGGCTCAACCGTTTGAATATTGTTGACACTGTAGCTATTAACAGTCATTGTTGCATGGCTCACCAGAAGCCAAGAAGGCTGGAGATATTGATATCCAGCAGCACTCTCACCTGGTAGGAAGAGGAAAGTACATCCATGATTTCGAAAGTGGGTTCCATCGCGGTCATCTACTTTCTGCTCGTTTCTGACCGTGTATCCATAGGGCACCGTGTCAAGCCTGACAAGATCGATGAATACAAGAAAGCCGCGTATGTGCAGTGGATTCTTGTTATTTACTTATTTTCTCAATCGAGATAATCAGTGAGCAGTACTACAGGGGTATCCAGGAAGATCCGGAGTTGAAAGTCAAACTTACCGGGAACTGGGAAACGTTAGTCGGGGAGCAAGACACATTCATCCATATCACTGAATATGAGAACTATGGAGGATACGACAAAGCTACTCAAATCGTTCGGACCTCCGAGGTGAGTATCCCCTTTCATGTTATCGTACCCCCGGCTCACAAAATTCACTCAGCATTATGAGTCCTATAAAGCAATGTTTCCATTCCTTTATTCGCGCACAAATCAACTAAATCAAGAGTTTGCGATTTTGCCGACTGCACCCCCCCATGCCGACGGAGGGATATTCGAGCTACGGACGTATCAACTGAAGGCCGGGACCCTGCTGGAGTGGGAAAATACATGGTGTGTTCTCTCGCGTTACTTCTCCTTTTCTCAAGGAGTGGCTTCTCATATTTTTCCAGGAGAAGAGGTATTGAAGCACGCCGCAAATCTGTTGCACCCGTGGGTGCCTGGTTTTCTCAAGTTGGACGTCTCCATCAGGTTCACCACATGTGGCAATATCCGTAAGTGACGGTCCAGTAAATGTCAGGATTGGCCTCTCAAATTGTCTCCAACAGAAGTCTACAGGTGCGTAAAGAGATCCGCAACAAGGCGTGGCAGAATGACGGCTGGGCGGAGACGGTCTCGAAGGTGAGCCAAGGAGTGTTATCTCTTGACAATCACCTCTCTGAATTCCTTCTGGTAGACTGCACAATTGACAAAGTCAATGGACTCTTTTATTCTGACACCACTATCATTCAGTCCTCTCAAATAACCTCTCTTATATGTATTTATATCATTTTCAATTGCAAACCCTTCCTGGTTGTCGGACCGGCACCTCCTTGAGCTAGAGTTGTTCAATGGCGTCAAGTGTCCCATGACATATTTCAATGTTTGATTCGACCTAGCAAATTACACGCTGCGTACGTCCTAAATGCCTTATCGCAGAGCATGCTCTCACGCTGTTTCGGCTTCAAGGCAATTTCCAGTCATTGACTGAAGCAATCCATAGGTATCTGTAACCCGGCGTCGTAAAAGTTAGATTTGATTTCCCTCCATCGCGGAATCCTCGGAAAAGGACTATTATCAGCTGATGTCAAATAAAGCCAGGTAAGTGTGATGTGGATGCCGGCGGCAATTTATGCCTTATTTAGTGTAAAGCTGCTTATGCACCACTATGTCATATGCTCACGTGAGGTTTCAGCACCTCTCTCTCTTTCTACTTTTACATTCCTAATCTACAAACTACAAACCATCTACATACTATGGAGTGGCACGATACAGAAGGGTCGGAAGACGATCATGGCCACCACGACGAGGCACAGGCAACTTCAAGGAAGAGAAGTAGTCGAGGTTAGCCCATCCTAGCTAACTCATCGACAATTCTTTTCTCACAAACCATCCAGCCTGCGATCAGTGTCGCAAAACTAAGAGCAAATGCGAAAGGCCAAAGGGAGAGTCCAAAACATGCAAAAGCTGTGCTCTAACAGGCACAGGTGAGCAGTTGTATGTGTTCCAAGGGTCGACGTCTCATTCTTCTTCCCCTAAGCATGTACATTTCTGGGTTGGTCATAACTGTGAAAACCGTGGCGCCGCCCTCCTAATCAAACTTTCTGCTCATAGGGCCGAGCTACAAGCGTGGGCCACCTAAAGGTTATATTCACGCCATCGAACAGCGGTGGCATCAAGTCGAGGCTTTAATGGGTGCCATCCTGCAATGCCCAGATCCTAGGGTTCAAAACGTCGTCTCTGACTTGCGGCAGGATGATCTCGCTCGCGAAATTCTAGGACGAGTCGATTCGGGACCATACGTAGGGACCCCGATAGAGATTTGGCTCTTGTGATAACACTCATTGGATATGGCTACAGGGCCCATCTGGCCGCAGGACACAGCCTGCAGATGCAACAAAGGAGGATTTCTTTGCATCGATCCTGAAGAGCAACGAATCCGCTCACGATTCATCAAGGACCCGACGGCAGTCTCGTGTTTCTCGAGAAATTGTTTCTTCAAACCAAGGTTAATCTCTCGCCTCATCGCGTCTTGCTCCATCTAAGATCATTCAAAAGATCACGGCCTTTCTGTTGTCCCCACAAGAGAATGGCAAGATAATCTTTCTAAGCGCTTAGCTTTCGGCCCTACCCCCAGTGCGAGTACGCATCTTCCGGACGAGGAAGGAATTCCTGCCAATCGGAGAAGACGTCTCAATGACATGGAAAATCAGTCGTCAAACTGGAATTCCCTCTATACGATAGAACCTGAGCCTGGTATGAATCACAGCCGCCTTATCTCCATTCCACTGCTTGATGACGTCCCTTTAGAATCTGACGACTTGAGCTCCGCTGCAGAGGGGATGGGTCAATTGTCGTTGGATGAGAATCAAGAGGTATGTTAAATGTTGAAACCTCGACGGTGTGATGTGATAAACCGATTCACTTGTTAAGGTTCGGTTTCACGGGCAAGCGAGTGGTTTGCACCTTCTTGGTCGTAACGAGCGCACCGATGACCGAAAAGAGGGTGGTATATGGTATCATATTCCATGGCCACATTTATCATATTCTGACCATGCCCCAGGCGGTTACCCATGGCAAGAGTGTGGCCTCCCTCTAAATTCGGAATCCAGACATACCCAATGGTTGAAACTGGCGTTGAACTCCCGCCACAGCATGTTCAAGATGAGCTCATCGAACTGTACTTCACCAACATTCACCCAATTTTCCCTGTCATCCACAAAACCCGCTTTTTAGCGGAATACAATGCTAGGTAAATCGAGTTTCCTCCACATTCAATTCACACGCCGATTAAACGACGATTATTTACCCAGAAAACAACGGTCAGCTGGACGGTGTATCCTGAACACATGTTCTAACATTTAGCTAGCGATGGGAATGACTACCGCGGCTCACCGGCTTTGAGCTCTACGGACTCAACTTACTCTTCTCCGAGACCTGAACCCATGCAAGAAGTTACACTTCTATTGTTGTTCGCGATATTCGCCATTTCGGCCCGTTTTGTCGATGACGATTATCCTCCTGAACCGGATAAGATGTGGGATGCGGGATGCGAATATCTAGATAGTGCGCGAGATATTCTAGGTTGGTACTGTCGTCATTTTAGGTAGCCTTTGTCTGACAGACCGAACAGCGAAGGTGTTCCATATCTCTCGACCGTCAACTGTCCAGTCACTGTTGCTTCTGGGCTACCGGGAATTCGGGATAGGTTCGATGGAACAAGGCTGGATATTTATTGGTAAGTTAGACGATCTTGTCAAGTGTCACTCCCCAGTTTTTGAATGTGGTGAATAGGTGCCGCAATTAGAATGGTTAGAATTAATTTCCCGCTATTATCCACGCACAACTTCGAATTCCTGACCTCTATTGTTAGGCTTTTGATCTGGGTCTGAATTGTGACTCCTCGAAATGGAAAATGCATGGCCATGACTTGTTCTCACCAGAGCAAACACAAACCCGTCGCCAGATTTGGTGGGCGTGTGTACTCACGGACAGGTTTGTGACATCCAACTTAGAATTCTGACCTCCCAGCGCTAAAGTCCGCGTTCAGATATGGTTCCGTGTATATGGGTACGCTATTCTGTTCTTGTCTGTGCAGCGTTCTCACACTATGTGGTAGGTCGTCCAGTTATGATCAAGGACGAGGACTTTGAGACTCCCCTGCCGAACGTTGACCCCGTAAGCTCTTGTTTTTCAGCTGTTGCATCTTTTGTCTTGCAATCTAAATCACTTCCAGAATGAAGACTATCAGCCATGGCAACCGACGTTAACAAGAGATAATTTACCATACCCTCCTGTTCCTGGGCGTGTAATGAACGCCTTTTGTGCAACATCACGGCTAGGTAAATCATATTCTCAGTTCTGCTCCACACGCCGTAAGATATTCATTTTCTCCCTTGCAGTTGTGATCCTGGGCGCTATCGTGACACAAATATATCCCGTCCGATCATGTATTACTGGGGTGTCGCGTCAAGCCATGTTGGCGGATCTAGAGAGCCGGCTGGATCAGTGGTACATCACCCTCCCAGATGAGCTCCAGCTGGAGGTGTCGCCGAAAAGATATACACCACCGCCTCAGGTTCTATTCCTACACGTTCGTTATTGGGGAGCGGCCTTGATACTTCACCGGGCCTTGTGAGTCATCCCCAGTCATATTTCTGTTGCCGCCGACTGAGCTGCGTAGCATTCCAAATTGGAAAGGGTGAGATCGATGGTGTTTAAAGTGGAGATACCCTGACCTCTTTATGGTAGTTTTGGCCAGACGCCGCAAAGGTCTACCATTGGGACCAGAGCATTTGATCTCGCACACGGCGCTGCGTGCCATATCGCTACAATAGGTGAGTAACGTTCTTCTTTTACGTGAGATCAAGGGAATTAACCAATTATACTAGTCACGAATTATCGGGAAATGTTTACCATGAAGAGATCATCACCATTTTTGACATCATATCTACTTGGGGCATCGTACGTAAAAACCTTATTGCTTATTTGGGACAATGGCTAACAAAGGGAAACAGAATTATGCACATCTTAGCGTGTACATATCCTTGAAGTGGCTCACCTTTTGTCCTAGCTGATTCATTTATTTTCAGTGACTATACAGCCCGAGAATGTAAAGGCCAGTGTAGGGTTGCGACAATGTATGATTGCCCTGAAAGAGATGGAGGTGGGTCAATCCGATTCGGGATGGGCTATTATCCCCGATGATTGACGTTGTGATAGGTTGTTTGGCCCAGTGCATCGCGTGCTTGGGAACTGGTGAATGGAGTGCATATTCGCGCGCATGCACACGCACCGGAAGTCCTTCCGCAGTATCCAAATACAGATCGAAACAAAAGAGATGCTCGAGATGCATTTGGCGAGGAGAAATCTGATTACTTCCATCGCGAGGCGTTTAGTGCCACCCCAATGGCACTCGATCCTGTGTCAGATAACGGGTTCAATACGACTGGAGTGCAGGATATTAGTACTCGCCTCATGGCGCATATGTTGGGGCTGGAAATTCCCGGTGTCGAGCCATCCACGTCATATTTTCCTGGATATGAATGGTGGCCGCGATTGAATCAAGGTGCGCCACCACCTCCAAGTAACACACCATTTCCGGCCGACACGGAATACGGGACCGACATGCCAGGTATGGGACAGGGGGTCCCATCCGGGAACGATGGGTCCTGGCAACACGGAGACTATGGGACCAACAACAGCCTTAACTACGCGTTTGACTTTGGACAGTACGGGGTATAATCTTTGTACTACTACTTATGTAGGCCGGCGATAAGAATCTGATGAGAAACATATATATTGGATTACATAAGTTGGCTGGGCTGTGATCTTTGGACCTTCGTGGACCCACGATTGACGGTTTTCCCACTTGTTTGTCCAGCGTTGTCTTCAGCGCCTACCACCACCATGCCCCACGTCGCCACTCTCCCCGCCCAAGACGACGGCCACTCCATGCCTGACCAGTCAGTCCTCTCTCTCCCAGAGATGTTCGGCCACCGCTGACTCGGTTCACATCCCCATCAGATTAACGATCGAGACTGAGCCAGTGCGGTCCTCAGACGATGAGGGCGAGGACGAAATTTCCCCAGAGTCCGACGACGATGAAGTTGATGAGCTCGAGAGTGACTATGGCAATTACGACGAGCCATCACCCCCTATCTCCGCGCCCGTTGGTGGTGGGGTTATTACCCAACCCGAGGAAAACAAGGGGCTTACTAAAATCACTCTGGTAGAAAAAAAGGCTCCTCCTGTGCCGCCAGTGAAGCCGCCCAGGAGGAAGCTGGAGAAACACGATAGGAGGATCGATTTGGGGTTGCATGATCACCAAGCTCATGCGGACTGTCCTGATACCCTTGCTTGCCTACCTGATACACACGGACGACCCCAGCACACACTTCCAGTGATTTTGCGCTGTGCTATCCTTGGAAGTCCGCGCAAACGTTTGACTATTCGAGAGATTTATGCGACGATGGAATCGAAATATCCTTATTACAAATCGGCTGGGGAAACATGGAAGGTATGTATTTTTTTTTCTCCAGTTTTTTCAAATTTTTTTTTTCAGATGTATTACACGTGTTCTAATCATTTCCATCTCCCTGATAGCAATCTGTTCGTCATCATCTATCTCTTAATCGACTCTTTGAACGACAACCACGGCCTGTAACGGACCCAGGCTTCGGCTCATATTGGACTGTAAATTTGGACGCGCCCCCGGGCACGAAACGACCACGCAAAAGGGGCAGACCCAACAAGGATGGTGATGCCGCAAAGAAAACGAAGATTCCAGGCAACCCGCAACCTACGAAATACCAATTTCAGCCTCAAACACACCCTGCGCCACCGCCACCGCCTCTACCCCAACCACAGGTCAACACACTATCACCACGAACTACACATCAACAGCAACAACCCCAGTCTATGGCACAAGCACAGACGACATTTCCACAGGTTCCACCGCATACCACATCGATATATCAACATCCCCACCGATCTCCGATTTCCCCACCATTGCAACAGCAGCAATCACAGCAGAACCCGCGGCTGCAAAGACACTCTACTCATCCACTTCCACTTCCCCCTCTACCTCAATCTTCACCGCAGCATCAACGCCATCATCAGCATCATAATGTGCCACCCCACCCCATGCAGCGATCATCACCACCACCTATCCCACCGAACCCTGAACGATATATTCCAGGTAGACAGCCACAGGCATCCCACCAACGTAAATCCTCAACACCCATGACCCCCGTATCAGGACGCGGGTCTGACTACCCCCCGTCCTCCAAAGAATCCGAAACGGAAGACGGGGGGCCCGTAAATCACGAAGGAGATAATAGCGGACCGATCGTCTCTGACGATGACGCAAACAGCGATGAAGACATGGACAGGGGGTACAAGCATCGGCAATCTCATCCAGGGGCAACGCACTCAGCTTTCGTCCCTACCAAGCCGTCGCCCATTTTCACATTACCACCGTTCTCGGTTCTCGGACAGACGAGAGAAGACGTCATTGAGCATATGCGACAGGAGATCGCGACGCTCAGGCGGACGTCTGCCGAGGCGGTGTCGACGTCGATCCGGTTGACGGAGCAGCTGGCGAATGCGAATTTGGAGGTGTCGAGATCGAGGGAGGCGGTGAGAGATTTGGAGGATATGTTGCAGGATGAGGCGAACAAGAGGAAGGATGCTGAGCGGATGAAGGAGCTGGAGATGGAGCGACGACGCGCTGCGGAGCATGCCCTTGGCACACTTACGTTGCGCTCGCCGAACCGAACCAGTCGGCCAACTTGATCATTTGTTTTCCCTTTTTTTTTTTCCCCCTTCCATTCGAGATGGAGCACTTTCAGTAAAAGGTGGATATGTTCTTTTTTCTTCTCTTTTTACTCACTTCTTTGGGCGAAGGTTGTGTTGGTTTTATTCAACGTCGGCACAAGAACCACTGGGAGGTTCTTTCGAGATGTCGCACGACCTGCTGCATACGTGCAGGATACACATCCCCAGCTCAACGACACGCGTCCTTGGTCCTCGTACCACATTAGAGACGTGTCTTCGTTTCGATCCGCACCCCCCCCCGTTTTCTTATTGGGAGGGAAAATCTGTTTAGAACCCTCTCGCCGTTCGAGCAAGGGTCTGATTTCCTTCCCACAACGAAGCCACCACACCCCATTTTCCTCGGATATCTGCGCGGCGCGAATGTCACTCTCCCACCACCAGAAGAACTTGGGGGGTTTAGTTGTTGTTTTTAAAACAACCTTGACAACGCCAATGACAAGTTTTTGATTTCATTTCCCAGTTGTTTTTCTTTCCATCTGGAGAATGGTTCTCATGGGAAGCAGTGTCGGTCCACGGTCCGAGTTGAGGTTGTAGTCAATCAAGTACATATACATGCAAATAAACCTTTCTTCTGATTGGGAAAAAAAAGTTAAATGATGATCAAACGCGCCTGCCTGCAAATCTCGAGAAAAAAAAAAACTATGGCTGTTCCTCAGACGCAAGGACGTCCGAAATTGAAAACTGCGTGAGCTCTTTTGTTGTTGTTGTACTTTTTGGTTCTAAAGTGAGAAGTGTAAGCTGAAATCGTTGCGGGTTTTGTTATAGGTTCAAAAAGGCGCGCACGATCGCGCCGCTTTATACGGCTGGTGCGGTAGCTGTCACTTCCGATGGGAAGAGGCTGGTGAGCTGTGTGGCGGAGGAGATCTTGTTGACGGATGTGGAGAGTGGGGAGGAGGTCTGTCGGTTCGTTGGGGTGGGTCTTTCCTTTGCTTCGTTTTTTTTTTCTTTGGCGTTTACTTATATGCGATGCATGAAAATAGGATACTCAACCCATAAACTCGCTCTGCATCACACCGTCCTCCTCGCATCTTCTCGTGTTCACCTCGTCTCTGTCCTTGCGGATATACGAGCTGCCCCCGAGCACCGAGCAGCCTCTAAACACCACCACCGACACCAAAAACATAACCAAAAACAAAAACCGCATCCCGCCCATCCGCGTCGTCAGCCGCGCACATGAAGCCCCGGTACACATCTGCGTCGCCGACCCCACATCGACGTATCTCGCCTCGGGCTCAGCAGACGGCACCGTCAAAGTATGGCACATCCTCCGCGGATACGTGACGCACGTGTTTAAAGGCCACGGCGGGGTCGTCAGCGCTCTCGCATTCAGCTATCCGCGGAATATAGATGCGCGACAAGATGCCGGCGACGTCACGGCGGGGGCGGGGGCACACGAGGAGAAGCGGACGATGAGGCTGGTGACGGCGTCGGTGGATACGCGGATACGGGTGTTTAACCTCACGGAGGGGGCGTCGACGTCGAGTGGGGGTGGGGGGAAGGCGGAGGCGGTGTTGGAGGGGCATGTGAGTGTGCCGCGTGGGCTGGACGTGTCGGAGGATGGGAGGTGGTTGGTTAGTGGGGGGCGGGACTCGGTGGTGTTGATTTGGGATCTGCAGGGGAAGGAAAAGGAAAAGTCCAAGACGAAAAAGGGGAAGGGAAGGGTGGGGTTGGCCCCGACGCTGGTTAGGACGATCCCGATTTTGGAGAGGGTGGAGGCGGTGGGGTTAATTGCTTCGACGCCGGACGAGGAGATGATGACGCCTGTGGAACGCGTAGGCGACCTTCGGTTCTTTACTGGTGGCGAAAAGGGCGTGATCAAGGTGTGGGATGGGACAGGCGAGGTGGTGCAGCAGTTTAGACAGGAACATGCGGGTGCGACGTCGGAGGAACTGGAGGAGCAGAGGCAGATCATGAACGTCATGTCAGTCTTTTCTTTCTTTGCTATTATCTTTCTCTATTCTAACAATTCCGATTGCCAGCTACCTGCATTCCACATCGACACTGATATCCGTCCACGCAGACCAAAACATCATATTCCACTCCCTAAAAGACGGCTCGCTCTCCCGTCAACTGATCGGGTACAACGACGAAATCGTTGACGCGAGTTTCCTCAACTACAACAACTCACCCTCCTCGTCTACTAAAAACGGCGACTCGCATATAGCCCTCGCCACCAACTCTTCCCTCATCCGTGTATATTCCACGCTCAACCTCGACGCACGTCTCTTGGAAGGACACTCTGAGATCGTGTTAGCGCTAGACCACTCTTCCGATGCGAGGATATTGGTCAGTGGGAGTAAAGACAAGACAGCAAGAGTTTGGGCGCCTATAGCTTCTGAAGAAAACGAAGCATGGGGCTATGGGTGCGTGGGGTTATGCGAAGGCCACGCAGAGAGCGTCGGCGCGGTGGCGATGGCACGTGGAGGTGGTGGTAGCGATGGTGCAAAGCCCACGTTCATGTTCACAGGGAGCCAAGACCGCACGATCAAGATGTGGGATCTATCCTCATTGCCCACGCACTTTTCCTCTTCCACCACGGACGTGGTACACTGTAAAAGCCTAACGACGCACAAAGCCCACGAAAAAGATATCAACTCGCTGGACGTGTCCCCGAACGACCGGTTCCTCGTGTCGGGGTCGCAAGATCGCACCGCGAAGATTTACGAAATTATATATACGTCGTCGTCGTCCGCGCGAGGGGAGCTCAAACTACTCGGAACGTGCAAGGGCCACAAGCGCGGCGTGTGGTGCGTCCGGTTCAGCAGACACGAACGGGTGGTCGCCACGGGCAGCGGGGATAAGTCGGTCAAGCTATGGAGCATGGATGATTATTCGTGTCTGCGGACGTTTGAGGGGCATACGAATTCGGTGTTGAGGGTGGATTGGCTGCGAGGGGTTGGGGGTTTGCAGCTGGTGAGTGCGGGGTCGGATGGGCTGCTCAAGGTGTGGAATGTGAAGGAGGAGGAATGTGTGGCTACGCTGGACGGACATGAGGATAAGGTGTGTTTCTTATGAATGGAAAGACCTTAATTTTATTTAAAAAATGGTGACTAGGTGTGGGCGTTGGCGGTAAGCTCTGACGAACGGACTATCGTATCTGGGGCGGCGGACTCGGTTGTGACGTTCTGGAAAGACTGCACAGAAGAAGACGAAGCAGAAAAAGAAGCAAAGCGAACAGAGATGGTATTAAAGTAAGAAAAAAAGGTTAATTCATAGAGATTTTCATTAATGATCCGCGATCGAATTTTCTTTTAGGGAGCAAGATTTCATGAACTACGTCTCACTGCAGGACTATAAACGGGCGATCCAGTTGGCGCTTGCGATGTCGCAGCCCGGACGGCTGTTTTCTCTGTTCAAAGAGGTGTCTGGGCATGAACAAACGGCGCTCACAGGGAACGCGTCGGTGGACGAGGTGATCGAGACGCTTGGGGGGTCGGACTTGGCGAAATTGCTGCGGTATGTGCGGGATTGGAACACGAATGCGAAGACGGCGGGTGTTGCTCAAGGGGTGCTGTTTGCGGTGACGAAGATGCGGAGTGCGGAGGAAGTGATTGGGGCGTTTGGGGAAGAGGGGGTGGAGAAGGCGTTTGCGGAGGGGGGTGGTGGTGGTGTCGCTGTGGCGAGCACAGGAGGGACGGCAGTGAAGGAGTTGATGGATGCGCTGATCCCATATTCAGAACGACATCTCTCGCGGCTGGAACGACTGGTGCAGGAGAGCTATGTGGTGGATTATATCCTGGGGGAGATGGATGATGGGATGGATGTAGATTTGTCGTAGATCCTGCCCAATCGGCAGCCTTGCACTCCGTTGAACAGCAAAACCCACTCTCCGTTCACGATGCTCTCTCTCCGGAGCACTGATGATTCTTCCCTGTCGTTGTTGTCAGGCGTTATCCGCCCGGCGCGAAGGAGCCATCGCCGCATGACACCTCCCAGGCATCCGGTGCTCGTGCATGGCGTCAGCCATCGCGAAGAGCGGTAGAATGCGATATTGAATATCGTCGTCTCCATCACCTTTCCCTCTTCGTTGTGTAGCAAAACATCCCAGTCGCCTTTCTCTTTCACCGCCGGCTTATTCCGCTCCTTTGCTGCCTCGTAGAGACCCCGTAGTGTTGTTTTCGTTTGCGTGAATACAGAGGGGGCCGTTTGTTGGATATCAATGTAGACTTTGACCACATTCTCACTCGATATTGGAAAGGGAGGTTTGATAAGGGAGCCAAGCGTTGGATCTGTGGTGAAGGAGGTGTCGAGTGGCGTTGCGGTTACTACGATGCGGCCTTCTTTTGATACCGTGATTCGTAGCTAGTCCAATGAGTACACTTTCTATGACGGGGACGGATAAACGTACGCGAAACGCCTCCGAGGTGCTCCCCCACACGCGTTGTTCCGATATCGCATCCAAGCAGCTGGCTCGGAGATATCGGTACCGGAGGAGCGACTTCGCGTAGAGCCAGTTATGTGTCTCCGTAGCGGCGAGGAGACGATCGAAGTGGAGAGGCAAGAGGAAGAAGGGCGATGGACCGTCTTCGTCGTTGTTCCATGGGAGGGTGGTGAGGAATTGGTCGTATCGCGTGGATGTCAGGATTTGGTATGGTTTCTCTTGAAAGGGCATGGTTGGAGGGGGTTCTGACTTGTGAGTCAGAGTTATATTTGAAAAAAAGGGCGGGTCGTATGCCGTTAGTCCTTCAACTTGTATCTATTGATACCTGGAGTTATAAATACTGAACGATTTATATACGTGCTTCTGGAATCATCCAATCCGAACAACAAGACCTTTGTCGGGCCTTGCCAGTTGCACTCATGATCAGGCTTGTTGGACTGCAGGCCCCCGAGAGAGGCGGAAATAATGATATTATTAGCGCCGTCAACCTGGCTTTAAACGTAACTGACACGTCTTGCTCGATGACGGGACGATACCTCGAAATCTAGAAATTGACCTTACAACGATCTGGAACCCTAAATATTTTAACAGCTCTGCGGGAAACCAGTCTGGATTGAGTCTGGAAATTATTCAGGAGGAAAGCTTAAGTCTGGAACTGACACTTGGCATCACAGCACGTCAGTCTGAAAATATAACTTAGGTCTGGAACGCTAAACGTGAAGGAAAGTCACCCAGTATGGCTTATGCATACAGTCTACATCAAGGGGTCATTGGATTTTGATTTCTTTGGCAGCATTAGTGGCTTATCATTATGCTGCCCTCATGATCAATATGAAATAAGAGTACATGTCCTTGTGGAAGGAGAAAATCCGCACAAGCTCCTGGGATGGGATACTAAGTAGCTTGGCTCATGCAACACCACATACGAATCACTCCGCTCCATCTGAAAGGGAGAGCATGTAAACTGATCTAATGCATCAAGTTATCATGATAGCGATTTCGCGCCGTAGAGCCAGTTGTGTGTCTCCGTAGCGGCGAGGAGACGATCGAGGTGGAGAGGCAAGAGGAAGAAGGGCAATGGACCGTCTTTGTCGTTGTTCCATGGGAAGGTGGTCACTGGTGAGGAATTGGTCGTATCGCGTGGATGTCGGGATTTGGTATCATGATGGTTTTTCGTGAAAGGGCATGGTCGGGAGGTTTCTAACTCAGATGTTCTCATTCTGAAGAGTTATTAAAGTGTCGGCCCGCAACAGGTCCTTTGCCGTTAGTACCAAACTGCCATTCAAACTTGTCTCTATCAATATCTCGAGTTATAAATGTTGAACCCAGATTTATATACATATTGTGCTTCTGGAATCCATCGAAATTCCTAGGGTCGATAACCGCCGAACAGAACAACCAACCAATGACCAACCCATACATATCTGCGTACATACGTTTCTAACCGCAGGCCGGTAGCTTTTTCCCAAAGGGTTTTAACGCACCCGGTCCTGGCGACTTCCCCCTTTCATTTTCCCAAATCAGGTCTATCGAGTTTGTATTTTTTAATTAACCTTAGTCCCTTGTAGAAGTAGATAGATGTTAATTTGTAGCAATTGTAACAAGACCTCGTTGGGCGTTGCCAGGCCTGTTGGTTGTTGGAGCCTGAAAAACCCCGACAGAGGCGGAAATAATATTAGCGCCGTCAACCCGACTTAGACGTAATTGGTATGTACACGTCTTGCTCGATGCCCGTGAACCGCCTCGAAATCTAGAAACTTGTCGAGAAAGATTCGGAAACCCCGGAAATTGCGCAGTAAATATGGGAGTCGTGCATACAGTCTACATCAAGGGTCGCTGGATTTTGATTTTGTTGGTAGTAGGGGCCTTACACGAGGAATCCCCCCAAGTACGACACTGTCAGAGTCGCCCCACCACTCACACTCAATGATACAGAATTTTCCCTAATCTAGCAATGTACAAGTATCCGGGATCAGCCGAGTGTGAGTGTGAGTGTGAATAGAGCGCCGTGTCGCACTTGGTATATCCTCGCCTTACTTACATAAATTAATAATAAGTTACATTGCATTGCCAAAATAAAATGAAGTATGTATACATATCCTCGTAGGAGAAAATCCTACATCATTCCTTGTTATGACATTATTTTCGCTATGATATTATTTTCCATTGAAAAATCGAAGTCCATGAACTCAGGTTCTCACTAGTCTCTCGGAGACAGTCTTCGATGTGCCCTATGGATCACGATATATGAAGTCTGTTGTTTACCACGTCCCCAAAACCGTGCTAGAAAATGTTTACTTATGTAATCTTCGAGCTTTGAAATTACCTTTCCCTCCATTGAACAGACAGATAAAAGGGTCCTTTCGGATTTATTAAGAGAGAAAGTTTCTTAATGGGTCCAAATTTGTATTGTACCGAAAATTTGGGACCTTCTAAGTGGATGCAGAAGCGATAGGAAAATCGGTGTCGAAAACAGCAAGCACCTTCAGATCACGTGCATGGGTTTTTCCATCGACAAAAAATGCTCACACAAGGAGCAGCCATCTCCCCTCAAAATTTGGTTTCTAAATTTAATTAGCTATAAATAAACGGTTCCTCTCAAAAAAAAAAAAGGTCAAATACTGTTGCTGTCCAGAGAATTTGGATTTCCGGAAGTGCGGCGTACAGAGGGCATCTGTGGATTGGAAACACCAGTGGCAAACACCATAACACATGTCCCCGCCAGCCTCCAGGAATACTTGAGTTTGCCGTTACAGATGGCAGCGAGCAGGGGTTAAGTAAAGCCCTACGATGGCATAGTCTCACAACATACTATTAGGTTGACAATTGGAACACTTGTAGTATAAAGAAATATATACCAATCCCATCACCCAATCATCAGGTTTTTAACAGAACCTCGGTCACAAGCTGCTTCTTGAAGATACTGAAATAGTGTTGCAGCATGATATGCACGCTGCTCTGAATGCTAACTGGTACTACTACTACATGGAATTTATGTTCCCATTGTCCCGAAATTTACTAAGAAATAGTAGATCCTGGCCAACTATTAACTCTATAAATTTTATACACACCTACACTGACACCGGGGGCAAAACCTAAGGCACTTGGTTTCAAGTGCCTTAGATGCATGTGAGGCAGAGGTGTCACACATGTAGATCAGTTTAAATGCTGGAAGGCAACGTGTTAGATATTATTAGTCACACGGAAATATGTACTTTTCAAGATAACAAATAAAAGATTCATTCTTATGACAAGATATCTGGTGCAAAATGCAAATAAATTCTCAATGTACTATTTTATGTACCTTCTGGCTTCGCCAGTCAACTCTTCTGTTGTGTACACAATACGGCCCTCACCAAAGTTCAAACCAGTACCAGGAAGAGTGCACCACCTTTCCTTGGCCTTTTTCTTTCACCCACCACTGGCACTACCCTCTTTTTTGGATTTTTATTATTATTACATTAGATAAACAAGCACAGAGGTATACTAGTTTCGGTCCTGATGGCTTTCGTCAGGGCTCCATATCCTGATTAATAAACCTGGGAATCCGCAATGCGGATTTCTGTTGTTGCTAATCAGGTTTGAGTAGCGCAGCAGAGATCATTTTTCGAAAATGAAAGGTTGCACATAGTGATTGTCAAGGGTAACCCTGGGGTTTTCCAGGGCTACCCATACTCGTACCTGCGCAAACCCGTACCCACTACCAAGGGTGGGGATTTTGGCGGGTTAGGGTAAGGGTTTCACAAAACCGGGGGGTATACCAACCTGTGCTCAAGTAGGACACTCAAACTGACCAGGAAACCTCGCAATAGCATTGCGAATGTCAAGTGACACAGCCGTGCAGTATTGCAAGGTTAGAAAGTCGGTAGTATGAGTCTTTCGAGCCCCACTACAATGCCGTTCGAGCTTGCATTGGTGCATTTGACTCAGCAGTGGGTCGTTTGACCCCGCATTGGGCATTTCGACCTTGCGGTGCCCTCGGCAGCATACGCTGGAATTGGGTTGGGAGAGCTGGTGACGTGGCACACCAACCAGCAGTCAAACTCTGAGTGTCAGCACAGGCATGCATGCAAACAGGTGGGTGGGCTTTGGGTAGTAGGTGCCAGCACGGGAATCGACGATGGAGTGGGCGTTAATGTTGTGGGGGAGCGGCAAGTGCGCGTGTGTCCTGATGTAATTTTCTTGTTAGAATACAGCAAGATAAAATTGTAAAGAAGGCGACAAACTGACTGTGGTTTGTCTCGCCACATACCTCGCAGGTCTCCCACACCATGGGTCTCCCCTTTTATTTCATACCTGCCTCCAAATCATACTCCCACCCGAAATCCATCAACATCGATAGGAGATTGCCTAAATCCTCTGCTGGAAGGGAGAGGCCAGGTAGTGATGAATTTGGGTGTGAAGGGGCCTAAAAACAATGAAATAGGTTAGTAAATATATAATAAGAAGGTTTGAGAGGAACTACTTGCTGTTTAACAGGTCCGGCCGCCTTTGTTGAGTCCAGTGGGATGTCGTTGGAATGGTAGAAAGCGAGATCAACCGAGTTGGTCATGGTTGATCTGAATTCAAACTCCAATGGAAAACTCACAAAGTCGTTTGCAGGTAACCCGCCAACCCGCAATAAGGGTACGGGTAGGGCAAGGGTTGGATAAGTCCAACCCATACCCTTACCCCAGCGTACCCTACCCATAACCCATGCAGGTTTCAAAACCTGTGACAATCACTAGTCGCACACATAGCCATATTTAAAGTAATTCAAAAACGTCGTCAGCTAATGAATAATTCCAATTTTCAAAATGTTGGTTATATTTAATTTATATTATTTACACATGGGCCAGTATTCAAACGAGATTTTTTGACATGCCTCAGTACATGCCTCTAAGGCACTTGATTTCAAGTGCCTTAGGTTTTGCCCCCGGTGTGAGCATTGGGCGGGAAAGGCGGGTGGCTGACAGTGACAAAACCAATGGCAAATTGCAAATTGGTCATTTGCCAGTCTATTGCCGAGAGCGCTTTCGGCACTGCCGCTGGTGAACGACGCCAGTGTTTCCAAATCACAGATTCTTTGCGGTGACCCCTCTATGTACATGTAAAATTGAAAAGGAAAGCCCAAGCGCGCGAGGCGCGCCGTGGTCACGTGCCGAAACTCGTCCACTTGAAGTTGTAAATTGTAAGTAATGAGGTTGCCTCAGTTACCTGTCATTCTGTACAGAGTACGATCCTAATCCCGCAATTTCCATATGGCATAAGAACAGAGTCTACTTCAAATTTTCAAAGGAAAACAGTGCTACACATTGTGGAGGAATGGTAAAGTAATCAACAAGTTTTTCAAGCTCTTGAAATGAGATAATAAGTAGCTTGAATTGATCAAATGCACCAAGCTATATACACGATGAATTGATTAATAGCGACCTTTGTCGCTTTCATATGTTGGTTCCGATAAGTTGTTTCCTTTGTATGAGTGAATAAACTATAAAAAAAAGAGAATTTAGCATTTTCTTCCTTGCACGTCGTCTTCGGGTTCTTCTTCCCCTCTTCAGACAGCCTTGGTGTCGGTAGGGAACCCGTCTTCACCAAACTTTGTGTCAACCTGTTCGGAGGATACGTGCGTTAACACTTCGGTCGTAACATGTATGTCTGATCGAATTACAGTCTGCAGTGGGCCGGGTGTAAAGGTTGCACTCTGGTTTTGCAGTCGGAAGGTGCCTCCGTTGGCGGAGTTCTGGGAGGAGGGTGGTGGGTGGTTAGTTTGGATAGCGTGTACCAGAGGGTAAAGAGGAGTCTTACATCGGATACAGTGGTGTTATTAATCGTTTTGAGCTCGATGCGGGAGTTGAGGGTGTCGAGTAGTGTCTTGAAGGAAAAGGGAGGAAAGGAGTAAGTTACAGGAGAAGAGAACAACAAGACACAATCGATAATCATACGTTAGTGTAGATACGACCGATGGGGTACGCGAACATGGCGTAAAGGTTGGTGTTCCGATGAAGGACGAAACTGAAAAGATCGGCTAGGGCGAAAATGGAAGCGAAAAGACCGGTTTGGATGGCACCACGAATAAGGCGGTTGATGATGGTGTCGGTTCTTCGGAAGCCAGTTCGCGAGCGTGCGAGGACGAAAGAAAGGACACCTAGATGGGGGTGGATGGTAAGTACCACAATGCCCTGATTAATAACAGTGAAGAGATATTGCATACCAGTGATTAAGAGATCAGCGCATGTTTGGAAACCGAGCCAGCAGATGACGAAGGGTGTCAGTGGAGCGAAGTTCTTCACTCTGAAAAGGGGAAAGGGCTTAGAAGCGAGAAGAAGCGAAGAGAAAGAAAACGAGCTTACTCGTTGATAATGCCTGAGCGAATACCCGCGTAAACGCCAAAGACGAAACCAAGGGAGCTGAGCAGTAAAATTACTCCCACAACGGGAGTGCTCTTCGTGAGCTTGTACACACTACGCGGAAGAGTATGTCAGTGAGGCACGCATTTTTTATATTGAAGCGAAAAACAAAAACATACCGATGAGACAGGAAAAACTGGGTGATGATCGCGGCCACCGAGGTTGCAACTGCAGTGAAGGGAATCGTCCAGCCGACAACTGTACACGAGGAAATTCAGCTCCAGTCCCCAAAGTGCAAGGCAGAGGCGTGTTAGAACTTACCTGCTAAGCTTGCAGGGTTCGCGTAGTTGGTGACACTAAAACATTAACATGATAAGGACGGCATCTTCGTTAGTCCTTCAAATAACCATTACTGACCACATCTCCCACGCCGCGTAGACAGCTCTGTTAATCACAATGTCAGTCCCTGCAGAACGGAATTAAATAGATCCAAGGTCGAGGACATACACTGCACTGTGCACCGTGTCTACGACGAATAGGGTACCGACCATAACTCTAAGCGAAATGATTTAATCGATGGTCATCGAGGCGAGGAGGTAAATGTGATCATACTTGATCCATAATGAATCATTGAATTCTTTTGCGGATGATTAGTTAAAAAGTGGAGTGTTATATATTATGTAAAAGAGACGTACTCGTGTATCGGTAAACCAAAAATTGGTATGTCACAAGACCGTAGAGATAGGTGTTGACTAGGGAAATGGTCGGAAGAAATACATAATACGCCACATTGCTTGGGACGTACGAAATAGGCCAAGGAGGAGGACACCTGAAATTGGAGTAAGGAACAGGACGAGGAAGAAGAAAAACGAGTGACTCACCGACGGTAGTATCAAAATCGCCCATATTGATGTATACTCTGAGGGTGAAAAGAGTCGCACTGAGAGGGTGGGAGGGGGCACTCTGTGCTTTGAACGTTTTCACTCCCTCTTTTTAACGTGTCATTGGATGATAGCGTAACGATCCTAGTTAGTTACAATCCCACATGAAGGGTCGCATCTGAGATCGAACATTGCCGCTGCCCACACTTTGCCCGCATACAGGTCGGCATCAGAAATTCGGCTAATGCAAACTTGTCACACTAAGTCCGTACGTAAATCGTCCTAGAATTTTCGTTCGTCGTTTGCCCAATGTTCGTGTCTATTTAGGGTTGGGCTGGAGTGAATTATAAAAAGACGACACGGAGGACTGGGAAATGTGCGGTGGTCAGTCCTCACCACTCGGAAAGAAGTTACAAAAGTCTTTGGGGTTTTGTAAATGTGCAACTTCAGGGTCGCTACTGGAACGGGTGCAAAAAATAGAAGGATCGTTTGCCAAAACAGCGGTCCGGAGGAGCTTCGCGATGTGCGCCAAGTATGTGCCAATAATAAGCGGTTGAATGGGGTCATGGATTTGCACCTCGAAAATCACTTCCCTAGATCGTTTTTTTTTTTTTTTTTTTTCATAAGGTTCCATTTGGCCATGTTAATGAGAGTCCCCTTTGGAGAATCTATGCCCCGTTGCGCTTCTTTTGGGATTCCCACAACTCTCTGGATACCAATTTGAATAATATCATTTTCTGTTGGTCGCGGACTCGCAGTGGATGGAATTCTAGCTTCGCTATTGATTTGAACCTGGCCAGTGGACAGACATACGCGAACCTTGATCAGCGGCTTATCTGGTTTCCCACCCCACGCAGTGCCTCTGACAAGTGACGCCTTTCCTGAATCGCCCACAAGCTTAAACAGGTGTGCACACTTGTGACGGAAATACTTGAAGGAGCTTTCCTTCAGGCTATCTATCTATCTTACTAACCTTATATGAACCTTCGTGGCGTTTTTGCAGTGAACAAGAGACTTAACTCGTCGACTTCAAGTCGGGTGGCAGGCACACGACGAATCGTGACCCTATGCCGTCCAGTGAGGTCGGGTCCTGTCGGGTCCCTGATTCTGGAATTCTGGAACGATCTCTTCGTTTTTGGAAACGTTACATCATCGACATCGCGCCGTTGTCCTTAACAAAGTTACAACGAGGTTTTCACTAGCGCGGCACTTATCATGTTGCATGATCGTGTTACAAAGGTTAAAAAGGAAAGCAAATCAGGCGTGCCTCGAATTCGCCGAGTGTGTACATGTCGTCGCTTTCTGAAATTACCAGCCTCCAAAAAACCCTCAACGCCGCCCTCGATGCCTTCAAGGCAGAGCTCGTAGCGCAGAACCTCCCGGAACCTTCGCTCAATACGTCGAAGCCTCATCCCATAGATGAGATCACCTATCTTCCCACCCCCGCGATGTACGAAGCGCGAAGGGTGGCGCTTGCTAGCCTTGTGGGTTTAGATTCTTTCCATTGCTACTTGAAATTTTGCTCAGGATCCTGAACTCCTTAGGGACTTCTCAAATCTTTGGTCCAGTCCCCATACGATGCCCTGGCAGCCAACACATGGATGGTCCTTGAGGTCGCTGGTGTTCGTTTGACCGCTGAAATCGGATTGGCCACTATCCTGGGAGAGTCTGAAGACGGCCTCAGCGTTGACGAAATTGCGAAGAAGACTGGCGTTGATGGCCTTAAACTAGGTGGGTTCAAATGATTTTACTCCCAAATTAGATTTTGAGAGCGTCCTTGTAGAACGGGTTCTTCGGCTTTTGATGACCCAAGGCTGGTTCCGTGAACCGAAGCAAGGTTACTTTGCGAACAATCGGCTGAGCAATCTTATCAAGAAGGATCAGCCTGGATTCCACCTGGCGACTTATATGTAGGGTTGTCGTCGTGACAATTCTATTCACATTGCCTGATACAATGCCATTAGGAACGACCTCTTCAACAAAGTTTCCGCGAGTTTCTCAGAGATGGTAAACCATCCTGACGCAGAATTCCGCAAGAACACAGACCCTTTCCACACTGCTTTCCAACTCGCGTACAAGACTGACGTCACATACTTTGGCGCCGATGGATGGCTCACGAAAGATCCACAAGAAGCGGTCAAATTCGGCCTTGCGTAAGAACGCTTTGTTCCAATTGAATGCTGGAGACTAATATTTTATTTTTTACCACCAGGATGGGTGCTGTTGGACCTACATCCGATCCAGGTGTAGCTGCAGACTTTCCGTGGGCTGCTATCGCCAAGGGTAAAGATGCTATCGTCGATGTCGGAGGAGGCCAGGGAACCCTCTGCTGCTCCCTTGCTGCTCAGTAATTGTTTTCGTCTGATGTATGGGCTTGCCTACGGGAACTCACATGCGATATCCCAGATATCCAGATATCAAAAAGTTCATCGTGCAAGACCTTCCTGAAACTAGGGAAGCCGCGGAGTCTTTTATCACTTCCAAGGGCCTTGCCGGTCGCGTTGAGTTTGAGGCTCAAGACTTCTTCAAACCTCAACAACGCAAGGGCAAGTATGTCTTTGTTATGCAACGAGGTTCGTTCGTCAACTTGATTTTTCACCCGAAAGATACCTATTAACTATGATTCCTTCTAGTTCTACACGACTGGAGCACCGAGAAGGGTCAGTGTCCTTTCAATACACATGTGTATGTCACCTCTGAAATTTAAAACAGGCGCCGAGATGGTTCGCCACATCAAAGATGTCCTCAACAAGGATGTGCGTTTTGTCTCCCCTTTGTTCGATTGCAACGGGATTCATTTATACTTATCTAGAGTTGCCTCTTGGTTATTGACACCGTCATTCAACCTGCTGTCGTGTCCGCGGAAGGCCAGGATCTTGTGAAGTCCCTTTTGAATCTGAACAAGAACGTTTATCAGCCTGTGCCAGCTCCTGAATTTATCCCCGTTGATTTTGGAGAAGCTAGCCGCATCCAGCATCAGATCAACGTCGCCCTGACCGCCTTGTGCAACTGTAAGATCTGCGTTATCTTTTTTTTACTGGTTCCTTCTGAGATCCAATCGATAGCGTTCGAACGCACTCTTCCTCAGCTCCAAGAAATGATTGAGCTTGGTGGCATGAAGATCAAGAAGGTTCACGCGACGAGGTTGGTGTTCCTTTTCTTTTTTTTTTTCGGATCCGTGATCGACTTCTTTTTGCAGGGGATGGGCCTCCATCACCGAGGTTGTTCCAGCCTGAGATCAGCAAATGCAGTTGCTTGGTTATCGTTTTCGTACCGATAAGCCGCTGTATACATACCTGTGGAACTCGTAAACTGTATAGCCGTTCTTTTTCAATAGAGAAATTTGTTGCCCAGTACGACAAGATACATCAACAAATCCCCAAGGAACACTGTGGTTGCCTATACAACTGGTTTCTGGCATTTCTACTCCACCTCCAAAGGAATTCAGTTGTCTGTGATATGTGTCAAGTACACATCAACAGCTGGTGGGGCCAAAACTATTATCCCTGACAGAAGTATCAGCTTTTTATGGAGTTAAATATCGATTGGACAGGCGTGGTAAGTGCTTAAGCGCTTAAGCGGTCTCTATTTGTTTCCGATTTACAAAACTGATCAAGGGAAAAAAAAGTGATGGAGCCTTTGAGGTACAACGATTATAACCTTTCTTGGAAACGCTCGCTCCGCCGCTACACAAAGTGGTCGCCATTGAAAACATTCCCAGCGATAAAGAATGTAGAATTACTACGGCCAATCTTAATCTTACCATGCTACCACTGCCTCGAATTATAAGTAAGGAAAGCAATATTAATAATAAAAAAGAATTAATGTGGCTGTGCGATATTACCTAACGATATTGTTGACCTGGCAGAGAGTTAGAACTTGAGCAGGACTCTCGAGTCCATCCACCACCCATTCATTTCCTTCATGGCAGACGACCTTTACCAACTAGAATTCCTGTCTTTGGTGAATAAAATCACTCAGGAAATCGACAACCATACAGGCCTTAACGACAAAACCATCGCCGAATTCCTCATCCATCTTCATGACGAGTCAAATAAAAGTTTGGCGGACTTCAAGGCGAAGCTGAAGGAATTTAGCGCGAACTTCTCTGATTCTTTCATAGAAAGTGTGGACCGTCTCATTCTCAACCTGCATCCCAAGTACAAGAAGAGGAAGACAACTGGAAGAGCTAATGGGAATTCCAATGAGGAACTTAGTGAGGTTGAAAGGAAGAAGCGCATGTTTCCTGGGTTGGCCGTGAAGGATAAGGAGGTACCTCCAGCTGTTCCTAACGACGTCTTCTTGAAGGAGCTGGGGGATTTGGTTGCTGGCAAGAAGTCACGACCACTCGAGAACGGTGACGAACCAGCACCGAAGCGTCAAAAACGGTCGCCTTCACCCCAAAGGCGGAGCTTAAGTCCTCCGAGAGGGAGAAATGGTCGATGCGGAAATCGAAATGGTGGACGCAGTTATCAGGTGGACGAGAGGCCCGTTTTGTTCAAAATTTATGACGGAAAGGTATCCGGTCTCAAGGAATTTGGTGCCTTTGTAACGCTTGAGGGGGTTGCAGGCAGAGTGGAAGGTACATTCCCGGACCTCTTTTTTCTTCTTTCCTTGTACTTACTGCTCTCTCAGGCATGGTGCATGTATCGAACATTCAAACTGGCGCCAGGGCCAACTCTGCAGCCGACTTGTTGAGTCGAGGAAAGCCGGTGAAGGTGAAGGTTATGAGTGTGGCGGGGAGCAGAGTTGGGTTATCAATGAAAGATGTGGATCAGGCAACAGGCCGTGATTTGACCCCTCACCTGCGCATAAAGTCTGAAGCTGAAATGGAAGAAGAACGAATACAAGCTGCTCGAGTCGGGACTGGTACCAATGCTCTTCCCCTTCGGTCCAAGGATGATGCTCCTGTACGCTCGGCAAAGCGCCTGACATCCCCTGAACGCTGGGAAATCAAACAACTCATTTCTTCTGGTGCTATTGACGCTTCGGAGTACCCTGACCTCGATGAGGACTTCAATAACCCCATGGCTCATGCGGAGATCGAAGAGGAATTGGATGTCGAAATTCGGGAAGACGAACCGCCCTTCCTCGCTGGTCAAACGAAACGGACGCTCGATCTTAGCCCCGTCAAGATCGTTAAAGCACCAGACGGCTCATTAAATCGGGCTGCCCTCGCCGGTGCTTCACTAGCGAAGGAACGACGCGAGTTGAGACAACAAGAGGCAAATGAAGAAGCGGATTCTCAAGCTAGAGACTTCAGCCAGCCTTGGCTAGATCCTATGTCCAAGGACACGGATAAGGTTTTCGCGCAGGATATGCGAGGAAACTTGAGAAGTCAGAAGGCTGGGGAGGTACCGTCCTGGAAAGAGTCCAGCTTCAACAAAGCCACGACGTTTGGAGAAATCACGAGTCTTAGCATCCAAGACCAACGGAAGAGCTTGCCGATCTACAAGCTTCGGGATCCACTGCTGAAGGCTATCGATGAGGTGTGTATTTATTGTCACATTCTACAAATAACCTTTGACATATTCTGTAGCATCAAGTCCTTATCGTGGTTGGTGATACCGGTTCTGGCAAGACAACTCAGATGGTCCAGTACCTCGCAGAATCTGGATATGCCGACAGAGGTCGTATCGGCTGTACCCAACCTCGTCGTGTAGCTGCGATGTCCGTGGCTAAACGTGTATCAGAAGAGGTTGGCTGTCGGCTGGGACAAGAAGTTGGATATACGATCCGTTTTGAGGACTGCACTAGCCCGGAAACACGGATCAAATACATGACGGATGGTATGCTCCAGCGTGAATGTCTGATCGACCCACTTTGTAGCAGCTATTCCGTTGTTATGTTGGACGAGGCCCACGAGCGTACTATCGCCACCGATGTTCTTTTCGGTCTTCTCAAGAGTACGTTACATTACTTGACATTTTCATGACTGATTTATTGACTACCTTCTTTAGAGGCCGTAAAGCGCAGACCTGACCTCAAACTTATTGTTACCTCCGCAACCCTTGACGCTGAAAAGTTCTCGAAATACTTCTTCGGTTGTCCCATTTTCACTATCCCAGGCCGAACATATCCCGTCGAAATTTTGTACACTAAGGAGCCCGAGAGTGACTACCTCGATGCATCCCTCATTACCGTCATGCAAATTCATCTCTCCGAACCCCCTGGCGACATCCTCCTATTCCTTACCGGTCAAGAAGAGATCGACACATCCTGTGAAATTCTGTTCGAGCGAATGAAAGCCCTAGGGCCCAAAGTTCCCGAACTCATCATCCTACCCATCTACTCCGCCCTCCCATCCGAAGTGCAATCGAGAGTGTTCGAGCCCACCCCACCAGGTGCTCGGAAGGTCGTCATCGCCACGAACGTGGCCGAGACGAGTTTGACTATTCCGGGTATCTACTATGTCATCGACCCAGGATTCTCGAAACAGAACGCGTACGATCCCCGACTGGGTATGGACTCTCTCGTCGTGATGCCCATCTCGCAAGCGCAGGCCCGTCAGCGGTCTGGTCGTGCAGGACGCACAGGACCAGGGAAGTGCTATCGCCTTTACACCGAGGCGGCGTACCGGAATGAGATGCTGCCCAATTCGATCCCAGATATCCAACGGACGAATCTTGCGGCGACCATTCTCCAGTTGAAGGCCATGGGGATTAACGATTTGCTCAGTTTCGACTTTATGGACCCACCACCTGCTCAGACGATGTTAACGGCACTGGAGTCGTTATATGCGCTCTCTGCATTAGACGACGAAGGTCTCTTAACGAGATTAGGCCGTAAGATGGCAGATTTCCCCATGGAGCCTCCCTTGGCCAAGATGTTGATCGCATCTGTTGAGCTGGGATGTTCGGAGGAGATTCTTTCGGTCGTTGCTATGTTATCTGTGCAGTCTGTGTTTTATCGGCCGAAGGAAAAGCAGGGGCAGGCGGATTCGAAGAAGGCCAAGTTCCATCAGCCGGAGGGAGATCACTTGACGTTGCTGACAGTGTATAATGGTTGGAAAAACGCAAACTTCTCGAATCCTTGGTGTTATGAAAATTTCATACAGGCGAGGAGTATGCGGAGGGCACAGGATGTGAGGAAGCAGTTGTTGGGTATCATGGATCGGTACGTCCTTTTCTTTCTTTGGTTCTACAGAAAGAGATTAAATGTGACTTTAGATATAAACACGACATTCTTTCAGCGGGGCGAGATTACAACCTGGTTCGGAAAGCCATTTGCTCAGGTTTCTTCCGAAATGCGGCGAAGAAGGATCCTCAAGAAGGATACAAGACCCTTGTCGAAGGCACACCGGTGTACATCCATCCATCATCCGCTCTGTTCAACCGCAATCCCGAGTGGCTCGTTTACCATGAATTGGTGTTGACGACGCGCGAGTACTGCCATAATGTGACAGCTGTGGAACCGAAGTGGCTGGTGGAGGTCGCTCCTCAATTCTTCAAGGTCGCCGATGCAAATAAAATCAGTAAAAGAAAGAGGCAAGAAAAGATTGAGCCGTTGTTCAACAAATATGAAAAACCGGATGAGTGGCGGCTTTCGAAAATCAAGAGGAGTGCTCGATCGGTATGTTTTGGCTTTTGTGTGCTCGTTTCTGTTGTGTTTAACGCCTTGTCTTGCAGAGTCAAACATTTGGTTGAATGTGTTCGCTTTCTTTTATTTCACTTGGGTTGTACTTTGTACTTTCTTGTAGCTATTAATATCAACATTGCTGTATATCAAACAGATATCTGAAAATCTCGGTCGTTGCCACTAAAACGAGAAAAGCAGCCAATGTGTGATGCCCATGTTGAGATAAAGATACATTGCGAAGTAATTGCTAATAATTATAACTTATACAACTTGAAACGAGAGAGATTTATGCAAAAGGGTGGAAACTTATTAAGCAAACGAATGAAGAGAGGACTGCTGTGGATTGCATTGCGCGCGTGGTATATAAAAGGAAATATGGTCCATTTCTAGAGGACAAGGAAGAACGATCAGTGGAAAATACGACAAGGGAGAACAAAGGACTCACAATTACAAGTACACTAACCAACGAAACGCAAGGCGTCTGCGACTATATAATATTTGGCTACTTCTCCCGGCTTTGTTGGGGGAGCAGTTGGATCGGGGACAAGGATGAAGGTCTGGGAAAAGACGCGGGGGTGACCTTCGACGACACGGGGTTGTGTGGTGGGCGGATTTGCGGATGGTCCAAGGCCGTGTGTGACTTGTCCAGAGACTGTAATCAGAAGAGATGGTGGTTGCGCTCCTGAAAATTCTGAGATGAGAAATGGTTTCAAATGCGGAACCGAAGGCAGCATACCTGGTATCGGGTGGCAGTCAAAGGACTGCACTTCATGCTTCGTGGCTGGCATTTTGACGACCAGCTCTTGCAGGCCAACTGTTCCCTGAAAGGGTTTCCCGTTCCATGTCAAGGAGGAGTTGGGGCGATAAAACTTTGGGAGGTCTGCTAGGCGTGTGTCGGAGTCATATGCGTCGTAATAGATGCGCGTGAAGTTGTTGGCTGCCCTTGAGGCGATTTCGATGCTGTCGGCGAGAAATAAAGAGAGAGAGAGGAGAAGCTAAGTATATCGGTGGAGGAGAGGAAGAGGGTGAACCCACTCGTTCGAGGTCAACGTCGTCGTCGCGGACATGATGGGTTGGCCCGTGACGTGACCCACTCTCATCCTTGACACCGTCACGCGTGCTAAATATGGCCAACCACTTATGGAGCCAGACGAATCGCGTATCCATGTCCTCAGCCTCAATTGCTGGTCAGTCTTCTTAGAAAGTACTTTGACTTCCACTGAAATATACATCAGGGGACTAAAGTTTATTGCGAAGAATCTTGATGAGCGTATTGAGGCCATTGCACACTACCTCGCCAGTGCCAATTACGACATTATTGCCCTTCAAGAAATATGGGTATTCGCGCATTACGAAAGAATCCGACAGAGAGTTTCGAGTCGTTTACCACACTCGAAGTTCTTCTATAGGTGTGTAACATTTTTAGTTGCCCTTGAGAACCGCCTCACAATAAACTTTTGTCTCATCTCAGTGGTGCGCTAGGCGCAGGGCTTGCGATATTCAGTCGTTACCCCTTTGTTTCTACTGGAATTCACCCGTACTCCCTCAATGGTACACCGCTAGACGTTGCTTCCGGTGATTGGTTTGTCGGCAAGGCTGCTTCATATGTTACCATCCTCCACCCAATCCTTGGACAGGTACAAGTCTTTAACACACATGTGCGTCCCATGTTTCCGAAAATAAATGTGTAGCTGATTTCGACTTCAACTTCTTCTTTTACCTCTGCAGCTTTTTGCGAAAGGAGGGGAGGATGGTCCAGAGTATAACAGGGCTCATCGTCTCGTCAATGCATGGGAGTTCGCCAAGCTTGCCCGGCATGCTGCGGAAGTGGGAAAATATGTCATTGCTGTATGTTTCTTACTCCCTTTCAAGGCTATTCAACCTAGCGATGAACTTTAGATGGGCGACTTCAATAGCATTCCGCCGACGCTGCCGATGACCGTGATTCTAGAACATGCCAACCTCCAAGATTCCTGGGCCTTGACACACCCCAACGTCGACCCATCTCAAATTTCTACCCCTCTTGAGGCTGTTCACCAACTTGGCATTACTGCCGACTCCCCTCTAAACACATATTCAGCACGGAAGCCATACGCTCGGGGGTCATGGGGGAAGCGTCTAGACTACGTCCTATACCGACAACCAAACCGCCCCGGACAACTCGTCCCACACCTCAAGGCCGTCGAGTCCAAGGTCATTTTAACAGACCTCATACCAGGGCGGCATTTCTCGTACTCTGACCACTTCGGGCTCGAGGTGACGCTCGAAATTGTCCCATCGGAAATGGCTCAAGTACCTATGGTGACGAAGGAACTATCCAACGCGACAGCATCCACAGTAATTTCAGCCCTCACTGCATGTTACTGCTTCTCTCGCGAGCGCTCCAAGAAGGAGCTCGTCATCTTCGGACTGTGCATCCTCGTCCTCGCTATGGTCGTCATCGGCGCAGCGTGGCTCCCCCATTCCTGGTTAAACCCTATTTTCCTTCTATTCACAATATTCATTGCGTGGCTGGCGACGACGATGCTTTATGAGGGTTTCATATTCGGGAATTGGGAGTGTAATGCGCTGATGAACGTAATCGAAGAGCTCGAAATCCATAGGAAGGGTCAGCAACTTCTCTTTGGGCGCCCTCAAGTGTGAGCCAACGTACCTACCGACCCCAATATCAGTGACTAGCGGTAGTTACATACCTTATGCAATGTAGCACAGTAGTATACTGACTTTCCTTCGAACTTTGAGCTGAGACTTCAGTCGTTGACCCCAAAACAAATCTCACTAGCATGTACCACCGTGTTTCAGCATCTGTTCTAACATGACCCTCGCGAGATTCAAACTCAAGAAGACGAATCTGCGTAAGATAACATTTGCTACTTTTCAGGAGCGTCCATGCTGGAATGAACTTGCCCTCGAGATCAAAGAATCTTTCGGCATCTCCCAGAAACACGTTGATGTGGTCTACATCGACGATGGCAGGAATGCAGTTCATCTCGACAACCAGGAGGCTCTACAGCGTTTCTACGACCACCGACCCAACTCATCTGAGGCTATCAAATTCGTAGTTCAGGACAAGACGGTGCCCGATGATAGTGAGTGCGCATTCCTCGATTCTTTGCTGAAGGGTTGGTTTGATTGACTCTCCTTTGACTCTTTACGATTTAATCAGCAGTCATCTCTGATACTTGGTCGCATGGTTCCAATCGTTCTAAGTTATCCAAGCGCCGTGAGTACTAACCGGAGTCAACTATACTCATTGATTGATCAAACTATTGGCTTAGGCGACAAGTTCAAGCTATTTTGTTGGATTATTGACAAGTCCGACAACCCCTTTCCGGTTAACATCGCACAGAACGATACTGTTGGAGACCTGAAGCAAAGCATCAAGAACCAGCGTGAATTAAATCATCTCGCCTCTGATTCTCTTACCCTCTTCAAGGTGAGTAATTCCTTTCTACCACAAGCGTGGCTTACGGTCATACTTAGCAGCTGATACACTTCTTGCAGTTAAATGAATTGATACTAGTGGACCCTGACCACACTCTCGCGGAACGTATTCATGAGCAGGGGGACGATCTATCAATTTTTGCGACGAGGCTAAGCAGTGGGAAAAAACTTTCAGATATCTTTCAGCCAGGGCCTCCTGAAGGTTACCTTCACATCATCGCACTGTGCCCAG
>Ga0307513_10001106_pt1 | contig 38991 bp, 49 predicted proteins | sample 15_EM_MG_FD_202174 | JGI IMG/M metagenome (GOLD analysis project Ga0307513, IMG submission 202174) | Populus trichocarpa ectomycorrhiza microbial communities from riparian zone in the Pacific Northwest, United States - 15_EM | ecosystem: Host-associated > Plants > Roots > Unclassified | place...
GTTTGTACCTCCTTCCTAATTTGGTAGTGCCGCCATCAAAGGTGCCGCCACTCGATGAGCGCGTATCTCAAGAATGCGTCCACCATATCCTTAGCTTTTTTGCATGAGTAGTCTTTAATAATATATAAAAAAAATTGCCTATTAGGATTTGGGAAAAAATCGTAAATGGAGATAAGATTATACTTATAAAACGAATAGATAATGGCAAATATATATGTTCCATGGAACTTGTATCGGGTTGCATTTGCCTTAGAGCAGCAGTGCGTGGCTGATCTAGATGTTCCATGGAACTTGTGTCCTGCTGTCACATGGTGATAAATATTTTTTTAAAAAAAGTCCAAGCTATAATTATTGTTCACGAACTTGTTTCAACCTTGATACCGTTTCCTCTACAGTTGTTTGAACAACTGTCTTCAAGGCAGGGAGAAGGACATCCAATAACTCTTTCACAAGAGTGGAGGTTGCTGCTGACTGAGCAGGATTGGCTAATACTTGTTCCACATCTTTGGCCATGGACTTTTCATAGGGCTTGAGAGTGCCCCCTCGCTGGACACCACAGACTTCTTGCCAATCTGTGCTGTGCTGGAGATAGAGGGGGAAAATATCATCTGCATTCCCAGATGCAAGCGCAGTTGCGCTTATCGCATAAATGCAGTTTTCTGTCTGACGTGAATGGTGGGCTTGAGATGCAGCAATCATTTGTTGTCCATCCTCTCGAATGAGGTCCTCAAGGGCAGTTGACAGCTTTCATCAGAATCCAATGCTGATGTGTCTCCAATCTTGTACCCCCATCTCCTTACCAATAAATGTCATTGTATATTTATGGAGGCAGGCAGTGATGTCGGTGGTGGTGAATGGCTTCCCAAAGTTCGCAAAGAGCTGGGAATCATACATCTGGTGGATGGCAGCATCCTCGGGAAAGCACATGTATGCTGCAAATTGTGCAAATGGTCGTGCAATCACAAGATGCTGGATGATGATATCAGATGTGTGCGCATCAAAGGCATGTGGGATCATCTTGTCCTGGAGCGTCATGGCAGAACCTTTGTGATACTGGCAAAGGTAGGCAAGGTACTTGCCCATCATAAACAACCCACGGGATGGGCGTACACGTGTGTTCTTCCAAGCAAGGCAATTGAGTTCCACGGGATGCAGATCCAGCCGTCATTTCTGCTTTGGTCACAACCAGCTGCTCAAATTTGGCATATTTCATGAGCCATTTCTGAAGCGCCATTGTATTCCATATGGGGCGACCATCATATGTATACCCTTTGATGAACTGTGCCTGTTGTATTGGATCCTGGACAATGGCGGAATGGAGGAGGGTGGATGCATTTTGAAAGCATGTATTCTGCGTATCTGAGAAAAGAGAATGGCCTACATCTGTGTTGCTGAGGTTGTCTGCCAAATGGTCATACTGGATTCTGAGTTTGAATCCAAGCAGCACGTCCTCCTCCCAGATGGTGACCATGTCCTGTTCCATTTGTGACAATGCCTTGCCAAAGTCATCTAGCCTGACCATGTGTCCAAGATAAAGCATGACACGCCAATTGCCTGGTTCAGGCCACCACACTTTAGGAAGCGCCATGGTCGAGTATGAGATGCTAGAACCAAGATGCTGGAGTGTGCAGAGGGTGTGAAAGGTAGAGGGCTCAGTCTCTATGAACCATCTTGAGAACTGTTTTGCCAAATTGCAGCTACGTGGGGGTGGAACCGTGGTGCTGCGAATCCTCCAGATTTCAAATATATAGGTGAGGTGCAGCAAATACTCAAATTTGGATATATCAGATGTGATGAGTGTGACATCTCGGAATCCCCCATCGCACTTGAGCTGAGAAAAGGCCAAAAATCGCACTGCAGGATCCCTCATGGTTTGTGCAAAGTCTTCATCCCACTCTGTGCCCCAAAAGCACCAGGCAAACCTTGTGAATGGCTTTGACAGATCCAGACATGTCTTTGGAGATCAGGAAGTTCTGTAGAACTTGTAGATCAGCAATGAGACCCTCGGGAAGATCCATTGTGTGGGATTCTGATGGGCACAAAAGGAATGCAAGAAGCTTGACAAGTTCTAGAGAGTATGCATACAGCGTTTTTGAATCCATGTGATGCGTGAAGGGCTTGTGGTTTATTTCGCTGATGCAAACAAAAAAAAACACATTAGCGTCAAGATATCCACAAGTTCCATGGAACTTACGGTGGCTCTGGACTATTGATAATACAAAGGGCTAGATGGCTGAGCGTGTCCATGACCTGATCTGCTTTACGTGTATACATATGCACTGCCTTGGCCAGTATCTCGAGTTCTGACTCTGCTTTTGTTGGCATTGTCACCAACGATACCAGATGCTGATGGTCATAAGGTGCCACAAGCTTGTGCCATTGGGTTGCCTTGAGCCATGTCGAGACCTGTCGTGGATCGATTTTGGATATATCGAAATCGGTGATGGTTTTTTGCCGATCCTTGTTGAGTGAAATAAAAAAGCGAGTGGCTGCATCATCATCATCACCGCTTTCCAATGGAACATGGACCGGGATCACTTGAAAATAAGGTGTGTGATGCTGATGGTGAATCTGCTGAGCAGCCACTCTGGTCCATGTGACAGGCATGGGACAATCTGTGTGAGCCATCAGGTGATGCTCTTTGATTGACTTGAGTGTCCCTCGAACAAGTTGGCAGTGGGAGCAGAGATACGAGTGGAAAGTCCAAGGGAGGCTCCAAGAAAACTTATAATAGGCTGAGGCAGGATGGCGGGCACAAGTGATGGGTTACTTTCAGAGATCGGTTGCGGTTGGAGGATGTCGCGTTTGAGGTGGCTCGCAAGGCGTGTGAATGTCACAACACCATCTAAGGTAAGGTATCGAAGCACAGGGTGTGCCTTGAGCTTCTCGAGGACATTGGTGGCAGGTAGCATTGGTGGTAAAGTGATGCAGATACAGCATGCACGATACAGGGGTTCAACGCATTGCAGGGCAGGTCACGTTTGTTCGTTATGGAAATTGCCGCCGTAAACGATCGCCGTCATGCATGCCGTAACTTCCAATTCTCAAACTTACTGAAACTTTGGGCAGACTGGGTTTTCACGACATGGATGGCGGGGTTTGAAATTCAAAGCACAAGAGCAAGGGTAAACAGGTCGAGGGCGTGGGAATGTAGATCATTGCACTGACGCGTCTTCCTCCTCCTGACAATACCCAACCATGGCCGACGAAGTCGTAATGTACTTCCCATTCCTAACCTCACAATCCCACAAAACCTATTCGTGCTCTCCAACCCCACTCTCAAGCACCTACACGACAATGCACGGAAAGATCTCTTGGAGCCGATTGTAGGCATTCCTTCATATGCATAACATGGATTTCAGATATTGACTGGGCGTAGAAATGGGCCCATACTACAAATGCGTAACCTCCACATCAAATATCTTACCTCTCGACAAAACCGTTCTTGCTGAAATGGAAGCGGCAAATGAGGAAGAGCTCAAGAAACTCGACCAACGGCTGGCAGAAGCGGAGAAGATCGAAGGCGAGTCGGAGACTTTGGATGCCCTGAAAGCTCGAGCGAATTATCTGATAGGGATTGGGGATAAGGTGCGTTTTCTGTTCCTCCATCACTTTCCTCGTTTACATGAAATGAACTTAGGACTGCAAGCCCAAAAGCTCGCCCTCGAAAAGACACCCGGGCTCGGGTCATGCATCGACGTCACATTGACTATCGTCCGTCTTGGGTTCTTCTTCTTCGACGCCGATATCGTGACAACCAACATGGACAAGGCCGAGAAGTGTGTCGTCTCATCCCTACAGTCTTTCTGGCTGATTTACCACTTCACAGACTAATAGATGAAGGAAGTGACTGGGGCCATCGCAATCATTGCAAAGTCTACACCGGCTTGCACTTCCTCTCCATCCGCCAATTCAAGCGCGGTGGCGAGCTGCTGCTCGATGCTCTTAGCACGTAGAATTGCTTAGTTATAACGAGTTCGTCGGTTTGACAGTCATTGCCAACACATTGGGTTTGAAGAGGGTCGATCTAAAGAAGAAGGTGCGCGCTTTTTTGTCTATTTTTTTTTTCATATACCCTAGCCTTACGCGCACGCTCACAGCTCATCAATGCCCCAGAAGTAAATCAAGTCCTCCCCGAAATTCCAGTACTAGGCAACCCAGTCAAGAACTTATATGAATGCCATTACGATAAATTCTTCATTACCCTAGGTCTGTTTTCCCCTCATTCTCAACCACCTAACTTACACCCCACCATTTCCAGCTACCCTCGAACAAACACACCTCATATCTTCACGTCTTCTCTCCCCCCCCGTGCATTTCTACACAAGAGAAATGCGCATTCTCGCATACACGCAGCCACTAGAGAGCTATTGAAGTCTGACCCTGGACAGCCTGTGTTCAGCGTCTGGGGTAGGCAAGAATTGGGTCGACGCATGAGTGTTCTCTCTTGTCATTTGTGTCGTCTCTCTAGTCTGTTGCCTTAATGCGCTTTTTGTCTATCTTCATTCCTGCGTCTTTCGTTTCAAGACAGGAAACGGGACTAAACTGGTGAACAGCCTTGTTCCTTATTTCTTTTTCTTTACTCCCTATAAACTCATTTTCCGTCATGGTTAACACCTCCAACCAGCGAACTCTCCTGTTTCATCGCCGCAGGGCGCCTACACGCCTCTATCGACAAAGTGCATGGCATCGTCGAGACCACCCGTCCAAGTCTCAAGAACGCGCAATACGAAACAGTGGTGAAACAAGGCGATGTGCTGCTGAACGAGGTGCAGAGGCTGAGTAAGGTTTTATATTAATGTCCCTTTTGCATTGTGGTTTTTGCACAAGTTGTAATGGTGTATGTCGTGTAACCTCCTATACATCTCCTTGATGGGAATTTGCCATTAGTAGGCGACCGTGTGGGGTTTTCAGCCGTTTCAGCTATATAGCTTTGACCCCGACCTGGAAATAAATTACATGAACGTGGGAGGCGATCACTCGTACATTTCTCAGCAAGGCCAAGAATGGCATCCTGGTTTCCAGAATGGGATATTGATATACATTATGACTCATAGTTGCAAAGGATGAACATGGGGGTGCCGAAAATATCCCTGATATCAAGCTTAGTTAGGCTCCATTTTTTACCAAGCGACGATGGGCTGTGGATTGAAGCGCCAGATACGGGAGCTGAATCGTCAAGCACAACTTTTTTCATGTTGCAGCGCGAAAATTTTGTGAATTTTGGCCTGTTTCCTCCAATGCACTTCGGTCGAGCAGTCGACCTCAACCAGCTCTCAAATCCACAAGAATGATTTTTCCTGTACATACTACAGCGTTTCCTGGGAAACATCGCGTTCAACTGCGGCGAACCCTTCACCAGTGGATCATAGATATGTAATTTGATTCTGTGCTGCGCATACTAAAATTCACAGAGAACAATCGTTTTGAACTGCGGAATGTGGGTTTTGAAGCGCTACTCTCTTGTTCAGACCCACACTTCAAACAGTGGAGAAGTTGGTTGGTATGACATTCATATATGCGTAGTAAGTCATGGAATTTACTGTAACGCTCATTCTCATCTGGGGTCGTCTCGCCGTCGCCTTGTGGAGCCAACGAGTGGGCGCGTATTGAATCACAAAAAGAAGTGTATGGCAGTATTAATCGACACTCAAACCAACGAGAGGTGAACAACAGCTCAAACGGGTGTGATATTTTTGTCCCAAAGAAATCGTATCAATCCTGGTCAACTCGGGAGGGTCTCTTCAAACCAAAAATCCTTCAACCTCCTTTCAAGTCTACAAACTTCACTCGCCAAAAATCAAAAATCATGAAGTTCTCAGTTGCCTCAATTGTTGCCCTAACTTTATTAACTATCCAAGAAGGCCCTTGATCGACAATTAATATTGTTAGGGATGTGTTGGAGACCATTTGATTCGTGAGTGTGTTGCTTTGCTTGCCGCAGGAAAGGAGCATTGGGGTTAGGCGGAAAAATGAAAATGTTAGTTAGAAATGGTTGGAAGAAATGGCGAGGAACGTTACCGTACATGGCACATGATTCTCTCACACCTTCATGGAAGTAAAATTGCAAGCAAGGAAGCGTAACGCCTAGCGTCTGCGCCAGGTAAGGCGAGAACCGTGCTCCGAGCGTAGAGCAATAAATGACGAGTGTCTTGAAAGCCTGGCACTTTTCGTCCATTATGGAAGTCCATATGCCGTACGTCTGCCCATCGAGAACAATAGTCTCCCATCCTTCGCGCTCCTCAGCCTTTTCCAGATCCTCTTCATCTATTGCAATTGCACAATAAATGCAAGGATGGACTGAGAAATAAACTCACGATAGAGCAATAGATCAGCTTTAGCGCCTGCAGTCGCGAGCAGCAAAGGCATCACCACTGGGAGGTAGGGCTTGAACTCAGGTCCCGTGGCCTGGCAAACCTTTGCCCAGGCTGCGATGAGGTAGTGGCCGAGTTGCGTATCGTTCGGATCTGGAGGGATTTCTGCATAATATGGATCCACAAGTAAAGAGTCGTTAATTTCCAGCGGTCGAGGGATTGAGATAAATAAAGAGACAAACATTGGATGTGCATGAGAAGCTCGACAAGCGTTTTTGCGTCGGGGCGGAATATGTCCGGGCCAACAGCGATTGCTTAAGGAAATGTATGGTTAGTGGATTGACGATTTGAATGGTTAAAATGAATGAGACCTACCGATTAAACCCGCACATTCCATCGCCTTATCCCTCAACTTCCTATAATCCGGCCCATCCGCATTCCGCAGCACATTCAACAGCAACTGCATAATTGTCGGATAATGCTACAAAAAAAGAAGATAGGAAGCATTATTAGATCCCCAACACACGCGATGCCCTTTCCCTCACAATGGTGCTTGCTCACCTTCGTGAATGTAACCTCACTTGCATCTGCCACCATGGCCAGCGTCGTGATCGCCTGCTCTTGCACATAGCGCCGGACTAGCGCCAGATCACCCGCGGGATTGAGCAAGTTGAGGAGGCGTTCGACGATAGGATCGAGATAAGGCAGTAATGTATCCCGCTTGACACCTTCGCAGAAGTTGATCAATGCAGAGGCTGCGTGGGCATGAACTCTGAAACAAGACACAGGGGCCGGATTTGTTCGTGATATGAAGAGGAAAAGATGGAGCTAAGAACAGACATCGGCTCAGGATCCTCCACATAGAGCGGGTATCACAACAGTGAATGATTTTTGGTGGAATCACTTTTGAATGGTTTCCTAAACACAAAAAAGAAACGGAAACGGATCATTTAGTGTCGCCAAGATAGAAGGCGATTGATAACGGAATTCACACCTCTAAGTCGGTACACAGCTGGCCTCTAAAAATAAGAGCTTCTTTCAGTAACACAAAGCGACAAGGCCAGACATAATGTGAAAAGATGAATGAAAGAGATTTCGAAAAGCCGAGGCTGAGCTCGAGATGGACGAGAGCGAGATAAATGAACTTACATACACTGACATGCAGCGTACCATACTCGTGGATGCAAGTCGCTGAACATGGGCGCTACGAGGCTGTGGGTGTGGGGCAAAAACAGAAGGAGAATCCCTATCAACATCAAAACACATTAATGGAGTGAGAACGCACGCACTCGACAATCTTTTCTAGTTCCTTTAGCATGACCTAAATAAAGAAAACATCTGTCCGTCAAGGACGCAAAATTTGTCAGTGTCAGTTTGAGTAGTTTCAGTCCTGGTTTTTTCCTTCCTTCCATGCGACTTCCCATTTTCATCTCATCTCTTTGAGGCAGAACTGCCAGACGGAGATAAAGATTGACGGGAGCTACAGCCCTTTTGAGACGATGAACTCCGAGTCCAAAAAAAAAAGAAACAATTACAAACCTTCCCGGTGCCTTCTCCAATCGCAGCAATCACTATAAGTCCTGCATGTCGTACCCTCCAGTCATAGCTCGCCATCATTGATGGGATGTACTTTCGGACGTTCGAATATAAGCGTTGCGTCGGATGCAAAAAAAGTGGGGAAACATCATACCGGGAACGCGGGGGGTAGAATTGCGCGTCCGCCCATTGCACACGCGAGTTGGTCCAGAGATTGTTCATACAACGAAGGCGCAGAGTCCATTTCGGAAGAGCTTGAAGCTACCAAAGGCTTACAAGGAACAAAAAGATTGTCAATTTCGAAAAAAAAAAAAAAAAAAAACAAGGAAGAAAAAAGATAACTCACATCCTCTTTTAACCACACTTCCAACCCACTCGTCTCTTCATCATCAAACTCGCCCATCCCCTCCAAAAACGCTCTCACGATGACCTCGGTCCACCCAGACACCTTGTGCACCATATTTGGTCGTGCTTCCGACAAACTGATCATAAATTACAACGCACTCAACCTAAGAGTTGACCATTCATCTTTGTCTTCTTCCTCCCGGATGGGTTATGAAGTGTTGCCGTCTTCGTCTGCGGTTGATGATGGCGATGAAGAGTCGGGTGGTGGGAATATGAAGGCACCTTGGCAACTGCCACCGCTGTTTGTAGGGAACGGCCGTCTGACTGTTGGCATCGGTCCGCAATCTACGGGTGGGAGGATGAGAGTGGGGAGAAACGAGGGTAGGGATTGCAGATGTGGTGCAAATAAGATGGGGTGCATTGACGTTAATGGTGTCAACGTCGAGAGGAATGCAGATAAGTAATGATAATTTGAAGATTTGGGTGACGACGCCGAGGTGGGCGATGATGATCCCAGTGGAGGCTGTGATAGGGCGCTGGCCAGAGGCGGTAAGGTGTCGAGCATAGGCGACAGCAGTGATATTGATTGTGCAAGTTGTGTAGAGTCCACGGCCGACAAAAAAGCCACAGCAGCGAGCAACGCAGCATGGCGAACCTGTACTCCTCCTCTTCAATACGAAATGAAACAGGAAGCAATCCAAAAAAAAGACCTACCTCGATACTCTCCTGATCCTGTAATTCCCTCTGGAACACCCCCAGCACCGCCTCGATCTGCAAATCCATCACCAAATTCGGCCACCCCACGAAGATCTTATACGCACTTTCCCTATTATTATTCCACACATAATTAGACCCCTGATTTATAGATAAAATGGACATAGGCAACTTCTCCCTAATATTCCCAATGGCCTCAGCATCTAACGTCTTAATATTTCCAGGGCGTCATGGAGGCCAAAGGCTTTCGGGGTCATTTCGACTCCTGCCAGCTCCGTGACTCCCGAAGAGCTTGCTGCAGCTCAAAGTCAGTGGGACAAGGACGAGCATGCCGCAAAGTCATTAGTTACGTTGCTTATGAAGAAAATCCCCAATTCGACCTTGATCCAGATTCATTCGAAGAAGTCTGTTAGGGAGCGATGGGACGCGATCGTGGTTAAATTCACGGAGAAGGGTGCTTACACGAAAATGGATCTTCGTACCAGGTTCCTGGAGTCGGGATGCCCAAACAAGGGCAAAGCCCGTGAATTTCTAAATGGCCTGCATGTCAAGCGAGAGGAATTAGCTGCCATGGGTGTGGATATTGAGGAGAAGGATTACCTTTCGACGATTATTGGGTCCTTACATTTCCACCTGACGAATTTCACAGCTTACCGCAGCGCGGATTGCCACCATCACTCTCGAACCCGACCAATTTATTGAAATTCCTGGCGAGAAATATGATGGCCAGATCTTGCAGTGCGCACGTCGATATGGAAAGGCCAGTAGTGGAGACGACTAGGACGAGGATTTGTCAGTAAGCCATAGCTCTTCGAGATGAAAAAGGTAATGACAGCGCCTCGAAGCTTCTTGACGTTTGTTGGAGCTGCGGAGAAATGGGACACTTCTGTGACACCAGCCCTGAACCCATAGAGTCCTCAGACGAGGAGAGAGGAGCCAAGATGGCTGTTGGCGCGAACAGTGCAAAGAGCGACTGAGATTCAGAACCAGAGGAGGCATGGGCAGAAGACAATGAATGGAACTCTGAGGGTGCGGATTTCATTGTGGCGAACATTTCTTCGAAAATCTGGAGGGTGCACCCCCAATTTTTTCCAGCAACTGATAACACTGTCAGCACAACGGTAAAGGGAGAAATGGTTATCGACGTACCTCACGGGGTCGATATCTTACGGCTGCGATTTAGGGTGATGTCGGTTATTCCCCCATTTCCTTTTGCATACTCGACGAGAATGGCTTTTCAGCCCATTGAAGGAATATTGGCCGCAATATCCAAGGACAAGTTGGTCGAAAGATTAGCGAAGGGCCGTGGAATGTGACTGGGCTGCTTATCAAGGAGCATGAACTGGATCAGGCTAATGCTGCGGCCAAAATACGTGACGTGGATCGTTTCGACCACGCACACTATACCTCAGCTGGTTGCTAAGGAAGTCGAGAAGGGCTTTGTGATGGGTATGCGATTGGAATTGACGCCGTCTGGTTACACTGTTGTTGATAAGTCTCAATTATGTCTGTGTGAGGTGCCTTCCGGAAGCGACCTGGATTTGCTTGCAGTTCGTGAATGAGCCGAGAGATTGTGGGAGGATCTTGAAGCTGGAAAAGGGAGGCGAGTTATTCTTATTTGAAGCGTGTGGGACAGATATTCAGAACGTCGAAACATCGAACGGAGTCCTAATCAATTAGCCAGGTAATTTTGCAGTCGAAGGGGGATACACGGTCGACTATGAAAAGTTGAAATCGTCAGTTTCACGTCTGGAGGGAGAACTTTCGGCAACATACTCCGACGAACCTATTATACCCCTCTCCATGATCTATCCACCTGTCCCCGGAAGTCTTCATCATCCACCTGGAACTCCCTTAGGCAAGTTCAGAATCCATCCCAATACAGTGTGCGAGCCGCCGCGCGATATCCTCAGACGAAGCACAGGGTCGAGTTATTTCGCAAGAGCATGATTTGGTGACACCGGATGCCCCAGAGCACAACAGAGCACAAGACTGCAGCCGCAACAGATGTCGACAATTCCAAGAAGGCCATTCCTGAGGCAGAATTAACCCAAGACTGTGTGGTTGTGGCAGATTTTGTTGATGAGGGTACTCGGGCGCCTGGGAATTGTGAAACGAGGGCCGCAGAATCCTCATACGCCGATTATGCGAGAAATTCTGGGCGACGCTGATTGACACTGAAATGTGCCATGTAGGCTCGATCTTGTGGGCAGACGCTACCTATCATGTGTTAGCTGTCTCGAGAGCCAATGGACCTGCGGAAATTTTGTAAGCACCTGGAAGAGCCGCCATCCAGGATGCGACTCGAAATTTTGGTCCAAAGGGTGACGCCGTGGATGATAATTAGCACAGCACTATGGGCATCACAAATCGCACGGGCCTAGGGTTTTGATGTTTTTGGACTCATCGTGCCGCGATCGCCGTCGTTTCGAGCTGTTGAAAACTTAGAAATCAGTCAGATCAATGTGGAGGCTAGGCTACATATTTGCAGGGTTCACTCACCTCCGATGATCCTACTCCGTTGGTACTACCTCCCAGAGCGCCTCATCATCGCAGTTCTGCCAGATTTGCAGGAGAGCCAGTATTGTGTTGATCGCTTGGGCAGCAGAATTTGGGCTAGTTTGGGATCGAAAGGCTTGTGGACATGGTGGAGGATGATCGATGATCAGTACACGAGACAACAAGGGAACCCAGGTGTAGTTGTGCATCGTCGTCATCATGGTTCAACTTCGGAAATTGACCGTTTTTGGAAAACTACAACCACCGATCAAAAGTCATCACAACTTCACACAAGGCACTCAGTTATTGACATTACATACCCGCCGGGCCAACATCCGTGACCTGCCCTGCAACTACCCGCCGTTATCTTCAATATTCAATATTACTCCAGGTTCGATTCATTACTCGACAATTCAGTATTGATACCACTACCTACAGCGGGGCATGCGACTTCAATTAATGCACTTGGTTCTCTAAGAAATTGTCAACTTACTCACGTCCACTGAATTCTCTGTCGACAATCAACTTTTTCTACTCACGAAGAACCGCCATTATCTCTTGCAAAATGGGAGAGTTAATATTCAACTTTATTTTACTCTTTGGACCATTTAAAATGGATTGATGCGACTCTTTCAAATTGACGACAGCATGATGACTCATGCCAACATAATTATCCCTTCTCGCTCATTCATGCATTCGGAACTGCCTTCTTTTTTCTGCCCCTCTCACTTCCAATTCGCTGTTACTAGTGCTTGCAAACTTTCAACTCATCCTACTTACTAGTTGTAGGTATGTTATTTGTTGACGGTATGAAATCATTTACTAACACACCTATGGTCAAGCTTCCCTATCCTACTGTTGTGAGGAGGATAGGAAGGGTGTGCCATGGAATGGATATCAATACTAAGTGCACACTCTTGACTGGGTTGATAATCGTGGACTCACCGTATTTCAATTCTCTTGTAGTTCTCGTCTGTCACCATCATTTGACCCCCTACTTGTACACGTTGGTGGCGGCCCCCGTTATCCATGAGGATACGCTCACAATGTTCGTTAAGCTGATGTGGGATTGTCCGCTACTGTAGCAGATATTTAGCGGTGGCGGCGATGAGAGCGGGCTAGGATTGGAGGATCTCGGTGCTTCTCAGTGAGTATCAGTTGAGCTTCAGTATAGGAGATCTAACTCACCAAAACCTGGTAAGTTCACCCGCCTTTTCATCGTCGCTGCCCTGGGCCTTTTGATGAAGCCCTATCCCGCTTCCTAACCACGCTGTAAAGCTCATGACTACCATCGTCAACCCCTGACTCACTTTACCCAACCCTAACCCAGATCGCCTGGCACCCACGTGCCTTAAACTCTTGGGCAGAATGACGTTGTTAGATCGTAGGATTTCGCGATCCTACGATCTAACGACGTCATTTTGCCCAAGAGTTTAAGGCATGCATGTGCCGGGAGATCTGTTTTGATCGCGATTTGTCCCTGTATGCAGATGGAACACTGTCTACATAGTACTTAGCGATATCATAGTCTCGTACCAGGGAATTTAGATTGAGCAGCGATGGATGTAATGCATTTCTCTCGCCTCCTCCCTCCCTCTCTCTCTTTATTTCTTCTCAATTCTCAAATGAAAAATTCCCATTGCTCTTTGATTGCTCTTGGCCGTGCGAAGGGTGTGGATAATTTTAGACCCTCTTCTCCTCTCAAGCTGTGGCAGTGGCTTGAAGCCATCAACGTTTGCATCATGTCCGGCTTTCTTTCCACTCGAATTTATACTTATTCATCTATTCCAGGTTATTATATCGCTGCACGAGAGGATGATTTGATATAGTGGAAACCAAGGCGAACCGCGATGGTAAATTTTATCACCAGATCGTCAGTTAACCCAGTTTTGAATGATTGAATCCAAGAGTTGAAACTAATGGAGTGAAAGATCAGTAATGATTTCATGGGCACTCGATGTCCTCCAATCGCTCCATCGACAGTGAGTAAATGTTTAATCCCTGCCCACTCCCCTCTCTCCAATGACGCGGCAGAATGGCCTTGACAGCGAATCAGTCAATCAGCAGCACCTACGACAGAGTGCACATGAAGCTTATGCCCCGACGCGGCGAGTGTGTTTTCCTCCTTGTTCAACAAGTGTTGGCTGACTGAGGACGCGTTTAGAACCCTCAGAGAACTGGGATGATGATTTTGAGTTTGGACAGGCGAATAGTAGGCCAAGTACGAGCAGTAACAGGAAGAGTCAACACGACCCACAAACGATACCCAATGCCGCTCGTCACTTACTACTAATGGTCGTACATTCTCTATGGCGAGTAGCGCCCTGAAAGACTGGGATTTGCACGATATGAACCTTGTATAAACCAACGTACTTCCGCTGAACAAACAGAAAACTAGAATATCGATTTTGGAGTAGAGGCGTGGAAACTGTTTAAATTGTTTACACCGCAACGCCAAGAGGAGAGCTGGGACGATGGGCTAGAGTTAGAGGCGAAACGCGAAGCACTGGATTCAGAATTTGGGTGGAGGGACGAGGAAGACAGGACTATCAGCCCTCGCTCCCGGTGTGCTGCACTTGCTCGGTTTGCCTCTGCAATTTATTCGCCACCACCTATGCTATTAATATCCAACTCCCATCGCCTGAACCTATTCCTCGTTCGCCGACGGCCAATGTGTTTTCCGTTCCCAATACTACCTACACATATTCATCGTCGACCGCCCTTGTTTACGGTTCCTATCCACGTACGAATTCTGTTACCCCCTTTTCCCCCCATACACAAAGAACGAGAGAGGAGGCAGTGAAGGAAGAAGAGCCGTCCGCATTTAGAGGGGACGAAGGAGTTTGTATGGCCGGCCAATATTCATTCTCAGATGGCGAGGGCCATTATACCGGATCCTTATCAACTTTTTCAGAAGCATTTCGGTGTGTGATTATCAAAAAAAAACTCACCGATGCTCAGTAACCTTCTTGCAAATTCATCGCTTTCCCTTCCTTTCACCAAGCCTCTCCTATTCCACCTCTGATCCTTTTTCTGAATTTTGGTGAACTCGCCGTGTCTTTCTATTCAATATTCTCTCACCCATTTCCTGCAGTTCTCATCTTAGTCTTGTCTCTCACCATTCTCGCCCATCTCGATTGAATCCGGAATCTCTAGAATTTCCTAATCAATGACATTTCCTTCGCTTTTTTCCCTCAGCTAATTTTCCCCTTAGATTCACTCCCATTCAATTGCTACCCCATTCCTTTAAATTGACCCCCTCACCTCTCCAAACAATCCGGGAAATCCTGTAATGACGAGTTTTGTTGTGCATATCCTTTGGAAGCCAAGAGCCAGAGATGACTCATCCTCGCTGCCATCATTTTGCCATACATTTCATTGTGTATACCATTTGAAAATTGAAGGTTAGCGATGGATCCTAATCAGTTGTGAAAGGACAAGGTAAGCATGATTTAACAGCCGCATGATTTCTCGCCGCCCATTTGCACTGTCAGCTTGCTGCTCACCCTCGTAAATGGATCTGTGCGTACTGAACCCTATGGCAGGCCCAGTATCATCTTAACGAACGATAACAGCCCATTATCGTTCATTAAGATTATTAGGGTGACTTGGGATTGTGACGCCGATTGTAAATAGTTGGTTGAACTCGATCTTGGTTGGAGTATTCAATAGTTTGGGCCGTGCAACAGACATAAAGGCAGGGTTCAGGTATTGCACCCGGAATTCCCTACGAGCGTTAATCAATGCCAATGGTGATTTCCACTTAGTACCTATGAGCGCTTACGTGTGGAATTCGGTGTCGTTGACAACATTGCCATTTGGATTGGACCCGGCAATGAGAACATTACTTTCAGCGGACACAGTTAATAAGGAGCATTCAATACATAAATACACTTACCCAGAAGGTGTAAGACTCGCAACCGAATGGTAAATTCGACCGATATCAGTAGTGGGCATATCTTTGTTACTGATCCTCATTCCGAGAGGAGAGTCGGGAGTATATATAGATGGAGTGAATCTGAGTTATTCCAAAGAATCAGAACCAGTTATAGTAGGGCAGTTATCGATAGACGCACACTGGATGGTCTGCGTTGGATTGACCAACAGGATCTTTAACAGAATTGATGGCCACATATCCTGTCTGAGCGCCGTTCGTAATCAGAACTTGACCGTTAGGCATGAGAATCATCTCGGGCATCATTCGCGATTCCAAGAGGTGTTCAACCTCCCAACCCTTCCTGATGCCCTCAGGTGTCAGCGTGAGACGACTGCATTGATCAGATGCGAGGTCTTGCGAAGACAGTTGCAAGGAGGGGATCTGGTCGCTGGAGTTACTTCCACCACAAACTAGCACCTCTGGGATATAATTTGGAGGTGAAAGTGGGAGGAGGGCCGCAGTACCGTCGAAGGGGTTCGTTACGCGAACGCCGTTGGGAATGTCAGGAAGTATCGTCTCTGTATTCTTTTCGATATCGTAGATGATGGTTTGGTTGTTAGCAATCATCAAGACGGTACCATCTGGTAAAGCAAAAATACTACATCGGATAGACACTATGAGTGCATGCCCAAAGCCGACGGGTGCTATATGTGACGTACCGTGGGAACAGATTCGCAGGCAAGCTCCTTTCCAAGAACGGGGATGGGCGAGGAACGCCATTGTCTTTCGGTGGGAAAAATTCAAAGCTATTCACAGGGTCCGTGTTGTAGAATGGTGTACTTTCATGGATACCACCCACGACAATCTAGTTATTCGGAAAGATGACGCGACTGTGGGATAAAAACAAAGAATTACTTACGAGTGATCCATCAAAGATTCGGATGGCAGAGGTATACCATCGACTTTCAACAAGATGAAGATTTGCTTGATCTTCGAATATTTCACAGCTTGAACCAGTGGGATCGTCGCATGGTTCGAAGATACGGATTCCCTGACGTCCATCCAAAGCAGCAGGGTTTGCTGGGATGTTACCTCCAACGCTAACCTATATAAATTGAATGAAAATCGAAAAATGGCTTTGAGACTGGAATACCATTGTCCCATTGCTCAAGAATCCACCTGAACCGCAGAAGGTATCAGTGATCATACGCAGTGGAGACGCAGTGTTAGTCTGGAAATTCCAGAGGGCGCCCCAAGCCGAATGTCCATCGATTGAGAGAGGATCATTAGATGCACGGTCGAAGAAAATTGCAAGAGTTGGGGAAACGACGATAGCCTCTAGCGCTAGGATTCCGCTTGTTCCATTTTGGACGAACTCCCATCCCGCACCAATGACGGATGTAACACCAGTTAACAGTATTATTGGAGAGAGATGGCCCAATAGGTGGCGCATTTTTGAACCCAGAAAGAATGAAGCTGCTTCAGGTGAGAGCGAATTTTTGGCTTTTATGCGTTTCATCACCACCCCGGGAGTAAGATGAATCGCCGTTGAACAGCATAAAGGTGGAAGGCACATGGTCATGAGGACATATTAATACCTTCATGGTGTGATCGTACGTCAAGAAATTTCGGCTGCAAGAATTCTCTCAAGGGCTCACGAAACCTCATTGACGGGATGGATGTTTTCCATAATGTGACAGAAATTTATAGTGTGCGGGGATTTTGATAAGTGTAAGGCGAAATTTCGGAACTTCTCCGGATCTAACACCCAGAAACTAGCTCATTTTCGAAGGAGGAGAACATGAGGACAGTAAATCAAATTAAGAAATGTCGGATTGAACAAACCGGTTAACGATATGGCACCCACTTCCTAATAAACAAAGCCTTCGTGATGGACATCTTTAGGTTGAACATCTACTCATCGCAACGCATCCATAACAGCGCCTTCAAAAGGGCTAGAACCACAAAGGTAGATCCCCGTATCCTTCCCAGGAAAAAGCTCTTTCCGTTCCTGGAAGAATGTCGCTGGTGTCCTACCGGGATGAAGAGTATACTCAAAGCCGGGACGAGTTGATATCTCTGGCGCATTCGAAAATATATGAAGCTTGAGATAAGAAGCCACCTGAGCCTTTGCATCGCCCAGGGCACTGGAAATAAGGGACGTCAAGCTCATGTGTGGAGATGACAAAATCGATTTGGAAAAGTTCCTGTCGAATGAAACTGGGAAATCGCAGATAGCATCGATAAAAAGAGTGTGCTACCAATCCCGCCCATAATCCAAAGAAGGTGGCGTCGGGTTGGACGATCGAGTAACTGTTGGGGTGTTGGAAGGATGAACTCGCCTGAAATCCCAACGATGTTGACACTCAAGGAGAGGTTGGTGTCGTCGAGCGCTTCAGGCCTCGCGTTCAATAACTTCCTTAGGGTCGAAAACAAAGTGCCAGTTACTATCCCTCCCGGTTTCTCTCGCATGGTGAGAGAAAAGCTATTCATTTCCAAAGAATTCGTCGCAGCGCTCGAGATTGTCCACGTCCGGATAAAGTCATCGTTTACCAGGCTCGGCCTCGCCGCAGACATGTGCCGATACTCACGCGATCCCAGGAGAGAACTGAAGTCCAGAATAACAGTTTGTCCGGGCTCAGCATGGGTTGGAGCAGATGATTCCCACATGAATGTAGCAATAGTGGGACTATGGGAAGTGACGCGAGTTAATAACGCCTTGGGCTGTTGTTCGAATCAGAAAATGGTTGATTGCGTGTCCTCTTCTGCTAATAGTTTGACTGGGGGGCTGTATGGGCTTGGTTGAATATCAAAAGCGCTGTCCTGGTGTGCTGGGAGTGCATTGGTGACGAAGGTGTATCCAGTGATGAAAATTTCGGTCAGTCTGTCCTGTAATGGCATAACGGCTTGAGCTTCGGCTCCATATAGGTTCCTCGCGTTCCCGGTAAGATATAAAATGTCGCCTGTTTTGAAAGAGATGAAGGTGAGGGAAGCGAGTGGGGTGGCTTCCACGTTTCCTAAGGAGGTCATCAGGCGGTTACCTAGGTTTTATTCTTGGTTTCCTAACGGTTCTATAATTGAGGAGACGAACCGGAAAATTCAGGAAGAACGACTGTGCGACCATCCGACGGCTTTACGCGGATGAATCCTGGTCGACCACCACGATGATTCATACCAAGATGGGGTGGGAACCCTAAAGTCGTTCTCCCACTCCAAGATGTAGCTTGCTCTCAACGACAACAGGAGAGGTCGTATGGTGTGGCGTCAACTGGCGTAAGGTGATGTATTTCGGGCATTCGCTGTGAGACATATCAGCTATAACGAAAATAGAAAATTTTCGCAAAGGCCTACCCTATTGCCTCGTTTACCACCAGTTCAAAATTCATAATGTCTTCGTTTTTCTCCAACTTCGTAATACTCCCTGTAAATTTGTTCCTCCTTCGCGTGGAAACTTCAGCACCAATCCCCGGCAATGAGTGTGGAATATTTCTCGCGGTCGAAGGTTTTCATATTGTTGAGGAACGGCTCGCCCTCCCATAGCTCGGCTTCTATTGATAACATGTTGTACTGCGGACTTGGATGATGGATGAAACCGCGCCTGCCATCCTTCCCGGCAAGAATTGATCCCCAGTTGAACCGAGTAAAGAATACATACCGAACGCTCAATATACTCTCAGCATCCTATCCAGAGGTGTCGCCGAGCAAGATACCGGTAAGAGCTTTGAGCTGGGAGACAACGAATAATGTTGGACCATCAGATATCTGTTCAGAAAAAAGAGCTCAATAAATGAAAACCGATTCCGAAAACGCTATAAAAAAAACCCACGGTAGTGGTGTATAGAGCAGTTCACGGACACTCTCCCTTACCCAACTCCTCGACCGAATAAGCCTTCTTCAACCATTCACGCCTCGTTCGTCCCGCATGCAGTTCCAGACGGAGGGCTTGGGTCGTTGGAATGGAGAGGGATGGAAGTAGGTTTCGAATTCGCGTTCGTAGTGATGGGCTTCTAATCTGACCATCCTTCTTGCGACAAATGATGAACACTAGAACTCTCTCCGCCGTCCCGCGCGTCGACAATTCCGTAGGAAGAAGTGGCATGTAGCCTTCCCAAGAGAGGAGCTACACGCTAAGTCTGGACCCATAGGCGACAGTGAACGCTCCATAACAGGTATTGTCTTGCTATTCGAGAGCGTACTGGGAGCCGAGATCAGGTTCAGGTTCAGGTTCAACAACGATCGATGGGATGGGGGTAACCACACGCTCTGGGAATGTATGCTTTGTGACAGGCGAAGGGTGCGAAAACAATGATGATAGTGGAGGTGATAATGGTGGCAGAGGAGATTCGGGGGACGTTAGAGGTTCGACAGGCGGGGAAGGAGGATGGGTTTCCCATTTCTCTAAATCTGATTCCGAAGAAAAGAGAGGTGGTGGCATCGAAGTGGGCATAGGTTCCAGAGCCTCCTCCGCCGTTTCATCCATCTACAGTGTACACATCTCCATCCGCTGTATCTCGGGGCAACTCATCATCAAACAAGGTCGACGCTGGTGGGTATATCACAGCTTCGACTGGTGCTGGCGGCAGCGGTTGGGGCGGTGTGCTTGGAACCGAAGCTGGAGTGGGAGGTCATTCTGTCGGAACATGCAAACTCGACGACACGTCAAATCCAATCAAAAGTTCAATGAAAGGCGACGGCGTCGATCACCACGTCTTCTGAATCCGCCACCATCAGTGGTGGTAGTGACTCGTCACGAGCATCAGTAAAACATGGCGTCGACTGGTCGTGCTTCTCCATCTGTGCAGGTTCAGGCTCAGATGAAGGGGTAGGAGATAACCCCTTCGTAGGCAGCGTCTTGCTCAGAGGACTTCATCACTCCACAGAAGACAGCGACGCCTCACTGTTTTGCCCTGGCCATCACCCTCTCTGGTGTCGGTGATGGATTCTCGCACGGTATACCTTGAGAATTGGACACAAGTGATATGATCGCGGGAGAACGAAGTGAAACGATGGCGTTGCGGCGGGTACACAAGGTGGAGGTGGCATCAGGCGTTTTTCAGCAACAACAATTCGCATTGAGTCTTTCTGTTCCTGCCCGCCTCTCCCCCGCGCGCGCAGAGAGAATTGGTCTAAGCGCATCCAACGTAATCCCCAACCGCGGCCCCCATGAGATGTACAAATAGTCTGGGCATCCTGAGATGAGCGTAAGAATTCAGCGGCTCGGTGAGGTAAGACGTTGAGGGTGTTATGCGGGATAAATAGCGACCGATAAGGTGGTTGGAGGTGATGGGTTGGGTGGCATGTACCCCGTGCGCTGGTGGTAAATCATAGGGGTTTGAGGAGGAAAGGATGAGGGGGTTGTGTATAGTCGACGGCAGGAGTTCTGTGATAGCGATAGGTGCTGGACTGGAGGTGATAACGGTAACACCACATCCTCATCCAGTTGCTTGTCCTCCTCTGGGAGCGACATATCCATTTTACATCTCGAGACCAAGGCCCCCAAGCGCTTGGTAACTGATGCTCTTGACGACTTTGGAATTTTCCGCAGAAAGCGAGGAGTGACGATCGGGGAAGGAGAGTGCTTGCCGGTGGAAATGGCCAAGATAGGGGAGGTGCGAGAACTGGGTTGTGATCATGTGAGGCAGGGAGAGTGGGCACTGCGGTGGCGGCGGGTGGATGGGTTGCGTAAGGCAGCGTCTCGTTGCATCGTCGTCGCTGTTTTCAACAAAGTAAAATGTGTGGCAGAAGGGAGGGTTGTGTGGACTAGCTCGCCGCATGAGAATCCTCATGCGAGAGTATATGGCACGTCGAAATCACGTCGATGCCTTTGGGCGAGACCCCGCACGCAACGTCTTCACATCCGAATCGACCATGCTCCATGAATCCCGGGGCCCAGGCAAGTCGCGTCAGTGCCTATGGGTAAGACTCTGTGCACGACTGTGTGTCTAGCAGGCGCATGGGCGGCCTTGAACCTAGTGAGAGGGCTCAGCTCGGTTCTACGAAAGTCCCGCACAAAATCCAGAGGCGAATGAGCGGAGGAAGGCGAGAAAGACCAACGTTGGAGACAAATAGGTACTGTGAAAAGCGATACATGCTGGGATTCACACTCGGCAATGCGGAGCATTGGCGGAGCAGATCTGTGCGATGAGCTCCAGATTTTAGGCCTTTCGTGGCACAGCCCTAGGTGGGAGCTTCCCGGGGCCTGCTCAGTGCTAGTCAGATCGTTGTCAGATCGTGACGATTATTTGGGAGGGGATGTGGCTGTGCAATGCTTATGTCAGCCACTTGTAGGTCAACGTCCAATTTTGTCACTGAGTAAAGTAGTCCAGTATTCACATCGCTCCGGCAGACCCGAACCTCGAAGAAGTGCTAAACATGGAGTGAATGGAATTGCAAATTGAAGTTGTGGGAAAGAAGTGTATCACGAGGCTGAATAGACTACTTAATTGCTATGTACTGCCAAGGCTGCAGTGTCTGTAATAAGAGACGGCTGTCAGCACTGCCATTGTGCCATAATAAGGTCGGCAAAGTTGGAGGATTGCGCAAGGACATTCTTTCTTCCCCCCCCTCTCTGTCTACTTCCCGAACACTTCCACGATACCACAACCCCAAGTAGTGTAGTCGGAGTCGCTGGGCATGTTGGACAACTGCAAGAACATTGTGATCAATGGTGGAACTTTCAGCGTTATAAACTCTGGCCAACGGCAAAATCGTGAGCATTATCTATTTTGTAATATCTCACCGCTCACACCGACATCATGCCTACCTTGCATGTTCAGGCCATTCTGGCATGGAACTCCTGAAGGCTGGTATTGCTTCTGGAGCATTCCATAACTCCTCTGAGCGATACGACCCTCCAAAGTGTTACCCTCATACCCGCCTCGCCGTTATTGAGGCCATTATGGATTGGATCAAAGACGGTCAGAAGACATCCTTCCTCATGTGGCTCTATGGTCCAGCTGGTGCAGGAAAATCTGCTATCGCTCAAACCATCGCAGAGATGTGCCATGGGTTGGGAATTCTCGCTGCCAGCTTCTTTTGGTCTAGGAATGCGGCTGGTCGTAACAATGAGACGTGTCTCATCGCCTCCTTGGCCTATCAACTCATTATTATGATTCCAGAGATGCGCATTCATGTGGAAAAAGCAATCGAAAACGATCCCGTTCTCCTTTCTCGTTCGCTGGATGCTCAAATGGAATCCCTCGTTATCGAACCATTGGAGAAAACCTTTCTCGGCAGTCATGAACAAACAGTGGATCTCGGGGAGCCCAAACTGGTCATCCTTGACGGCCTCGATGAGTGCGGTGGGCCAGGTGTCCAGGAGTACATTCTGAAAGTTATCTCTACCGCCATTCTACGATTCCCCCTGCGCATCCACATCCTCATTGCCAGTCGACCTGAACAGGGAATCCGCGACTCCTTTAATGCCAAACCTTTACTTTCCATCACTACCCGACTCCCCTTAGATGATAAATATCTTCCCGACGACGATATTGGACACTTTTTGATCGATAGCCTCACGGCCTTAAAAGAAAGTCATATTTTAAGGTCTCTCCTTCCTACTACATGGCCCACGACAAAAGACATTGACATGCTAGTCCAAAAATCATCCGGGCAATTCATTTACGCTGCAACAGTCGTCAAATTTGTGAAATCGCCTCGCCGCAGACCTGATGAACAACTGAAGATCATACTTGGGATAGGTGGGACTGGGAAGCACACTCCTTTTTCTGAACTAGATGCACTCTACCTTCATATTTTCAGCACGGTGGAATATCTTCCTCGAGTGTTGGAAATTATGAGCTGCCTCTATTTCTTGCATTCACACTTCTACCCGCGTGTGGATAATATTGAGAATCTGTTGTTTTATACTCAGGGGGATGTTCATTTAATCCTCATCGACATGCATTCCATTCTAGATGTCCCAGACATAACAAGCTCCAAACCACTTGACGTCTTCCATGCATCACTTCAAGATTTCTTAATGGATCCGAATCGTTCTGGAACTTTTTTTCTCGACGAAAGTATAGCCCGTGCTCGGCTGGCCCAATGCTTCTTACGACACATTCCTAATTTCCCTACCTCCACATCTAACCCATGTAAGTATATGTAACCCCCTTCGAAAATTATTTCGTGCACTCATTCATTGCCTAACTTAGATGCTGACCGAAGCGAAGTCGAGGACGTTGTGTCAAAAGAGTTTATACCAAATTGTTTGAAGGCATCTCCGACAAGGGATCTACTCCGAGATTTTCTAGATTTCGACTTTAAACACTGGGTATTAGCAACTTGGTGTAAAACTTCAGCTCCAGAACAGAGCCCTTGTACGGAGCCAGATGATTTTTGGGAGCCAGGAGATCCTTGGCACGAACCATTGGAGGTTTTTGAGCAAGTAATTCTATTATCCGCCTGGTTCCGGGAAAAGGTGCGCCTGTTTATCACTGCAGATGTTCCTTCACTTAAAGGCCTTCTAGGAATCAATTGTCAAGGAAATTTTTGGCACCGAGATGAGCCTGTACAACCATCATTCCCATGAACGGGATATTGCAATCAATATGCTGCTAGAGGAAGCACTTAGTTGGTATTCAGAGGGAGATCACAAACACAAAACGACAGCCATCACACATCCTCTGCTTGTGGGTGGTGAAAATCGCCACATTATGCGCAGGGTTCTTCTCTCTCAGAGATCAGGAATGACGCTTCACAAGATGTATGACCCGGACCTTCGGTTGTTCCCAGCGCAGCATGATGATGGCGGTGTGCAAGCCGAGTGTATTGTCGAAATTCAATGTTTTCTCCGTGATCCCAGACGTGCTGGGTGCTGTTATGTGGATAGTGGGATGTACGCAGCTTTGTCATTGCTGATTGCAAAGGTTATTTTTCACCCTGTCAGGTCAGTCTGGATCTCTAGTTTCCTAGACTCGATCTCGCTCATGACCTTAATTAGCATATATTGGATTAATTACTACTCTGAAAATCAACAACAACAATATCTGCAGCTGGCTGCTGATACCCTACCATTTTATCTGTCAAATGCAGATTATACATCAGAACTGGCTGATTACCTGCTTAGCCATACCCTCAATCAAGGACCGCTTCCAACAAATTACCCAAATATACAGCCACTCCAGGATGCTGTCGATCTCTATCTGAAGGTGAATTTTTCTTCTTGCAATATATACCCCATATTAATTTTACTGGTTGAGCAGAGGAAACCACATGTTAAGGAGTCTCGACGGCGAGACTCGGATGAAATATTGGATTTACCAAGGAAGCGTCGGCGGTAATGGGATATTGTGTCATGTACTAGTAGATATATGAGATCAGGACAATGATCCTAGTTATTGGTGGTTTTCTGTTTGCGCAGGCCATGGAGTGGACGTTTCCTGGTTTACCGACGTCAGAGTGGAACTCGGAAGTTTCCAAGTTCTACTGACGCCGAAATCCTCTTTGTTTCACTTCCACAACTTTAACATTAACTGTGACTCGCTTCACGCGGCGAGCCAGCGACTCACAATGAGTATCGTCAAGGCATTTCCTGCCTCGAATAGTAATGTAAAAACGCTGCTTGGCATGATCATAAGTCGTGCTTGGAAGTTAGGTTAACTGAGTTTTTGATCTGCCTTCCTTTCTGATCATAAGAAAAGATATATTTGGGTGGCAACATAAATAATGATAGATTGATTAACAATGAGTAGCACTACGAGGTGCGAATAGCCACAGCGAAGCAAAGTAGTCATCCACCTTGCTCAAGGTGGGGATAGCCGCAGAAGGAATAGAGACAGCATTGCAGAGCGGTCATCTACCCCACTTGAGGTGAGAATAGTGGCATCACCGCAGAGCAGCTATCCACAACAGCCATCTGCGCCCACTCGAGGTAGGTATGGTGGTAGCTTCGTAAGCACTCATTCACCCTGCTCAAAGTGAAAATCGCGACAGCGTCGCAGAGCAGTCATCCACCCTGCTCAAAGTGGGAATAGTGGAAGCATTGAAGAGCAGTTACCCACCCTGTTCGAAGTGGGAATAGCAGCGGATGGCGCGGAATAGTCGTCCGCCTCATTTGAGGAAGGAATAACGCTAACATCCCAGAGCGCTTATCCAGCCTGCTTGAGGTGGGAATAACGGCATCATCCCAGAGCAGTCATCCATCCCGTTCGAGGTGCGAATAAATGCAGGAGATCGCAAGGCGGTCGTCCACTCCATTCGAGGTAGGAATACTAGTAGTAGCAGCCTCATAAAGTGTTCATCTACCCTGCTCAAAGTGGGAATGGCAGTAGCATCGCAGACCAGTCGTCCACCCAGTTCGAAGCGGGAATAGCAGCGGGTATTGCATCCAATGCTGGATGATCCAGCGTTGTACTCCAGAGCAGTTGACCATACCCAAGTTTCGGCCTGCTGAACGTACAGGGGTCGCACTGCGCCAAATGCTTCAACCATATGTCATCCTCGCGTGTGGGATGGGACATCGACTCCCAAGGAATATCAATGAGACAAGTGTTGAAATCAAATCCGTAAGCTCATGATCAAGGGAAAATATATGAATTCCGGTTGGCCTCTGTGAGGGAAAGGAGGCAAACGGATGGGGGATAGAAACAAATGCGTGCTACTTATGTACTGTAAACAACAAAATAATCACCTGATAAAGTATCCCGGCATGTGCACAATGATCCGTACATTGCACATGCTCGTACTTCCAAGCAATATTCCAACAATAAGGTGTAGTTTTAGTCACGGCGAAGGGAATGGCATCGAAGGTGGCGCTGGCCTAGCCTGAGCCGATTAGATTAGATTTGTACACATGATCGTGTATGTAGAGCAAAAAACATCATTGGAAGACCTGTACCACCACCCACGCATGAAACACTACCGCCGTCCGCCCAAAGACCACAGATAACACGAGAGGGCGAGGATACGCATTCAAAGTGAACATACCGCCGGCTCCGTTATTGAATATTGAATTTCAACTATCAGGCCTCCGAAATCAGGGTGCTTATTTTCAATATATCGACGATGGGTATCCAAATATTCGGGCTCAAGGAACTTCGGTCGGCAAGCCATCCATTGAAATGGTCCACTTATTTTCATCAACATCTTCTCTAACCCTAAAACTAACCCGATTCCCCGACCGCCCCAAAAATCCACACGAAACCTCACCACTGCCACTCTCAACACGACCATTCACATGCACAAAATGGCCGTTCACGGTGGCCTTCGAGCTCTACAGCCGGCATAAACACGTTCTCCCTTGAGACGACAGAGTTCTTCAATGAGCACCTGGGCATGGATTCGTGTATTGTTGTCAAGACGTTCAGAGCTGTTTTTTGGATGGTGACGAAGGGTGGGCGGAAGGTGTATGAGGCTTCTGGTGCGTAATTGACTGTATTTTTTGATATCACACACTTCATTGACTTTGGTTTTTAGATGTCCGAGCACCGTTGTAACGCCTTCCCGCCCGACACTGCCCAAGCGTTCATTGAATCCGCATAACGATTCTTGCTTCGATCGAAACAGTGGACGACATGAATTTCCAATACTCCCGCTTCTCATTGTCTTCGCACTCGCGAAATCAAACACGAAATATCATAATCGATATTTGCCGCTATGCCCCTTCCCTCACACCAAGGCCCGCTACCGCCACTACACATCTTGACACTCGATCAGCCGACGCCTCCTCAAATCGACCCTCCAGCTCACTCCATCCTGTCATTCTCAGCTTCACCCTCGCAGAACATCAACGTTCAACCATCGCCCGCATTTATATTCCCAAGACTCCAAAAATTCAAACGCTGCTGTCTGCTACACTGACATTACGCCGGAGCATTACTTTCCCTTGCCACATACAGCCGCGTCGTCATCAACGCTTTCGGGAATCCGGTATTCGGAATAAAGTCCAGCGTTGGTGTACCCGGCCTAGAGAATCGCTGATAGATATCTCCAAGAGACGGAACACGTCAACCGTTCTGGATTAGACAGGGTGACCGCAAATTCCTTCGTATTTGATCAAGAGCCGACCCTCTTATACCCCATTCGACGAATGGTTCGGAATCTAAATCCTAGATGAAGGTTTTCGGTATTCGGTGACGCAGGAGGATTCGTGGACTGTTGTTGTCGGGCTTTGATGGACTATCGAGAGACGAAGAATTGAGCATGAGGATCGATTAATTACCAATGACGACGTGTGCGTGCTCAGTAAACCTTTCGAGGGTTTCTGTGCGAGTACGCTACAAAAGGTGGGTATTCGATCCATGTTTGCCCTTTTAATGTTCATTACCTCTAGATTCGCTCTACACATCTGCCGTATCCCTCCGCCCACAGGGACATATACCACTACCTATACGCGAAGAGCCGCCTCTCACGAGTAACACCGCGTGGTCCACCCAAGACGAGGAATATTGCGAAAAAGAGAGGATGCGCATGCAGAAGGAATGCATATTCCAGCGGTTCCGTTACTGGAATCCAACTACCAGGGGACAAACTGGTTTCTGAAATCGGCCTAATCGTTTTTGGTAAAACGATGGACAGCGTCGGCATTCAAGAAACCTTCGATCGGTGGCACGCCCCAGTGGTTGACTTGTTCTCATCGACGTCTGTTTTAAATCTAAACCATTCGACTCCCCAACCCCCCCAACTATGCACACGAAATTCTCACTACCGCTGGCTCTGCCATCCTATCGGTATGACTTGGCTGAAATGGACGCTTTTGGAGCTTGGGCAATGTGCCTCCGCCGATGACGTCTTACGGCGTCGTTATCGATGTCCCATCCTGGCGGATTCGTGAATAGTGCTCCTATGGAAACCCTATTTTTCGACGTTTCGGCCAAGCTGTCCATTCAATTCTCGTGTTTTCGCGGTCTTATAAAGAACCCTCGCATCTACAGTGACCTACTAGGAATTGGGGAGTGAGGATACTCCCGAGAGAGGAAATGCGTGAATGGTTTCTGCGAGCGGTAGGTTTTCTTGTCCCTGTATAGTATTCTTGAAACCTCAGCCGTCTCCATCCACTTAGAGCATTTCTGCAACTCTCAGTACACCCATGGATCCTTTATTCTTAGACGAAGAGAGAGGTGGTGCTCGATCACCATAATCAGAGGCTAAGCCGAGAAACACTGCGTCATCCTGGCGAATTGAATGTCTTTCAGGAACGTATCCTGCCTCTCTTCAAATTTTTCCATCCGGTGCGCCGCCAGCTCCCTATTCACCCCATTTGGGAGTGCCGTAGGGGCGAGGATGAAAACTGAGATGCCATTGAGTGCGTGTTTGCTTTTATCGCTAATATTAATACTTAACACTTACGCCGCACCTACGCGAGCATGTGCAATGCGCCGACATCTCCGTTTTAAGGCACATTCTCTATTTTTATTGTCTTGTGTGATCTTCGGGGCTGAAGGCTCCAGTTATCTTTATTTTCCATTCTGTAGTCTACAGTATACTTATACGAAGAGACCTTGTACCATCCCAGAATTCGGATCAAAGAATCAAAGATTGAGTTGATCCGAAATTTCGCGTTGATTTCACTCTGGGGACACTCAACCACCTCAAATATATACTTTTAACACATAGTCTTATACCATACAGGTACTCCTAACGTGGAGTAGTAACAAGTTGTGTTCATTTACCAACCGAGTGGAGTTATGTGCCAACTATCTCGGTAAACAAACTAATTAGGAAGGTGGCCGTTCTTCGGCAGCGTAAACATTGTGCTATAATTCAACACTGCAATGGGATTCTTCAAACCACCACAACCGACATTACCTACCCCAACCCAGCAACTTCAAGGAAAGGACACTGCCGAACCCATGCAGGCCCCGACCACTGGGAGAAAAGAGGGAGCAGAGGACAATCCAGGAAATCTTTCACTTTCAAATAATCATCACCGTAGACTGATCATGTCGTTTCATTACAGCCGTCATCTCAACCCCTCAATCGGCCCTCTCATGATAATCTCAATCAAGAATGCTCCCGTCCCTTCTAATCGACGTGTGTATATTTCAACCAATGTCCCAATAAGGCACAATTAACCTGCACTCCCAAAGCCCCTTACCACTGTTTCCGAATACATCCGCCCGACCACCGACGTAGGAGCGAGTGGACAGTGCCACTGTAAATGGTGGCTAGTCAATCCCATCAGCCGCGATGATGGGTGATTTTGAGAACACAGGACGTTCGGGGACCTCGACGATGAGAGTGACAGAAAAGGCGGTATGTACGTATGTTAGCTTCCATCTAACCACACCTTTTCCATTGACCATCACACTAGTCTCGCAATCAACAGCACAACTACGGCGTAGCGACACGAAGCTGGAGGGCCTAGTAGTAGAAATGACCAGAGCCTCTCTAATAACCCATACCCATCCCCACAACCTTTTCCTCGTTCTCCAATCGCCAGCGTGTTTTCCATTCCGAACACTATCTATACCTATTCATCTTCGACCCCCCTTTTTTTACGGTTCCCATCCGCGTCCGTTTTCCGGCTTTGCATCGTTACCACCTTCGCCCCTGATATGCAAAGAACGAGAGAGGCGGTTGAGGAAGAAGAGCCGTCCCCACCCAGAGGGGAGAATCGAGTTGGTCGATATGACCGGGCGGTATTCATTCTCGCATGGCGAAGGTCCAATGAAGAACGGGTCAGCGACGCCGTGTGGATGAGCGTCACCAACACTACCATGTCCTCGAGCCGACACCGCCATTACCTACCAGTCTCGTCGGTGCCTTCTGCGCCTATGATGACGGCTTGAGGATCTACGACGATCATGCCTGCTACACCTATGAAAGATGGTGCGACGTTTCTGAAGTCATATCGGAAGTGTCAAGAAGCGAGGCGTGAGGAGGCGGAGAGGAACAAATTCAACTCCTTCAGAGGGTTATTGGTGGGTTTTTTTTTTTTTTTTACCTCTCATCTCTTTTAATCCATTTTCTAACCTATCGTTCCATCTAGCCGCCGAACCACGATGACAGGACGCCCCAGACCGTACTCCACGCCCCCAAAACCTCCATGTCGTCTTTTACAGTGAAATATCAATGTCATCGTCGTATCCCTCAACTCCGAACGGTGCTTCCTCCGCAGCAGACACCCATCACACCCATACACATTGGTTTTTTTCGAGCTTCCAGGCAATTCTTCTTAGGATCAAGCGGGCGGGATAGCATCTGTCACAATAAACAGAGAAGAAGCAACAGTCAAAGTCGGACGCGCGATTCCGAGGGTATGAATCAACAGCAGGTTTTGTTGCCACCCATCGAGCTTCAACCGCCTTCGCCGCCGCGGACGATCGCGCAGGCGGCTGTGGAACCGACGACGACGACGGCTACGTCAAAAGGCAAGGTTAAGGAACCGGCGAGTAAGGGCGGGAAGAATTAACCGCGCTCTTTGGCTTCTGCTTTATCGGTGTTCGACCTGCATACGTTATTACCTGGAACACTCGCCTGGGTTTTCGGCGGTACCCTCCTCGCCCTTATCAATTTCAGTTTCTGCGTTGGAGCCTCCAAGAACGCCACAGCCTACGTTGCCGTCGATATCGTCGTCTTCGTTGTTTTTTACACCAACTGGGTCGCCTTTTCCGCCTGCATCGCCGACCAAGATCGTGGTGGGGGGGGGCAGGTCATTCGCTGGGGAAGTGGGGGTGGGAATAGGAATGAGAATGAGAGTGTGCCGAGGCGGAATTCGTTGGGCGATTTGAAGATCCCTGCGAGGATTAGTGAGGCGCAGGTTGCGCTACGATGGGATTTGGGTATGGTTAGGGAGTTTACAATGAATAATGAACGTTGGTTCTTTTTTCTTTGCTTCTTCCGAGCGGTTTTTATTGACATGAATCTTTTTTATATTCAGAACTGAAGGAATTACAACAGGCGTATCAAGCGCTAGTATTAGATGTGCAGGGCACCATTGAATCACATCTCCATCTTCCACAATCCTCTCCTGCGGCGGCTGGCCCTGTTCCTCAACAAACGACCTCGACTGAATTTTTCTCCAACCTGAAAGTGGAGACACGATACGAGGTCGAATACCAATCCTACCTCGGACAAAGTCGCTCGGAACGAGACCAGCAACTGCAAGCCCAACGAGAACAACGGTCGTCGCAATACAGAACTGGCGTCCACTTTTTATACGCTCAACTCCAAGTATCGTATTTCGTGGGAGTGCGCCGAGTGGCACATAAACGACTGAGACTGAGAGTTGGGGTGTGGGTTCAGCTCCGCCTCTCGGGTTCCCTCTTCCTTATCCGAACGAGATTATGCGCGGTGCGAGTGCTGCCGATTCGGGGGTAGGGGTCCTCCCCTGGTAGCTGCCCTCGGTATCCTAAAGTATTGCCTCGAATTCCCAATGCACGACGAGCGAACAAGTCGAGTACTGGTCTCGAGTCGGTGCGATCCACGTCGAAATCCGGAACATGGTCGCCTGAGGGGCTGTACCCTGCCTCGTTCTCTGCTTTAAAATCATCGCCTCGTCCACCATCGCTTGCTTCTATTTTTCGCAACATCGGCGGGTCGAAAGGACCTGTCAGTGTATCCATCGTACCTTCTGCGACCACGGCGACAGATACAGGGACGGGTGATAGCAGTAGTAATACGGTTGAGGCGGAGGATTGAGATAGGATGGATTCAGCGTCGGATCTTGATGCTGCTGCGAATGCGCTTCAGGTGGCGGATGGCGGCGGTACGGTGCGTGGTGCGAGAGTAAGTCGGAAGCTGAGCAAGATTAGGAAGGGGAGGAGTCCATATCTCCAGGCCCCGCATGCGCACATTCCGTTGTGCGTCCTTCGGTTGCGCAGAAACAATCTTGGAGTGCTTCGCAGACTTCCCTTCAGCAACAGCAGGGATCATCGACGGGGAACTTTGGAGCTCAGCAACTTGTGAGACCGTTGAGGTTATCTGATATCGATGAAACGGATTACCCACATTCTCCTGTGTTACTGACGATGACGACGTCTAGACCTTCGTCGAGAGTTTCGGGAGAATTTGGGTCGCCGATTTCCCATCTGCAATCGAGCTCGCTGCGCGCCACACCCCTACACCTCCTCGCCGCCCCCGCGACTATGCCCATTCTCTCAGCATCCGCCTCTCTTCTGCTCAGGGCCCCTCGTCGTCAACAAACATGCCTGTTATTTCGTCGCCTGTGTCTGGTATCGCTACGGCGGGGGTGGCGGAGGGGGGTTGGAGGTTGGCGACGGCGCCGGAGAATATTAAGGCATTTTTGGAGAATGCGAGGGAGGTGCATATGCGGTTGTGTGATTGTGTGGAGGAGCTTGGGAGGTTAAAGAGATGGTGGTGGTTTCTTGATGTGTTTTTGTTCATATATATCCTTCTCATTGCGATAGTTGTTTTGATTTTACAGTTCATTTTTTTTGGTAGTAATTTGTGTACACCTGGGGTCTTCTCCATTACCCGTATCCAAGTGCGAATTTTGGTTCTTGGTAGTGAATATATCTCCGCTGGGTGATCCCGAGAGGAGATGGACTTGTAATGACTCCAGAGTCGAAGTGAGTTATATACCCCCCGCTGGAAAGTATATTGATAGATATTGGTGTACGACAACGGATGCTGTCGGACATTAGTGGATATTGCTGGATATTGTTGGTTGTTGTTGGACAGCACTAGATAATGGTATTCAGTGAGTTCCGATGGAGTTTGGCTCATCGTTTTCCAGTGTTGCCCGTTGGCGCCCATTGGAATTCAGTGTATTTCAGTGGGCCCACTGGAATATAGTTGATAATTCCAACTGTATGTTCGAAATTCTACCTATTTGATCAAACCAGTTTACTATACTTCAAGTTACTCGTCTAATAGTCCTGTTTTTACCACGCCCCCCTAACCGTGTCAGAAAGTTGTTATGTAATCTTCGGAGTTTCAATTATTGTCGCGTCCAATTGACGCGACGAGGTAGGTTGTTCTGTATTCCTGGAAGACAAAATGTATGTATTTAGTTCAAAGAGTACTAATTTATAAAATTTACATTGAGAAGTGGAGAATTCGTTGTCCTTTTCATATCATTAGGTTTATCGACAGAACGACATCACATGATCATCGGCCTTGGCTCAACCTCCGCAACCAGTTCCCTAATTCTTCCATATCACCTCGCCGTCTCTTCAAATTTTAATACAATGTTCACTAGAAATCTTTAAAGATATTTCTCTCCAAAATTTGTTAAAATTTGTTCCCCTCATTTCGTTAAGTGGGCACGACTAAATTTTAAAAGTCCGAAGATTATTACATAACAACTTTCTGACACGGTTAGGGGGGCGTGGTAAAAAACAGACTTCATATATCGTGAACCGTAGGACACTTCACATTATATCGCAGTCTGTCTAGGAGAGACTAGCATATATGTGGGATACTTCGTGCGTTATTTTAATCATGGGGGTGTCCCCTTTTGTCGGTCATGCATTCCAAGTGATTACCCGTTCGCAGCAGTGCACCAGCTGTGATCCAACTGGAACGACGACCCGGACGACCATGACAGAGGATTGGAGTCGAAGGCGAATGTTTATCGTGCCGACATAGGATAACGAGCGATGACGACGCACATTCTCGCCCTCGAAGTTGTATTCAACGACCAGCCCTTTTCCCCCTGCAGTGGGCCCGAGGCTCAATATATACCACCGTTCATTTTATTGTGAATCCTAGTATATTCTATTCGGCACCTGACTACAACACGGTTTGTCTACGCAGGTCTGCAGGACAGGGAATCATATGCCAAAGTGAACATAAGGTACCCATGCATGAAGCGCATCCTCTGAATTGCCAAGTCTCTCTCGCATACGTTCAGATACGTGATGAAGCGCATAAGCTGCGCGAGCGCTCATCAATCCCTCCCCTTCTCCAGACTCCGGTCTGTAGCTCAAAAGATTATTGTAGAAATATTTTGCAACTTCCACAGCGTGTTGATCATTTATCATCCACATTGTAGAAACCACACCACGATATCCTGCTGCCAACATACCCCCAGCCAGATGGACGGCCTCCTCGGCCAGTAACTTATCACCCATGCTCGTTTGACAGGCCGATAAGAATGCCAAATCAGCATGTGCATTTTGGATTTTGATAAGTTCAGAAAGTTCAAGGCGCGCATCACACATAGCAAACCCACTATGCAGGGGGTGGCTGGTATCCTGGATCCCGTGACATGCAAGGTGGATCGAGTTGTGGACGCTCATATTGTCTCTCACTCTCGCAACTGTTGCTGCTTCGTTTTCCACACGAGTAGCATGTACTCCGTGGGTGCTCAATTCCTTCCAAATTTCCTCTATTTCAGTTGCAGTTCCAGGAATTGGACGAAGAGGAGCTGGTGCGTTTGGTTGACCGACGAGCAAGACAGTATTGGTTGTCGGATTTTCTGTGGTGGATTTATTAGCCAGGCGTTCAATCAGCGCACTGACTGTGGGAGTGTAGGACGAGATGGCGAAGTCGGAAAGGCATTCGCTGTTCTCTTTTTCACGGCCGTAGATTCCGGCAGCATGAATAGGCAGGAAAGCAAGCGGACCAGTGGCGCACCACCAAATGCGAGGGGGATGTGCGGTATGAGGCTTTATTTAGGAAATAGATATTGGGTAGTGAGCATCTCTCACCGGAAATAGAAAATTGGCACATACCGAAATTGCGAGCTTATTGATTATCGGCTTCACGACGTGCAACCACAATTTGAGCAGGATTTTACGAAGGGTCCGCTTTGGGGGTACTGGACCTCCCGTATGCGGGTGCTCCACCCCTTCGTCCTCTTGGGCATAACCTGTGCGAGTTCGGTCGAGGAGGACCTTCAAACCATTTGCCTCTGCATATGAAAAGTTATCTAGAGGAATATGGATAGAGGTTTGGGCGCCAGGAAGTAGCGCGATGGCATCACAGCGGGTTGAGTGAGCGTTGATGATGACAACGTGCCCTGCTTTTGGTAGACGACTAAGGAGGGCCCTTATACTTGGCGGTTGGAGAAAGTCGCGAAATTCCTCGGTACTTCGGATCTCATGGAGGAGTTCCTCCCATCTGCGTGCGAGTTTGACATGTTTCTGGACTTCATCCTGGATGGACATGTTGTTTCGGATATTGTCTTCAGTATCGGGAATTCGTAATTCTGTACAAGAGCCAGATCTTTCCAACGCCCTTGATACTGCTGAGAAGCGATCGGCTAGCTCTGGGTTATGGTCGCGAAAATTGTCCAGAGGAGTGCGGAGATTGTTGATTTGGGACCACACCAGGCAACGGACCTGTTCAAGCCACTCTACAGCGGTTCCGTGTTGCCCAAAAGACAGGGCAGCAGCAGCAGATGTAGTCGATAAATTAGAAATATCCATGATAATATGCGATTGGCGCATTTTGATGGTTAGTTCTAGCCCTGCAACTTGCGAGGCGAAGCGAATGGCGGTCGAGAACGCATCCATTACTTCTGACTCTGATGCGTCCGTATTCAAGGCCAATGCAGCCCATTGTTTCGCAGCATCAAGCCGGTGGGTAGGTGGTCCTGAGATTTCATCAGTGGACTGACGATAATTGAAAAATGCTGCCTCGAGATCAGAATGATCTTTTGTCTGTTTAAAGCGGCTCGAAAATGATTCTGCAAGACAGACGAACATAGCCGGCATGAGTGCATGACCCTCCGGAGTTCGTTGTATCGCCATCTTCAGTGTAGATATCGCATCGGATATGGTGTTCCTGTCCTTTGTGGATTTGAAACAAACCTCAAGACATTTTCCAAGATTTTTGAGCAAGATCGGTAAGTACGGATGGGACTCGGGGGTGAGGTCAATAGCTCGCCTTTGAGTCGATATCGCCTTCGAAATATCGTCAATATCACCTGTCTGGTCAAAGCGACACCCGTATGAAACACCAAGATTGTTCAGAGTGAAAGGGAGGTTTGTGTGGTCCTTCGAAGTGGATTCCACCGCTCTTTCCAGGACTGATATCGCTTCTGAAATGTCTTTGGGATCCTCGGTCACTTCAAACCGAGCAGAAAGCGAACAACTAAAGGTCTCGAGCGCAGTTGGCCAGAAAGCGTGGTCTTTGGAAATAAGGTGCACTGCTCGCTGTGCAGCTGAAACGGCGTCGGACGCATCTGCAAAGGCTCCCCTCTGATTAAATCTTCCCATGAATGCGGTTGCGAGGCTGCAGAATCGAATCCGCATCTTTGGGTTGTGTTCTCTAGTCAGGGAGATTGATTCTTGAAGTACAGATATCACTTCGCAGATATCAAGGAGGTCTCCATAGTCTTCGAATCGATAAGTGAATGAAATTCCTAGGTTATGCAAAGAGTCCACTCGTTCGGAAGGAGATGCAAAGGATGAGGCCTTTTGGTGAGCCGATATAGCTTCAGAAATATCGCCAGCATCCCCCGTGTGTTTGTAGCAACCCCAAAGCACTATTCCGAGGCCATTGAATACTGCCACTGCGTGTTCATGTCCCTCTGGTGCTAGTCGTGCGGCTTTCTTCAGATGCGCTGTTGCCTCTTCAATGTCGAGACGATTCCCTGTGTAATCGAAACGTCGTTTGAGTGAACCCCCAAGGCCGTTGAGCAAGATAGGCATGTCCTTGTGACTGTCAGAGGTGAGATTCACCGCCTTCTCTTGCAACAAGATTGCTTCAGAAATGTCGCTGATAACCCCACTGCGATTGAAGCGACATAGATACGAAATACCAAGGTTGCTGAGCCTCCCAGGCAGGTTTTCATCCCCATCATGAGTTAGGCGCACTCCTCTCTCCTGCGCCAGTATTGCTTCTGAGATGTCGTGAAGATTCCCTTCATGCTCAAAGCGCCGCCTCAGTGACTCTCCCAGGTCATTCAGGAAGAAAGGCAGGTATTCATCGACATCCGACTGGAGCTGCACGACTTTCTTTAGGACAGATATTGCTTTGGATACATCGGGGAGGTCCTGGGTAAGGGAAAAGCGAGACATGTAAGAAGAACCGAGGGCGGCCAGTGCGGGAAGCATGTCCTCGTCACCCTCAAGTGTTATATCGGCCGCCCTTTCCAGGGCGGAAATGGATGCAGAAATGTCTGAGATGTCCCTGGTATGTTCGAAGCGGGTGTAAAATGAGATACCGACGTCGGTCAGCCTCCTGGGGAGGTTAGGATCCCCTTTAGGAGTGCGAGCGACGAGCCTGTTCTCGACGGATATGGCCTTGGAAATATCGGAAATGTCTCGTGTCTGTTTGAAGCGACGGGAGAGTAACAATCCAACCTCAGACAAGAGGGGAAGCATTCCCGTGAAATTGTCATCAAGTTGAGCCGATTCTTGATCATATGATATGGTGTCGAGCATTTCTATGTACGTCGCCGCGTTACTTCGACATCGCAGGTTTAGAGACTTGAAGGACGTACCTTCAGTGCCCTGATCATGATCTTCTAGTGGTTCTATCCGCACAATCCTACCGAGGCCAAATTTCATACTGAAATTTGGGCTGTGTATGTCAGCCACAAAGTCGCAGCTCGAGCCTGATGATGTTGCAGATCCAAATGAGCTACAGTTATGTGCGCGGATATTGTCAAAAAATCCTCACCAGTGTCTTCTTCTGTTATCGAATGATAAAAGACTCTAAGGCCCTCAGAATCCGACTCCCAAAAAGCGATCATAATGAGTTCTTCTCCGAACCCGGGCCTTGTGCGAAATCTTTGTGAGTATTTCGAGCAAGTGAACACCAAATCGTGATGGGCATGGACTCACATCTCGATAAACCCCTCATACTGCCACGATGTCGCAGATGTCTTTTCCAAAGGTAATCCAGCGCCCATCTCATCCTGGGGACCAAATATGACAAGGGTTACGTCATCGGGAGGATCATCCGCTGTGTTGTTCGGCTTATATTCAAGAAAGATATCTTGTAGGGTGCCAACTTAATGAAGAAATCTCGAAATATTCAAGTTAATTACCTGCAATAATGAGTTCATCACTAATTTTTCGTTAGCTATTGTTCTAGATCGGCCCAGCAAGACAGAAAACCTATCTGTTGGTACAATCGAAGGCTCCGTTGGCGGGTTTGTAGCCTCCAGTGATGGGGAGCTAGAGTGGTAGTCAGCAGAGGTTTCTTGTGGGTGATAGGCGATACTAACTTCAAATCTATCGTGTCATCCATCGAGTTTTGGTTGTGGATAAGAACTTGTTGCAGAGAGCGTAGGGCGCTTATGTCGACGGAAGGAGTCAAGGTGTGGAGTTGCGGTTTCTTATCTAATATCGGACATTTCCAATGCACGCACAGCCTCGCTGCCGGATTGTGTCCCTGGTACCAGCCAATCATAACATTTGAAGGGACCGGGTTCGAGATCTCACCAATCGGAATTCCACGGAAGCTCCCACGAAAACCCAAAGGAAGGCGAGGCGACGAGTGCACATGACAAGAGGAGCACCACGCATAGCTTAATAATCGTGGTTCAGCATTTCCCATATCAAGAAAATCTCTCCCCGATAAGGTACAGTACCGAGCACCGAAACAGTAAAGCCTCTATAAAAATGGAGGACTGAAAATGCAGGAACGCTGCAACGGGACCGCCCTTCAGTCCAAATGGTGTGTATAGCATTCCATGGACTGGGACGGTGAGAAGGATCTCTCGTCTCTAGTAAGAACTGCTTGAATGATGTTTGAGCTTCGGGGGTAGGCATTAGCTGTTGAAATAATGAGGTGTCGGTATGAAGCACACGATACTGCGTAGGTCGCTAGACACAAGGCAGGGACTAAGCAGAGTGGGGAGAGCGTGTATTGGTTCAATCCGATAGGGAATCCATCCCTACC
>Ga0307513_10001107_pt1 | contig 38989 bp, 39 predicted proteins | sample 15_EM_MG_FD_202174 | JGI IMG/M metagenome (GOLD analysis project Ga0307513, IMG submission 202174) | Populus trichocarpa ectomycorrhiza microbial communities from riparian zone in the Pacific Northwest, United States - 15_EM | ecosystem: Host-associated > Plants > Roots > Unclassified | place...
TCCCTATTGTCAGTTAAAGCTTGACTATAGGTATTCAGGAGAAAATCAAGGGAAGGAAGGAGATGGGTTAGTGTAGCTTGGTGGCCTTCCATTGCTTTTGTTGCAAGTTTGAAGAGTGCTAGGATCTTTTGAATTTTCTCTAGGAGCTTCCATTCCCGTCGCTCTAGTCGATCATCCTCTGATGTAGAATTTTTATCAATATAGATTTCTATAGCATTCCGTACATCTTGCCGGAGAAGAGATTCCAGAAGATTATTCCATGAGTTCCAGCGGGTGGAATTATCACAATTCAGGAGAACCCCACCACTAAGTGCACGGAACCGCTTGATTCGTGCTGGTGTTTTCCCTGTGTGGAGAGCTATCTTGTGGGCTTTGCCGCGTGGACCAATCCTTCTCCACTTTGTCATTTCTTCCAGCAGCTCGTCTGCTGTCACATTCAATCACTCAAGACTATTATTTAGAGCAGTTTCACTGCAGCCAAATAGAAAGTCCTGTACACTCAAATTGATAATATGACCTATGCATCTAATACAAGCAGTTAGTAAATATACAAACAGAGGAGGTGCTTCAGTCCGGAGAATACATAGGGAAAATAATTCTCGGGAACCTAGATTTTACCTTAATCTTCGCTCATGTGCATTAAACCGATAGCCAGCTTCAAGCTGGGCAATCTCTAAATGCTCCATAAATGTATCATTACTACTTGCATTATCCATCATCACATAGCCTATCTTATCTTCAATGTCGTACTCTCGAACCACATCAACAAAGCATCGGCATTGATTCTCTCCAGTATGTGCCCCAACAATTTCACGGAGTGCTAGTAGTGCCTTATTCAAGCTTCCATTCTCATCCGTGTAATGAGCAACGATTCCTAGTAGAGCAAGATGATTCGGGGATGTCCACAGGTCCGTTGTAAAGTGAATACGCGAACGACTCTTTCCAAGAGACTTTTGAATCATTTGTCTTTCTGTATCATAAGAGCGAACAATCCAAGCCCGAATAGTAGTTGCAGAAGCGGGCAGCATCTCGGCTGCTTCTGGCCGAATAGCATATAACAGGTCATAAAACTCCTGCCATATGGGAAACGTAAAGGGCAGGTCATGACTGGTAATCAAGCGAGTCTAGAAATAGACTGATTAAATCATATCCTCTTATTTCCAATATACGAGAGAACTGGACAGGGATTATAACTCTGGAATGAGAACTTGCATAGAGTATTTCTAAGGTTTCAGCCTCAAGCTGAGGAAATCTAAGCTCGTGCACCTGGTTTAACCGTTCGAGTTCGCTATTTTGCACACTTTGCCGGTGCGTTTCCCTTGTAGCTGCGACTCCCATAGACTTCTGAATCGATTGTTGAGCTTTCTTCATCCTCTTGGATACAGCAGCTTGCTCTTCATAGATTGAGTGAACACGATTGAGATGTAGGGCGGGATTTCTCGTTCTGTGCGACTTTAGATACCTCTGTGAACATCGTGAACATTGCCAATATCTTTATAGTGTTAATAAATAGTTCTTGCTACCTAGATAGATTTTAAAAGACTTACAAAATTTCTTCAATGGTTGCTAACTTTCCATTTTGAGACTCTGGAGGTCCCCAGACCCAAGATGATTGCGGAGGGTGTCTTCGCTTCTTGCTTGATGGGGCGGTTGGAACATTGGCGGGCAATAAGAATGCAGAGTTGCTAGGAATTGGATATTGTTCTGTAAATTCTGAATGGGTGCTCTCCGCATACTGAGATTCAGATATCGCAAACTCTGAAGCTGGACTTGCAGTTCTCAGGCTCGGGGGAGGACTTGAAAGAATACTACTAATCTCGGACATGAAGCTCATGATTTTGGTACTTTTTTTTTGGATGTGAAAAGAGAAGATAAGAAACCGTGTATTGGAAGTGAGATCAAGGTCCGGTGGAGAGTTAATATCGATGCATACTGGGGGACATCATGTTGATATTGAACTGGGCTGATGTGGCAAAGCGGCTGGTGGTCGCTGACGATTCCTCATTCTTAGACAGAGATTGGGAGCAGACTATCCAAATTTAGAAACTCTTCCGCCTGGACCATTCTACTAGCAGAGAAGCGCGTTTCAGAATTCTTCCGCTTGGACGATAGTTTCCATGGTAATGGGAATTCTGAGGCTCCAAAACAAAGCTAGTGATCGTGCATGGGTTCGTTGGGTAACCCGGGTTCAGCCCAGTTCAACCCAACCCAACCCAAAGAAGCTAAATCCCGCACCCAACCCAACGAACCCAACCCAACCCAACGAACGGCCCGGGTAAACCCACCCAAGGCCCGACCCATTGGATGGGTTGCAAGGGAAGGACATCAAACAGAACCCCTGATATTTTTTATGGCGGGATTAGCTCTGACGTGGATTAGATGGAAAGCAGCTTGAAGGCACTGGAGCTCTATTCACTTGGTCTTCGTCCTTCCTCTGTTGTCTGAAAATTGATGGCTACTTTTATTCATTCATTAAATTTTACATGGATTTTCTGCTCTGCTTTAGTGGTCAACCTTATAAAGCTATGAGTTTCGTGTGTTAAAACACGCCTGTGAGACATACCTAATCGCATACCCCAATTGCAGTCCTCATATTGCTAGACTTTCAGGGTGTTAGGATAATATAAGCAATCACTGGGGGGATTGCTTACTAATCACGGTGTGTTCGAGGGATGATGAAATATTTCCCTGCTAAGCATGAAACGTTTTTCACGGGGGACGGCGGGGGCATAGTCCTTTGTGCCGGTCCACCGGGCAAGTTTCGGAAAATAGGTGACAGGACCGTTTAACCCCGTCCACCACCGTCCGCCTTCAGGATAGACGGACTGCCCCGTTGAGAACACTGGGTAACATCAGGGGATTAAGAGATAAAGGTCAAAATAAAATTAACAGTAGGCTATAGTAACACTATCCCATAAAGGGAACTGCACTAGCATCTACGAAGAACGGCAACCAGCTTTTTTTTGTCTCTTTTTGAATTGTGGACTGGTGGAGAAACAATTTAAGGTGGTTTGAGACTTTCGGAGCTGGAGGACTATGAGCCGAACAGATTTAGGAAGAAAAGTATGAGCTTACCAAAGTAGTTCTCAATACCCCCCATAGAAGCATCCTACAATCTAGTAGGAATTAGCATTGGTTTAATGGGGAGCTGATATGTACATGATATATGCTAGCAATACCCCCCCATTTAAGCACCCAACTTTCCAGCCAATCCGGTTTATCTGCTCCCAATTTCCACCAACTCAGATTTAAGTTCCCTATGATTCTTTCCGATAAGAGATCTAAGTTCCCCGCAGTGTTCCCAACCGTCCCGGGCGGACTGGAGGGCCCTGGTGTCCAATAGTCCCGTCCGTCCCGGGTAGGGTTGGTATGGACGGCCGAGCAAGGCGTCCGTCCTCGATATTCACTATAGGACTATAGGTTGACGGCAGGGCCCTGCAGTCTTACTGGAAATGGTAACTCCCGGTAGGGCCCGGCCGTCTTTTGAATTGACGGGCGTCACCTGCAGGGCCCAGCCGTCATTAGTAAGGACGGGCGTCACCTGTAGGGCCCGGCAGTCGCCTGTAGGTACCTGCCGTCACCTGTATATTAGAATCAAAATGTTTCGCTTCTTTATAGTAACACAGACCTCATGCTAATGAGATTTAAAAATGAAACATAAACTAAGACACCTATAGGGCCCGGCCGTCCGTCCCGGTCAAAGGCCTCAAACCCGGCGTCCGTCCCGTCCTAGGCCAAAGACGGACGGACTGGACGCTTGGGGACACTGGTTCCCCGTGGTTCTTCGTCATTTCCGATCTAAGTTCCCCCTGGCTCTTTACCATATCGGATCTAAGTTCCCCGATCCCAGTCTCCAGCTTTGTGCACATTTCTCTAAGAGCTTTTGGTGATATCGCTCCCAAAGGTCTCATTGTTCTAGTAAAGATCAGTCTTGTGAACCCTTACCATACAGTCTGATATCGGTTGGGATATACCTTTGCTATTGTGACACAAAACTATTTTCTGATCTCTCAGCACGATCCGGCAAATAGTGGCCTTGATTCATCCATCCCAAACTGTTTATTAGTAGTCAGTCTAGCAATCGCTTGTTGAATAACATACCAAGAGACGGCCGTTTCTCAGGGTCCATGGTGTTTTGAGTTTGGCATTGCAAGAAAGTTGAGTGTTGTGTATTGTCTCGAGGGCCCCCCCGACCGCAAACGTTTGCAGAGGCACTAAGACCACGAGTAGGAAATTTCAGGAGGGGAGACTGCTTCGCTGAGGGAAACGGAGCCAAGTGGAGACGTTTTGCAACGAAATGGGACATTGTTGTATAAGTGTGATTGCTTGTCGGCAGCTGAGATATGAAAGGTTGTTGTGATAAAAAACCAATGCTGTTTATTCTCACGGAATACAGAAAGCTTCTACCTTTTATACCAACTATTATACTCGGCAGTCATGGAGCCTCTCTGCTGTGTTTTGTGGCGTCGGCCAAAATATGCTGGCACGTGCAAACAAGGAGCTGCGAAGGGTTTCCTGCCTTTTGTGAGAACACGACAACCCCATAGTATGGAGTTCTGTGGAAACGACGTGAAATCCTATGGTAACTCGAACTATTTTTATTTTTTCCCCAAATTAGGAGCCCGTTCAGGGCAGCGAAGTCCCAGGTCTTCTGGCCTTAGCTCGGCTGGCTGGCTATAGGAACGGCAAGGGCAGTGGGGAACAGCATCCGGCCGTGACAGACACGGTGGGTGATCTTTCATGATCTCAGCACCGCCTATGATGATGCCTATCTCTACTCTAAAATCCCGTCACAAATGGAATGAATAACCCAAGCAGGAATCCAGGAGTCTAGCCTGTGCATATTCTTTCTGCTCGCGAATAGGTCTTCGGGATCTATCCGCTTCCTCTATTAATAACCAGTTTAGGTGCATTCAGCAATCTGAGACAGTATTTCTGGGCTACAAACCGTATACTCAGCCCTATAGGATGGTAAAACACTTACCAATACGGGGTGCCTGTGTTAAATGTGATGGAGTGACCCCATCGTGAGATGCCATGTTAGGGCGTAGTAGTTAGCAGGCGAGTGGGACTGTCACCATGTCGAGGGTGACTGGTGTTTCTGGTGTTTGTGCGATAGAGAGCCCACTGTGCGAGCGGCTCTACCACAGACTGCGTTTATTTCTCAGCTGCGTTCTCTTTCTCTCTGTATGACGACCACCACCACTCTACACATCGAATAGCGAACATACTTCAGCTTTCCTACCACCTTCGTTCCAGGTCTCTGCTCACAGCAGCCTCCTAGGGGCGCTTGTACGGCGGAAGTGATCCCTGCGCACGACTAGACCTCCATCAAAATGGGCTAACGCGTGATGGATAAATAAGTGGTGTGCCACACATGAGAAGCGTGTTTTACTCGCAAATATAAAGGAGGGTGGAGGCAGGGCATGAGAAACTGAAGGTAATTATCAGTGCTGGGGGATATCCTGGCGAAAAGAGCGGTGACTCAAGAGAGTGGACGTTTTGTGTTGGAAAAGAGAAAAAGGTTAAGGAGAGAAATAAAGAAGGCATCAGAAGAACGAAGCGAGGCCTAGAAATAAGCTTGCACATAGGTAGATGCCGCAAGCAGTAGCAGGATATCACTTGTGGGACCGTGGCGATTACACGAGCCCAAGTACTCACTCGCCTTTGCCAAGAATACCTCCGCCAGCCCATATTTTGCTAGAGTTCTCACCAGATGATCGGCTCACGGAGGTATTCTTGACCAAGACGGGTGAATACAACCCCTAGTAGTCGGAGCTTACCATCTAAGGGACACCAGGGAACACATTCCATTCGTGCCTTCAGCTACCGTGCTAGGGAGTCTGCCCGCCCAAATACTGGTGGACCATGGCCCATATTCCTTCCCTCCCTGACTCCGAGGCGGGTGGATTTGGCCGCTGGGAACACTCCTGCAAACAGTAACCGAATATCTTGATCCTGTGAAGAGAATGATCATTGTTTCCGTTCCTTGGATTTTTTTGTACCGGCGAGTATGCCAAGGACACTAATAACTATAGCGCAAGGAATTTCGATACATGAGAGCGTAAGCGCCCCCCAAAAATGGCTTACGAGCAGAGAAATCGAGGGCCTAAACAAGGAGGTGCTTCGAAGGTTAGCACATCTCAACTACTGTAATGCTCGGATCGTGGGCCAAGACTCCCGCCCTATACTCTCCTGGTAAGCCCTAGTATTCCTCCCATTCTTTCCCGCTAGTCTTTGAAACTAGGTTTTTTTTAATGTCCCCCTCGCCGCCTTTCCAGCGGAGGATATTCCTGACTAATCGGACCTAGCCTATTAATTGGAGTTCCTAATACAGCACCGCAGCTAATCGAAAAACCCAACCCGTCGCAAGGGTGTTCACCCGCTCACCCTCTCCAGATTCTTTCACCGAGATCGGTGTGCCTTTGGCCTGAGTAGCCTGACTGGGCGAGTTATGCTTGTTTCCAGAAGATTCGGTATATATGATGCATTGTGGAAGCATTTCGTGAACCAAGTGCCCGTTCGCAAGGTGGCTAAACCCAGGGTTTGAGGGTAGAAGCCGGCGGTTTTGACAGATCTTGTGGCCATGGAACTCGGGCTGGCATTCGGCATGGCAACAAACCAGAGTATCATAGCAAGGGTTTGAAATTTACAATCACCGCCGCCAAGAGGGTAGAGCACAGTGCGAACTCGACCGTTTCCATAACTCGCCCTTTCATTTGGTGTGTCCCGAAGAAATGCATAATTGTCGGACTCATAGCTTTGTTGCTTTGGTGCGCCCAAACGGAAGCCCTTATTGTGAGGAAAGGTATCCGGGTAAGGGCGACAAGAATTTTCAGAACCCCCGCATAATATGGGTTGCAATTGTCCCAGGCAAGACCCAAAAAACATAATTCGCACAACCGGATACTATTCTCTCCCTGGGCCATCTAGCACCCCCAACGCCGCAAAGATTCCAGGAACTTCAACATCACGAGTGATAAATTATGATTGCTCTCGTTCCGACAATACAGGCAACACACATATCACGCACATTATCACCTTAACAAAGGGAAACACCACGCAAATCCAGTTTCCAATAGTCACTCTAGAGTAAAGTTCACCCCTCCAGGAACTTCGCAACCTCATCAATCGCTGCTGCAGTAATTCCCACATACTTCGTCGCCTCCTCCACATCACCCACCCTGACCGCCTCTGTAATCCCCGGGAGTGTAGTCGGCGCATACCCTGTTTCCACCCCAGGTGCATAAATCACTAGGTTACACCATCAGTTTCCCGCTCAGTCAACCCACTCACAAAAAAGAAAGAAACAGGAGAAAACCTACGATGTTTATAAAACACCCTCCCCGGCAACCCGTCTCCAATAAACCCCCTCTCAAACTTTCCCAATCTCTCATTGACAATCGCCTCCTGCTCACCGCCCCACTCACCCGGCTCTAATGCCTCCTTAATCGCCATGAGGTCCCCAGCAGCAGTCGTAAACCTACTAATTGCTGCTTCCAGTGGTGACACACTGAGCGCCATTCCCGCCGTCGTGATTTCGCCTTTTAGGCTAGAGAGCATGGACTGCAAGGCCATGGAGAAGGTAGCAACGTCATGAGGGAGGAGGGCGTTCTCGGAAATCCGCAGGACGGTCTTACCGGCGATTTGCGCCATTGTGGAGTGGTGGGTGAAGTATGGATCGCTCCACGTGGCCATCCAGGCGTAGCTGTCGTAGTTGGAGTGGTAGTGGTACACCGGGTCCTTGGGACCTCTTTTAATACCGAAGTCAATCTAGGTCACTTTAGCGAGGTGTTTTCTCACAGGAAAGAATGGTGGAAAGGAAGAGGCTCACGACGGCGATTCCGGACGTATGGATGAAAGCTACGTAGTCGCTGCCTGTTCCAGGGACTTGAAATAGTGTTAGACACTGTCCATATATTTTGTATCAGATGTTCATATACCTCGAGCTTTACCCCCGTTTGCAGTCCATTCGTCATATACAGATTTCCCTGGCGCTTTCGGAGATGGGACGTCTTTGATGGTGTCTTCAACGAGATCCCACAGCTCGGGCGAAGCCATAAGAAGGAAGTGCGACCCGGAAACGGCCACATCCACATTGATATACGCGACCATATTTGGTACGGCCCATGTTGCGAATTCTTCAACCCATTCTGTTGACCCGATCAATCCGTATTCTTCAGCATCCCAGGATGCTAACACACTATTCCAGTTAGCTAGTGCTCTATAAAATAGGGCGAGGGGAAATGTACATGGTACGCTTGGGCTTCCACCCTTGTTTCAGGAGTTCGCCAAATGCCTTAGATAGCTCTACTAACACTGCAGTTCCAGAATTGGGATCTGAGGCTCCACCTAGACAGATGAGTACCGTAGCCAGGCGTTGAAGGAAAGCCCTGCAACATACCAACTATCCAAGCGTCTCGATGATTCCCAATAACAATAACCTCATCCTCGATAGTCCCATTAATAATGCCGATAGTGTTCCATATGGGATTGTATGTATAATCCACTTCATTCTCAAGGCTAATAACAGCTCCAGGTCTTGGACCCACAGAATAAGAAACATTGAGGCCTCCAGTCCAGCCTGGTCTATCTACCTCCGCGGCAGTCAACCCGTATCCGTCAAGAGCCTGGAGGAACGGGAGAGCATCTTTGAACGATAATGGCAACGACGGGATGGAGGGGATGAACTCGGATGGGTCTTCCCTTCTGGCGCCAGGCTTCGAAGGGTATCCTGGAGTAGTCTATTCATTTTTAACATTGCACATATGAGGGGGCAGAAAGTTACACCACTAACCGGATCTCCCGCCATGGTGGCCAGAAACCCGACTGTTCCACGTTGCACTGAAGATGGATTCCTTGCAGGACCAGCGGGATATGCGGCATATCCGTTTGCCTCTGTGATGTCTCCATCATCTCCAGGGTCGGAGTAGATGAGTACACCAATCATTCCCTGTTCTTGGGCATACTTGACCTTGAGGGCCCTGAAGGCTCCACCGTACTTGGCGAGTGCGATTTTCCCTCCCAGATCAACCCCGAGGTCAACCAATCTCTGGTAATCTCTCTTCCCACCCTTTCTGTCACTCGATTATTTAGGCGTCTTCGAGAGCATGATATGGAATAAGAGAAGCACCCACCCAACATAAATATACTCCGCCCTTACTCTCCCACTCTTAGAATACCCATGGAAGGTCGGAACTCTATCTTCCGCACCTGTCGTCGGGTCCTCGGGAAGAACATCCTCTTCCAGCCCCGCCACAAACTCCTCCTCACCATTGATAGTCAAGCTCAGCGAGTGAGAAACCGGGTAATTCAGATAAACCTCATACTCCACCAAATGCGACGGAATCCCATACTCGATCCACTTGTCCCGCGTCCACTCCGCCATGGACTTATTCGTTCCTGCGAGGTGCTTGCCATGCGTATAGTAGTATGACCATTGGGCAATGGTGGTATTACTGATAGACTCGGTTATGATCGTCTCCTGCTCAGCTAGCGTCAGGTCTGAGCGCCCGGGGACGGGCCGGCGATCAGGGGAAGAGCCTATCTTCTCCGAGCAGGGACCGAATGGATAGTCGTCATTTCGGTGTTTTCCTAGGAGCTGGACCCCGACCTGTGATTGGGGATAGCGACCGTGAAAACAGTCCACAGTGAGCCAGACGAAGTAACCTAGCGATACGAGTAAGATGGGGAGCCATTTGGTCTCGGATAGCTTACGCCCGAGCGGTTGCTTTGGCTTTGCGATATCCTCAACTAGCACCTCGGTTAGCAAGAAGAAGTAATACTTCCGGAATAAGTCAGCAAATAGGGGCTCACGTCTCTCCTCATCACTCGCGCCCCCAAACTTGCTCTTCATTGGAGCCACCACTGCTTTAGTCATTATCTACCTTTTTAAGATCAATGAAAAATAATTAAATAACGCCTTCCCAGCATGAGATCGTTAATGAAGGGAAAGACGAGGTTTATCACTAAAGTGCGGGAGGATTTTTGGACTGCGGGTTTGATTTTTTTGATTTTTTGGTGGAGAAGTGAGGCGAGGCGAGGGGCGTGGACTGTTAGGTCAAGTTGTTGAATTGGCTGTAGTTGGATCGAAGGGATAATTTGCTAATGATATTATGGTTGGAGGTTCATGGTGTAGATGTCGCTGTGCCGAGCAAATCACGTGATCTTCCATTCCCGATGCCAGCCGGATTGAGGATCACGTGATTGTTTCTCGGGCGCTCAGTCCGCTCAGTCTTATGAGCAGCCACAGATTCCCCAACAGTGAAGAGATTGGCGAATGCGTCATAGAAGCTCACTTGGCTGAGTATGGCTGATGGTTGGGTGTTGAGAAACCATACACGATATGAAAGAACGAGTTTAATGTGGGTTTCCTACTCACTACTGCTGATATGAGGGCATGCGGAGAGGTTGGTATTCTGCGTAATATCATACCTCACGTCATAAGAATGGGATAACTTATATACCGTTCCTGTCTCTCTTAGGTAGCGAACTTCATTAACCTTCTGCTGCAGGGCAAACCCTCCAATTCCGAATTAGGTTCCGTTCCCCTGAATAAATTTAGCCGAACTTGTATCAGACATGAGGAGCACAGGCTTTACATGGCGACTGCGAGAGTACCCTTCATTAGCTCCCAGCTATATAGTAACTTCTAATGGTTTAGTCTAAATCCACCTAAATCTTTTTAAAAATATCCTCGATAGGATTCTAGTGAGATTGTTCCCAAAATTACGTTTCTCGTGATGGTGTGGTGAAACTTTGGGGCCCGGCCTTCAGCAGTGCAGAAGGGCCGATCCAAGGGGGGTTTGCTCGTCTTTCCTTTCTACAGACACTAAACCTATATGCTTTTACTTCCCTACAGGGAATCACCCCCCCCCCCTAGACCCGGGTTTGATCGTCATTTCGCTTGGGGTGTAAGAAAGCATCCTGGTAAGTGTGACGAGAATTTTGCAAAATATTGTATGGTCTGCGATCGCTTCCCGTTGGCCAGGCCCTCGGAACCTGATCACAAGTAGCTCACCCCAATACTCTCCTCACCCCAAGCCGCCAAGTACACCTAGTTCCACAGAATTCCCACATCAAACATCCCGAGTGACAAATTGTGACTACTCTCACTCCCATAATATAGGCAAGAGCACACATCACGTACATTATCACCTTAACAAAAGGAAACCCCACGAAACCCCAGTTTCCAATCGTCACTCTAGAATATAGCTCATCCCTCCAAGAACTTCGCAACCTCATCAATCGCTGCTGCAGTAATTCCCACATACTTCATCGCCTCCTCCACATCACCCACCCTGACCGCCTCTGTAATCCCCGGGAGTGTAGTCGGCGCATACCCCGTTTCCACCCCAGGTGCATAAATCACTAATTTACTCCATCAGTTTCCAGCTCTGCCAACTAACCACTCTCAAAAAAGGAGAGAAAGCCCACAATGTTTATAAAACACCCTCCCCGGCAATCCATCGCCAATAAACCCCCTCTCAAACTTTCCCAATCTCTCATTGACAATCGCCTCCTGCTCACCACCCCACTCACCCGGCTCTAAAGCCTCCTTAATGGCCATAAGGTCCCCAGCAGCAGTCGTAAACCTACCAATTGCTGCTTCCAATGGTGACACATTCAGCGTCATTCCCGCCGTCGTGATTTCGCCTTTTAGGTCTGAGAGCATGGATTGTAGGGTCGTGGAGAAGGTAGCGACGTCGTAGGGGAGGAGGACGTTCTCAGAAATTCGCAGGATGGTCTTACCAGCGATTTTCGCCATAGTGGAGTGGTACATGAAGTATGGATCGCCCCACGTGGTCATCCAGGCATAGCTGTCGTAATTGGAGTGGTAGTGGTGTACAGGGTCCTTAGGACCTCTCTCAAGGCTGAAGTCAATCTAGGTCACTTTAGCGAGGTGTATTCTTACAGGAAAGAATGGTGGAAAGGAGGCTCACGACGGCGATTCCGGACGTATGGATGAAAGCTGTGTAGTCGCTGCCTGTTCCAGGGACTTGAAATAGTGTTAGACACTGCCCATATATTTTGTATCAGAGGATCACGTGCCTCCAGCCTTTCTCCCGTCTGCAGTCCACTCATCATATACAGATTTTTCCGGTGATCTTGGAGATGGGACGTCTTTGATAGTGTCTTCAACAAGACCCCACAGCTCGGGTACAGCTGCAAGTAGGAAATGCGGCCCCGTAACGGCCATGTCAACATTGACATATGCGACCATGTTTGGTACGGCCCACGTCGCGAATTCTTCAACCCATTCTGTTGACCCGATCAATCCGTATTCTTCAGCATCCCAGGATGCTAACACACTATTCCAGTTAGTCAGTGCTATGTAAAATAGGGCGAGGGGAAATGTACATGGTACGCTTGGGCTTCCACCCTTGTTTCAGCAGTCGGCAAAATGCCTTAGATAGCTCTACTAACACTGCCGTTCCAGAATTGGGATCTGAGGCTCCACCTGAACGGATGAGTACCGTAGCTGGGTTTTGGAGGAAAGCCCTGCAACATACCAACTATCCAAGCATCTCGATGATTCCCAATAACAATAACCTCATCCTCGATAGTCCCATTAATAATGCCGATAGTGTTCCATATGGGATTGTATGTATAATCCACTTCATTCTCAAGGTTAATAACAGCTCCAGGTCTTGGACCCACAGAATAAGAAACATTGAGGCCTCCAGTCCAGCCTGGTCTATCTACCTCCGCGGCAGTCAACCCGTGTCCGTCAAGAGCCTGGAGGAACGGGAGAGCATCTTTGAATGATAATGGCAAAGAGGGGATTGAGGGAATGAACTGGGATGGGTCTTCCCTTTTGACACCAGGCTTCGAAGGGTATCCTGGAGTTGTCTGTTCGTTTTCAGCATCGGACACAGATGAGGGGGCAGAAAGTTACACCACTAACCGGATCTCCCGCCATGGTGGCCAGAAACGCTGCTGATCCACGTTGCACTGAAGATGGATTCCTTGCAGGGCCAGCGGGATATGCGGCATATCCGTTTACCTCTGTGATGTCTCCATCATCTCCAGGGTCGGAGTATATGAGTACACCAATCATTCCCTGTTCTTGGGCATACTTGACTTTAAGGCCTCTGAAGGTTCCACCATATTTTGCGAGTGCAATTTTCCCTTTCAGATCAACCCCGAGGTCGACCAATCTCTGGTAATCCCTCTTCCCACCCATTCTGCCACTCGGTTGCTTAGCCGCTTTCGAGGCACAATATGAAATAAAAGCACCCACCCAACATAGATATACTCCGCCTCTGCCCTCCCACTCTTCGAATGCCCATGGAAGGTCGGAACTCTATCTTCCGCACTTGTCGTCGGGTCCTCAGGAAGAACATCCTCTTCCAGCCCCGCCACAAACTCCTCCTCACCATTGATAGTCAAGCTCAGCGAGTGAGAAACCGGGTAATTCAGATAAACCTCATACTCCACCAGGTGCGACGGAATCCCGTACTCGATCCACTTATCCCGCATCCACTCTGCCGTGGACTTATTCGTCCCCGCGAGGTGCTTGCCATGAGTATAGTAGTATGACCATTGGGCAATGGTGGTATTACTGATAGACTCGGTTATGATCGCCTCCTGCTCGGTTAGCGTCAAGCCTGAGCATCCGGGGGCGGGCCGGCGATCAGGAGAAGGGCCTATCTTCTCCGAGCAGGGACCGAATGGATAGTCGTCATTTCGGTGTTTTCCTGGGAGTTGGATTCCGCTTTGCGATTGGGGGTAGTGATCGTGAAAGCAGTCTACAGTGAGCCAGACGAAGTAACCTAGCGATACGAGTAGGATGGGGAGCCATTTGGTCTCGGATAGCTTACGCCCAAGCGGTTGCTTTGGCTTTGCAATATCTTCGACTGACACCTTGGTTAGTAAGAAGTAATACCACTTCCGGAATGAGTCAGCAAATAGGGGGCTCACGTCTCTCCTCGTCACTCGCGCCCCCAAACTTGCTCTTCATTGGAGCCACCACTACTTTAGTCATTTCCTACCTTTTTGAGAAATCGGTGGAAAATAATTAAAAGGATGGAATACCCCTTCCCTGCATGAGACCGCTAATGAAGGAGGGCAAGGTTTATCACTACAGTGCGGAGGTTTTGGATTGTGGGTTTAGTTGTTTTAATTGTTTGGTGGAGGAGAGGAGAAGTGAAGCGAGGCGAGGGGCGTAGATTGAGTTAGGTTAAGTTGTTGAATTGGTTAGCTGGACCATAACATTAGTTTGCTATGTATGACACATGGTTGGTTGGAGGTTTAGGGTGGAGCCCCCGCAGACCCAAGTCGCTGGGTGTTGAGAAAATCACGTGATATCCCATTTCAGGTGGAGATTACATGGTTTGAGCACTTCCTGTCACATGGGAAGTCACGGTTACCCGGCGGTGGAGAGGCTTGCTTATGCGTCATGGAAGCTCACTCGTCTGAGCCTTTGGAAACAGCAGACAGTTGGGTCTGTTGAGAAACGATAGTTTCCGTTAAGGAACGAGAGCTTACTGTGAGCTTCCTACTCGCTATTACCGATATGGGGGTATTCGGGGAGGTTGGAATTCCGCCTAATGGCTCACGTCATCAAAGTGGGATATATATATACTATTCCGATCTCTCTCTGAGGTAGTTAATCAATAATCTTCTGCCGCAGGACAAACCCTCCAATTCCGAAGAGACGCCTTTTTCCGGAATAGACTTAGAAAAGCGGTGGCGGAACTTGCATTAGAGATCAAAAGCACAGGGTTTTTGTCGCGGTTGAGAGAGTACTCTTCATTGGCTCCAATATGGTAATTTCTACTCTGGCGCGAATCAAAGATCCAGAAGAAGTGACAAACAAAATTTATGGTTGAAAAACATAGATATCGAGGTCACATTCTTTCCGGATCTTTAATTTGCTTCCGAGTAAAGTTCCAGTCTCAATCCACAAAAATCATCTTTTAGAAAATATCCTCAGCAGGGTTCTGGTGAGATTGTCCCCGAAATCATGTTTCTCGCCATACCGTGGAAACCTTGAGGCCCATCCTTCAGCAGCAATGAAGGGTAGATCCAAGGGGTTTATTCCTCTTCCCTGTCCACAAAGGCTAAGCCTATAAGCTCCCACATCCCTACAGGGAATCATCTCCCGTAGACTCGGGTTCCATAGTCAGTTCGCTTGGAGTTTAAGGAAGTATCCTAGTATGATAAGAATAGGGAGAATTTTGTAAACTTTTTGTATGGACCGTGATCTCCCCTCGTTGGCGAGAGCCTCTGAACCTGATCGCACCTAGCTCTCCTCCCCGCAAGTCCCCGAGTACTCCCAGTTCCTCAAAATTCCCGCTGATGAAAAAAAAATGGGATGCCCGAGCTGTATACCGGAGACTTGAGAGCGCGAGAGGTGCTGAAGGACTTTATTTTATCTGAGAGGGCCGGAGTGAGCCACTATTTATGTAGCAAACCGGCAACATACACAGGTGGTGGGAAAGAAACCGGAGGGAGAAACATGGAAGCCGGAGAACGGAGGACGTATATGAGAATGCAAATTGCATATCTGGTCAATTGATCGAACGATGGCATTGGGGAAGGGGCAAATAAGATGAGTTGAAGTCGGACAACTCTAAACCGAAATTAAAAAACGCTGACCGGCAACTGCCGTGATCCAAGACGTAGAAAGTACATATCAGAAAGTAGTTTCGACACCCACAACTTCAAACATCCCGAGTGACGAATTGTGAGTACTCTGATTCCTACACTACAAGAGCACTTATATCACACACTATCACCTTAGCAAAGGAAAACCCATGCAAGTCCATAATTCAATCGTCACTCTAGCGTATAGCTCATCCCTCCAAGAACTTCGCAACCTCATCAATCGCTGCTGCAGTAATTCCCACATACTCCGTCGCCTCCTCTACATTGCCCACTCTGACCGCTTCTGTAATCCCCGGGAGTGCAGTCGGTGCATACCCTGTTTCCACCCCAGGTGCATAAACCACTAATTTACTCCATCAGTTTCCCGCTCTAGCCAACCCACTCTCAAAAAAGAAAGAAAAGAAAAGAGAAAACCTACGATGTTTATAAAACACCCTCCCCGGCAACCCGTCTCCAATAAACCCCCTCTCAAACTTTCCCAATCTCTCATTGACAATCGCCTCCTGCTCACCACCCCACTCACCCGGCTCTAAAGCCTCCTTAATGGCCATAAGGTCCCCAGCAGCAGTCGTAAACCTACTAATTGCTGCTTCCAATGGTGACACATTCAGCGTCATTCCCGCCGTCGTGATTTCGCCTTTTAGGTCTGAGAGCATGGATTGTAGGGCCGTGGAGAAGGTAGCGACGTCGTAGGGGAGGAGGACGTTCTCAGAAATTCGCAGGATGGTCTTGCCAGCGATTTGCGCCATAGTGGAGTGGTACATGAAGTATGGATCGCCCCACGTGGTCATCCAGGCATAGCTGTCGTAGTTGGAGTGGTAGTGGTATACCGGGTCCTTGGGACCATCCCCGAAACCGAAGTCAATCTAGGTCATTTAGAGAGGCGCTTCGTTAGGGAAAAAATAGTACAGAGGAGGGAGCTTACGACGGCGATCCCAGATGTGTGGATGAAGGCTCCGTGGTCGCTGCCTCCGCCGGGGACTTGAAACGGTGTTAGACCCTGTCCCTATATTTTGTAGTAGAGAATCATGTACCTCCAGCTTCACCCCCATCTGCAGTCCATTCGTCATAGATAGACTTTCCCGATGCTTTCGGAGATGGGACGTCTTTGATTGTATCTTCAACAAGACCCCACAGCTCGGGTACAGCGTCAAGGCGGAAGTGCGGCCCTGAAACGGCCACGTCAACATTGACATATGCGACCATGTTTGGTACGGCCCATGTCGCGAATTCTTCAACCCATTCTGTTGACCCGATAGCTGCGTATTCTTCGGCATCCCAGGATGCCAACACACTATTCCAGTTAGCCAGTGCTACAAATTAGGGCGAGGGGAAGTGCACATGGTACGCTTGGGCTTCCACCCTTGTTTCAGGAGTTCGCCAAATGCCTTAGATAGCTCTACTAACACCGCCGTTCCAGAATTGGGATCCGAGGCTCCACCTAGATAGATGAGCATCACAGCTGGGCGCTGAAGGAAAGCCTTGAACATACCAACTATCCAAGCGTCTCGATGATTCCCAATAACAATAACCTCATCCTCGATAGTCCCATTAATAATGCCGATAGTGTTCCATATAGGATTGTATGTATAATCCACTTCATTCTCAAGGTTAATAACAGCTCCAGGTCTTGGGCCCACAGAATAAGAAACATTGAGGCCTCCAGTCCAGCCTGGTCTATCTACCTCCGCGGCAGTCAACCCGTATCCGTCAAGAGCCTGGAGGAACGGGAGAGCATCTTTGAATGATAATGGCAACGACGGGATTGAGGGAATGAACTCGGATGGGTCTTCCCTTTCGACACCGGGCTTCGAAGGGTATCCCGGAGTTGTCTATCCACTATTAACATTACACATAGGTGAGGGGCAGAAAGTTATATGGCTAACCGGATCTCCCGTCATTGTGGCTAAGAACATTACAGATCCACGTTGCACTGAAGATGGATTCCTTGCAGGGCCAGCGGGATATGCGGCATATCCGTTTGCCTCTGTGATGTCTCCATCATCTCCAGGGTCGGAGTATATGAGTACACCAATCATTCCCTGTTCTTGGGCATACTTGACTTTAAGGCCTCTGAAGGTTCCACCATATTTTGCGAGTGCAATTTTCCCTTTCAGATCAACCCCGAGGTCAACCAATCTCTGGTAATCCCCCTTTCCACCCATTCTGCCACTCTATTGTTTAGCAGCTTTCGAGAGCATATTATGAAATAAGAGAAGCACCCACCCAACATAAATATACTCCGCCTCTATCCTTCCACTCTTCGAATACCCATTGAAGGTCGGAACTCTATCCTCCGCACCTGTCGTCGGGTCCTCGGGAAGAACGTCCTCCTCCAGCCCCGCCACAAACTCTTCCTCACCATTGATAGTCAAGCTCAGCGAGTGAGAAAACGGGTAATTCAGATAAACCTCATACTCCACCAAATGCGACGGAATCCCGTACTCGATCCACTTATCCCGCGTCCACTCTGCCATGGATTTATTCGTCCCCGCGAGGTGCCTTCCATGAGTATAGTAGTATGACCATTGGGCAATGGTGGTATTGCTAATGGACTCGGTTATGATTGCTTCCTGCTCGGCCAACGTGAGGTCCGATCGCCCGAAGATGGGCCGGCCATCAGGAGGAGGGTTTATCTCCTTTGAGCAAGACTTGAACGGGTAGTCGTCATTTTGGTGACGGTGACGGCGAGGGCCGTGGATGCCATTGCCGCCGTTGTTGTCGTGTATTCTTGAGAGTTGAGTCGGGCTTTGTGGTTGGGAGTAGCTGTGGTGGGGGTGATGGGGGTGGTAGAGGTGGTTCACAGCGAGCCAGACGAAGTACCCTAGTAAGAGGAGCAGGATAGGGAGCTTTAGGGACCATTTCTCCATAGATAGCCTGCGCTTGAGAGGTTGCTTTGTCCCCGCGATATCTTCGACTGATACCCCTGTCAGCAAGAAGTGGTATTGCCTTGGCGGATATGGAAACAAATAGGGGCTCACGGCTCTCTTCATCACTCACGGCCACCAACTTGTGCTTCATTCCGGCTGTCATTATTTTAGCTACTCTCCACTTTTCAGGAAATCGATGGAAAAACAATTAAAAAAATACAAGAAAATCCACCACAGCTCCCTTAATAACCCAACAGTACCCCCTTCCTCCGCTAACCGTAAGCCCCCTCCTTTCTGTTTCTTCTCTCAAATGTACCGTATCTCATACGTCACCAGAATCGGCTCTGAGACTCCCTGCCCGCACCTCCGTCTCCGCCATCATAACGACCACCGGCTAGGTACCTAGCACCCTGGCCCCCTGCTTCCCAGGACGGCTTTACCCCCCCAAAACGATAGATAGATAAGTAAATAAAGTAAAGTAAAGTAAAAACCAGATGCAGTTCCGAGAGGAGATGCAGACTTGCTTTTTTTTACTTTACCAAGCAGCTGTAGTCAAGCTGAGAAAAAGGCGAAGGCTTTTTTGTTTGCGGGAGAAATAAAAAAAGGCTAAATAGCCAATAAAGAAAATAAAAAAGGGGCTGTGGGCGTTTTAGCGTTTGGGTTCGATCATTCTAGTTCTAACGGCGAGATAGAGCTCAAACTTGAGGGGTCGAAAGGGAGGAAATTTTAGAGATGATTCAATTTTTTGCCGACTGCTCCCCCCCTACCCTTTGAGCCCCGAGGATGAGCACGAGGTCTTCCTGTGGGTATTATCCGGCTTGATTTGTGGATACTATTGATCTTATGCCTTTCTGCCAAAAAGCACCCAAAAAATATCGGGGAGGGGAAGAAAAATGTACTCGAGTACTCGTGCAGCACATGCACTGGCATTCCTACTTGTATCGTACCCATGGGCGCCTTCAGCGAATCACGGGTAAACAAACTCTTCGGTGCAAGCAAACCCGCTAGATTTACTCAGCTGGGACGATAAAGCTAGGATTACAATCTTAGAACCCGGAAAGATCGACAATCGGATCGGCGAAACGGTTCGCATCCCGTATCCCGCATCCCCCTCCTGCCCCTCTTCATTGCCGGAGGGGGGAAGGACGGAAGACGGGGAGGTGTACTCGAGTACGAGAACGATCATAATCACTTGCGCATGCAGGGGCCTGCACAAGCGAAAGGTTTGCTGGCTGAGTTCGGGAGGTGGTAACCGGATTGATACACTGTTGCTTGGTTAGCGGATATCTAGGAACTCCCCTTTTCTCCGTCCGTGCTTGGCAACCTCGGATCGAGCTAAGCCCGAGAACTTGCAGTACAGGAGTCTTGATGTGTAGGTTCGATGATGTTAGATTAGGGCATGCCGTCTGGCTCGGCAGTGTACTATAGATATCATAGCAAGGCACAAGCAACGGAGGACCCAAGCCAACCCTACAAGTCTCGTGAACACAGCAACTGGGTAGGTCGTCTAATGATGGTATGTGATGGTGGGATTGTCTACAGATCAGGTCGTGGGAGGACCGCCTAGGGTAGCTTAGGTCCCGCATGGTATAGGACATGGATATACTGTACAATTAGCCTACCACCCGAGTATATTCTGTTCCTTCTGTGGTGCTGTATATCATAACTTGACTCGGCTGCTTTCTGTTTTATGCGCGGCCCATTCATAAGAGTAATTTAGCAAGCAGCGACTCATCTCCCCAGCAGGCGGATCAGCCGATGGCACGGCCCACATATGTGCGGTACGAACACACAAGAGAAGGCTTGGGATACGAGGCGTGTTTCCGTTCTGATCGCAGGATGTGGTAGTGGCGATTCTGGTCTCTCTTTGAACCTCAAACAGCCAACGATAAATAATGGACAAGAAAATAAGAGAGGAATTAGAGTGCAGAGTACGCGATTCTAAACAGAGCTTTAGCACCCTGCTAGGGTGAGCTGGGTGCGCTCGCCAACACAAGAGACATACGCACCCTGTAAGGCCTCCAATGATCTACCTTCTGTCAGAATTGACGGAAGCGGATAGCTGCCAGAGCCGATGGATAAAGACTGACTTGTGAGTTTCCGGAAAGGTAGAGTGTTGCGGTTGGCCATGGAAGCTTAGAGAATGTCTTTAGCGATTGCATTTGTTCCAGAGTTAGAATGGTTGACGGAGACGGTTCTATGATCATGTCTTTCCTTTATCATTATTATTACGGAAGTGCGCCGGCGAATAGAGGCACACATGGAGAGAAATTGGCGGGCGTGGGGAAGCGATGGAATCATCATGATTTCCTCATATCTCATATTTACTCATGTTTTGACTAGTTAGTTTTGATGAAGGGGGGGAACGAAGTTTCCGATCATACCGTATCATACCTTTCCTATAGTCCAGCCCAATTCTATTATAGCTCGAGCTTTCGACCGTTGCGCCGTTCACTAGTTATTGTCAGAGTTGGCGGTAGCGGATAGTTTCCAGAGATAAGGAAAACGGATAGGTAAGAGACAAGGAGTACTAATGGCGTCAGTGATTTCACTTGTTCCGGAGCTGAAAGTATTACTAGAAGGGTTTATGGTAATGTCTTTGCTTTATTATTACTACCGAAGTACGCAGGAAAATGGGGTCATACACGGAGAGAGATCGACAGGTGTGGGATGCGATGGAATGACTGAGCTGGTTTTATTGTTCTTATATTATAGACTTATGTTTGGTTAGTTTCGGCCGAATGAAGTTTCCGATTATATTGTACAGTACCTACCCAATAGTTTAGCTCTAGTCTGGTTCGAGCCTTGGACCGTTGCGCCATTAATCTCCTTAACCTCCAACAATTATCCCGACACTTTCGACCAGAGAAGGTACGAAGCCTATCGGTATGATACCTCTAGACCGAGCCAGTCGATCAAGCAGATAAAGTGGGGTAATATGTAACACAAAAGTGGACCGGGGCCACAAAGGGGGGTTGCCTGAGCTTGAAATTGTGCTCGGGGACTTACCTTGACCTAATATTCTCGTGCTACCCCAAGTTCCGTTGCAAACTCAACTGCCCTGAACCCCTTGATTAGTGGTCAAATGACTTGCACAAGGAAGCTACAGGTATGCAGACACCGTTGTAGAACTTGCAGATACGATATAGGCTCAGATTCTGTGAGGATTAGACTAGGAAAGATCGAAGCTCTTCGAATTGAATCATCTATCCTACCGAGCCCTGTTCCAATAGCCCCATTAAACAGCGGCGATAATTTGCCGAAAATAATCCGAACATCCTTGCAGAAATTATGAGCATAATCTTGGGGAGCCAGTAATCATGCATCACTGGCCAAATTTCCCCTTGCTTTCCTAACCTGCCTGCCTGTCTATCAGTGGCTTCATCACCAAAATCTCCTTACTCCAGCCTAACATATTACTCCCACCTCGTCTCTCACAATTTTCCCCTCTAAGCCCCTCTCTTGTATCCCGCTTTATAATTACTATCATCGAATACTGATGCTTGTCTATTTTTCCAACGACAAAGTATCAAGAGCCCGAAATGCCTATTTTCCAAAGAAGAAGCAGTCAAAAGAACAAGAAGAAAGACTATCATTGGCCAGTTCCTATGGTCTAATGGCATAGGAGCTGGTGGCCTAATTTGAAACAGGGACCATCATGAGCCCGAATCCGGGGGTAGTGGGGGGTAGTCGAGCATTAAACAATGCTCGGCGAACCACTTTTCTGCCGGGGGTAGGTTTAGGGTTTGTAATGCCCTGGGGTCAATTCTGGCCAAACGCTGCGGTGGGGGCTGCTGGCTAGTGTGGACCTACTCAGCGCCCTGGCAGCTCTTAACACAGTTTTCATGACTTGTGAGATATCCTGTTTAGAGAATTGAATCCGAATTTCAAGTCGGGTGTCACCTCTACAGGAAGGGGGTGGAGTCTCCGTTTTTGAATCGTCTGGCCTACAAAATCAGATCGCCAGTGCAATATAGAACAGAATACATTTTCTATCAGAAAATATTCATAAGTTAATGCTACTGTGGGAACAAATACTTATCCTACAGTACTGCCATGCGGATTTAGATCTCCCGCCAGAGGTCAATCCCACTTAATAACAACGATTTATCTAATCGTTCATCGATTATGATAATATGGCTGGTGGACAAAATTAACCGCGCACCAACGATCAATCGCAACGCAGCCCTCCACATTGTTGTCCAGAATGTATCGCGCTTGCTGGTATGTGGAATGATTCGTATTGCAGGAATGGTTACTGGCATTGTGGAATGGTGGAATGGTGGAATGTACAGCATGGTTGGGAGAAGGAATGACACTATGCGCTTGAGAATGAGAACTGGTATGAACAGTGGAATGGATGAAATCCTGGTGGCTTCGCTGGACTTGGATGTTTGTATATATAATTTGTATGTTGATGCGGAGGAGAATAGGCAAGCGAGGCAGAACGAACAAACACAATTCTATTTAAGGATTGACAGCTGATTTCACACATTACCGTGCACTCCCAACACCACCTGAAGACATTTCTCTAGATCAATTCCTACTACGTATTCCACTATAGATTTACATTTTTAATTTGGATTCATATATTTTTGGTTTCCATGATAGTGGGGTTGGTGGGGGAGTGCCGTCGCCGTGGCGGAAGTCTCCCTCGTTGCTTGGGGCGCGGTTAGTATTATAAGGCAATCGGGGTCGTTTAGTACAGATGTAGTATTAGTTGGTCCTGCTCAAATTTGAGAAGTTTGATATGGAAAATCTGAAGTCAAACCATTTGATTGGTTAAATTGGAATTATGTCAGAGCCTTAACAACTATACAAAGACCAAAACATACCAAAATTTCAGGTTCTCGAGCTATTATATTTCCACAGACATCTTGAAACTCAGCTTCGGATATTCTTCGAAAAGGTTTAGCATGTCTGAAGTATAATATATATTTATTTCAGTTTTTCGTCTGGAGTTTTGGGAGAGCTGTGGGCACATGAACTAGGTATGATGCTTGTACGATGTGTTGCAATGTACCTCGTATTTCTCCCATACAAAAACCCTTGTCATGGCAGGTACCCTGATGGAAAGGACATTCCACCCCTCACTACTCCAGGAGAATTGAAGGGGGAAATCCCACCCCTTTTTGTGTGGGTGCCACCATAGCAAATTACCTTTCGAATTGTTTCGATGATGTTTCCAACTATAGTAGTTGAGTTATGATAGCTCGGAAACCTGCAATTTTAGTATGTTTCGGCCCCTACCCAGTTACTAAACGACCCCAATTGAGGGGTAGAAACAAGTGCATCCACAGGAGAAAAATTATGAAGATTGATGGTTGGCTGGCGGTAAAAGGTCCCTTTGGGTTTAAAAGAATAATTACAGCCGGAATACCGGCACCAAGGGTTAGCAAGATAGATTTGGTTGAGAGCAAGACTGGATTTGGGTAGGCACCCGCACATTGATAAGTGTATAACATAGAAGTGCTATGAGTACAATGTTCCTAGTTTATGGTAACCCCGTTCAGGGCATTGCGGGTGACTACCGTATAGTCGGGCACCACGGGCAACACATATGGCCTAGTCTACTACATTCTGGTAAAAATGTGCCTGGCCCTATACTGTATGTTCATGTTTAAAGGCTAACGATCCCATATCCGGATAGAATCAGGCGGGGAGAGTTAATGTGGATCATATTAAGGAACAGGCTGCAGAAATAAGCGAAAAATACTCTCCGAAGGTCTGCCTGTCATTCCATGTCACCTCCTTTCCCTTGCCGACCAGATGGGGCCGCGCCGTTCCGGATCTTGGTCTAGGGCATAGGAGAATCCCCCTGCGGGCAGGCATGATATGCACTGGGGCCAGCGAGCGAGTAAAAAATAATGGCTATGGGGCACCGGTATACGACGAGCAGTTCCGGCCACTGTGTGCCGTCCACAGCATATCTCCAATTAAAACAAAACAAGTACTTTGTGTCCTCTTTGCCATCCCCGACCAGAGAGCCACATATAGATAGCATCGCCCAGGAGAGGATGGAACCTGCAACTCCGCTTGACAGCTCTTCCGAGTCAGAAGCTCACCTAATCCCCCAATAGTATCATAAATGTTCCTCGAGAGAGGCAATTATATTGGAACCAGATGCCTCCTAACACGTAAGCATTGACGAATATTTTATTTACCCCCATCTATCACTAGTGTCTATCAAGACGAAGTCCCCGCACCCCCTGATGATGATGACTGACCGCCGCCGCGAGTCTTCTTCCTTGCGGCCTCCTCTTGCTTCTCCTTTTCGATATCCCTGACATAACCCTCAATATCCTCGACAGTCATCATCTGTGCACGGGTTATTAGCATCACTCTAAAATGAGTGGGCAGGAAATAACAAACCTCCATCTCCTTCCCTGGCTCCATGATAGCAATTTCAATATTCTTGGCACCAGTTTGAACCACTTCCAGAAGTGACTTGACGGTGAGCTTTATGGTCTCCTCGCGATCCATATCCTCTTTATAATTCCTCTCCAAAAACTCTCTAACCGTCTTGCTGGACCGACCAATGGCATTTGCTTTCCTATTCCATAATACCATATTAACCCCGTATTCCACAGGAAACCCGCGAGTTATAAAAAAACTTACCACGCGGAATAAATGCCCGACGGCTCGGTCTGATAGAGTCTCGGAACTTTATCATTAGGATCAAACCCAATGATAAGCGTACTGATGCCAAACGGCCTAACACCACCACTCTGTGTGTATCTTTGCTGGACACCGGCAACGTATTTTGTGATATACTCGATAGTGACAGGGTCCTCCACGGTCAGACGGTGAGATTGCGCCTCTAGTCTTGCTTTGTCGACGAGGATACGGGCATCAGCGTTTAATCCGGCGAAAGCAAGGCAAACATGGTTGTCCACGAGGCCGATTTTGCTTGGGGTGATGCGTGTATCTTGAAGTTTCATAGCAGAGCGTTTCTCGCAGCCAAGAACAACGATGGAGGTTCCTTTAACACCAACGGCGCAGGTTCCTTAATAAGTTTAGTATATTTTAGAATAGATATTTTTGCATAGATAGATGTAGGGGGAGGGGCATAAGTACCTCTCTTGACGGCTTCTAAAGCATATTCTACTTGGAATACATGGCCGTCGGGACTATTGTGAATTAGTCGTTGACGAGATAATCAGTAGATGGGAATCGGTGGAGGAGTATGATGGATACCTGAAAACTGTAGGGCAGGTCAGTATCAGCTTTCCATCGGCTCAGTGTTTCACTTAAGACAAACTCACCACTCAAGGCTCTATCATAAGAGCCGGCCATCTTTGATAAATTAGCGGGGTATAGAAACTCGAGGTGATGATGTAGTGGAGCTGGTGAAGATAGAAACGTAATGTTGGAAGCTTCCACAGATGCTAGAGTCCTAGTGGTGCTCGTTGGTGGGGGTCTAGGTTTCCACGCAGCCGGGAGTGACAAAAATACAATAACCATTGTTTCCCCCACCTCTTGGCGTTTGAGGCTTAGAAATTCTAACAAAACCTGATGAACGGGTAACCCCTAACCCTGAAGATCGTTTAATGGTTAAGTGATTTGGTTTTTAAACTGCTTGCAATTTCCCATCTGTGAAGGTTGTCCCACGCTTGCATAGCACTAAGACCCCGAAGGAATTGAAATAGGGCTTAAAAACAGCCAAACTCATAACTTTTTGCAGCCAGGATAACTCAATTCTCGATAAGTTAAAGGGGGCACAAAGTCTCTAAACAAAGCTTCAGAGCCCTCAACTAGTAAAAGGGCTAAGCTAAGTATGCGGCCACTGTATGATATTCTCGGAAAATGTGGTATTGGTAATGGGAGGTCTAGGCAAACCCGCTCGATGCCCTGTTCGAGTGTCTTGCCCTTCCCTCCTCCTCAGCCTCGTTGAAAAAACCCTGCCCCTCTGCAGATCCTTCCACTATATCATAACCACCACCCCTCCTTCCATGATTCTAGGAGAAACATCCAGGATTCCACAATGACCCCCGCACGGCTAATCACTCGCGCAATTCGTCGTCCTTGCACGATGATACCTCCCCCCCAGCGGTCAGCACTACTTCGGTTGGGCAGGCAGAGGTTCAACACTACAGAATCTCATGAGCGGCCTGCGACGGCCGCTACAGCTTCTAGCAGTCAAAAGAAAGAAGTCCGATTAACTGCGGAGTCGTAAATCCCCATGCCCCCCTTCCCGGTTCTGGCTAACACAATTTCAGACATCCAAACATCAAGCGTGACAGCCGGTTCGCAAAACTCACCCCCGAAGATGTCGCCCACTTCTGTTCAATCTGCCCAGTTCTTTCTGCCGAATCGGACGACATTGCGGCCTTTAATACCGACTGGATGCGCAAGTATCGTGGCCAAACGAGATTAGTCCTAAAACCAAAGTCTACCGCCGATGTTTCCAAAATCCTCAAGCACTGCAATTCCCGCTCTCTGGCTGTGGTCCCTCAAGGCGGTAACACGGGATTGGTGGGGGGATCGGTACCGGTTTACGACGAGATCGTTATTTCCATGAACTCTATGAATAACATCCGCTCTTTCGACCCGGTTTCGGGGATCCTATCTTGCGATGCTGGTGTTGTTTTGGAAACGGCGGATAATTACCTTGCTGATCAGGGCCATATCTTTCCGTTAGACCTTGGCGCTAAGGGGTCTTGCCATGTTGGGGGAAATGTTGCCACCAACGCTGGTGGCCTGAGGTTATTGAGATACGGAAGTTTACACGGAACAGTTCTTGGTGTCGAAGCAGTCCTCCCTGATGGAACAATTCTGAACGATCTATCTACCCTCCGGAAGAACAACACTGGATACGACCTCAAGCAGTTGTTCATCGGTTCCGAAGGCACCATTGGGATTATTACCGCAGTATCGATAATATGCCCTCCGAGACCTAGTGCGCAGAATGTGGCCTTCTTCGGTGTAAATACCTTCGAAAAAGTGCAGGAAACATTCATCCGTGCCAAAAGAGAGTTGGGCGAAATTCTCTCAGCTTTCGAACTCATGGACGACGCAAGCCAACGATGCGTTGCGCAGGTCACTGGAAAAAAGAGACCTCTAGAAGGCGAGGAGACCAAATTCTATGTCCTCGTAGAAACCAGTGGAAGCAATAAAGAGCACGACGACGAGAAACTAGAAAAATATCTTATGGCCCTAATTGAAGACGAGACCATCGTTGATGGGGTCCTAGCACAAGACGAGACACAAGCACGCAACCTGTGGTCATGGAGAGAAGGTATCCCGGAGGCCTGCGGTCACTGGGGTGGAACATACAAGTACGACGTTTCAATCCCGCTAAAGGAGCTCTACTCACTTGTGGAGGATGTCAAGGCGAGGTTCATTGAGCACGGGTTGCTAGGAGAGGATAAGATCGTAGTCGATGTTGTCGGATTCGGCCACATGGGAGACGGTAATCTTCACTTGAACGTACTCGTGAGATCATACGATCGGTGCGTCGTGGAAGTGCTTGAGCCATTTGTCTACGAGTGGATCCAGAAGAGGAGGGGCAGTATCAGTGCTGAGCATGGGCTTGGTGTTGCGAAGAGGGAATATGTGCAGTACACCAGAGGCGAGACCGAGCTGAGTATCATGAGGAGCCTAAAGAGCCATTTCGACCCGGTGACTAGTCCCTCACCCCTACAAAGACACCATATCGCTAACGTCTGAGCAGAAAGGAATCATGAACCCGTACAAATACATCAAAACTTAAAGCTAGAATCCTAATTTTTATTTTTGTTTATTTTTCCCCTTTTTGATCAAGCACACGCCTCTTACGGCGCTTGGGCTAGTATGATACCGTACGTCAGGAGTCTCCAAAAGCCATATCCGAGTGACATCCTGTGACCGCGGCGGAGAAATGTCCAAAAGCGCAAATGCATCTCCCATATCCCGAAAAAATAATTTCGGGGCCCCCACCCATAAGGAGGGATACGGTACAGTATCATAAAGGGGTTACTTGGACTCAGGCACAGGCACACACTTTACCAAATCGCCGAATGATACCCAACTCTAATAATAGAACAGGGCTCGCCAAGTGAGTTGCATTGTATCATAGAATTTTAAGCATCGACGCGCCTGTCTTCGCCTTCGCCATCAGGCGGGCAACCTTCCAATTCTCGTCAAGGGCTGTGGCCTGTCTATGATGAGGTTAAGTTGACCCCCGTTTACCGTGCCTGTATGCGCCGGTACGATAACCTGGAAACCAGATCATCATAGGGCATAGTATCAGAGTGTAAGCTGCGGCACGGGCGCCGTACTCGGTAAGTATTCCAGGGATTGCAAGAGGATCTGCAGCGGGAGTAAACCTTCCAGATGGGGGGAGCTCTCTCTTGTATAATCCTGTATTATACTTTATTTCTATCTCAACCCTAAGTTACTTTGGGTTTTGCCTTGCGATAGGATATACGGTCGGTGGGGCAAGAGGGTTTGATGGAATAATGATGATACAGCGGGGATTTGCCGGCGTTTACAGTGTTCTACGGTGGGCGAGTGAATAAAGGAGAACGGTTTACTGAGCGGCCTTTGGCTACAGTAGGTGCGCTATACGTACCGGCGTTTCATGTTATCACAATATCACAACTTGATAATTCTACTGGTCTGTGGTGGAGATGGCTGCAAGGCTACGGTATTGGACCCGTACCTGCCTCCCATCTTTACCTCAACCGACATACAGCACAGTAGCCAAATCTTTGAGGGCACACTAAACGATCTGTGTTTTGTTATATGATACCGGTATTTTTTTACTTCCTTCTCCCTAATTTAAAATGGTTGCTCTAACGGCGGAAACAACAGAGCCTCTAGCCCCATGATAAAAAAAGTAAAGTAGCTCTAGGAAAAAACAAAAAAAACCCTTGGTCATTGCATTGCACATCATTCCCGCTCTAGCCACTCTGCCAACACGAATCCATTGCCCGATTGCTTCTTCTCCTCAACAACCCATCTGCACAACAACAACAACAACGGCTTCTTCCTCTTCTCGAACTCATCTCAAATTACTCCTTTTCCATATACCTACGGAGAAGCTCATCAACATTCGATTTTACCTTGTTCAGCCGCTCAACTTCGGATTGTCAGTTTTTGTTTGCTCCTGGCTAATCTGGTGCTCTCTCCTCGGCTGAGCCCTTGGATTCTTGGGTCTCTGATCTGTAGCTCGAATTCGTACCTTCGCGATGGCTGAAAATATGACAGAAGATACTCCTCCTGTGAGCTATCCTCCAAGCTCTTTCTACCAATAGTGTTTGTCTTATTATTTACCGGCCAACTGATTCTTACTGCGTAGGCCTCTGTTTCTTCGTTGCGTTCGAGGTTTGAGAGGATGACGGCTTCAAAGCCAAAACCACCTGTACCTTCGCCGCCTGGATCCGAGACGGTGCAAATACCTCTTCGACCTGCCCACACTGGATCCGATCCCTTTCTGGAACGTAATTCCAACGGAGGCGGCAGCTACCATGTTCGCGCCTCGCTGGATATCCCGCGGGAGTCATTTGGGGCTGCGGCGACAGTGGGTAGAGGTGGGATGTCGAAGCCAACAAACAGCAATGGTTACTTGAACGCACACACACTTCCTCGAGGATACACCCAGTCTTCACGGCAGAGACCACTTTCAGTTCATAGCACATTTCAGTCTACGCCCACACATTCGCCTCCAGGATTTCGATTTGATTCCCCAAAGACCTCTCCCAGCCCGCTAAATTTAGATGCAAGAGGACCCTCACCCGAGCGGCCATCCGATTCCACAAAGACTACACCAACGGCATCACCTCATTCCAGGTCATTTAGGGTTTCTAGTCGCTCTAATTCTCGGTCAAGTTCTCCGTCACCGAAAACTGAGTATCGTGCACCGCCCCCACTTCCGGTATCCTCACGCCCTGCACGGCATGGACAACCTCCTCCGCCGCCGATCGCCCCGCCATCTGGAGGCATTAGTGGAGACCGGAGAGCGAGTATACCGAACAATGTAGTTTTCCGCCGGCCTCCGCCCAGCCCAGCACAACAGGGATCTCAGAGTTACAATGAACCGGAAAAGCGGATTCAACCCGAACACGCCGCTCCCCCGGTCCCGACAAGGCCAACAAAACCGAGGATACCCAGCAAACCGTCGATACCGACAAAGGCAGATCGCACAGGCCCAAATTCGGGCCTAGCCCCTGCGGCTTCTTCGGAGGAGCATGTTTCACCGTTTAGTACGCCGCCCTCAAGTGCCAATAACTCCCCTAGCCGGTCTGATAATGAATCGGGAAAACAACCAAGGGTTCTGCCTAACCAAGCGGCAGGAATGCTCAACTACCTCCCCCCCCCGCCATTACACTATTCCACCGCGGAAAGGGCGAGGGAGCGGAATGGGGCTGGAGTGGATACTAGGATTCTCCCGGGAAAAGCGCCCATACCACCTCCACCAAGGATTTCCAGGGAGGAAATTAGACCAAGGATGAAGTTTGAGGATTCGGTCCGGGGCCAGCGGACCTCACTAGATGACGCTGGCCTGAGGCCTGACCTTCCTCCAAGGCCCCCAGGTGGAATCATTGGCGGAATTAGAGCTAGGGTCCCAAGCTTAAGAGGGCGAAGTTATTCCCCCCCCCGGGTATCATCGGAGCTTGGGCCCGCGCCTGAGCCGCCTACTCCTCCATTTCTCCCACCCCCTAGGCGAGGGTTCTCTTCGATCCAAGCCGGGGCTTCGGGCGCCCCGGACACGGCCCCCTCCTCCAGCCGGATATTCTCTAACACCTCAATCACGACTAACTCTACAGTACATAGTAATGGCGCTGAGGATTCTTATGGTGGCTATGGCCCCGATGATTCTGATGAGGCATTGTCGGACGAGAACCAGTCAGCGTTGAGCGAATATCCGGATTCGTCCCAGGCCAACCGGCGTCACCCTGTTTTCAAGAGCGGAATTCGGGATATAAACTGTAGAACGTATGTCAAGTACTTTGCCGTTTGTGGAAAGTACGTTTGCACAACAAATAATGCTACCAACGTCTGGAATATAGACACAGGCCAGTGCATAATGTCAATTAATCACGGGGAAAGCACAAAGGTAACGGCGATTGCATTCAAGCCCTCGGTAAACGTTGAAAATGAGGGGAAGCAACTCTGGGTTGGCACTTCACATGGTGAATTGATGGAGGTCGATATCCCTTCGCAAAAGATCACAAACACCAGGGCTAGCGCGCATATGAAGAAGGAGGTTGTTCAGATTCACCGCTGTGGCTATGAGCTATGGACGTTGGATGATGGCGGAAAGCTCCAGGTTTGGGCGCCGGATGTCAATGGAGTGCCAAACCTTAAAAACTCCCCAACTACATTTAGGATTCCGAATAAACACACATATTCACTTGTCGTTGATGGAATGTTATGGATAGGCGCTGGAAAGAATGTCCACGTCTACCAGCCCAGTTCAGACTCCCGCATACAATTCAATATCATATCGAGACCCTTAACGCCTAACAAGCCAACCACCGAGATTACATGCGGTGCCGTGGTAAATAGTGAACCTGACAAGGTTTATTTTGGGCACTCCGACGGAAAGGTATCAGTGTACTCTAGATCAAAGTTTACGTGTCTCGATGTGGTCAATGTGTCGTTATACAACATCAATTCCATGAGCGGCGTGGGGGACTATCTATGGGCCGGTTTCAAAACTGGTATGATATACGTTTACGATGTTCGAACCAAGCCATGGACGGTACTCAAGGATTGGCAGTCCTCGAACGGTCCAGTAGTCCAAGTGGTCGCCGATCGAACAAGCATATGGAAGGTTGGGCGGTTGCAGGTTTTATCTTTGGGAGTTGATAACGTCGTTCGGATCTGGGACGGGATGTTGGAGGACGATTGGCTTGAGAAGGAGATGCAACAACATGATGTTGAGTTTTGTAGTTTCCGCGAGATCAAGGCTCTCATTTGCACATGGAACGCCGGAGCGAGCAAGCCACAAGACTTGCTGACTCGAGTGGATGACAAGGTGTTTTTGGAGAGTGTCTTGAGGAGCGTCGATAGTCCGGATATCATTGTATTTGGGTTCCAGGAATTAGTTGATTTGGAGGACAAGAAGATTACTGCGAGTAAGCTGCCTGTGGTTGCCCCTCTTCTTTGGTTTTGATACTAACATTTGACCCAGAGTCTCTATTGAAAGGTGGTAAAAGTAAGAAAAAGAAGGCGGCAGACCAGCAGGAGCACATGTCTCATCAGTATCGACTTTGGCAACAACAGCTTACCAAGTCGATTGAGACCCATATGCCTCGGGATCAACCATATGTTCTTTTGCATGTGGCGAATTTGGTTGGCCTTTTTACTTGTATCTTTGTGAAGACGTCCGAACGACATAGTATTCGCAATGTATGTGCATCGACCGTCAAGCGTGGTCTTGGTGGCCTACATGGTAACAAGGGTGCGCTTGTGGTACGATTCCTGTTGGATGATAGTTCTCTCTGCTTCATCAACTGTCATCTTGCAGCGGGCCAGTCCCATACCATCTCCCGCAACAACGACATCGCAGCAATCCTCGAATCCACCGCTCTTCCAGCGGAACCCTCCGCCGAAGCCCGTACAGATATGTTCGTTGGTGGTGGCGACGGTAGCATGATCCTCGACCACGAAATCTGCATCCTTAACGGCGATCTCAACTACCGCATAGACATGCACCGAGATTCGGTAATCTCCCGAGAAAGGCAAGGCGATCTACCCGCGCTCCTGGAGCGCGATCAACTCCTTATGGAACGACGTCGAAATCCTGGCTTCCGTCTCCGTGCGTTCCAAGAATACCAAATTACCTTCTCACCTACTTACAAATACGACGTGGGCACCAACACTTATGATACCTCGGACAAGAAGCGATCACCAGCTTGGTGCGATCGAGTCCTGTACCGTGGCCTAGGAAGAATCAAGCAGACAGCGTATCGGCGCTGGGAAGTCCGTGCTAGTGATCATAGACCTGTAAGCGCTAGCTTCCTCATCCGTTTGAAGACAGTGGACCACGAGCTCCGCGGACACGTGTGGGAGCAGTGCAAACGTCGATACGCGGATGTCCGGGAGCGGGAAGTGTGGGAGGCTAAGATGGATTTTCTGGTCAACGTTTGTGGGTACGGGATGGAAGAGGCGCGTCGGTCATTGGGGAAGAAGGAGGAGGTAGTGGAGGCTGTGAGAAGCCTTCAAAAGAGCGGGAGGTAGTCGCTAGAATAATTGGCCCTCCTTGCTCTTCATTCATCCATTGATTCTCTCGCTTAGCTTTTTCTTTTCTTTTTTCTTTTCTTTCATGGGAATGTAGATGGGTATACACGTTTTATTCTTGCTGTGTCGTGTCGAGTTGCGTACGGTAACCTTTTGTGAAATCAGACCGGGATGATGTAGCGGAGAGATGACAGAGGAAAAAGAGGGGGGGGGAGTAAAGGGCCAATGCAATGGAAGGGAATGGAACGAGAAGTGGGGGAGTTAGGGTTTTCTTTCGTTCATACTTTTTCTTCTTCTATGTACAGTAACCGGAATTCGCGGGTGTATGGATTACACTGATCTGATAACTTTTTAATGTAGGGATAGATGAAGCGGTGGAGTACCGTGGTTTAATGATATTGTTTTGATATGGTTGTACTGATGGTACAGTAGTTGGCGGCGCGCTGCGAGGAGGGGGGTCTACACCCGTATGCTGGTACGGGTTTGGAGGCTTCTCAGGATCTCTTTACCCATTTCACAGCGCTTGGATGAGTGCTCTGGCGTGTTTGGCGGGGGCCTGGGCTGAGAATGGTATTTAGTTTCGAGGTGTGGATGGAGCGTCCGCCAGGCAAGATGTGCTTGGTTTGGGGATACTCTTGTGTCTAGAATGAGTTTGGGTATTTCCAGTGTGCTATTTTTTGATCTTTGGAGTTTCTCTTGGAAATAGGTGCTTGGGGGTTTTTATTATTCATAGCAGGCGCAAAACCGCCACACCTCCCATCAACCAATCCAATTCCTGAGCGACCACACAAGCCAAGCTCCCACCACCCGCGCCACGAGCCGATGCTTATTTCAACAACACCTCCAAAAGGATTGCACTGGTGACACACTCCTTTGCTCACTCATTATATCCAAATTACGGTATCAACCACGAACCACCACCACCGCCTTGACTACACAATGTGGTACGCCACCTTCCCCTCCCTCCCTCCCTCCCTCCCTCCCTCCCTTCCTCTGGGCTAAGCTAACCCTGCCCTACTCTACCTACTACCCCCCCCAAACAGCAAGCACATCCTAAACGCACAAGTCTCCCTCCGCTCCCCCTGCTGCAAGAAATGGTACGACTGCATAACCTGCCACGCCGAGTCGGAAACGCACCCCCTCCTGCAGCGCTTCGAGGTGGTGTTCGCGTGCAAGAAGTGCAAGAAGTGCTTCCGCAAGGACACGCAGGAGTGGGACGAGAGCGACGAGTACTGCCCGCACTGCGACAACCATTTCGTCATCGAGGCGAAGGTGCCGAGGGCGCTTGTGGAGTTTGAGGGGGAGGATGTTCGGAGGGATGCTAGGATGGTTAAGGATGAGAGGGTTGGGAAGAAGGAGGGTGGCGTGGAAGGGTGGGATGTGGCGGAGGGGGCGGATCGGTTGGGGTGATTGTGGGAGGGGTGGTGGTGCTAGTGAGGTATGTGGATAGTGCGGGGCGGTAATGATAGAGGGGGTTGTGTGGAGTTGTGTAGGGATTTGTGGCTGGATGGTTGTGGGGTCTGTGCTTTGGCATGATGTGCCTGGTGAAACGATATGGAATAATAAGATACCATAGTTGGACTGCCATCCGAACCTTAATCCAGAAGCCTTCTATCCTCCCACTTAGTAGAACCATATCCCCCTCCTTCCTCCATTTCCCACTCCTTTTTATCTTCCCACGCCTCCCCACCACTCGTGCGAGCTCCTCACGCCACTACCGCTACAAGCACCCATCTCCTACACGGGGAAACCTGCACAGCATGGCGGTTTTCACCAGGAGGGTGTTGTCGAGGTATGATGCGTGGTTGGGAAGCTGAGGGAGATTTGCCACAATTTCTAGTTGGGATCATCCTTACTAGATCTGTGGGGGGAGCTGTTCTTCTAGAATTTACGGGGTTTCGGTTCAATGGACAATGTAAAGATAATGTCTGTTGAAATTTTCGGTATATTTGCTATGTATATTTCACGACACTACCGTGTATTCTTTTACTTAGTTTGTGTTTCGGCTCTACCTGTACACTGCTTAGATTACTAGAGCTAAGATAGTAGTATATATAATGGAATTTATTACTTATTTCCGGATAATATCAGGGGGTTTATTATGTGCTTTTGTTAGGTATTTAGGATTGCATAGTTGTTTATATATCTGTTGTGTGCCATTCTTGGTTATGATATTTCTAATAATCACCACATATTCTTATAGATTTACACAGATTATTTGGGATTTAGTTGGCAGGATTTCAGGGTCAAATGGGTTTACACTTATGTTTCTTACCTTGGTTTTCCAATATTTCTCTTGCATATATGGATACACACTTTTCTATAAATAAGAAACAACTGCCCGCCTCACTTAGAGGGATTAAGAATGAGAACTTCCATCAATCTGCTCGCCTACAATATCTCATCACTAAACATGTCTTCACAATACCTCTCGCACCTAGACAGTAATATTTAGATAGAATAGGGAGTGCCTTTGGTATTTATATTATTAAACAATATCTGGTTTGGTAGCTTATCTAAAGTGCTAGTGTTAATAGTTTATATAGTGAGAGGGAAGTCTACTAGAACAAAAACAGTAAGAGGGTATTTGGCAACTTGAAACGGGTGTGTTCAAATAATCATTATTTGAAAATATGTTTTACAGATTTGATTTAAATGAGATTTTGAATAGATCAATCACAATATAACCATTCTAAAGATAGGTAGCTACAATGGACTAGATTCCTGCCAATATGATATACCAGGAGATAACTAGAGTGAGTCTAGGCTGGTATACTAAGTATAATACTAATTGATATGAGATGGTACAAGTGTCTATAAAGTAACCTGGTGACATGAGGGTGGACAGGGTAATCTTTGGAGACTAAGTTTGCACAAAGTCAAGTAAACATGGTAGATGTTGCACTGGTCATATCAGCAAAAAGAATACCTTGAGTTCTGTCTCTCCCTGCTCACCTTGTACACCAGACGTTCCAGGCCCTTATAACGTAAACTCCTGTTCTGGGTGCCTCCGCCCGGGCTCATTCTGTCTGGAAGTGAAAGGGCCACATCCAATGTCTGCACACACTGACTTGCACGTCCGGACTCATAGGACGTAGCCTGTTTGAGTCCTGACGTATTTGACCCCCTCTAGTGCAGCCACCCCCCTGATACTCTACCCCCAGTGCCTAGCCTCTTTCATCCCTTCGCTCCCAATGCACCCGTTCTCATGCTGCCCTTTTGCGGACATCTTGCGGCCGCGACATCTCTCCACCCGGCCTCCCGCCCCGATACGCCAGCCCGCCAGCTTGCTTCCCATGATACTCTCACTCCTTTAACCCCTTAGTAGCCACTCCCTGAATTCATTTCTCATCTGGAACCCCACCAACATCACCTCCGTTTCTTCCCCACTCCCAGATTCCCTCAGTCTTCTTGCGTATGCGGCAGACATTTTTCCGTCATTACCACTTTCGTCCTGATTCCTCCCAACACGTTCTACCCCTCCTCCTCCACTATTCTGCTCTACTCCGTCTTCTCCCATATCCGGCAGACGTCTCCCCTCTCTTGTCCTGTCGTGCGGCACTCTCCTCAGCTCTCCACATCCTATCTCATCTAGTCCATGCCTCTCACCGCCTCCCTGGTCTCTTCCAGTCTGCTTGTGGGCTACCACTGTCTTCCCCAGCTTCTAACAGCCCCCCAGACTGATTCCCGTGCCTGTCAACCTACAGCTGCCCACTAGACGACTTACCCAAGCCTGCCTAGTTTATTACCATCTGCCTGACACATTCCCATACCTTTTGAATCTACAATTGCCTGCTAGATGCCGGGTCATCTCTGTGCAGCTTATAACCATCTGCGCAATTTATTCTCATGCCTTTCCTGCAGACCGATCCGCACACTACTATTGTTTGACCATTCCTGACCATTTTAGCACACGTAATTTTATTTTATATTATTACATATATATACACGATTAGCCAGTGGTGATAAAACCATTCTTCCTATCCTCTTGATCGGTTTTCTTCAACATGTAATTCCGCCTCCCTGGGGTCTTGGAACTGTGCTGCACCAACCAGTGCTCCCGGATTCAGCCCAGGTTCTCTCGGCGGCTCATGCCAACCGTTTCCTTCTCCTCTATCTATGAGGCTGCTAGCGGCCTCCAATTCATCCAGCTCTGTACTACTACCAAAGTCCTGCCTCGATACATCCTCATCATTGTCATATCCCGCCGTCCTTGTGACCCGCTTTTCCCGCTCCTTCGCGATTTTGGCCTCCAATGTCGTCCTTATCCACTGGCTTATTCGATGTTACCAAACTCTTCCCGTTTTGCCCCATGATGGTGTCTTACGTTCCAAAGGGCTATCTATCCGTTAGCTGACATTTCATCCAACTCGAGTACTTGCTGTTTTCAAAAGTGTCTGGATGCCCATGCGGTCGGTGTATCTGGACACCTTCGAAACCTGCCAGTACATATTGTTTTTCTTATCCCCAGAAGTGGCCATTGTGAAAGCCACATTATCGATACAGATGCCCGTCCGCCAACATCGCACTGAATGACATAATATGGCGGCTGTCAGATAGATAAACGGACCATCAATCTTATATAAGAAACCCTCATCCGTTATGCCTTTCCTTTTCGGGCCAGAGTAATATTAAGCAAATATCAAGCCCAGAATCTGGGGTGCCAGGAATCTAAGAGAAATTGGCTGTCCGCCAGATTAGATTGATTTAGTCTTACTCCGATTAGAAACAATCCCGACCAATCTTAAAAACATACCTCATAGCTGCCTGGCGCACAAATGAAACTATCCTCCTCCAGTAGGTATTCCACTCTTCATGCCCAGGCTGTAGGATCCTCAATATTGAACTTATAGAGATCTGTTATAGGGTTCTTTTGCTGTATGCTGATACTGAGAGCTGCATCGGCTCTGCTTTCCCCGGATCTCAAATCAGTAACCAGGGCCCACTCCATTTAGTCTAGAATAGCATGTCGGTTATCGAATAAGAGTAACCTGCCTTGTCATTTGAGGGCGGTGTAGCATCAGCAAAGTTGGGAAAGCCTAATTTGGTTCGGGCATCTCTCCAACAAGGGCGGACTTCTTCGGTCTGTTGAGTGTAGTAGGGTACGGGCAACCACCCTAGTAGTGTTGTGGAGAAGATAGGACGGCGTTGAGGGTAAACCACTAGTTGCGCACACATGTTTGTTAGTCCTATTTAGTTAGCAGCGGTGCGTATCTGAGAATAGAACAAGTTCTCTCACATCCACCACGTCCACCCATCCAACAGGTTATGAGCCTTTGCGTTCCACGCAGCTTAAGCCAAGGAGAAAAATCGTCCATTCGATAGGCGGCTATCTACGC
>Ga0307513_10001108_pt1 | contig 38970 bp, 40 predicted proteins | sample 15_EM_MG_FD_202174 | JGI IMG/M metagenome (GOLD analysis project Ga0307513, IMG submission 202174) | Populus trichocarpa ectomycorrhiza microbial communities from riparian zone in the Pacific Northwest, United States - 15_EM | ecosystem: Host-associated > Plants > Roots > Unclassified | place...
ACTGGCCGACATGCTGGACCGGCCCAACCCGGAGGAGGCAGTGATGGGCAACGTGGTGTTCGACACCTGCGTCTACCACCAGCCCGGGATCAACCTGCTTTTCGACGTCATCGCCATCGACAACCTGCTGTTCGGCTCGGAGATGGTCGGCGCCGTGCGCGGCATCGATCCGCGAACCCGGCACTACTTTGACGACACCCGCCGGTATGTCGAGGCGCTCAACCTCACGCCGGACGACCGCGCCAAGGTCTTCGAGCTCAACGCCCGCCGGGTATACCCGCGGCTGGATGCCGCCCTGCCCCGCGCCTGATCACCGCGCGGTTGGGGGCGCGGGCTGGGGGTCGCGGGCCAACTCGGCGAGTAGAGCGAGGCTGGCGGCGGCGACCCGGGCCGGGACGTCCAGATCGGTCAGTAGCTCCACGGCAGCGGCCATCTCGTGGGATCGGCGACGCGCGTGCCGGTACGACCCTTCCACCAGCCGGTCGACCGTGGCGGCGTCAAACCCCTCCAGCTCCGCGGCGATGTTCTGGCGCAACCAGTCCTGCAGACCGGCCGCCTCGGCCGCGGTCAGCGCCTCCACCACGGCTGCGGCCAGGCCTTTGTAGAAGACGCTGCGCAGCAGCTTTCGGGTGGCGGCCTCGCCGGGCGGCCCGGCCAGGACCTGCACCGACGCCCCGAGCGGTGTCATCAGCTCGGCGTAGCGCTGGGCCGCCTCGCCACTGACCAGCATCGGCGTTCTGATCCCCTTGCCGGGAACCGGCGACATCAGCGACACGTCGGCGAAGGCCACGTCCGATGACCTCTCGGCGAGCTGCTGGGCCAGCTCCAGCTTGAGGGATGCCGATCCAGTGTTGAGGTCGGCCCAGACTGAGCCGGGCCGCAGCCCCGGCGCGGCGTGCCGCAGCGCCACCGGCGCATCCTGAGCGCTGTTGACGCTGAGCACCAGGTCGGCTCCGAACACGGCTTCGGCCTCGTCACCGCAGGCAACCGTGCCGGTCAGCGCGGGCTCACGCGGGTCGTAGGCGCGCACGATCGCGCCCGCAGCCAGCAGGTCCACGGTGATGGCCGAGCCCGCCTCGCCCTGTCCGAGCACGGCCACGCAGGTGCTCATCGGGCTCATCGCAGCGCCGGCTCGTGCTCCGCCGTCTCCTTGAGGGCCTGGACCACGCTGGAAAGGTGGGCGCGCATCGCCTGCTCGGCCGCGTCCGGGTCGCGGGCGAGGATGGCCTCGATGATCCGCTCGTGCTGCGGCAACGACACGGCCGGCCGGCCCGGCAGCAGCGAGAGCCGAAACTGGTGCCGGACCACCTGGGCGCCCAGCCGCTCGATCACGTTCGCCGACGTGGCGTGCCGGGAGATCTCCCGAATCCGGCGATGCAGACGGGCATTCAGGTCTGAATAGGCCAGCAGCTCGGAACGCGAGCAGGCCTCCCGCATCGCCTTGCCGATCGACCCGAGCTCCTCGATCTCCTCGGCCGAGCATCGCTCGGCGGCCTTGCGCGCCACCAGGCCTTCCAGCACCATCCGGGCCTCGGTGATCTCAATCGCCTCCGCCAGGGTGACGGCCCGGACCCGGGCGCCCTTGTTCCGCTGCATCTCGACCAGCCCATCGGTGGCGAGCTCCTGCAAGGCGCTGCGGACGGCTCCGCGGCTGGCTCCGAACCGGTCCGAGAGATCGGCTTCCACCAGGCGCTGATCGGGCGCGAAGTCTCCCCGCAGCATGGCGGCTCGGATGCGTTCCGCCACGGAGGCCGTAGCCGCGTCCGCTCTGCTCACGTATGTCACCTTTCCCCGTCTCGCCGACCAGCGCCCAACTCAGGCAGTGGACCTATTGTTGACGATTATGTCGACGGAACCACCATCGACACCCACGATCCACCCACCAGCCAGGCCGAACCTAGCTCAGAAGGCCCGCCGTGGCGTTCGTCGGTCGAGGTCGAGGTCGAGCACGAGCAGCGCCAGGTTGGCGGCGAGGGTGGCACCGACGATCGTGGTCAGTACGCTCGCCAGCCCAGCCCCCGCGCCGAAGCCGAGCCAGGCTCCGAGCAGCGCCCCAACCAGTGCCACAGCGAGACCCTGATGCCGGATCGTTGATGACCAGTCACGGTGGACCCAGGCCCAGTAGATCCCGAGGCCGATGGGGATCCCCATCGACGGCACGGCCAGCAGCCGGCTGCCGATGAACATGGCGGGCCACGCACTCCATACGATCAGCACGGCGAGGAACCAGCCGCCGAGGCCCAGGATCAGCGGGGTCAAGGTGCGCAGCCAGACGCTGGTCCTAGGCCCGACGCTGCCCCGGCGGCGCACCCGCCGAATCATCAAGCCGAGGACGGCCAGCGCGATCACGGCGCCGCCGACCAGGATGCCGATCATGACCTTGGCGATGGTGGCCATCGTGGGCTTGCCCACCTCGAAGTCGACCTTCTGCGGTGTGTACTGGGAATCGTCCACCACGCCGCGGTCGTAGAAGCTGCTCAGCAACTGCCGGCCGGCCTGCGCTTGGTAGTCCCAGAAGTCGCCGGTGTGCCCCATCTCAGTGAGCTTCACCTGATGCCCGTTCGGCAGCTTGGGCAGCAACTCGTCGGCGGCGAGCTCGGCTGGAGTGGTGAAGTCGACCGTGCCGCTGATCAGGAGGGTCTCGACGTCGCTCGACCGCACGTCCTGATACTGCTGGTCATCGGCGTTCGCCGGCCAAACCTTGGTCAGCCCCCCACCGCTGACCAGGAGATCGGCGGCGGCATTGCCGAGAATGGAACCCGGGTCGCCACCGGCGGCGTAGTAGCGGTCAATCGCCGTGGCGTCGATCATGCCCGAGGCGGCGAACTCTCCCCAGACAAACGTTCCGGGGAAGGCCAGATCACCCAGCGTCGACATGGCCCAGAATCCGCTGGGATCGCCGTCGGCCGCGGTCAGCCACGCGTCGAGAATCGTTGGCGCATTGAGCGGGGCGGCCTTTCGGCTGGTCTGAAACAGTCCGAACATCGAAGCCGCACGGACGTTGCCGTTCTTGATCCGGAGCGGCCCCCATCGCTGCGGGATGGCGGTCGCCGTCCGCCGCATCGAGGCCGCGAGATCATCGGTGCGGGTTGAGCACCCCGTGTCCTGGCGGCACAGCTCGGCGTAGTGAGCGAGTTGCCGGTCGGTGATCGTTGGGTCCCAGATGAAATGCCCTGGCGGGTTCACCCCGATCATCGCTGACCGATGGATGGATTTCGGGTACCGCCACGAGTAGATCATCGCGGTCCGGGTTCCGGCGCTCGAGCTGATCAGGTTGATCCGCTGGTAGCCCAGAGCCACGCGAGCCGCCTCGAAGTCGTCGACCCGCTGGCTCAGGGAGTAGCCGGCCAGGTCGACGCCGTCCTTGGTCAGCCGCCGCGCACAGGCGGTGAAAGCCTTGGTGGCGCGGCCGAACGACGAGGCACCGGCCAGGTCGGCCGAGGTGCGCAGCGCCGCGTCGACCTCAGGACAGTTGAGGATCGTGGACCCGTCCGCCCCGCGGTACCCGACCAGCACCACATCGTGCCGGTCGGTCAACCGACTCGCCTGCGGGAACTCCATGTTCGTCTGACCCGGGCCGCCCTGGAGTTTGAAGATCGGCTCTTCCGGTTTCGTGCCGGTCGCCCGGATCCGGATGACCGGGAGTGCGATCAGGGAAGAGCCGGGGTTGCGCCGGTTCTCCGGAACCGTCAGCGTCCCGCAGTCGGCTCGGGCGGCTCCGGCCTCCGTGGTGTAGGTGCAGGGCTTCAGGGTGAGACTGCCCGCTCGGGCATCCGTGGGCACGACCACGGCCTGCTCACCTTTCAGGCCCAGCCAGAGCAGGCCGAGCGCCATGATGCCGATCACGGCCAGCGCCACGATCCGGGCGCTGGTGAACCTTCGCACGTGCGGCTCGCTGTGCATGTCAAGACCTCCTATTGGCGGATTCTGTGAGTGGCATGACGTCACTGTGTGCCGCCGTCGGTCGGCTCGTCATCGGACTACAGACCACCACCACGGACCGGTTTGTCGTCCTGGGGGACGACGCCAACACCTGCCTCGCGTCGCTACTCTCAGCCGAATGAGCCGCTGGCCGACGGACCCCGCAGACCGTGCCGACGCGTTCCTCGCCGGCGCCTTGACGGCGGCCGCCCTGTTCAGCCTCTACCCGTTCAGCGACCAGGATCTGGGAGGCCACAGCGTGACCTTCGCCGTCCTGGCGATCGTCACCCTGTGCGTGCCGATCGCCTTCCGGCGGCGCGCCCCGAGGCTGGTTCTCGGCGTGGTCGCGCTGGGGGTCGGGGCGATCTGGCTGGCCGACTTCAATGACACGATGACCGCGATCGCCGGGTCGGTGGCCCTTTACAGCGTCGGCCGGCACGTCGAGCGCCCGGCCTCGCTGTGGGCGTTCGCCGTCGCCGCGGTCCCCCTTGGCCTGCTGGCCGGATGGCAGGCTCTCACCCAGGACGAGGCCGGCGGCTGGGTGGACTTCCTCGGGCGGTGCGGGGTGATCGCCGGAGCCTTCTGGTTCGGCGACGGCCAGCGCACCCGCGTCACCCTGGTCGAGGTTCTGCGCGAAGGAGCCCGGCGGGCCGATGCTGAGCGCCGGGACGCCGAACGCCGGGCCGTCCTGGAGGAGCGTGGGCGGATCACTCGTGAGCTTCACGATGTCGTGGCTCATTCGCTCAGCGTGATGGTCATTCAGGCCATTGCGGCGTCCCGGCTGATCACCCGCGACCAGGAGAAGGCCACCGTCTCGATGACACATGTGGCCGACGTCGGTCGTTCCGCGCTCTCCGAAATGCGGCACGTGCTGGGCGCACTCGACGACGACGCGGCCCCCGACTACACCCCGCTGCCGACCCTGGCCGACCTCGAGCCGCTGGTCGAGCGCTGCCGCGCGGCCGGGCTCGCTGTCACCGTCGATCGTGAGGACCCGCCCTCGCGACTGCCCGCAGGCGTCGAACTGTCCGTCGTCCGCATCGTCCAGGAGGCCCTCACCAACGTGATGAAACATGCACCCGGCGCTCGTGCCGCGGTCCGGCTACGGATCACCAAGGCCGTCGCCGCCGGAACCGACTCCGGCTCCGGAACCGGCTCCGGTGATCTCACCGTTACGGTGGAGGTTGTGAACACCGGCGGGCGAGCGGCCGATCCGGCCGTGAGTCCCGCCTCGACGCACGGAGACGGGCGCGGACGGGGACTGATCGGCCTGCGTGAACGAGTTGAGGCACTCGGCGGGACCTTTCGGGCCGGCCCGCTATCGGACGGCGGCTTCGGCGTGCTCGCCGTCGTTCCGGTGAGCGGTCGCTCATGAATGTCCGCAGGCTCGTCGTCCCAGGGGGAGGTAGGTCGTGAACGTCCGTGTGCTGGTCGTTGATGACCAGACGCTCGTACGAAGCGGCCTGTCCGCGATCCTGTCGACCGAGGACGGCATCGAGGTCGTCGGTGAGGCCGCCGACGGAGCGCAGGCGATCGAGCTGGCCCGACGGCTACGGCCCGACGTCGTTCTGATGGACATCCGCATGCCGGTGATGGACGGGGTCGAGGCCACCCGGCGCCTGGTAGCCGAGCCCGCGCCGGGCGGGCTGCGCGTCCTCATCCTCACCACGTTCGACCTCGACGAACTGGTCCACGCAGCACTGGAGGCGGGCGCCTCCGGATTCCTGCTGAAGGACGCGCCGCCGGATGACCTGGCACGGGGGATCAGGGTGGTGGCCGCCGGCGACGCCATGCTCGCCCCTTCGGTCACCCGACGGCTGATCTCCCACGTCACCACGCTCCGGTCGGCCGAGGGCAGCTCGAACGCGGCCCGCGAAGCGGTGGCTCGGCTGACCGACCGGGAACGCGACGTCCTGCGGCACATCGCCCGCGGGCTGTCGAACGTTGAGATCTCCCGGACGATGTACGTCACGGAGTCGACGGTGAAATCACACGTCGGCCGAATCTTCGCCAAACTTGCTGTCCGGGAACGGGTTCAGGCGGCAGTCACGGCCTACGACGCCGGACTCGTCGTCCCTGGATCCGACTGAGGAACCACTCAACGGCGAAACCGACCGTTCGCCGCAGCCACGCGCGCATCCCATTGCCCGATATCACCCCATTGGCTATGAAAAGATGTCAGACATTGCCGATCACGACGGAGTGACAGCATGCAGGCAACCGCGATTCGATCGTCACGATGGGCTCGGCCGCGTCGACTGCTCCGGTGGCTGACCCCGGCGCTCGCGGCTGTGTTGGTGACCGGAACGGTCGTCGCCGTGCAGCAACTGCCGGCCACCACGGCACGCTCGATCGATGCAGCCTCATCCGGTTCTTCGGTAGCGGTCTGGGAGTCCGCGCTGCAGGGCCGGCGAGGGCTGTCCCCTGACGTCACGGTCCGCCAGCTCGCCCGGTCCTCGGTGGCAGCGCACGGGCTGCGGGTGCGCTTCGGCAATCCGTTCGGGCGGGCCGCGGTGTCGATTCGCGAGGCCTGGCTGGGCCTTCCGGTCGCGTCCGGGCTGGCGACGCTGATTCCCGGCTCGAACCGCCCGATCACGTTCCACGGCCGGCGCATGGTCCAGATCGCGCCCGGCGCCTCCGTTCTGAGTGATCCGGTCGCGGTGGACGTGCAGGCCGAACAGGACGTTGCCGTGAGCGTGTACGCCCCCGGCGCCCCGGTCAACGATCATGCCTTCCCGCCGTTCGCGGGCGATCCGCCCGGGATGTTCATCGGCAAGGGCGGCAACACCGCCCGGGACACCTCCGCGGCCGCCTTCCCCAGCACCCCGGTGATCTCCGGCGCGCAGACCAGCGACGCCACCGGCTATCACCCCGGCCAGCTGTGGTGGCTGGATCTGCTGGTCGGCGAGCGCGTCGATGCGGCCGGAACGCTGGTCGCCCTGGGTGATTCGATCACCGACGGCTACTTCGCGGAAGGACCGCCCGGGCAGCGCTGGACCGACGTCCTGGCCGACCGGCTGCAGGCCCTGCCGGCCAACCGGCGCCTGGCGGTCGCCAACGCCGGAATCTCCGGCAACACCGTCAGCGTGCAACCGAACCCGTACGACCCGACCGGGCAATGCTGTGGTCCACCGGCGCCGCAACGTCTGAACCGGGACGTGCTGGCGGTGCCGGGCGTCCGGACGGTGTTCCTGCTCGAGGGCACCAACGACCTCGGTGGTGGCGACAACGCCGCACCCGCGGACGCCGACCAGGTGATCAGCGCGATGACCGGGATCGCCCAACGGCTGCACGCCCGCGGCCTGCGCGTGGTCGCCGCCACGGTGCTGCCGATGTGCAACGCTGCTGGCAGCGCCAAGGAGCAGGCCCGGCTGGCGGTGAACCGCTGGATTCGGACCACCAGGGCCTTCGATGCGGTCGTCGATTTCGATGCCGTGCTCCGCGACCCGGCGAACCCGACCGCGATGATCGCCGACCTGCAGCACGACTGTTACCACCCGAACGCCGCCGGGGACGCCCTGCTCGGCGCGGCCATCCCGTTGGCCGCCCTCACCGGCTGAGACCCGATTCCTCAGCCGGCGTAGCCCGGAGCCGTTCGCGGCCACGGACGCAGCTGCTCTATCTCGGCGCCGAGCTTGAGCAGCAGACTCTCGCCGCCGGGCGGCGCGACCAGTTGCACGGACAGCGGCAGGCCGGAGCGGTGAAAACCGGCCGGCACCGCCAAAGCCGGCCACCCGGCGAGGTTCCAGGGCGCGGCGAACGGGGCGTAGCGGACGTTCGCGATCAGGTTGGCCGCCCACCCGCGGCTGCTCCAGGCGACGGCGGGCAGTGGAGGGTGGGCGAGCATCGGGGTGAGCAGAACGTCGACGTCCGCGAAATAGCGCTCGGCGGCCTGCTGGACCAAGGTGCGGCCAGCGGGCCGAGGGCGACCCGTGGCCAGTACCCAACGGCCGAGCCGGGCGTGCCGGGCCACCCGCCGGTCGAGCAGCGAGCGGTCGGCGAGCAGCCGGGCGTCCAGTTCCGCCCCGGCGAACCATCGAGCCATCGCGGCCGGTCCGGCCTTGATCGGATAGCGCACCTCGTGCTCGCGGACCCGATGTCCGGTGGAGGCGAGCAGTTCCGCGACCGCGCGGGTGGCCGCGGCGAACTCCCGATCAACGGTGAGCCCGAGCACCGGCGCCCGCACCGAGACCCCGATCCGCTGGCTCGCCCGGCCCTCAATGCCCACGTCGGCCAGCTCCGGACGGGCGGCCAGCACCGAGAGCAGCAGCGCGCTGTCCGCCACGGTCGTGCTCAGAGGTCCGTGCTCGGCCATGTCGAACCAGGACCCGTTGCCCAGGTTCGACGGGACGGTGCCGAGGCCGGGCTTCATCCCGACCAGCCCCGTGCACGCCGCCGGGATCCGAATCGACCCCATCCCGTCGTTGCCGTGTGCCACCGGGACCATCCCGGCCGCGACCGCCGCGGCGCTGCCGCCCGAGGACCCGCCCGGACTGCGATCCCTGTCCCAGGGGTTGCGGGTGATCCCGATCGTCGAGTCCGTGGCACCGAAGACGCACAGCTCGGGAACGTTGGTCAGGCCGACGACGACCGCACCGGCCGAGCGCAGCCGGGCGACGACCTCGTGATCGACCGGCTGAGGCGACTGCTGGCTGCCGGCCGAGCCATTGCCGGTGACCTCGCCGGCCACGGCGACGTTGTCCTTGACCGCGATCGGGACGCCTGCCAGCGGCAGCGATCCGCGCCCAGGGTCGGCGTCGACCAGGTCAGCTTCCGCCAGCGCCTGGTCGCCGCGAACGATGCGGAAGGCCAGCAGCCCGGGGTCGCGCTCGGCGATTCTCTGCAGCGCCTGCTCGGTGGCGGCCCGGGCCGACATCCGCCCGCTGCGCACCGCCGCAGCGATGCCGACGGCTGTTTCCTCCATCGCGATACCCCTTCCCGTCAACGAACGGCTGCGACCGGTTGACAGGCGATCATTCCACGCGGCCTGATGGGGTCTGTGGAATCGAGGCGAGGGTTGGACGCTCCCAGCCCCGGCAGTTATCCGGTGTCGGTCAAAGGAGTTCTCGTACGCGGCGGACGGGTTCTGCTGTTGCGCAACGAACGCCGGGAGTGGGAACTGCCCGGCGGGCGCCTGGAGCTAGGAGAGACGCCACCACAGTGCGTGGCCCGAGAGATCGCCGAGGAGACGGGGTGGGTAGTCGAGACCGGACCGATCCTCGACTCCTGGATGTACTACATCGACCAGGTCAAGCGGAACGTCTTCATCGTCACCTACGGTTGCCACTTGGCCGACGGGCAGGACGACGTCGACCCTGTGCTCTCGCACGAGCACCAGCAGATCGGGCTCTTCACCGAAGCCGAGGCCGCCGATCTGAGGATGCCTCTGGGCTACAAAACGTCCATCACCGCCTGGTATTCACACCTGCAGTCCGGCCAGGCCCAGACGGGGTGACAGACGGCCCGCTCGCTCGGCGGTACCCGTCGCGATGGGCGAGAGCCAGCAGACCGAGACACACCACCAGGCAGGCGAGCGCGTACCCGAGGCTGCCGCTGGGCGCACCGGCCGAGGTGTGACCGCCGCGGGCGCCGAGGTAGGCGGGCAGCGCGCCGGCCCAGAGACCGATGAAAACCAAGAGGTAGACCGCCGCGCCGATGACCGCGAAGCGGTCGAGGAAGCCCCTGCCGGCGTGGTCGACAGGAATGCCGTCCTGCCAAGGCTCGCGATGGATCTGCCAGAACGCTGTGAGGGCCACTGCGGCCAGCGCCGCGATCTCCAGCCAGAGCACCGTGGCCTCGGCCGTGGGGTTTCGGTTCTCGGCGTGCGAGAGGATCCCGTACGGCAGGGCGAACACCAGCATCGCCACCGGCGTGCCGACAGCGACACCGACAGAGCGCAGCGCCAGTTCCGGCAGCGGCACCGGTCCCCGGGCGGCCCGCCGGGCAATGAGCAGGCGGGTCAGCAGGGCGAAGCCGAACGGCGAGGCGCCCGCGAAGATCACGGCGCTCGTCACCGGTACGGATCCGAGCCAGGGTGTGTTCGTCGGTGCCGCCGGGTTCCATGCCCACCAGTGCAGCTGAGGGCCGAGGTTGTCGAAGATCTCGTAGAAGCAGTGGAAGACGAAGGCCACGCAGGCGGCCCCCACCAGCGGGTTGCGCCGCTCCAGAACCCCGGTGCGTTGGACCAGTGCATAGGTCAGATACGTCAGAGCCGGATAGAGCGCGACGATGTACAGCGGGAGGCGGTCGTAGAGGAACTGCACGGAGAACAGATTGTGGACGAAGATCAGGCCCACCTGGTCCTGAAGGCCGAACCGCTCCGGGAAGTACAGGGGTGGTTCGAGCACCAGCAGGTAGACAACGGTGGCGCACCACTGTCCCAGGTTCGTCGGATCCCCCCGCCGCCGCCACCACAGCACCGCGTGGATGAGGCTCGCCACGGCGCCGACCACCATCAGCGCCTCCACCACCGGCAGCGTCCCGTTGGTCAGCGCGAACGGGCTGCGCAGCGACGCGAACGCCGGCGCGGTGCCACAGTCGATCCCGCCCATGGTGCTCGCGACCTCGGTGAAGTCCGGGCTGCATGCGCCCATCGCCGACCTAACCCGCCGTCGAGGTGTAGAACCTGGTCACGTCGCAGCCACTGCGGTAGGCCCGGAACCAGGTGTCGGCAAAGACGGGCAGCGGCTCCTTCGCCGGCCGGTGGTGCGGCACCTGGGAGAGCAGCAGCCGATAGACCAGGGTGAGCATCTCCCGGTTCGAGGCCGGCGCGAACGCCGACGGCGGGAACATTCCCAGCCGGGTGCGCCACGATGCCGGGATCGGCAGCCGGGCCAAGACCTCCTCACGCCGCACCCCGTCCGGGGAGACATGGCGGTACTCGGCTCGACGGTCCTGCTCCGGGACGTGCTCGTCGAAGCCCGCGAGGATGTCCCGGTACAGGCGCATGACGTGGCGGAACACCTTCCGCGTCGCCCTCGTGCGGTACCACCGGTTCCCCACCACCGCATCGAAGATGATCAGTGCGGAGCTTCGATGCTCCACCTCCTCGCAAAAGTGCCACAGGAACAGGGAGGCGACCCGTTCGTCTCCTGGTCGAAAGAGCGTGTCCTCGTGGTCGAGCATCACCTTGAAGATCGGCGTGAAGGTGGCTTCGAGATCGGCCGTGTAGGCGAGCTGGAACTCCAGCGGCTCGGTCTCCAGTAGCCGGTCGAAACTGGCGACTGCTGCGTCCACCGTCTGCTCAAGGCCGGGGTACTGGGACACGAGGGCGGCGACATGCTTGCGGTGGTTCTTCGCGTGCTGGGCTTCCTGCCGCAGAAACGCCTCCGCCTCGGCGACCACCTGCGGGTCCTGAATGAGCGGGATCGCGCGACGGGTCGAGGCCACGATGAACTTCTCGAAGGCAATGGCAATGATGCTGATGACGTCGGCCATCAGGCCGAACTTGGGGTGGCTGGGCAGCCACTGGAACGGAATGGTCTCGTCGAAGCCGAAATCGATCTTGCGCACCTCGAGGTCGGTCATGTGAGCTCCGTCGCCTCGTCGCCGTCAACCTCTACCTTGTTCGACGGCCGTCACGAATAATTGACACGCGTCAAGCAATGTAGGACCAGGGCGTGACCTTGTCCATCCCCACCGTTCGTTTCCCACCACCGTCCGTCTCCAACAGCCGGTTCCCGGACGGATGCGGCAGACTCGGCGTGAGGCGACCCGCGGCGCCCTCGTCAGGGGATCGGACCGGACCCGGGCGGATCGGAGGCAAGCGTGAGCAGGCGAAGCGACGTGTTCGACCGCCGCACGCCGTACCAGGGGGACATCCGCCGGGTCGCTCTGCTGCGCGCCCTCGACGAGCTCTTGCGCGAGGGCGACCTCGACTCCATCGCGATCGCCGATATCTCTGCCCGGGCCGGGGTCACGCGCTCGGCCTTCTACTTCTACTTCGAGAACAAGGCGGCGTGCGTTGCGGCCCTGGGATCGCAGCTGTACCGGAAGGCCATCGCCGCCGCCGACCACCTCCTCGACGAGGAAATGGCACCGCTGCAACGGATCCGGGCGATGACCGAGGACATGTTCGCGGCCTGGGAGGGGCAGCACCACCTGTACCGCGCCACCCTGGAGGCCAGCCGGACGAGTAGCGCTCTGCGGGAGATGTGGGACACCTATCGCGAGTCTTTCGTCGAGCCGATCACCGCGATGATCGAGAGGGAGAGGCTGTCCGGCCGGGCTCCGGCCGGGCCGGACAGCGCCACCCTGGCCGCCGTTCTCCTGGATCTCAGCGACCGGACGCTGGAACGCCTGAACCCCGACGACCAGCCGGCGACGCGCCGTCACGCGGACACGCTCGTCGCGATCTGGTACCGCACCATCTACGGCACCGTGGAGAGCCTGGACAACCAGGACCACGGTGCGGGTCCTGGCCCGATCGCGTGAAATTTGCCGATCCGGTTACACAAACCAGGCCCGGTCTGCGTCATTAGATGCGTGACCTTTGAGCAGTTCGCCGCCACCCGGCTGACCGCCCTGCTCAGGTATGCCGTCGTCCTCACCGGCGACCGCGACCTGGCTCAGGACGTCGTTCAAGAGGTCCTGGCCCGGGCACATGTCAAGTGGAAGCAGATCGGCCGGTCGCACTCCCCCGACGCCTACGTGCGCCGGATGCTGGTGAACGAGTACCTGTCATGGCGTCGCAGCTGGGCGGCACGGAACGTGCATACGGCCGGTGAACAGCTGGTCGACCTGCATGACGCCCAGGGAGGTCGGCCCGACCACGCCCAGGACGTGGTGGACGCCGACGACCTGTGGACCCGGCTGGGCCGGCTCGGCCGCAAGCAGCGTGCCGTGCTCGTGCTGCGCTACTACGAAGAGTACGACGACGAAGCGATCGCCCTCCTGCTCGACTGCTCGCCGGCAACGGTCCGCAGCAACGCCTCGAAAGCCCTCAAGACCCTCCGACTCACCTCAGAGCAACAACCCCACGTCCACGCCCGGGAGACACAGTGAACGAGCACGCCGACCAGTTGCGCGAAGCCTTCGAGAGCCATGAATATCTTGCGCCCGACGCAGGCGCTGTCTACACCAGGGCGCAGGAGCTGGCCCGGACCTACCGTCGGCGCCGGTTGGCAGCCCAGGCGGCCGGTGGAGCCGTCCTCGGAGTCGGCCTGCTCGCCGGCGGCGTCGCCCTGCCGGATCTGCTGCCGGGCGGGGCCGGGCAGGCCGTGATCGTGCAGGGGCCCGCCTCCGGGGCCGTGAAGACCACTCCGCCGTCCCAAGCGGAACTCCAGCGCGACTGGGACGCCTATTTCGCTGCGGGTTACGGCTACACGGATGCCCAGAAACTGGCGAAGATCTGGATGCTCCCCGGCGACGTGGGTTCGGTGAAGGCCGAGGCCGGTCGGCGCCTGCTGGCCGGTGAGACCCTGCCGATCAAGCCAAGCGTGGATCCGGATCCGGTCGTCACCGACCCCCAGGAAGTGACCGAGGTGGACGCGTTCTTCAAGGCCGGCTACGACTATGCCGATGCGCAGCGGCTGTCGCAGCTGTGGAAGACCACCGACCCGTACGACGCGAAGGTGATGGCCGGCCAGAAGCTGCTCAGCGGAGAGCCGCTGCCGTTCGCGCCGTGAACCGGCCGCTGCACCGGCGCACGGGGTTCGAGGTTGAGCTGCTGGCACCGCGTGGTGCCAGCCGCCGCAGCCTGGCCCTGGAACTGGCCGAGCGCTGCGGCGGTCGCGTCGAGCCGGTGTGGCACCATGACAGCGAGCCCTCCCTGGTACCGGGGCTGGGCCGCTTTCTCCACCTGACACAGGGTTTTCGAGTTCTGCGCGGCACCGGCGAGCCGGTCTGCACGCTGGTGGACGACGTGACCATCCTGTCCGACCTGGACCCGCGGGTCAGCCCGGTGCCGGGCTGGCACCGGGTGCTCACCGACGACCCCCGCCTGCTGCGCCTGCTCGCCGAGCACAGCGATCCCGGCAGCTCCCAACCGACGGTTCTGGACAACGTCGCGGCGCTGTGGCGGGTCGGGGTTCAGCGGCACGGCGACGTGTACCGGTTGGACGACGCCGGCGGGGCGACGATCGCCCTGGCGGCGCCCCAGGGCGGCGAACGCGAACGGCCCTGCGAGATCGTCACGCCGCCGCTGACCATCGATCATGGCATTGCTCTGGAGGAATTGCTGGGCCCGGCAAGGGAACTGGGCTTCACCGTTCCGGCCGAGGCCGCGGTCCACCTGCACCTCGACGGCGCACCGTTCCGGGAGGCCACGAGCCTGGCCAACGTCATCCGGCTGTTCGGCCACTGGCGTGAAACCCTGCGGACGCTGCTGAGCACCAACCCGGCCTGCCGCCGACTCGCTCCGCTGCCGGAGGAACTCGTCCGGGCCGCGGACCGCGCCGGTTCCTACGGCGAGCTGCAACGCGCGGCCGGCCACGGCGGACTGACCAAGTTCTTCGACGTCAATCTGACCCAACTGTTCAGCGACACCCCGGTCCGGGACACGATCGAGGTGCGGATCCTGCCGGGGGCCGTGCACGCCGACGCCATCCTCAAGAACGCCGGTCTGATCGAACGGCTGCTCGAACGGTGCCTGGACCCGACACCGCTCCCCGCACCTCCGCAGGATCCTGCGGCCGCCGAACAGGAACTGCTCCAGCTGGCGGACGCCGTCGGGCGGCACACCCCGATCGGCTGATCAAATCCCGTTCGATCCACGCACGCCAAGCCTGGGCGACGAGATGTCCTTGCACGGCTGGTCGCGTCGGCAGCGGACCAGAGTGTGACCCCAAGGGCGAGCGGACGAAATCCGACCTGCTGCTGGATCATCCGCTCTGACCGCAATTTTCGGCCCGGTTTGCTCTGGTTCGGCCCGGTTCCCGGATGGTAGGGTCCACGGCCGAGGGGGTTATATCATGACAAGTCAGATTCGAGCCCGCCGAAGAGTCGCCCACGCCGCGGTCGTCGGTATTTTCGCCGCCGGATCGCTGTTCGCGTCCGGCGCCTCGGCTGGGTATGCAGCCGATTCAGCCACCGCCGCCACGACAAAGACATCCACCAACGCCGTTATCGTCTGGGACCTCAACGCGCAGACCGCGATCTGGGACGTGGCGGGCCAGCAGCCACAGGTCCAGGCACGCAGCTTCGCGATGGTGCACGGGGCCGTCTACGACGCCGTGAACGCCATCGCCGGCAAGCCCTACCAGCCGTACCTCAGCGCACCGCCCACCAACGGGCGCGAATCGGTCGACGCGGCAGTCGGCACCGCCGCCTCCCTGGTCCTCAAGTCGATGTTCCCGGCCCAGGTGGCGCGGCTGCAGACGCAGTACGACGAATGGCTGGCCACGATCCCCAACAGCTTCGCGAAGCAACGCGGGATCACCGTGGGCAGCCAGACCGCCGCCGCGATGATCAGCGCACGGCAGAACGACGGCGCGTTCGGCAACCCGGCCTGGCCGGTCGGCACCCAGCCCGGCCAATGGCGACCGACCCCACCCACCAACGCCAATGACGGGGCGTGGGTGGGCAACCTCAAACCGTTCCTCATCCCCAGCGTGTCGATGTTCCGCTCCTCCGGGCCACCGGCCCTCACCAGCTCCCAGTACGCCCGAGATTTCAACGAGGTCAAGGCGATCGGCGCGGTCAACAGCACGGTCCGCACCGCCGACCAGACTCAGGCCGCAATCTGGTGGCACGACCGGCATTTGGGCGAGTGGGCGATCAAGCGCCAGCTCGCCACGTCTCAGCGGCTGAGCACTCTGCAGACGGCACGGATGTTCGCGATGGTCGACCTCACCGAGGCCGACGCCACCTCCGCCTGCTACAACGAGAAGCGCGCCTGGATGTTCTGGCGGCCGGTCACCGCGATCCAGCTGGCCGACACCGACGGCAACCCCGCCACCGAGACCGACCCCACCTGGATGCCCCTGCTCGTCACGCCGCCACACCCGGACTTCACCTCCGGGCACACCTGTTTCACCGCGGCGAGCATGTCCGCGCTGGCCTACTTCTTCGGCCGCAACGACATTCCGTTCAGCGCCCACAGCAACGACTCGGGCACCACCCGGTACTTCACCAGCTTCTCCCAGGCGATCAATGAGGTTATCGGGGCCCGCATCTGGGGCGGCATTCACACCCGCACGGCCGATATCGAGGGCGCGAAGATCGGCGCGAAGGTCACCGGCTACATGATCAAGAACTACTTCCGCCCGCGGCGGTAGGGCCGGGCTCGACGAACAACTCGGCAAGGAATCGACTCATGGGGTGGGCGATGATCGTTCGCGGTCAGATGGATTCGGCAGCGCATCGGCGAAGGGCGCGCTATCTGCTGTTCAGCGCCCTGGCCGTCACCGGTCTCGGTGCGGGCGGTGTAGTCCCCGCCGAGGCAGCACCTTTGGCTCTCGTCCAATCCCCCGCCCCGGCAGTGCGGACACCGCATCTGCCGGAAGGCTGGACGTTCACTCCCGGGATCACCACTGATCGGCTGGTCTGGCGGCAGGCCGGGCGCGGACCGGGCGACGCCCGGGTTCAGTTCTTCGCCGGCAACCGCCTGCTGGGCACCCCGAGGATGGGTGCGGACGGTCGCAGCTACCGCCTCGACCTCGCCCCCGGATCCCTCCCAGACCCGGCTGCGCTCCAGGTCAGAGCGGGTGGACGTCGAATCGACGCCGCCGGTGCGGCGGTCGGCACCGGTAGTGGTTCGCTTGTACGCCCACAGCCCGTACCGAAAACGACCACCCTGCCGCCGATCACGGTCGACCCCGGGCGGCCCGGCGCTTACTCGACCGTCAGCGGCGAATACTCGCTACCCGGCGTCAAACTGCCCGACTTTCCCGAGCCGGTGGAGATGCAGGCCGTCGTGGTGGCGCCCAAGCGGGCGACGGGTCGGCATCCGCTCGCGTTGTTCCTGCACGGACGACACCCGATCTGTTACGGCACCGACGACGCTGACGCTGCTGCCTGGCCGTGTCCAGTGGCGACGAAGCCGATCCCGAGCTACCGGGGCTACCTCAAAGCGCAGCAGCTGCTCGCCTCGCAGGGCTACGTGACCGTATCGATCTCGGCCAACGGCATCAACGGACAGGACTTCGCCAGCAACGACGGCGGCGCCCAGGCTCGCTCGTCACTGATCCGGCTCCACCTCGCGCAGTGGGCGAACTGGTCCGGCCGCGGCCGGGCCCAGGCCCCTGCCATCGTCCGAAAGGCGCCGCGAGCAGATCTGTCTCAGGTGCTCTTGATGGGACACTCGCGGGGCGGCGAGGGGGTGAACCGCGCGGCGATCGACTCGCTGACAACGCCGCCGCGCGCCGCGGACGGCTACCACGGCCCGGTCCGCTGGAAGATCCGCGGAACCCTGCAGCTGGCGCCCACCCTGTTCGGCCAGAACCCGGCCGCCGACGTGCCCTCCGTGGTTGTCCTGCCCGGTTGCGACGGCGATGTCTACGACCTGCAAGGTCAGATCACGGTGGACGGCACGCGTGGGGTCGGCAGCGAAACGGCCCTGCACAGTGCCGCATTCGTCGTCGGAGCCAATCACAACTACTTCAACTCGGAGTGGACGCCAGGCCTTTCGGCAGCACCCTCGTGGGACGACTGGTTCGACGAGGACGACGCGATCTGCGGTACCGCGAGCGCCACCTCCGTGCGGCTGACTCCGGCCCAGGAACAGCAGGTTGGTGCCACCTACATCGCGGCCGCGGCCCGGCTCTTCATCAAGGGTGACGATCGGGTGCTGCCGCTGCTGGACGGCTCGGGCGTCCGGGCGCCGTCGGTCGCACCCGCCCAGGTGCTGACACACGCCGTCGGTGCGGCCCGCCGTCCGCTGGTGGTGCCCGCGGCGGACGTCACGGTGACCGCCTCGGCCGGCTCGAAGGCTCGGCTGTGTCTCGAGGTCAGCCAGACCGACAGGTCCTGCCTGCCGCAGGATTCCTTTGCCACCGTGCCGAGTTTCACGCCGTTCTATCCCCTCCTGGAGGAGCCGGACCGGTACGCGATCGACCTGAGCTGGTCCTCCGCCAACGGCCGTGGCGCGACGCTCAGTCCGCGCCGTCCCGTGTCGCTGGCCAAAGACCGGTCCGTTGCGATCCGGATGATCCTGCCCGCGAACACCCCGGCCACCCGGTTCGACGTCCTCGTCGCGGACACCGCCGGCCACCGCGCCCGGCTGGGGTCGGCGACGCTCACCGGTCTGCCGGGAACCGAGCAGACGGTGGGCAGTTGGGCACAGGAGCTTCGGGTGCCGCTGGCGGCCGCACGTCGAGCCGGCCTGAACCTGGGCCGGATCGCCGAACTGCGGGTGATTCCGCGCAGCGCCGGCGGGCAGGCGTATCTGCTGGACGCCTGGGGCTGGCAGCCGGGCACTCCCGGGGTGCGGATCGCCACCAGGACCCGGATCGACGTCGGCGACCACGAACCGGTGACCGAGCCCGATTCGGTGGTCACCTATCGGCTGCCGGTCTCCTTCTCCGGGCCCGGCACCGGCCAGGTGCGGCTGTCCACGGTCGATTACAACACTGGCGAGGTCGGCAGTTCCCAGCTGTTCACGATTCGGCCTGGAATCCGCCACATCGACGTGCCGATCCAGGTCCGCGGCGACTCGCTCTTCAGCTACGGAAACCGCTACGTGGTGCTGGCAAAAGCGGTGCACGACACCGTGGCCGGTGGCTATCAGGGTGTCCTGGACGTGTCCGACGACGACCCGGCACCGACGGTGACCGTGACCCCGCTCGCGGACCGGGTCACCGAGGGCGGCTCACTGAGTTGGCGGATCACCATGTCCGCACCCGCCGCCTCGTTCGTCTACGTCCCGCTGACCATTCTGCCTCCGACGTCGGGCACCGAGTTGTCCACCACGGACGTCCCGGAGGATTGGGTTTTCGAGCAGCTGTTCGTTGATCCGTTGCCGTCCCGGCCGCTGTCGGAGGCCACCGCCCAGTCCTTCCTGGCTGTCTATTTCCCCGAGGGCAGCACCGAAGCCGAGGTGACCGTGCCGACGGTCGCCGACGACCTGGTCGAAGGTGAGGAGATCCTCCGGGTGGATGTGGGCTCGATCGACGGATCCCCACTGCCGCAGCCATTGGAGGTCACCGGCACGGTCATCGATTGACGGGCGGCGGAGATGTCCTCTGATCGTTGAGCCAGGCGGCCGCGCGGCGCGCCGACGCACGTGACAACCATGCTTCCTGGACGACTTCCGCCAGCTCCTGCCGGGTCAGCTCACCAATCCGGCTGCCGCGCAACAGCACTGACGGGTGTTCATCAAAATGCCTGGTGCTGAAGAACGGCGACGCCTGGTCCTGAACCAACGCCTGCTTGTCCGCCTCGGACGCGACCCAGAAGACGATCACATCCTGATAGCGCTCGCCGGTCTCCGGGTCGAGCGCATCCGGTCGAGGATTGCGGAAGAAGATGAACGATTTCCTGCCCACCTGGTACACCGGGTTGTCAAGGGTTCCGTACTCGACGGTGACGTGCGGCATCGCCAGCGCAAGGTCGTGCACATCCTCGACCCTGGCTGGTCGACTCCCGTCATCCGACACCTTCCCAGCGTAAGCGCACGGCCTCGGCACGTCGTTTCGCGCCGTGATGACGGCCACATGGTGGACGGCCTCGTGGCGCGGTGAGGGCTGGATACTGGTCCGATCCGGGCAGGAAACGGGCATCGGACGCCGACATCGGAGTCGGCATCGGACAGGAGACCTGAGTGAGCGACGAGCGACCTGAGATGGTCCGACGCCTCGGTGTGCTGACCGAGATGATCCACGGCATCGTGTACTTCTCCCCCGAGCCCCAGGCCGCCTACGCAGAGCTGGGCCTGCGCGGCTACTGGCGCGGCTACTTCGCTAGCCGCGCGGCCCCGCTCGGACCGGTCGGGCCCGAACTCGTGACGGCGCTCTTCGCCGGCTTCGCTCCCGCGATGGTGGCCCGGGCCCTGCCGCAGGTCTGGACCGTCGCCAGGCCCGAGCAGGTGCGTTCGGCCCGGCTCGCGGGGGCGACGGCTGCGCTGCGGCGACTCCTGCTCGCAGACCCTGCCCCCGCGATCGCCGCATCGCCCGCCCCATCGCCCGCCGCGTCGATCGAGGCAGCGGCCGAGCTGACCGGGCGCTGCGTCCACGCCCTGCCGCTGCCTGGGCGTCCGATGGCCGCCGCCCAGGCCGGACTGGAACGTCCGTCGGACCCGCTGGCTGCGCTCTGGCACGACTGCACCGTGCTGCGCGAGCATCGCGGGGACGGGCACCTGATCGCCGTGGCCGCCGGCGGGCTGACCTGGCCCGAACCCCATCTGCTCAAGGGTTCGCGGGCCGACCCGCGCTTGCAGGAACTGCGCGGTTGGGACGACGACACCTGGGCCGCGGCGGCCGACCGGATGCGCGGACGAGACGCGGGTGAGCTGGAGGCGATGACCGACGCCTTGGCCGCCCCGGCGTACCGCGTACTCGGTGCGGACGGGCAGGACGAGCTCGCACGCCTGCTGGAACCGCTGGCCCGGGCGGCCGGCGCGGACCTGCCCCAGCCCAACCCGATGGGCCTGCCGCCGCTCTGACCGCAGATAGTGAAGCCGTCAGAATCCGATGGCTTCGCGGAGCAGCAGGACGGTGCCGCGACCGGGCTGGAACTCTGCGTTGAGGATGAGAAGCCGGTTGATGGCGCTGGGCTGGCCGTAGGCCACCTGGGCGCGCGCGCTTTCCAGCGGGAGGGCGTGGTCTTCGACGCGCCGCAGCGCGGTGCTCAGGTCGGGGACGACCTTCTGCGCCCCGACGATCCAGATCGCCCGGGCAGAGCCGCCGGCGTAGCCGGGTAGCTGGCTGCCGCTGGCGGAAGCGATCACGAGGGAGCCGGTTTCGGTGACCGCGGCGACGCTGCCCACGCTGACGTCGGGGCTGGCGATCAGCCGCCGAATGTCGTCGGCGGCGGTGGCCCGGTCCATGGCCAAGACGCGTGGCCTGATGGCCTGGTACCGCCCGCTGGCGTTGATGTCCTCCTCGATGCCGGACAGCCGGAGGGTCTCGCTGGCCCCGGTGAACACGCTGGCGCCCTCGGGGATCAGATCTTTCATGCGGGTGCGCGCGGCAGCCGCATCGTCGAGGATCTCGACGGTGAACCCGTGGGCCGTCAGCGCAGCGGCCGCCCGCTCGAGCTGCTGCGCGGGCGCCGGGTCGGTGAACGATGGTGCCGGAATCGAGGTAGTCATGGTGTCTCCTGGGTTAGTCGTGGTGTGGCGGGTGGTCATGAGTGCGGCGCGTCCGCCGCGCGGGGTGCCGAGCCCGCCAGTGGAGTGGTGTCGAGGTACCTGACCTCGTAGACCCGTTCGCTGAACTTCCAGCCGTCCGGGGTGCGCCGGTAGCGGTCGTGGTAGATGGCGTAGTTGAGCCCCTGGATGCCGTCCAGGGTGCGGACGAGCTCGTGGATGTAGGCCCGTCCGGTCGCGGTGTCGCCGTCGAGCTGGATCGTGCCCGGGTGCGTGGTCTGCACGAAGATGTCCCACCGCGCCTGCAGCCGCTCGCCGCCGGCGCGGATCTCCTCCGGGCCGACGGCCTCGGCGGGGATGTTGGGCATCCGCAACACGCCGTCCGGCGTGAACAGTGCCGCGAGGCGGGCACGGTCGCGCATCATCGCCGCGTCGGTGAACTCGCCGCGCAGCGCCTCGATTTCGACGCGGTCGGCGATAGCCTGAAAGTCACTCATCGGTTCCTCCTTGTGCTTCCTTCTCACCGGTACGACGAGACAAGCCCCCGGAATGTCAGGCGAGGCGCCAACCTCACAATCTGGTGCGCTGTCTCGTCGTACCCGTGGGGGCAGATGCGACCAAGGGAGCCGGCGGCACCATGACGACCCGACCCGAGCCAGGAGACGGCCGGTCCGACCAGGGCCTGCGCGCGATCATGAGCGAGCGGCGTCAGCTGATCAATCTCGCGTACCGGCTCCTCGGCTCCCTGGCCGATGCCGAGGATGCCGTGCAGGAGACGTACGCCCGCTGGTACGCCATGTCCCGGCAGCAGCAGGACGCCATCGACTCCCCCGGCGCCTGGCTGACCACGGTCGCCAGCCGCATCTGCCTCGACCTGCTCGGCTCGGCACGGGCCAGGCGGGAGCGCTACGTGGGCGAATGGATCCCCGAGCCGCTGCCCGAACCCACGGAGTGGATCAGCGGGCGGACCGGCGACACCACGGCTGACCCGGCCGATCGGGTCACCCTCGATGAGTCGGTCAACATGGCCTTCCTCGTCGTGCTCGACTCGATGACCCCGGCCGAGCGCGTCGCATTCATCCTGCACGACGTCTTCCGCTACTCCTTCACCGAGATCGCCGAGATCACCGGCCGCACGCCGGCCGCCTGCCGTCAGCGGGCCTCCTCAGCCCGCCGCCGCATCCGCGCCTCGCAGGCTCCCGCGACGCCGACAGCGCAGCAGGCAGGCATCGTCAGGGACTTCAAGCAGGCCTGGGAAGCCAAGGACATCAACGCCCTCCTCGGCCTTCTCGACCCCGACGCCACCCTGACCGCTGACGGCGGCGGCCTTGCCGCCACCGTGCTGCACCCGATCGAGGGCCGCGAAGAGATCGCCCGCACCTACATCCAGATCGCCCGCTTGGCGCCCGACCTGACATTCCTGGAGCGCACCGTCAACGGTCAGCCCGGCCTGGTCGCTCAGCAGGACGGCAGCACCGTCACCGTGCTCGCGTTCGACATCGCCGGCGACAAGATCAAGCACATCTGGGCCGTACGCAACCCCGAGAAACTCCGCCCCTGGACCACCACCTGAGCGTCTGCCCTCGCGTCACTTGGTATCGCGATTCAGCCCCTCGCCAGGGTCAAACCGCGAGACCAAGTGAGCTCGGCTCGGTCCCGGCGTGCACCGACCCAGAGGCCGCATGTGACCATCCAGTCTGCGTGGGTCCCGGGGGTTGATCCTCACGCGGCGACAGGTCGAGCAGCCTTTGCAAACGTGCATTCTCGGCCTGCAACCGCTGCACATGCGAGCGCAGAGCCGCCAACTCATCGGTCAGCGGCACCGTCACCGAACGCCCGCCCGGCCCATCGGGGAATCCACGCGCACCAGGATACGAGAGAGGTAGGATCCCGCGGTGAACAAGCGGAACCCAGCGCAGGTACAGGCTCTGATCGAGGACGCCACGGTGGACTGTTACAACGAGGACGAACAGGTCACCGGGATTTTCACCAAATTGGAGGAGAACCTCGAACTTCCCTTCGAGACGGAAGTACTCGGCGTCACCGTTACGGTCCAGCGCATCGACCTGAGCGCCACCGGCGACATTGTCGCCATCTGCTCGGGAAACGGCACCCGCCAGTCGATCCCGCTGTACGACCTCCCGCTGCCGACACGACGGCCAGACGGCGTGGAGTGGATCGAGGCCTATCGGCGCTGGTCCGGCCTGAACGGCGGACGCTGATGAGTGAATACCAGTACTACGAGTTCCTCGCCGTCGACCACCCGCTGGACGCCTCCGCGCTGACCCAGCTGCGAGCGATGTCGACCCGGGCGCACATCACCGCGACCAGCTTCATCAACACCTATCACTGGGGGGACCTGAAGGGAGATCCCCGCGACCTCACCGAGCGATATTTTGACGCGTTCCTGTACACCGCCAACTGGGGTAGTCGCCGGTTGATGTTCCGGCTGCCTGCCCGGTTGCTTGACCTCGACACGGCCCAGCAGTACTGCGACACGGATTTGGCCACCGCCTGGGCGCATGACAACAATGTGATGGTCGAGTTGTGGCGCGAGGGTGGGGACGGCGGTGGCGACTGGGAGGACGAGGACGGCGAGGGTCGGCTGACGTCGATCATCCCGGTCCGCGCCCAACTCGCCGGCGGGGATCTACGGCTGCTCTACCTCGGCTGGCTGCTGTCCGTCCAGGCCGGAATGATCGACGACGATGCGCTCGAGCCGCCGGTACCGCCGAACCTGGGCACACTCGAGGGACCCTTGAGCAGCGTCATCGACTTCCTGAAACTCGACGCGGACCTGGTGGCCGTGGCCGCCGAAGCCAGTGACGATGTCAAAGCCGCCACCGTCTCCGAGACCGAGCTCGTGGCCTGGGTGACTCGCTTGCCAACGGCGGACAAGGACGCGCTACTGCTTCGAGTTCTCCGTGGCGAGGACGCCCAACTTCGCACCGAGTTGCTGCGGCGCTTCGCGGGCGACAGCACGATCCAACCGGCGGTCCAGAAGCCGCGGCGCAGCGCCGTTGAACTGCTGGAAAGCGCTCAACTTCAAGGCCAGGAGCGCGAACGACTGGCCGCACAACGATATGCCCGTGAACGGCAACGGCAAGCACGCGACGCGGCCATCGCCCGCGAGAAGCGCCTGGACAAGCTTGCCAGCGAGGGTGAGCAAGCGTGGCTACGAGTCAACTCGCTGATCGACACCATGAAGCCACGCGAGTACGACCTTGCCGTCAAGCTCCTGTGCGACCTCCGCGACCTGGCCCAGCGGGAAGGCCCTACGCAGGATTTCACCGACCGAATCATGGCGATGCGGCACAAGTATCCCAATCGCCACGCACTGCTTCGCCGCTTCGACGCCGCCGGGCTGCCGGCTCCCTCGTCATGACAATTCCGTTAGACGGATGATATATTCCATCTATGCGTAGCGATCCACCGCCGTTGATGCCGATCTTCCGCTCCCGACAACAAGCCGATCTTCTGACCCGACTGTTCCTGCACCCAGACCTGGACTACACAGTGACGGCTCTCGCGACGCAGCTGGGCGTCCCCCTGACCTCGGCCCATCGCGAACTGCAGCGACTCGAGGAAGCCGAACTCCTCGTCGGGCGCCAGGTCGGGCGATCACGACTTCTGCGCGCCAACCTCTCCCATCCTGCAGCGACAGCGCTGACCCAGTTGCTGCTGGTCACGTTCGGCCCGCAGATCGTCGTGGGCGAGGAATTCGGCAGGCTGGCCCGCGTAAACCACATCCTCATCTTCGGCTCCTGGGCCGCCCGCTACCAAGGACTACCCGGCGGCCCTCCGGGCGACGTCGACGTGCTCGTGGTCGGCACGCCGGCCAGGAACGAGGTCTACGTCGCCGCCGAACGCGCCGAAGCCCGACTCGACCTCACGGTGAACCCTACGATCCGCTCCCTGTCCCGCTGGGAGAACAGCGACGACCCGCTTGTCCGGTCGATCCGCGCCAACCCGGTCGTCGACGTCGGGTCAGGCCTCATCGACCGAACCAACACCGATGACCGCACTCCCATCTCCGACGAAACCAAGAGGACGGCATGACCCGCTGGAGACCAGGCGAAGCGGACATCGAACAACTTCTCGCCAACCACGACCTGCAACTGGTGACCGGAACCGTCGCCGACGGCCACCCCGCTCTGCAGCGAGCCGAGCACACTCTCGTCTCGGCCCAGTCGCTCCTCGAAACCGACCCGATCAGCGCTTTCATCCTCGCCTACGACGCTGTTCGGCAGGCCTGCACGGCACTGCTGACCCACCAGGGCCTGCGGCCCACCAGCTCCGGTGGACACATCGCCGTCGAGCGCGCCGTCCGAGCCCAGTTCGGAGCACCTTTCGCACCCTACGGCGGCCTACGACGACGCCGAAACGAAGTGGAATACCCCTCACACCCCGACGAACACGTCGACCCCGAGGAGGCCGCCGATGCGATCGCCACGGCCGGAGCCCTCATCGAATCGGCCGCGAAGCTGCTCCCTCACCTACAGCTCTTTACGACCTGAGAGATCTCGCAAGCAGGCGCCCGCCAGGCTGAGCAATACGCAAAGATCAACCCGTCGTGTCGCTTGAGGACTACTCGCGCTCGACCTTGCGCGGTCCGTCCGTGGGCGTCCACCACTCGACGACGAGCAACGTGGCCTTGTCGTTGAGGTGGGTGTGCACGACCTCGGCGACGTCGGCGTGGAAGCGGTCGCTGTCCGGTCCCGCGGTGGTTGGTTCGGCAGCCATCGCCCGGCCGGAGATCTTCGCCTCGCCCGGCCACTGCGCCTCGGAGCCCTCGATCGGGTCGACCGTGGCGCTGTGCAATGCGAACCGCGGATCCCGACGCAGATCCGCGCCCTTGCGCGCGTTCAGCATCGAGCCAAAGACCAGCTGGCCGTCCTCGAAGACCGTCTCGATCCCGGAGATCCGAGGCGACCCGTCGGCGCGCAAGGTAGCAATGGTCTTGTGTCGGTGAGCGTCGAACAGTGCCCGCACGCGCTGCGCGAACTCCGGCGCTCCCTGCTCGACGTCCTGCCAGGCCGTCATACCCCATGATCGCACCGATGACCGAGGGCGGGAAAGGCAAAAGAGGCAGCAACCCGGACGCCAGCGGGTCAGTCGGCAGTGCCCTTGACCAGGTCACTAAGGATGGTCCAGGTCTCCTCGTCATCGGCGGAGGTACCGTGGGGCTCGCGGAAGCGGGCCAGGCAGACGGCGATTTCGGTGAGGTCCCAGCGGAGCCGGTACAGGTCGAGAAGGTCGGGGCGGAGGGCAGTACCAGTGGCGGTGGCGTAGGCGGCGTGCAGGGTGCCGTCACCCGGGTCGAGGCCCCACAGGTCGCGTTCCGGCGGCGCCACCAGCGCGGTGTCCCAGTCGATGAGCAGCCAGTTGCCGTTGCTGCGCATGGTGTTTCCGGGGTGGGGCTCGCCGTGGGTGAGCACCAGGCCGGGCGGGTTGGCGCGGGCGGCGGCGACCAGGTCGTCGTAGCCGGCCAGGGCGCGGCGTACCCCCGACGCGTGCGCGGTGAGCAGCTCAGACGCCGGTCGGGCGTAGGGGCCCAGCGCGGGGTCGCCGCGGTCGCTGCCGTTGAGGGCGGCGGTGACAGTGTCCCGGAACGGGATGACGTAGTCGTCGGGCAGTGCGTGGTCGCGGACTTCTGGTGGTGCGGCGTGGACTGCGACCAGGAGGTCAAGGACCGCGCGGCGATGCTCCGGGGTGTCGTTGTCCCAGTCGAAGCTCTCGCCCACCACAAACGGGTAGACCGCCACCGCGAAGCAGTCTCCGAGCTGGGCCAGCGGCTCGCCGTCGCGGGAGGGCAGCGGGGCCACCACGAAGTCGCGACCGGCGGCGCGGAGGGCCTGCGCGGTCGCCAGGCAGGCGCGCAGGCGGTTGTAGCCGGCAGTGAGCGGCTCGCCGGTAGTTGTGCGGCGGGTGCGCAGGTCGTCGACGGTGATGAAATGGCGGGCGCCGGTTGTGTCGGTGAGCTCCCAGTGGTGGCTGCCGAAGCCGACGGGCCGGTACGCCAGGGTCGCGGCACGCAGCGACCAGCCTGCCTCCAGAGCAGCGCACAGCGCCGACTCGGGCAGGTCAGCGGGTGGGGTGTGCACATGCTCACGGTAGAGGCGGAGCGAACCGGCGCAATGGATTAAATCAACCCGGTGGACGCTCATGCCCACGGTTCCCGCTCAGCTACGAATGGATGCAGGCCGTTGGAGCAGGTGGTGAGTGCTTGGAGCGCCTGGCTGGGGGAAGCTCCACGCCGCTGCCAATTGGTGCATCGGAAGGGGCGCAAATACTGCACTCACGACAGCGCATAACTTGTATCGACTGACCAGGGGCTGCGCCTCGTCTCCCATCTCGTGGAGAGGAACGTCAGTGCGCCCGGTCGAACCGATACCGGTTCGGCCGGGCGCTTCCGAGGCAGTCAGGAACCTGCGTACAGGTCGACGATCCGCCGGGTCTCCTTGTCATCGCGCCAGCCCGCGGTCGAACCACCGTCAACGCTGAGGTTCTGGCCCGTCACCCAGGACGATTCGTCCGCGGCGAGGTAGACCGCGAGGTAGGCGATGTCGTCGCCGGTGCCCGGCCGCTGGATCAGGGCATTCGACAACTGCCAGGCACGCCCCGCGTCGTCGACTGCTGCATCCGTCGAGGGTGACGCGACGAATCCCGGGGAAATGCTGTTGACCCGCACGCCGAACTCGGCGCCCTCCACGGCGAGGGATCTGCTCATCGACACGATCGCGCCCTTGGCCGCCGAATGGGCGACCTGCCCGAGCGGGCCGATGCCCCGTAGGGCGGAGTAGGAAGCCGTATTGATCAGGGATCCGCCGCCGTCGCAGAGATACTTCCAGGCGGGGCTCGTGGTGTGAAAGATGATGTCCAGCTCCACACTCATCACATGGCGCCACAGCTCGAGCGTCATGGACGAGAACTGCGAGAACCCGAAGCCGGCCGCGTTGTTGTAGAGCACGTCCAGGCCACCGAGCCGTTCGACCCCCTCCTCCACCCAGGCTCCTGCCGCGTCCGGGTCGGTGAGGTCGAGGTCGCATCCCCACACGTCGTATCCCTTGTCCCGCAGCGCTTCGGCTGTGGCCTCAGCAGCTCCAGGTTGGACGTCGCAGCCGACCACCCGGGCGCCCTGCTCCGCGAACAGTTGCTGGGCGGCGGCCCCTTGGCCGCCTGCGGTCCCGGTGATCAAGACCCGCTTCCCGGCCAGCCGACCGGATGCTTTGTTCTCCATCATGTCGATGCTCTCTCCTACTTGTCGCACGCTCATGAACGCATCTTGTTGATACCTGCGGTGGCCAGTTCCCAGACCATGGCGGCGACGACTTCGGGCTGCTCCTCGGCGGCCCAGTGACCGCAGCGATCGATCACGCCACCTTCGGCTGCTGGTGCGACGGCCCGGGCGGACAGCAGGGTGAGCTCGCCCAGGCAGGCCACCCCGCCGTAGGCCCGCACCGGGATGGTGAGCGGTGTCTTCGCCAGTTCGGTGACCTGTTCGCCGGTACGGAAGAATTCCCGGTAGACGGCGAGGCCGCCGCGCAGCGCCCCTACCTGAGTGATCGCCGCGACGTACTCGTCGAGGTCAGCCGGGCCGATCGCGGTCGGGTCGTAGGCGAAGTGCTCGAAGAACCACTGCAGGTACGGCCGCTCCTTTCCTGCGATCAGCAGTTCGGGCAGATCCGGGACGGTCTGGAAGCCCATGTGCCACAGGAAGTTCCCGTCCGGGACGGGCACCATCGCGGTCTCCATCACGCCGACGCCGGGCAGGGCCATCTCAACGATCCCCAGGGCCGCGACCCGGTTCGGGTAGCTGGCGGCGAACACGTAGCCGAAGACCGCGCCCCAGTCGTGGCCGATCACCGTTACGTCCGTGACGGCGAGGTGGTCGGTCAGCGCGGCCAGGTCGGCGGCGATGGTCAGCGCGTCGTATCCGGTGGCCGGTTTGGACGAGAACCCGAACCCGCGCAAGTCCGGTGCGATCACGGTGTGATCGGAGGCCAGCAACTGCATGACGTGACGCCACTCGTAGGACGTCTGCGGCCAGCCGTGCAACAGCAGTACGGCCGGACCGCTGCCGGCCGTGACGTAGTGCTGCTTGATGCCGTTGAGCTGAGCCGTGTGGTGGTGCAGGACGGGCAGGTCGGTCATGGCGCTCACGTCGATTCCTTCCGTCTGCTCAGCTGGTCCCGAAGACCTCGGCGGCCGCGGCCTGCCAGGCCGGGTCGGTCATGTCGATCAGCGTCGGATTGCCGTCGCACCACTGGAAGCAGTGTTTGAGTTTGGTGATCTTCCAGCCGTTCTCGGCGCGACGGAAAGAGTTCTCGTACCAGCCGTACTGGGTGTAGTGATCGTCGCCGTGGCGATTCGGGAACCGGTGCCGGGAGACGTGGTAGAAGATCCCGTCGGCCTTGTCGCCGTCCAGGGTGATGTGGAAGTTCGAGTACTGGTGCATCACCACCAGCCGCTCCAGGCAGGCGCTGGCGAACCGGGCCCAGACCTCGGGCGTCGTGGTGGTGGCCGGCTGGCCGGTGAGGTCGAAGAAGTCGACCTCGAAGGGCTCGTCGAGCGTGTCCGCGTACATCGTCCAGTCGTGCAGGTCGAGACCGCGGCCGAAGCGCAGCATCACCTCGCTGATCTGCTGGCGGTCCCAAAGCTCCTGGACCATGGCCGCGGTGGAGAGGGTGGCTGACACGGTGGGTGAGGAGGTCATCATTGATCCCTTCGTCGTGCTCTGAGGTTTAGCTCTGGGGTTTAGCTCCGCGAAAGCGTCCAGAAAGGCGTCAGGGTGCTGCGAGCAGATCGAGCGCGATGTCCACGATCATGTCTTCCTGGCCGCCGACCAGACCTCGCTCACCGACCACGGTGAGAATCTCGCGTACGTCGATTCCATAACGGGCAGAGGCCGTTTCGGCATGCCGGAGGAAGCTGGAGTAGACTCCGGCGTAGCCCAGGGTGAGGGTCTCCCGGTCGACCTGCACCGGGCGGTCCATCAGCGGCCGGACGATGTCGTCGGCGGCGTCCTCGAGCGCGGCCAGGTCGCACCCGTGCTCCCAGCCCTCCAGGTTCGCGACCGCGATGAACGGCTCGATCGGGCAGTTGCCGGCGCCGGCGCCGAGCCCGGCCAGCGAGGCGTCCACCCGGGTGACCCCGGCCTCGACCGCGACCATGCTGTTGGCCACCGACAGGGACAGGTTCTGGTGGGCGTGGATGCCGAGCTCGGTCGCCGGGTCGAGGATGTCGCGGTAGGCCCGGACCCGCTCGGTCACTCCGCGCATGGTCAAGTGCCCGCCGGAGTCGGTCACGTAGACGCAGTGCGCGCCGTAGGACTCCATCAGCGCGGCCTGCTCGGCCAGCTTCGCCGCCGGGGCCAGATGGCTCATCATCAGGAACCCGGAGACGTCCATCCCCAGATCGCGCGCGGTGGCGATGTGCTGGGCCGAGACGTCCGCCTCGGTGCAGTGCGTGGCCACCCGCACCGAGCGCACGCCGAGCGCGTACGCGTGCCGCAACTCCTTGATAGTGCCGATCCCGGGCAGCAGCAACGTGGTCAGCCGGGCCTGCTGGATGGTTTCGGCCGCGGCCTCGATCCACTCCCAGTCGGTGTGGCTGCCCGGCCCGTAGTTGAGGCTGCCGCCGGCCAGGCCGTCGCCGTGCGCGACCTCGATCGCGTCCACCCCGGCGGCGTCCAGTGCGGCCACGATCCGGCGCACCTCGACCGGTGAGATCCGGTGCCGGATGGCGTGCATGCCGTCCCGCAGGGTGACGTCCTGGATGAAGAGCCGGGTCATCGCACGACCTGCGGCTGATCGAGCCGCTCCGGATTGTCGATCTGATCCGGTGTGTCCATCTGGACTGCCATCCGTTCGGCGACCCGCAGCGCGGCCGACGTCATGATGTCGAGATTGCCGGCGTAGGCGGGCAGGTAGTGCGCCGCGCCCTCGATCTCGAGGAAGACGCTCACCTTCTGGGTGACCGGGCCGGCGCCGGCCGGCAGCAGGGTGTGTACGGGCTCGTCCGGGGCCAGCGGGGTGAACTGCACCTGCTGCTTGAGCCGGTACCCGGGCACGTATGCGGCGACCTGCTCGACCATCGTCTCGATCGAGGCCCGGACGGCGTCCTGGTCGGCGTCCCCGATCAGGCAGAGCACGGTGTCTCGCATGATCAGCGGTGGCTCGGCCGGGTTCAGCACGATGATCGCCTTGCCTCGCTCGGCGCCACCGACCGCCTCGATCGCCGCCGCCGTCGTCTCGGTGAACTCGTCAATGTTGGCCCGGGTCCCCGGACCGGCGGAGCGGGACGCGATCGAGGCCACGATCTCGGCGTAGGGCACGGGCGTGACCTGGGCGATCGCCGCGACGATCGGGATCGTCGCCTGGCCGCCGCAGGTCACCATGTTCACGTTCGCGGCCGCGAGGTGCTGCTCCAGGTTCACCGGCGGCACCACGTACGGCCCGATCGCGGCCGGCGTCAGGTCGATCAGCCGCTTGCCGTAGGGCGCCAGCTTGGCCGCGTTGGCCACGTGGGCCTTGGCCGAGGTGGCATCGAAGACGATCGTGATCTCGTCGAACCCGGGCAGCGCGATCAGCCCGTCCACACCCTCGGACGTCGTCACGACCCCGAGCCGGCCGGCCCGGGCCAGCCCGTCCGAGCCGGGGTCGATGCCGACCATCGCGGCCATCTCCAGCACCCCGGACAGCCGCAGAATCTTGATCATCAGATCGGTGCCGATGTTGCCCGAGCCGATCACGGCAACCTTCGTGCGGTTCATGACTCCTCCGACCGCGTGAAGCGGGTGCTGACGGTTCCGAGCCCGGAGATCGTCGCCACGACGTTGTCCCCGGCGACCACCGGCACCATCGGGCCGAGCGCACCGGAGAGCACCACCTGCCCCTGGAGCAGCGGATCACCCAGTTCCAGGGCGGTCCGGGCGAGCCAGGCCAGGGCCGCCAGCGGGTCTCCCAGGCAGGCGGCGCCGGTGCCCTCCGAGACCACGTCACCGTTGATCGTCATGACCATGATCGAGTCGACCGGGGCGTAGCCCGCCAGCGCGACCCGTTCCGGGCCGAGCACGAACAGACCGCTGGAGGCGTTGTCCGCGATCGTGTCGACGATCGAGATGTCCCAACCCGCGACCCGGCTGTCCACGATCTCCAGGGCGGGCACCGCGTACTCGATCGCGGCCACCATCCTGGCCGGGTCGAACGGGCCCTCGACCAGGTCCTCGGCCAGCACAAAAGCCACCTCGGCCTCGATTTTGGGCTGCAGCAGGCGCTCGATGGCCACGCTCGCGCCGCAGGCCATGTCGTCGTAGAGGACGCCGAAGTCCGGCTGGTCGACGCCGAGCTGACGCTGGACGGCGGCCGCGGTCAGCCCGATCTTGCGGCCGATGACCCGGGCACCGCGCGAGGTCCGCAACCGGCCCAGCTCCTGCTGGACGGCATACGCCCGGTTGAGGTCGGTCGCTCCGAGCAGGTCGCGCACCGGTGGGCAGGGCGTCCCGGACCGGGCTGCGGCGTCGAGCCGGGCGACGGCGTCCGCGTGGTCACGGTCATCGAGCGCCGGGGTGAGGCGGGTGGTACCAGTCATCAGGCTCTCGTCATTCCTCGGAAGCGGGTACCTGGCCAGTGTCGGACCGGTGGGCCGCGAGGCGCGAACGGAACGTTCCAGCCACCGGAACATTTGGCTAATTACTTGCCAGGAAGGGCTATTCGGCTGTTTCGCGGAGGGCGGCCCGGCGCGCGAGGGTGGCCTGGATGCCGGCCGCGGCGGCCCGCAGCCGGCCCGCCTGGCGTTGCGGGTCGAATCGCGTGACCGGTCCGGTGATGCTGACGGCGGCGGCGATCTCGCCGTTCGGGGACAGCACCGGAGCGGCCACGCAGACGATCCCGACCGCCGATTCCTCGAACTCGTAACCGATCCCCCGCTGCAGGATCTGCTCCAGCTGTCCGCGGAGCACGCCGGGGGCTGTCAGAGTTCGCGGCGCTCGGCGGGCGAGTGGGCGGCTAAGACATTCTCGGATCACGGTTTCCGGAGCGTGCGCCAGCAGAACCTTGCCGATCGCCGTGCAGTGCAGCGGCAGCCGGCCGCCGATCCGGGACGGCGACCGCGCCTGCCGGTGCCCGCCGATCTTGGCGACGTACATCACCTCGGCGCCCTCGCGAACGCCGAGGTGCACCGTCTCGTGCGTGAGCTCGTAGAGGTCCTCCATGAAGGGAGTCGCGACCTCGACCAGGCCGCGCTCGACCGAAGCCCGCATTCCCAGCTCGAACAGCTTGCCGCTCAGGCGATATCCGTTGCCGCTGCGGTCCAGCAACCCGGCCAGCACGAGATCGCTGGCGATCCGGTGCAGGGTGCCCTTGGGCATTCCGGTGCGCCGTCCCAGTTCGGCCAGCGACAGCCGGACGTCGTCGGGGGTGAACGCCTCCAGCACGTTCATCACCTTGGCCAGGACCGACGCCGGATCCAGGCCTTCGGGCAGTGCCCGCTGCGGGACGGCCAGGGCTTCGGGCATCGGATCAGGCGTAGATCGGAGCCAGGTCGATGTAGATCTGCCAGTTCTTCACCAGGTCACCCTCGAACACCAGGATGTCGGCGTTCGGGATGACGACGACCTGGCTGTCGAGCCGGGTGTACTCGACGTCGATCTGGGCGATCGCGAAGTCGTCCAGTTGCCAGACGTTCTTGACCTGGTGCTTCAGGCCGGAGATCGTCGAGAAGAAGCCGGCCACCGCCGCTGCGACCGCCTCCCGGCCGAATACCGGGTCCCCGTTGCCGAACCGGAACTCGACGTCCGGAGTCAGGTGCTTCACGAACCGGTCCGGGTCAAAGGCGTCAATATCGGCAAAAATCGCTGCAAGGTCTCGGTTCATGTCGAGCTCCCGTCATTGGGGCCGCGGCTGGGGCCCAAACTGTATGCAGTTATCTGACCCGGGCGCAACGGTCGGCGACTCACTTCTTGCTCGAGGCCATTGCCATCTCCGCCAGTAACTGCATACAGTTTGGAGCGACGGTCCGATCGCCTTCGGCCCGCTCTGGAGGTGCCACGATGATCCAGCTTGCCGACATCGCTTACGTCCGTTCCGGCGTCGCCGACCTGGACGCCGCGGTCCGGTTCGCGACCGACATCGTGGGGCTGGAGCTCGCCGCCCCCACCGAGGTCGGCGTCGCCCACCTGCGCGCGGACGGCCGGCACCACTGCCTGGCCTTCGTCGAGGGACCGTCCGGGGTGATCGCTTCCGGCTTCACGGTCGCCGACGAGGAGGCCCTGGCCGCAGCCGAAACCGAGCTCGAGCGCTCGGGTACCGTGGTGTATCGCGGCTCGGCCGAGGAGGCCCGTTCGCGCCGCGTCCGCGATTTCATCGCCTTCGACGATCCGTTCGGCAACCGCCTGGAACTGGTCAGCCAGCAGGAGGCGATCACCCGGCCGGTCGCCTTCACCCGGCCCGTCGGGATCACCGAGTTCGGCCATCTCTGTCTGGACGCGCCCGACGTCCGGCAGGCCTACCGTTACTGGAGCACGCGTTTCAACGCCCGGGTGTCGGACTGGATCGGCGAGGCCGCCTGCCTGATGCGGATCGACCCGGTCCATCACAAGCTCGCGGTGTTCAAGGGCGACCGGCCGGGCCTGTGCCACATGAACTTCCAGGTCGCCTCGATCGACGACCTGTTCCGCAACTGGCACTTCCTGGTGGAGCACGGCGTCGAGATCGAGCAGGGTCCGGGCCGGCATCCGCAGTCTGGCGCGGTCTTCCTGTACTTCCTCGGGCCGGAGGGCTTCACCTACGAGTACTCCTTCGGCGTTCGCCGGATCGAGGACGAGGCGGCCTGGACGCCGCGTACTTTCGACCCGGCCGAGCCCGGCTCGATCGACATGTGGCTCGGCCCGACCAAGCGAGTGTCGACCCAACCCCAACTGTCGTCAGAGCGCATCGGAGACCGCACCCCATGAGCACAGTCACCCCTGCTACCAGCAGCGCCGCCACGCGTCACTTGGATGTCGCCGGCGTCTCGACCGCCGTGATCGACACCGGGACGCCGGAGGGGGCCGTGGCCCCGCCGCTGCTCCTGCTGCACGGCTCAGGGCCCGGGGTGACCGGCACCGCGAACTGGCGGCCGGTGATCCCCGCGCTGAGTGCCGACCGGCGGGTGATCGCGCCCGATCAGCTCGGCTTCGGCGAGACCGCGACCGGGCAGGCCCGCACCTACGGCCGGGCGGCCTGGACCGCGCATGCGCTCGGGGTGATGGACATCCTCGGGATCGAGACCTTCGACGTCATCGGAAACTCGATGGGCGGGGCGATCGCACTCTCGATCGCCGCCGCCCGGCCGCAGACCCTGCGCCGGATCGTGCTGATGGGCTCGATGGGAGTCGCGATGGCGCTGCCCGCGGGGCTGAACTCGGTCTGGGGTTACACCCCCGGCGTCGAGCAAATGCGGCAGACCATCGGGCTTTTCGCCTACAACCGAGCCCTGATCACGGATCAGCTGGTCGAAATGCGCTACCAAGCCAGCCTCGACCCACCGGTCCGCGACTCGTGGGACGCGATGTTCCCCGAACCCCGCCAGCGCTGGGTCGACGACCTCGCGCTGTCCGGCGCCGAGCTGACCGCGGTGACCGCGCCGGTGCTGCTGGTGCACGGTCGCGACGACCGGGTGGTCCCCTGGCGGGAATCGTCGGCCCAGCTGGTCGACCTGCTGCCGAACTCCCAGCTGCACGTCATCTCCGGCTGCGGGCACTGGACGATGATCGAGAAGACAGCCGAGTTCCTCTCCGTCGTGCAGCCGTTCATCTCCGCCTGACGCGCTCGCCTGCAGACCGCGCCACCGGCCCTACCGAGGGACTCGCCATGAACTGGTCACTGGCCACCTACCAGCACGGCACCACCATTGGGATCGGCGCGCTGCGCGAGGACGGCGTCCTCTTCGCCCCGCCGGAACTCAAGCAGTGGGCGACCATGGTCGAACTGCTGGACGACTGGGCCCAGGCCGAGAGCGTGCTGCGTACCGTGACCCTCGACGGTGTGCCGGTGCTGGCGTACGACGCCCTGCTCACACCGCTGAGGTTCCCGCGAAAGGTGGTCTGCGCCGGGGTCAACTACCGCAAGCACATTCGCGAGATGGGCGGTGAGGTACCGGCCGACGGCTGGACGCCGTTCTTCTTCCTCAAGCCGCCGACCACAACCGTGATCGGGCCGACCGATGCGATCGTCGTCCATCGGCCGGAGACCGCCCGCTACGACTGGGAGGCCGAACTGGCGGTGGTGATCGGGATCGGCGGCCGGGACATCCCGCTGGACGAGGCGCTCTCGCATGTGGCCGGGTACTGCGTGGCGAACGACATCAGCGCCCGGGGCCACCACAAGCGGACGGCGGTTCCGGCCGACGCGTTCACCTACGACTGGTTCGCCTCCAAGTCGATTGACGGCTCGCTCCCGCTCGGCCCCGGGATCACCCCGGCGTTCCTGATCCCCGACCCGCAGCACCTGCACCTGCGGTTATGGGTGAACGGCCAGCTTCAGCAGGACGAGTCCACCGCGGACATGATCTGCACCGTCGCCGAGCTGATCTGCGCCGCCAGCGCCATCGTCACCCTCGAGCCCGGCGACGTCATCCCCACCGGCACCCCGTCCGGCGTCGGTGCCGGGCGAGGGCTCTTCCTGTCCGCGGGCGACGTCGTGCGGACCACGATCGACGGCCTCGGCACCCTGGAGAACCCGGTCATCGCCCCGCAGTGAGGGCAGCCGTAGCGCTGGAGGGCACCCGCCGCTGCAGGCTCAGCCACAGCCGCGGTAGGAGCTCGTCCCGCACCGCCCGCCAGGCCGCGATCTCGGCCGCGGTCAGCGGCTGAACCTCGCCGGCCGGGGTCGTGGCGGCCGCCGTCACCGCCGCCAGCCAGACGTCGCAGGCCAGCGACAGCAACCACATCCGGGCGACGGTCACGCCGGCCGTCGCGCCCAGGGTGAGGGCACCGTTCCCGCGCAGCAGCAGAGCCTCGCCCACCGGCAGCTCGGCCGCCGCAGCCGCGGCAAGGTCCGGCGAGCGCAGCAGCCGGGCACTGTCGTGGACCGGTACGCTCTCGCCGAGCCAGGCCGCCTGCCCGTGCAGCGGCGGCATCGACCGGGTCAGGGCCGAGACGGCGAACGCGGAGCTTGGCTGGGCCCGGGCGATCGACTCCACGTCCGGCCGGGCCCGGTAGAGCGCGAGGTGCGCCCAGCTCTCGGCCGGCGCCCCGGCCGGCAGCAGTTCGGCGTCCAACCCGATCTCGACGATCCCGGCGTCGGTGACCGTACTCAGGTCCGCCGCCGGGGTGATCAGCATGACGGCACCCGTTCGGACGGATATGTGCCCGTAGGCGGTAACCAGCCCCAATCCGGACAGCACCCGAGCGGCCTCGGAAATCTCCTGCCGGACCGTGGATACCACCGTCATCGCTGCGCTCCTCCACCTATCCAGGCATCACTCAACCGGTTAAACTGTATGCAGTTTCCGAGTGAAGGGAAAGGGCTTTGATCTCAGGACTGCACCACTACGCGCTGGAAGTACCCGATCTTGAGGTGGCAGAGGGATTCCTTCAGGACTTCGGTCTGGAAACCGGGGAGAAGGACGGCTCGCTGGTGGCTCAGTGCCCCGGCCGCGTTCAGGAACAGGTCCGGCTGACACAGGCGCCGGTCAAGCGCCTGCACCATCTGTCGTTCACGCTGCGGCCCGGTTCGCTCGACTCGATCCAGGCCGCGTTGGAGCAGGCCGGCGTCACCGCCATCGAGGCCCCGGCGGGAGCCCCCGAATCCGGCCTCTGGGTCCGGGACCCGGACGGCACCGCGGTGCAGCTCCTGCACGAGGACCCGGTCCCGGCCAGGCCGGTGGACGAGGTGCTGGTGAACATCGGCGCCAGCCGGCAGCGGGTCGGCGTGCGGCAGTTCGTCAAGGCCACCGAGGACGTGACACCTCGGCGGCTCGGGCATGCCCTGGTGTTCACTCCCCAGCCCGAGAAGATGACCGACTTCTACACCACCGTGCTCGGACTGCGGGTCAGCGACACCATCCACGGGCTGGCCACCTTCCTGAACGCCGGGCCCGGAGACCACCACATCTTCGGCTTCCTGCGCAGCAGCCATTCCGGCTTCCACCACTCCAGCTTCGAGGTGCCCTCGATCGACGCCATCGCCATCGGCGCCGATCGCATGCGCAGCAAGGGCCGGGACGCCGGCTGGGGCCTGGGCCGGCACACGATCGGGTCTAACTTCTTCCACTACAACCCCGACCCCTGGGGTTCCTGGATCGAGTGGTTCTCCGACATCGACCAGATTGACGACAGCTGGGTCGCCCAGGACTGGGACCGCCCGCCGCACCTGTGGGGCGCCCCGCCGCCGAAGACCTTCCTGAGCAACCTCGAGCCGCGCGACTGACCGGCGCCCGCACCCGGGTTCATGCACCGTCAGCCACTGGGATACGCGCAGGAACGACCGGAACGACGGAAGAACACCCCGACATGGCGCCGATAAAGCGCTTCAAGGGCCCGTTCTTCCGTCGTTCCGGTCGTCAGCCGTGGAGCCTTGGCGTCTCGGGACTGGCGTCAGGCGGTGCGGACCAGACCGCCGTCGACGTAGAAGGTCTGGCCGGTGACAAAAGCCGCGTCGTCGGAGACCAGGTAGGCGAGCGTGCCGGTCAGGTCGGACGGCAGTTGCAGCCGCTTGATCGCCTGCAACTGCGGAACGATCTCGAAGAAGACCTCCGGCCCGGCCTCGGTGCCGCCGGTCCGCACCAGTGACGGGCCGATCGCATTGGCCGTGATCTCGAACTCGGCGAGTTCGGTCGCCAGCCCGCGGGTCAGCCCGATCACCGCCATCTTCGACGCGATGTAG